>Ga0209417_1001051_pt1 | contig 54458 bp, 57 predicted proteins | sample RifGroF2_FD_184002 | JGI IMG/M metagenome (GOLD analysis project Ga0209417, IMG submission 184002) | Groundwater microbial communities from Rifle, Colorado, USA - Groundwater F2 (SPAdes) (version 2) | ecosystem: Environmental > Aquatic > Deep subsurface > Groundwater | place: Rifle, Colorado...
GTCATTAAACCGTTTTCAATCGTAAAAGGCTCATTGAGTATTTTGAAATACTGTATTTTTTCAAAAGGTCGATAATGCGGTCTTGATTTAACGCAATCCGTCAATACTTTTTTGAAAAGCTTTTGAACTTCAGGCTTTTTCGTGATTTCAGAGAAGTCATGACATTTTATATTATGGTTTTCAAACCATAATTTTATTGATTCTTCGTTAGGAATTACTAAAGCGCCTAAAGAAGCCTGATCCTGCCCGACAAGCATAATCTGGTCGATAAAAGGACTTTTAAGACAGGCATCTTCTATGGTTTGAGGTTCTATATTTTCCCCGTTGGATAAGACTATTGTGTCTTTAGCCCTACCGGTAAGCACAAGTTCACCGTTTTGGGTAATCCAGCCCAAATCACCCGTGTTTATCCAGCCGTCTTTAGATAAAATTTTATCGGTATCTTCAGGGTTTTTGTAATATCCGCGCATTACCTGCGGACCTTTTGCCATCACAACACCTGTCTTGTGTTTTTCAAAAGACATAAATGTTTCAGGATCAACGATTTTTAATTCCGTTTCATCAAGAGGTTTTCCTACAGAACCTCTTAAGTTTCCTTCCAGTGAGTTTGCAGTTAAACAGGGGCTTGTCTCTGTTAAACCATAGCCATTTATAACATTTAAGCCGACTATTTCATAAAAATCGTCAAGATGTCTTGTGATTGCGCCACCGCCTGTTATTCCCTGCTTTAAATTTCCCCCGAATGCAAGCCTGATTTTAGAGTACAGTGCTTTATCGGCAAATTTATGAAGAGGATGAAGTAATGCAGCAATGGAAGCGGCTTTTAGTTTATTTAATAAAGATAAATTTATGTTTAAAATATCGCGATTTTCGGATATTCTTTTGGATTTAATATAAATTTCGCTTATTTTTAAACAATATTGAATAAAATTCCTTTTGTTTAAGTCCTGTTTTTCTATGCCTGAGAGGATACCGTTATAAAAAGCTTCCCATATTCTTGGTACAGAAATAAAAATATCCGGTTTGTATTCTTTTATATCGTTTTTGAGGTTAATTAAGTTTGTATAAGCAATAGTACAGCCGTATGAAAGGAGAAAATACTCACCCGTTCTTTCATAAGAATGCCAAGTGGGCAAAACAGAAAGAGCTATACTTCCTTTATCAATAAATATACGGTTTTTAAGGATTCTTATTTGTGATAAAAGATTTCCATGTGTTAACATTACGCCTTTAGGACTGCCTGTTGTGCCTGAAGTATAAATAAGTGTAGCAAGGTTGTCTTTTTTTATTTTAACAGGCTCATATGGAAAGTCTTTTCCTAAATCAATAACTTCAACAAGTCTATAAATAGGCAAGTTTTCTTTTATAGAATCCGGGATTTCTTCATCTGAAAGGCAGATAATAAATTTCAATCCTGAATTTTTCAAGTTTTCTTTCAATCTTAAAATTACTGAAAGATTTTCAGCGATTAAACCGACGCTGTCGCTGTGGCTTAAAATATAGCCAAGTTCTTCATCCGGCGCAGCAGAACCTCTTACAGCATTACAAGCGCCTGTAAATAAAACAGCCTGATCGGCAAGAAGCCACTTAGCACTGTTTTCTGAGAAAAGAGAAACATGTTCACCTTTTTTTAACCCTAGTGATTTTAATCCGCAAGATAAAAATTTGATTTTTTCATAAAATTCTTTATAAGTAAATTCATAGCCGGAATATTTATCTATAACCGCTTTGATATCAGCATATTCTACGGAATATAATTTCCACAAATCCGCCAAAGATTGAGCTTTTTCGTCAAAAAGGGCAGAAAGCGGCTTTGGAGGGCTTAATTTTGTTTTGTTTTTGCCGTATTTTTTTATTGATGTTTGCATTTATTTAATTGTTCTCTCAAGTTCCATCTCTCACATTGGTAACAGTAGTATTTTTAATAAAGCTGTTAATTATATTGTCCTTTATATAATAAACAAAGACAAATTCTTTTATATTCCTCAAAATAATAATTTTTTATATTTAAATATAAAATCAAAAAAATTTATTTACTTTTACTAAAAATATTTACAAATGAATAAAAACAAAAAGAAAAAATCATTGCTTTTTTTATAAACTATTTAAAGCACAGATGCTGCTTTTTCAAGCAATATTTTTTCTGCTCGGGCAAAATCTTCCGGCGTATCAATATCTACAGAACGTTCCATTTCAAAAATATCAACATCTTCGCCAAGAAAATCGCGCGTTTTTTTGAAAGCATCTATTCTTATGGCATAAAAAGCGCCGGTTTCCGCGTATAAATCTTCCATGAGCTGTGGTTCCTGAGTTCTTGGTCTGAAATGATAATCATAAAGAGCAGTATTTTTCCCGTCAAATCCTTTTTTCCACTTAGGCATGCTTTTGCCTATCTTAACTCCCCCTAATATAGAATCTTTATCAGAATTTAGTAATTGTGTAAGTCCTGCATCAATTATTTTTTCATCTCTAGCCGGACAAGTTGGCTGTAATAAAACAACAATGTCAGGTACATAACCTTGAAGTTCAAGTTGTTCAACAACATGCATCATAACAGGAGCAGTTTTCGCAGTATCAACAGCTAACTCATGAGGTCTTTCAATCACTTCCGCCCCAAAAGCCAGCGCTACTTGCGTAATTTCCGCATCTTCCGTTGAAACAACAACCCTGTTGATTAGTTTTGATTTTAATCCTGCTTCTATTGTATGCGCAATAAGAGGTTTGCCTGCAATCATTTTTATATTTTTTCTTGGAGTTCTTTTTGAGCCGCCCCGAGCTGGAATTATCCCAAGTATATTCATTTTAATTCCTTTATCTTTATAATTTTAAATTATAGTCAATTATTAAGTTTATGGCAAAAAGTTTGTCATTGCGAGGCATGAAACGTATTTAAAGTTATTCGTTGAACACACGAAGCAATCTTTAAATGTGACATGTTGTTATCAGGAAGATTGCTTCGCAAGATGTTTATAATTCATATGCCTTACTTATTGGCGCGCAATGACAGTGCTATACTACTGTTATTTAAATTCTTGAAAAAAATAAAACACTAGTAAAAATATGATTTTTATTTTTTAATATAACTTGTATTCATTTCATATAAATTATATTAATGAATGTTAAAAAAGAGAAGTTCATTATTTCCATTTTTTAAACGCTTTCGCTAAAATAAAGATTGAATTCTTTAAACTATGTTTTATTCATCTGCAATTTATTTCTTATAGTTACTTTAAATAAATAAACGGGGGTAATTTATGGCTGAAACATCAGAAATCAGAAACGTTGGTTTAATCGGACACGTAGGAACCGGGAAAACATCTTTTGCCGATGCAATTTTGTTTAATGCGGGTCAAAACACCAGACTCGGTAAAGTTGATAACGAAACTTCCCTTATGGATAATGAACCTGAAGAAATAAAAAGAAAAACAACAATAAGTTCTGCAATAGCAAATTTTTCCTGGAAAAATAAATTGATAAATCTTATAGATACTCCCGGTTCAGCTAATTATATCGCTGATTCAAAAAACTGCATGCAGGGAATTGATGCAGCACTTATCGTTCTTGATAGTATAGATGGAGTAAAAATCCAGTCTGATAAACTTATAAAACAGGCAAAAGAATTAAATTTACCGATGGCTGTGTTTATAAACAAGCTTGAAAGAGAACATTCCAACTATAAAGCTGTAATTGCAGGTCTTGACAAATCTTTTCCCGCAAAACCTGTTTTAATTCAAATGCCTATAGGCGAAGAAACATCTTTCAAAGGTGTTGTTGATTTATTGGAAGAAAAAGCTTATATTTTTGAACAAAATGAAAGCGGAAAGTTTTCAGTTCAAGATATTCCTGCTGATTTAAAAGCGGAAGCCGATTCTTTAAGAGAACAATCTCTTGAATCAATCGTGGAATGCGATGATGAAGTTCTTGAAAAATATCTTGAAGGTCAAACATTAACTGCCGAAGAAATTCAAAAAGCTCTTAAAGCAGGTATTGCAAATTGTCAAATCGTTCCTGTACTTTTTGGATCAGCCTTAAAGAATATTGGAGTGGTTCAAGCCCTTGATTTTATTAATAATTATTTGCCATCTCCTGTTGAAAGAGGCGAAATAAAAGCATTAAATAATGATGGCTCTGAAATACAAATTAAACCGTCAGCAACAGAACCTTTAGCTGCATTGGTATTCAAAACAGTAATTGATCCTTACGCTGGTCAACTCACTGTAATGAGAATTTTTTCAGGAAAAGTAACACCTGATTCCGTAATTTATAATGCTACAAAAAAATCAAAAGAAAGAATCGGACAAATTCTTCACCTTGTGGGTAAAAAACATGAAGCGGTTACACAGGCTTTAGCCGGTGATATAATTGCAATTCCAAAGTTAAAAGAAACACAAACAGGCGATAGTTTCAGCGATGAAAAAAAAGCTGTAACAATTCCGACTGTTAAAATGCCTGCTCCTGTTATATCTTTTGCGATTAAAGCAAAAAATAAAGGTGATGAGGAAAAAATTCACGCGGGCTTAAAAAAACTTATGGAAGAAGACCCTACCATTCATTTAACCAGAGATGCGCAGACAAAAGAAATGATTTTGTCCGGCATGGGACAAGTGCATGTCGATGTTACAATTGAAAAATTAAAAAGAAAATTCGGTACGGAAGTGCTGCTGGAAGCGCCTAAAATTCCTTATAAAGAAACAATTTCAGGAAGCACAAAAGTACAGGGCAAATATAAAAAACAATCCGGCGGAAAAGGTCAGTATGGAGACTGCTGGATAGAGCTTCATCCTCTTGAAAAAGGCAAAGGCTTTGAATTTGTGGATAATATTGTCGGCGGATCAATCCCCAGACAATATATTCCTGCTGTAGAAAACGGCATAAGAGAAGCTATGAACGAAGGCGTGCTTGCCGGATGTCCCGCTGTGGATATAAAAGTCGTGCTTTATGATGGAAGCTACCACCCTGTAGATTCTTCTGAAATGGCGTTTAAAGTAGCGGGCTCAATGGCTTTCAAAAAAGGTTATTTACAGGCAAATCCTATTCTGCTTGAACCGATAATGCATGTTGAAATCACAGTTCCTGAACAAAATATCGGGGATGTTATGGGTGATTTGAACAGCAGAAGAGGAAGGATGCTTGGAATTGATGCGGAAGGCAAAACACAAACTGTTAAAGCAGAAATCCCAATGGCTGAAATGCTTCAATATGCTGCCGTATTAAATTCAATGACCAGCGGCGCGGGTGTATTTGTAATGGAATTCTCTCATTATGAAGAAGTTCCCGCTCATTTAGCCGCAAAAATTATAGAACTAAACAAAAAAGATCATAAAGAAGAAGATTAATAAACTAAAAAACGGGGTGGACTTTAAGTCCACCCCGTTTTTTTATGCGTTCATTACTTTTATTAAATCATATAAAGAGTTTTGGGCTTCTTTATAATTTGAATTTAAATTAATGGCTTTCAATAAATGATCTTTCGCAAAATCATAATTTTTAGTTTGCGAATAAATTAAACCGAGGTTATAGTATGCCTCAAAGTCGTTAGGATTTGTTGCGATAATATTTTGGTATTTGGCAATTTCGTTTGCTAAATTACTATTTTCTGATTCTTGATTATTAGTTTTACTCATCATTATCATTATTTTAGAAAATAAATTTTTAGCTTCAAAATTATCAGGAGAAAGAGCAAGAATTTTTTTTAATTCCTCAATAGCCTTATAGTATTCTCTTTTTTCGATATAGATAAGAGCCATTTTATAATAATATTTAGAATTTTCATCGGCGTTATTTATCATATTAATGATATCGTATAAGGCATCTTGAGCTTCTTTATGTTCAGGTTTAAGTAATAACGTTGTTTTAAGACTATCTATAGCATGTAGATATTCTTTTTGTTTTATATAAACTACACCTAAATTATAATGATTTTCGGGTTCTTTAGGATTTTCTTCAATGGCTTTTTTAAGAGTAGCAACTTCCATCTTGTATTTTTCTTGTTCTTTAGTTTTTGAAAATATAGTATAATGAGCTGTACTGAAATTATCAGGTGAAGAAGTTTCTGCTGCTTTATCCAACGATAATTTTATTTGTGTTTTAGCAAGTGATGATTTTATTTGAATGCTATTTGGTTTTATATCCAATGCTTTTTTAAAACAGTCAATAGAGCCGGCATAATCTTTATTTGAATAGTGTAGCACTCCTTGCTTAAATAAAATATCAGCTTCATTTAATAATGATTTGGTTTTATTAAGTAAAACAAGGGCATGGGGATGATCTTGTTTTAGAGATAATGTTTTATTAAGTTTTTCAATAGCCGGTTCTAAATTTTTTTCTTTTAATAAATTTACGGCTTTTAGAAAATATTCTTCAGCTACTGCATCCTTATCTATATCTTTTGCTTCTGTAATTAAAATTTCTTTTTCCGGTTTTGCTTCTTCAACTTTTTCTATCTCAATTTCCGCTATTTCTCGGGATTTTTCTTCAACCAAAGGAGCATTTTCTGTTTTATGAAGGTTATTTAAAGCTTTTAGAGCTTCTTCATGTTCAGGATTTATAGATAAAGTTTTTTTATAATTTTCTTCAGCAAGGTTTAGTTCCTGCAATTTTAAATAAACATTTCCCAGATTGAAATAAGCTTCTTCATCTTCAGGATTTAAAGAAATTACATAAAGGAAATTTTCTTTTGCTAAATCATACTGTTCGCTTATATAATAAGCATAGCCAAGGTTAGAAGCTAAAGCAGGATTATTTTTATCGAGATCAAGCGCTTTTTTAAAACATTCAATCGAATCTTTATATAGTTTCATTGAAAAGTAAGAAATACCCATATTGTCATAAATTTCATAATCAGTGGGTTTTATTTCTATAGCTTTTTTATACGATTGAATCGCTTCTTCAAATTGAGATTTTTTATGATAAGCAATACCTAAATTTTGTAGAGCATCGGCATCTTTTGAATTTAAAGATATTGTTGTTTTAAAATTATCTATAGCTAAGTCATATTCTTCTGTTTTTACATATGCAAGACCGAGATTGTAATAAAATTGAGGGTTTGATGAATTTTTTTCAATAGCTTGTTTAAATAAATCTATTGAAAGTTCATACTCGCCTTTTTCATAATGGATAATTCCTTTATTATAAAAAACTTCCGAAGATTTGTTAGTAAACATAATTTATCTCCTAATGTCTGGTAAAATCAGTTATAAATTATAAATTTCAAATAATGAAAATGAATATATTTAATTTTTAATATTTTAAGGACAATTTATTTATAAATGATTTTACCATAAATATAAATTTTATATGCTATTTTATCTATAATTTCATATAAAAAAATAATTTTTTTAAAAAAGGCATGCTGTTAGAAATTTTGGGAAATGTAAATATATTTACATTTCCCATTGATTATAGTAACATTAGCGAAGCGTGAGTGTAAGCTCAAAATGGCGACGCGAAGGCGGCGGCGATGCAGGGATGAACTCATTCTCTTTATAACTGAATATTAAGCCGAAGTGGTGAAATTGGTATACGCGCATGATTCAGGTTCATGTGGGGCGACCCGTGCGGGTTCGAGTCCCGCCTTCGGCAGATAAATTTGTTGTCATTGTGAGGAGGTGCATAGCACCGACGTGGCAATCTCATAATATTACAAGACCTTGCGAATCCTCGCTTCGTTCGGAATAACAAAGATAGGTTACAAACGTAGGAGAATAGTTATTAGCAACGTAAAAGCAACAGGTCCGGTTAAGATCGTACCTATGATAAATGAAAGAATAAAATCGAAAGAAGTTAGATTAATTGACGATGAAGGTGTAAATCACGGTGTTATCGCAACAAGTGAAGCGTTGAGCATGGCTATGGCAAAAGACCTTGATCTTGTTATAGTTAGTCCTGATCAAGATCCGCCTGTCGCTAAGATTTTAGATTACGGCAAGTATAAATTCGAATCGGAAAAACGTGCTAAGGATGCAAGAAAAAAGCAGCATACGGTTGAATTAAAAGAAGTTAAAATGCGCTATAAGATTGATACACATGACTATGACGTTAAAGTTAAGAATATAAAAAAATTCCTGCTTGCCGGTAATAAGGTTAAGATTATGGTAATGTTGAAAGGTCGTGAAATTCAGCATACAAATTTGGCTTTCGACTTGATAAAAAGGATAACAGAGGATTTACAGGACGAAAATTACATTCTGGAGAAAAAAGCTTCGATGGAAGGCAAAAATGCCGTAATGATAATCGGACCTGTGGGAGCTTCTTAAAAGCGAAGCGGGAGTGAAAAGCCTGAAAAGGGGCTTTGCCTCTTTAGAAGGCTGTAACTCATTCTTAATAAATACCTCTTTTTGTCATTGCGAGCCGCCGAAGGCGGTGTGGCAATCTAAATATTTTTAATAAATTGTATTACTTTAATTTTTTTCATAATATAATATAAAAAATCTAAACTAATGGAGAAAAATAATCATGCCTAAAATGAAAACGCATAAAGCCGGAGCAAAAAGATATAAAGTTACCGGAAGCGGGAAAATATTACGCAGACAGGCCGGCAGAAAACATTTGCTTGGTCATAAAGCTACTGCAAGAAAAAATCGCTTGGGTGGATTTGCAGACGTGTCTGAAAGCAATCTCGAAAAAATCAAACTCGAATTGCCTTATATGAAATATTCAAGATAAATAATTCCTCACCTCGTTATTGAGAGGAGCATCCACAGGATGCGACGTGGCAATCTATAACAAATAAAGATAATGATATAACAAGGAGTAATAAAATATGGCAAGGGTAAAGCGGGGAAATGTTCTTCGCAAAAGACATAAAAAAATATTAAAATTGGCAAAAAGTTTTAAAGGCGCAAGAAGCAGACTGTTTGTTGTGGCAAATCAGGCTGTAATGAAAGCTCTTAAATTTCAGTACAGAGATCGCCGCAATAAAAAAAGAAGTTTCAGACGCCTTTGGATTACCAGAATCAATGCAGCAGTTAGACAGCATGGCTTAAGCTACAGCAGGTTCATAAATGCTTTAGGCAAAGCAAATGTTTCTGTAAACAGAAAAATTCTTGCTGACATAGCTGTAAAAGATCCTGACGCTTTCAAAAAAGTCGTTGATTTAGCGAAAGAAAAAGTTTCAGTGTAAAAAGTTTTATTTATAAATTTAAAGAGGCTGTCCATTCTTTTGGGACAGCCTCTTTGGCAGTGATTGAACAGACATCTTTAAACACATCCATACAAAATTTTTAATTTTGAGAGTTTGCAGGGGGCGACCTGACAAAAGTGAAAAACGGCGGAAACAGTTAGTTTTCGACGTTTTGACACTAGCCGTCATAAGACTTTGCACAAGGGCATTTTTGCAAAAAATGGAGTTGTGCATTAGTCTTTAATAACAAATAAAAGAAATAAAATAATCCGCTATAAGCATAAGGATAAAAGACCATACAACCGCTGAAGTTGTTGCTTTTCCTACGTCTATAGCACCACCTTCTGCCCTATAACCTATAGAGGCGCAACTTAAAGCAATAATGCCGCCAAAAACACTTCCTTTAAATATGCTTACAAAAAAATCTTTTACAGTCAGTCCAACCCAAACTGAATTTATATAATTTTCGGCATTAAGTTCGGTAACAAGTTTGCTCATAACCATTCCTCCAATAATACCAACAGCATTTGCAATAATAACAACAAAAGGCATGATAAATATTCCGGCAATGACTCTTGGAGTGATAAGATAATAGATTGGATTTACTCCAAGAACTTTTATGGCGTCAACCTGCTGCGTAACTTTCATTGTTGATATTTCTGCTGCCATAGAAGACCCTACCATAGAAATAACCGCAAATCCTCCGATTACTGGTCCAAGTTCCCTGACTATGCACATAGAAACAAGCATTCCTACATAATCGGCAGCACCCTGTTTTACCATTTCGTTTGCTATTTGTAGTGCAATAATCATGCCGGAAAGACCTACCATTAAAAGGCTTATAGGTAAAGAATCCACACCAAATCTTGATGCATGTTCAAAAAAAAGTTTTAATTTTAATTGACCCGTAAACAGGCATTTTACAGAAAAGAAAAGATTCATTCCCATATTGCCTATTATTTCAATCCAGTCTTTCATTTCGGTAAAAAGAGACTTAGCAAGCTTATATGATAGTGTTTTATTTAGTATTTCAATTATTTTGTTCATTTTTTTTAAAAAACCTTATCCAACAGTATAAATATAAAAATTCCGATGCTTACATAACCGTTAATATTAAAAAATGCAGCATTTAATTTCGAAAGATCTTTTTCGTTCAAAAGAGAATGTTCCCAAAAAAGCATAAAGGAAACAAAAACAATTCCAAGCCAGTAAAATATTCCTACAGTATAAACCAGACCTAAAGTTATGAGCAAAATAATTGTAAATAAATGAAAAATTTTGGAAGCCAGTAGGCTTTTTTTAATTCCTAGCCATGCCGGTATGCTGAAAAGCTTGTTTTTCCTGTCAAAATCAATGTCCTGAATAGAATAAATTATATCAAATCCTGCCACCCAGAAAACCACGGAAATTCCCCATAAAACGACAGGCAGTGAGAATTCATCGCTGACAGCAAGCCATCCTCCGCCTGCTGCTGCACCTAAAGCACCTCCCAGTACAAAATGTGAAAGATGAGTAAATCTTTTAGTGAATGAATATACAACCAAAATAATTATTGCCAGAGGTAAAAGCTGTTTGCATATAAGCGGAAGCTGCCATACGGAAAAAATCATTAAGGCAAAAGAAAGCATCGCCAGTATAAAAGCTGATAATTTTCTGATTCTTCCAGAGGGAATAGCCCTGTTTGAAGTTCTCGGGTTTTTTTTATCTATATTAGCATCTATAAGCCTATTTAAAGACATGGCGGCTGTTCTTCCTCCAACCATCGCAAATACTACCCATACAAAAGTGCTTATTTCAGGAAATGTGGTCGAAGAAGCCAAAAGCATACCCGAAAGAGCAAACGGCATAGCAAATATTGTATGCTCAAATTTTATAAGCTCAAAATATTCAAGAATTTTGGATTTTAAATTGTTAAAGCTTTCCATTTTTCATCTCAGTTTATAATTTAAGTTTAATGACAATTAATTATTTTATGTTTTTTAAACAAATCTTGGTTGAATATAATTTTATAATTAATAAGATTAATAGGGCAAACTTATCTTTTATTGTCTTTTTTTATCTGTAAGCAATTACGGTTATAAAATCAAATTAATATTTCTTAATATATGATTTTGGCTTGAGTTGTGAATTAATTAATAATATATTTAGAGAAGTTGTTAATAACCGGAGAAAAAATAATGAACACGGACATAAACATCATAAACAAGCGACTGGATGAAACCCTGCAAGTTTTATCCAAAATAAAAAACGAACAAACAGAATTGATAAACGAAGTTGCAAAAACCCTTACGGAAACATTTAAATCAGGAAATAAACTGTTGATTTGCGGAAATGGCGGAAGCGCAGCCGATGCGCAGCATATAGCCGCGGAATTTATAGGAAAATTTTATAAAATTGATCGTCCTGCCCTTCCTGCAATAGCTTTAAATACAAATACTTCTATAATTACAGCTATCGGAAATGATTTTGGTTACGAAATGACTTTTTCAAGACAGGTAGAAGGGTTAGGGCAAAAAGGAGATGTGTTTATAGCAATTTCTACCAGCGGGAATTCAATTAATGCTCTTGAAGCAGCTAAATTAGCAAAAGAAAAAGGAATGAAAGTGATTTCTTTTACGGGAGAAGGTGGCGGCAAGCTGGCTGAGGTTTCTGATATAACAATAAAAGTCCCGAGTAATAATACTCCTATAATTCAAAATGCTCATATTTCAATCCTGCACATAATTTGCGAGATTGTAGAAAATAAATTTTAAGCTGCGAAATCAGGGGGTTAGCCCTGGTGATATTTGTAGGGTGATTAAAAAATAACTAATATTCGTGATTCCTTTTATTTTTAAATAATATATATTATATATATAAAGAAAAATTTTTAATATATTTGTTCTCTTTTGAGTTCAAAAAAACCGACCAGCTACAAATTCGGTATGAAAAAAGATACAGGCACCTCCATGCCTGTATCTTTTTGTTTGTGAAAAATCTTGCTGATTTATATAAAAAGTTTACATTTACACTTTATAAAATATAATAATAAGTAATATTTTATATTTATATGTGGAATGTGTATGAAAATCAAAAACTCGTTTTTAATTTATATAATAGTTGTTTTTCTTTTAGTTGTTCCCTTAAAGTCCTTTGCGGAAGGAGAAAAGGATTCTCTCTGGAGAATAAATTCTTATGAGAGAAAAGTAAACACTGTTGGTCAAAGAATTTTGCGTGCAAATGAAATTAATGAAATGATAACTTTTAGGGTTCCTGCAAAAACAACAAGCAAATCAAAGGTTAATGCCTATGCTGAAGAAGGATTTGCTGTTATAACCGTTGAAAGACCCCTTTTAAGACTTATAGAAAACGATGATGAACTTGCTGCAATTTTATCCCATGAGATTGTTCATATAATTAACAGGCATATAACAAAACATACTGCTAAAAATATACTTATAAAAACAATAATACTTCCGCCATGTATTGTTGGAGATGTTGCAATGGCATGTGTAGGTGTATCTTATCCGTTTTTTACACACTTTGGGAAATTTTTAACAGGGGGATTGACTGATAATGCTAATCAAAAATATGAGCTTGATGCAGATAAAATAGCAGTTGATTTAATGGTAAAAGCAGGATATAACCCGATTTATATGGAATCAATTTATCAAAGAGTAATGTCAGACGGGTCTTATATGAACTTTTTCAGAACTCATCCCAAAGGTAGTATTAGAGTTGCAAATATTCATCAAAAAATTGTTATGGAATATCCTGAATTTTTAGAACAAAAAATTGAAGAAGATAAAAAATTAAAGGAGAAAAATGAAGAAACCTCTCTTCCTGTAAGTAAAAAAACAAAAAAGAAAAACTCTCCAGAAAAAGGTGTAAAAGAAAAAGATAGTGTTAACGAAATAATTAATTACTATAACTAAACAACATTATTAATTAATTGTTTATTTTTCCGTTAATTTCAGCACAAGGATTATAATGATGTAATGGGAGACGATTTATAGCATATGAGTTTAAATAAAGAATTTTATAAAAATATAATGGATAATCTTCCGGAAGGCATGGCGGTTTGTGATGCCGATCGAAATATTATAGATGTTAATAAAAATTTTGAAAGATTAACAGGTTTTTTCAAGAAAGATTTATCGGGTAAAAATATTTCTGATTTTATAAAAAGTACGGGAACAGGTTGTGATAATTGTTCGCAGGAAGAAAATAAGCCTAAATCATATTATATCGGTGAATTAATAGATAAAGACAACAGAGCAACCTGTGTAAGAATAACTTTTTCAATAACAAAAGACGATAAAATTATTTATTTAATAATTCCGCTTGCGGATGTAGCGTTTTTAAACAGGGCGCATATTGATTTTGTAAGTACTGTAAGTCATGAATTAAGGACACCGCTTACAAGCATAAAGGGATTTGCCGATACACTTCTTTGTTCCGGCGATAGATTAAGCTCGGATCAACAAAAAAGGTTTTTAGGCATAATAAAAAGCCAAGTTGACAGACTTACACGCCTTGTAGAAGATCTTCTTACCGTTTCAAAGCTTGAATCAAAAAAGGATAAACTGATTTATAAAGCAATTGACCTTCCTAAATTTTTCGAAAATATAGTTTATAGTATTCAACCAAAAGCACAGGAACATCAAATTGAAGTTCGGATTATGTCGAATCTTCCTCCTGTGTGGGCAGATTCGGACAAATTTGAACAAATAATAACAAATCTTGTTGATAATGCAATAAAATATTCAAATGCAGGCACAAAAGTTTTAATAGAAGCTAAATTTGTCGGCGAAAATCCGGATTTTATGGAAATAAATATAAAAGACCAGGGCGTAGGTATTCCGGAAGAATATATTTCAAAGATTTTTACAAAATTTTCAAGAATTGATAATCCTTTAACAAGACAGGTAGAAGGAACCGGTCTCGGGTTATATATTACAAAATCTCTTGTGGAAAATATGGGAGGAAAAATAAGCGTAATAAGCACAAAAGAAGGTTCAACCTTTAGTTTAATGCTTCCTGTTGCGACTTATGAAAAACCGACTCAAAGAAAATTTTAAGGATATAAATAAAAAAATGTTGTCTGAGCAAATTATCTTAATACTTGATTCACGGAAGTTAGAATTTTCTCACTATCATAATATAGTTGAGCAGGATTCTAATATTCAGGTTATTACCTCTGATGACGCGGAAAAAGCCGGAGAAATAATTGAAAAATATGAACCGGATTTGATTCTTGCTTATGACAATTTCAATAAAAATATAACAGAGATTTGTATTGAAGTAAGAAGTCAAAAAAGTTTATACAGACCTATTCTTGTTGTCCTATCAAACGAATCATCTTTAGAGAAAAAACTTGAAGTAATAAAAGCAGGCGCAGATGATTTTCATGGCATGAATGTAAACAATGAAGAACTTTCATTAAGGCTTTTTGCGCATTTAAGAAGGAATATAGAAGGATTATCAGATACTGTAACAAAATTACCTGTTGCAAATACTGTCTATAAAATAATAAAAAGAAATCTGGAGTTAAAAACCACTAAATTTATGACAATAATGTACATTGATGTGGATAATTATATTTCGTATAAAGAGATTTATGGTTATATAGCAGCTGAAAAGCTTATCCAGACATTTATCGCAATTGTTAAAACTTCGATTAACGAAAATGATTTTTTAGGGCAGATAAGTGAAAACAGCTTTATAATTCTTACAACACCTGAAAAAGCTGAAAAAATAGCCATGTTTTTAAGTTATTCTTTTGACAATGTAGCTCCAAAATTTTATTCAAATGAAGATGCGGAAAGAGGCTATTTGCTTTTAACGGGGGACGATAAAATCGGAAGGAGAATGCCGTTCGTTTCGGTGAGTATAGGAATAGCTTCAAATCGTTATAATAATTTTAGCAATTATCAAGAAGCTTTAAACTTAAGCAAGAGTATTCAAAGACTTGCCAAATCAAAAACCGGTTCATATTGGGTAAATGATATACCTAAACTTTCCGGAGAAAAAGTAGTTAAACAAATCCAAAACAAAATTTTAATAGCAGAAAAAGATGCGGCTCTTGCTTATCTACTTTCTACAACCCTAGAAATGCAGGGTTATAAAATAGAAACAGTAAATAATATTGACGAAATAATTGATATTATAGAAAAAAACAAACCAAATCTTGTTTTGATTGATATTACAGAAGAAAATTCGCTTGACGAACTTGCTGTCAGCAGTTTTATAAAAGGAGAATATCCTGATATAAAAGTTATTATTTCCACAGTAAATAGAAACAAAGAAAAAATTCTTGATTCGGGCGCAGATCTTTATATCCCCAAACCGTATGAGCTAATGACTTTATTTAATTGGATAGACAGATTTTTAAACGACGAAATCTAGTTGTTTTAACCCGTCATTGCGAAGGCTTTAGCCTGAAGCAATCCAATAAATACAGTTTATTGGGGTTTTAGATTGCCACGTCGTCTCTTCGAGCCTCCTCGCAATGACAATAAGGTAGGACTATTTAAATATTTTTTTAAGTTTATTCTTCAATTTTTGTTCATCAGAAACTTCTGTAAATTTGGCTTTTTTAATTTTTAAAGAATCCTGAAGATATTTAATTTTTGACTCAATTTGATCTTTATTTTCCCAATGAACGCCTTTTATTTTAAGAAATTCCTCATACGCATTGATTGCATCTTGATAATCTTTGGTTTTTTCAAAAATTTGTCCGAGATTATAGTAAATATCTGCATTATTAGGAGTAATTCTTATTACTCTTTTTAATTCAAGCACAGCTTCCTGATATCTTTTCATTTCAAATAAAGCAAGACCGAGATTATGCTTATATTCGGGATTGTAAGCATCTATATTGCCTGCTTTTTTGAAATATTTTACGGCATTTTCAAGATCGCCCTTTATTTGATAGGTAAGCCCAAGATCATTGGCATGCGAAGCATTTTCTAAATCAAGATTTAAAGATTCTTCGATATTTTTTATAGCGGCTTCAATATTTCCTTCTTCCCTGTTAATAAGACCTATTTTATAATAAGCATCAGGAATATTGGGATTAAACTCAAGCGCTTTGTTAAAATATTTAATCGCTTCCTCGTTATTATGGGATTTAAATAGACAAAGACCTACTCCATAATAAGCTTCAGCGAATTTATCGTTTTGTTTTATTGCTAGTTCAAAATATTTTCTTGCTTCATCAGGTCTTTGTCTATTTAAGAGAAGCATTCCCGCTTCAAAATATGCATCAAGAAGGTCAGGATTAAGATTTATAGCTTTTTCATAAGCAGAAATGGCTTTTTCTGTTAAACCCATTACTTTAAATATAGAAGCCATATTAAAGTTAGTAATAGCATCTTCAGGATTGAGTTCAAGCGATTTAGAAAAGGCTTCGATAGCTTCTTTGTATTTTTCAAGTTTTACACACACAGAACCAAGTGCTGAATGCGCCTGGTGATGTATGGGATTAAGCTCAATAGCTTTTTTAAGCTCAGTTTCCGCTTCAACATAAGCTTCATTTTTATAATAGATATAACCAAGGGCATATCTGATTTCGGAATTATTCGGATTTAAATCTATAGCGGATTTAAATTCCTGAATAGCTTCTTCAATCCAACCGAGAAAACCGTAAGTAATTCCTAAATTGTTATACGCATCAATGTTTTTAGGGTCAAAAGTTACGACATACTTAAACTCGGAAATGGCTTTTTCAAATTTTTCTTCTGCAACATAAATTAAGCCGAGGTAATAGTGAACTTTTGTGTTGTTAAAATTCACATTTTCCGCTTTTAAAAGTTCGATTTTAGCTGATTTATAATCATTCCGGTTATAATATATAATCCCTAGAGCAAGTCTGGCATCGAAATTCTCGGGTTTTAGTTCAAGAGCTTTATTATAATTTTTTAAAGCAAGTTCTTTTTCGCCCATCTGCTCGTAATTTAGACCAAGCATATAATGATACACATCAGAATTTGGGTTTTGGGATAAAAGTTTTTCTATAAGCTTATGAGAAATAGTGTATTCCTGATTTTCTATGTATAAAAGCGCAAGCTGTGCTGCGATATCAGAATCATAAGAACTTAATTCAAGAACTTTCTCAAGATATTCAATCGCTTTATCAATTTTATGAATAAGTTCATAAGCTTTAGAGATTCCAAGCAGCGATAAAATATAGTTTGGCTCAAAAGCAAGGGATTTTTGGTAAAAAGCTATAGCTTTTTCAAAATTGCTTAGGCAAAAGTACGCATCAGCAATTTTTTCCAATGTTTCATAATCAGCCGGTTTAAAATCAAGAGCTTTTAAATATTGTTCAATAGCTCTTTCAAAATCCTTATTTTCTTTTAATTCCTCGGCTTTAGCCAGATATGTTTGAAAATCCGACATGCTTAAACCTCTTTTTGTAATATTGTGAGATTGCAACACCTCTTTAGGGGGTTAGCAATGACAACGTATCTTTATTTTATACTTTTATTCAAAACTGTCCAGAATTTTATGGAGAGCTTTTTTATTAATCTTTCTTTTCTTTAACTTTGTCATTTTTGTCATCAAAAGGATAAGGAGCAGGCGGTTGCTTAAAGGAAGATTTATAAATAAAAGAAAAATGGAAAGGATAATCATCTTTTTCAAGGTTATGTTTAATTAAATAAAGGTCTTCAAGAGCTTTTGTAAAGTTTGAACCAACTTCCTGAGGAAAAACTTCTCCGCAAACCTGACACATTACAGGTTCTTTGTCACGAAATCTCATGACATTTACGTTAAATTCGTTTTCGCATTTGCATCTTAGCGTAATTCTTGGAAATTTGGTCTGATCATTTTTAGAATCCATAATTTTTTCCCTGTTCATCTACTTCAACATAACTTATATTATACTCGAATAATTTTATAAATTTAATTTTCTTGACTATGGTGTTATATAAATGATAAATTTCTATTATTACAATATAAAATATTTGGGCGAGTGGCGGAATGGCAGACGCGCTAGTCTTAGGAACTAGTAGGTTACCCCTGTGAGAGTTCGAGTCTCTCCTCGCTCATTTTTATATTGTATATTTAATTAAAAGTGATTTGCCAAGATTGTCATTGCGAGGCATAAAATATTGATTCGTAAGTTCAATTAATGATTTAAAAAGATGTTTAAAGCCTCGCAATGACAGCTAAAAATTAATTGGCAATTCGAGTGACAGAAATGATTAACTTTCTCTCAAAAATTACAAACAAGGCTCAAAATAGAATAAGTGATATATTAAAGCCTGTAGAAGAAGATTTGAACCGGCTGGAAATGAAACTGTCAGAAAGTTTAACCAGCGGAAATTCCAGCTTGGATGAAATAATAGGATATGTAACAAAAACCGGCGGCAAAAGATTAAGACCGGCTCTGGTTTTTCTTTTTGCAAAAGCTTTAAACAACGGATTTTTGTCATCTAACCATTTTTATCTCGGCGAAGCTGTTGAAATGGTTCACACTGCCTCATTGATTCATGACGATGTTATTGATGAAGCAGAAACACGAAGAGGTTTTTTAACTGTCGGAAAGAAATGGAATTATCGGACAGCTGTAATTGTAGGCGATTTTATTCTGGCAAGATCACTGACAAAACTCGTTTCTGTCGGAGGAATTGCCACAGAAATTTTTGCAAATACACTTAATGAGCTTTGTATAGGTGAAATTCAGCAGGGTGATCAAAAATTTAAAATAATATCATTTGAAGATTATATTAAAAAATCAGAGAGAAAAACCGCAAAATTGTTTGTAGCAGGTGCTGAATGCGCAGCTGCAATTACTCCTGACGCAAATAACCTGATAATTAAAGCAGTAAGAGATTATTCCCTCAATTTTGGCATAGCTTTTCAAATAATGGATGATATTTTAAATTTTACGGGAAGCCGTGAAAAAGTTGGCAAACCTGCCGGAAATGATCTTAAAAACGGAATTTTGACAGCGCCTGTTTTGTTTGCACTTGAAAAATTTGAGCAAAATAAAGACTTAACTCTTAAAAAGCTTATAAAAAATAGGCTTAAAGGCAAAAAAGATTTTAATCAGGCCATGAATCTTGTTTTAAAATCTGACGGAATTCAAAAATCAAGGGATTTAGCAGAGTATTATATCAAAGAATCAGTAAAAGCCCTTGATGTAATGGAAGATAATATTTGCAAACAAGCCCTTATTGACCTTGCTGTTTATACTTTAAAAAGAGATTTTTAATCCTGTTGGTTTTTTAATTTAGTACTTTTAAGTTTTTATATTGGTTATATAATCATTAATATGTAAATAGTTGTATAGTCATTGCGAGCAAAGCAGGGAACCCAATTTTTTGATTAAATGTCAAAAAAAGAAGGGAGACAATCTAAAGCGTGGATTGCTTCATGCTAAAGCTTTTGCAATGACAAAGGAAGAGTAAAACTAATGAGCGAACAGGATTTGGAAAAAATAAATAATAATGACCCGAAAGAGAAAAAAGAACTTTCAAAACAGGAAAAAATAAAATATTTTATTAAAGAAACAGTGGAAACAGTAGTAATTGTACTTGTACTCGTTATTTTTATAAGGGCTTTTATAGGCGAGCCGCGCTGGATTCCCTCAAGCTCAATGGAGCCGACTCTCCAAATAAAAGATAACTTAATTGTTGAAAAAGTGAGCAGGTATTTTACAAAACCGCATAGAGGCGATATTCTGGTATTTTTCCCTCCGCAGGAAAAGCTAAATCCTTCATTATGGGGAAAATTCACTAGGGCTATAGGATTTTTTAGTACAGATGAAGCTTATATTAAAAGAGTTATAGGACTTCCCGGAGATGAAATTCGTGTTGTGCCTGATATTGGGGTTTATGTAAATAATAAACTTTTAAAAGAACCATATATAAAAGAAGTTTTTAACGGATATTGCGCTCCTGATATGTATTGCGGACCTTTGGTAATTCCAAAGAATAAATATTATATGATGGGCGATAACAGAAATGACAGTACTGACAGCAGATATTGGGGATTTATGCCTGAAGAAAGAGTTGTCGGCAGGGCATGTTTTAGATTCTGGCCACTCAACAGAATAGGGGTTTTACAGGTTCCGAAATATAATTAAGCTATATATTTTTCTAATGCTTCTTTAACAACATTATTAATGGATGTATTATGTTGTTCGGCAAAGATGGCTGTTTTGCTGTGCAGTTCTTCGCCAACTCTTACATTAAAACTGCCCTTGCAAGGTTTTTCCGGTTCAATTCCTTCGTTTTTACAGGTTTCTAAGTAATCATCAACAGCTTCCTGAAAAGCTTGTTTTAATTCTTTTGCATTTTCAGCCTGATATAAAACTAAACTTCTAATAAAGGCGATTTTTCCAAAAAACACTTCATCATTGGATGAGAACTCGGCAGTTCCGTAATATCCTTTATATTGGAGTAAATCTTTCATATTAAGCCCTCCTTTTTTAGAGTATTAACAACTTGTTTGATATAACAAGCTAAAATCGTATTTTGCGGGTGTGGTTCATTGAGGATAATTAAAAATTTTCCTTTTATAAATTTTTTTCTTGATCCATTACCGGTTAAACATTGAAAACCTAAATGAGTAAGAAGTAAAACCATTTCATCCCAGGTAAAATCTTTGGGCTTATTAAGTATTTTTTTGATAATTTTATCGATTTTACTCATTTTTTAAATTATTCCCGCGACTAAATTTGGTTGCATTTTTATATTACCATATCTAATTTTATATTGCAACTAAAGACAGTCGCTCTTCAAGCTTGATAGAATTGTCATTGCGAGGCTATAAATCCGGCAGTTCATCATTATTAGACTTACGAAGCAATCTTCCAAGGTGGCGTGTTGTCATTGGGAAGATTGCTTCGCAAGATAAATCTTAGTTTATTTCAATATTAAATGGCTCGCAATGACAACGCGCTATTCTGTTGGAGCGCAAGCCATTTCTGCGATTGCTTCTTCAACTTCATCAAGAACCAGTTTTGCTGCGGAAATTCTATCTGTTGCGGATGTAATGGGTCTTCCGACTACAAGATAATCAACACCGGATTTTATCGCATCAGAAGGAGTTACAACTCTTATCTGGTCATTTACAACAGACCAGGTTGGTCTTATTGCAGGACATAAAATAATAAAATCTTCGCCGCATTCTTTTCTGATTTTAGGAATATCTGTAGCGCTGGCAATAATTCCGTCTAATCCTGAATCTCTTCCGAGTTTTGCAAGTTTTCCCACATAATCATCTATGTTTTGACTAATTAAAAGTTCTTCTGTAAGTGTTCTCTGTCCGAAACTTGTTAAAATAGTTACGCCGAGAATAGTAGGTTTTGGAAGTCCCAAACTTTTTGCGGTTTCTTTTGCCAGTTTGACAGTAGTGGAAATCATTTTCGAACCGCCGATAGTATGGATATTAAAGAAAGTAACACCGTGTTTTATAAGGTTTGCACTTGCTTTAGCAACTGTATTAGGGATATCGTGAAATTTTCCGTCAAAAAAGATTTCTCTGCCTTCATCCCGAATCATTTTTATAATATCAGGACCTACGCTTGTGAATAATTGAAGACCTACCTTGAATACCCCGACATAGTCCTTTAATTCTGTGACTAATTCTCTGGCTTCTTCCATTGTATTTACATCAAGAGCCAGTATCAGTCTATCTCTTGCACTTTTATTCTTTGTGTTCATTCCCTGTTCTCTTCTTTGCTAATTTCTATCAAATTCGTTTAAAATTAAAATATTAAGAAAGTGAAAATATATTAGCACTTTAGTACTAGTAAAGCAAATTAACAAAAATTATCTATTTTTCAAGTTTATTTAAAGTAGTTTTAATTTCTTTTATATTAAAAGCTTTAGGATTCATTTCTATGTATTTTTTGTAATATTTTATTGCTTCTTTCTTTTGATCGGCTTTTTCATAAGCTTGAGCAAGGTGCAAATATATTTCACCAATTTCGGAATTGATTTCTATAGCTTTTTTATAGTATTCAATAGCTTTTTCATAGTCTTTCATTCCAAAATAAACAAAGCCCATGCTGTCCAGAGAAGGTGCGCTGTTAGGACTTAATTCCAGAGACTTTTTGCAGTTATTAAGAGCTTCTGTATGTAGTCCTGTATTCGTCTGCGCATAACATAAATTATTATAGGCTTCTGCAAAATCAGGTTTAAGGTTTACAGCTTTCTGGTTATAGTATAAAGCTTTTGTATAATCCGTTTCTCTTGCAAAAATAACACCGATATCATAATAAATGGAAGCATTATAAGGCATTAATTTTATTGCTTTTTCAAGGTATTTTATAGCTTTGTCTTTGCAGCCTGTTTTGTCATAAAGCAAACCCAGGTAATAATTTACATCTCTATTGTCGGGGTCAAGTTTTAAAAGTTCTTCATATTGATACGTAGCTGATTTATAATCATTCAAAACTTCATAAATAAGTCCCAAATCGATGCGGGCTTTATTATTTGACGGGTCATATTTAATTGCGGTCGATAAAAATTCCTTTGCTTTATTGTAATCCCCGTGAGAAATATAAGTTTCTGCAAGCATTACATATACTTTTGCATATCTATAATCTTCATTATATTTTGACGGGGCAATATAAGGAAAAGCAGACGCTTTATTATCAAAAGAATTAATTTTTAAAAATGATACGGCAAATAAAGCCAGAATCAGTAATAAAATACCGCAAAAAGGTTTTTTAAAAAGAGAAAAATTTTTCATAAAAAATCTGCTTTATGTCTAAAATCTTGAAAAAAATACATATTTAAATTTAACATGAATCGGGAATATGTTTTATCACCTTTTTAGAGGGGAATTAAGAGGAGGTAGACATGTCATTGCGAGGCTTGAAACTTCTTTAAAATCATTAATTTTTCTTACGAAGCAATCTTCCAATAATCTATAAAAGACAATAAATGATATTTTATAGCCAGATTTCAGCTTTTATGCACTAAATGAAGATTGCTTCGTTAGGTTAATTTTAGCTTATAATCAATGTTTATTGCCTCGCAATGACAGTACAATGCTTGCTATTATTGAATTTCGCAAAATTTTCGGAAGAACCAAAAGTAAAGTACTTGCTAATAAATCATGGTTTTTATAATATATTTCATGTAAAGTAATCGATATTAAACGTAAATTCAAAAATAAGAGGAAAAACAAATGTCAAAACAATGCGATATATGCCAGAAAAAGCCATTGAAAGCTAATAAAGTAAGCTTTTCAAATAAACATCATGCCTACAAACAAGAGCCGAATTTACAACCAATGAAGGCTAATATTAACGGTACAGTTAAGAAAATAAAGGTTTGTACTTCGTGTATTAAAGCCAATAAGGTTCAAAAAGCTGTATAAAATTTATAAAAACACTACAATCTTTCGTAGTGTTTTTTGTTTATTAGTCGGATAAAAATTAAAAACAGGGAAATGTATAAAAGAGGAGTGAATGTATGACATTAAATTTTTTAAAAAAACTATTACCGCCTGAAGAAGGAACTTTTTATACACTTTTTGAGGACAATGCCCAGGTTTGTTACGAAATTTCCAAACTTTTTCATGAAATTGTTAATCAGGGACCGAGTGAAGAAAGAAGCAAACAGGCAAAAGATTTAAAACATAAGAGCAGTGCGGTTGCTAAAAAAACGTTGAATCTTTTAAACACAACATTTGTAACCCCCATAGACAGGGAAGAAATTCAGCAGGTATCAAATCTTCTTAATAAAATAACCAGAAAAATAGTTAAAGCCAGCTTAAATCTTCAAATTTACAGATTAGAAGCACATACAGATTGCATGAAAGAGCAAGCGTCGACACTTTTACAAGCTACAGAAGAATTAAAACACAATATTTCTTTGTTAAGAAATGTTGCTGCGATAAAAGAAGTTACAAATAGTAACAATAAACTTAAAGAAATTGAATCCAAAGGAGATGAAATTCTTCATACAGCTCTGGATGAAATTTTTTCGGGTAAATACGATGCTTTAACGGTAATTAAGCTAAAAGAGTTGTATAAGAACATTGAAAGTGCTATGGATACGTGTTTTGATGTGTCGGATTTGGTTTTAAATATTTCATTAAAACACGGTTAGACACCATACTGTCATTGCGAGCGAACAAAGTGAGCGTGGCAATCTATCCTGTGATGCGAAAGAGGAACAGATCCTCACGTCGGAGCTTTAGCTCCTCCTCAGGATGACAATTACATTATGACAGAGTGAGAAGGAAATATGGATTTTACGACAATAGTTTTAATAATAATAATTTTACTTGCAGTTATCTTTGAATATATTAACGGGTTTCATGATTCAGCAAATGCAGTTGCAACAGTTGTTTCTACAAAAGCATTAACCCCGAGGCGTGCAATTATATATGCGGCTGTTCTTAATCTGGGAGGCGCTTTACTTGGAACTCACGTAGCAAAAACTATCGGAGGCGGAATTGTAGATACTGGTTCGGTTACACAGACAGTTATTGCATGCGCGCTTATCGGCGCAATTATCTGGAATTTATTTACATGGTATTACGGAATTCCTTCAAGCTCTTCCCATGCCCTTATCGGCGGATTAATGGGAGCTGCGATGATGCATTCGGGCTATAAAGTTGTAAAAATTGGCGGGTTGGTAGAAAAAGTTCTTATTCCTATGGTAACTTCGCCTGTGTTAGGTATTTTTGTCGGATTTACAATAATGCTCTTATTTCTGTGGATATTCTTAAAATCCAATCCTGAAATTGTAAACAGGAATTTTAAAAAACTTCAGTTAATTTCATCAGGATTTTTGGCTCTCAGCCACGGTTCTAACGATGCTCAAAAAACAATGGGTATAATCACCCTTTTACTTCTTAGCAGCGGCAAAATAACAGAGATGGAAGTTCCTTTATGGGTGATTCTACTATGTGCTTTGACAATGGCTTTTGGAACAATGGCAGGTGGCTGGAAAATTATTAAAACTATGGGAAGTAAAATTATTAAAGTAAAACCTATTCACGGTTTTGCTGCGGAAGTTTCATCAGCTTCCATAATATTAACGGCTTCACATTTTGGTATTCCTGTCAGTACAACACATATAATTTCCACTTCAATTATGGGCGTTGGAAGTACAATGAGAGCTTCCGCCGTAAGATGGGGAATAGTAGGCAATATTGTTACTGCATGGATTGTTACAATTCCGGCATGTATGTTTATGTCAGCTCTTTCGTACATAATAGTGACTAAAATAGCACATTTGTTTTAAAAAATTGTCATTTTGAGCGTGATTCAGAATTTAAATTATTCTTCAATTTTTATATATTTTTGAGAAATTGCATTACTGAACTTAACTTTATTTACTTTTTACTTGTTTAATTCGGCAAGAACATCCTCTGTAATATCTTTTCCGCCTATAATAACATTGTCTTTTCTGAAAATACAATCAATTTTTTTATTTTCAGCGACTTTTTTTACTGTTGCAAAAATATTGTCCTGAAGCGCCTGTACATTTTTTTCGTATTCAGCTTTGAAAATATTGTTTTTTTGTTGAATTTCTTCAGTTAATTTTTTCTCAAGATCTGCTTTTTCTGTATCGGTTTTGGCATTATTAACCTGATTTCTCGCCTCGGTTAACATTTTTTGAATTTCATCTTGCTGACCTTTAACACTTGTAGTAATAGCTTGAGCTTTTGTGTAACTGCTAAGGATTTTTGACATATCAACAAACCCGATTGTCTGTGCCGCAAAAGTTTCCAGATTTGAACAAAGCATTGTTCCCATTACCGCCAGGGAAATAATAATTTTTTTCATGTTAATCTCCTTTTCCAATTTATTCAAATTAATAATCTAATCTATATATAAATTAAATTACTAAATAAATAAAAAATAAAGAGATTTTGGGCTATTTTAGCCGATTGTAGCCAAATTATAGCCAGATGAATTAGTTATGTTAATTGAAAAGGGTTTTATTTTTCGTCTTTGAGATATAGCTCTGCAAGAAGTTCAACAGGGTGATAAACCGGTATTGTTGAGTTTTTTTCTATTAATCCCTGAGAAAGACCTATTTTACATCCGGCACAACTTGTGCAAACAATATCTGCCCCTGTAGCAATAATATTTTGAGCTTTTTCAGATGAAATTGCTTTTGAAATCTCAGACTGGGAAATACAAAAAGTTCCTGCTGCCCCGCAGCATACATCAGCATCTTTCATTTCCTTAAAAGCTATTCCCTGAATTTGTTTAAGGATTTTTCGCGGCTCTTCAAACACTTTTTGAAATCTTTTTAAATGACATGGGTCGTGATAAGTAATTTTTTTATTTATTTCAACATTTTCAGGAAAATAAATTTCTCTTTCAGCAAGAAATTTATTAATATTTATTGTTTTTTCCGCAATAATTTCGGCTTTTTCTTTAAGTTTTCCCTGAACAAAATCAGGATAAAATTCCCATGCTGACCCGCAAGAGGCGCAATCAGTAATTATATAATCAACATTATCAGATATTTGGTTTAAATTATTTTCTGCAAGCCGCGAAAAACTTTCAAAATCTCCCGAACTTCTTGCCGCTATTCCGCAACAGGTAAAGTTTTTTGGGATATTTACCCTGAAACCATTTTTTTCAAGAACTATTAAGACAGCATTTTTCACGCTGGAGTTTACATAGTTATTTATACAGCCGGGGAAATAAACTATATTAAGCTCTGATATGGGCTTTACAGATTTTAGTTTTCTGTATTTTACGTTTTCTTTAAGTTGAGAATTAAAAAGAGTTAAATATTTAATAAATTTATTTGATGAATTGTCATGCTGAACTTGATTCAGCATCTTACCATCTTTGGGTTTTAATAATAAGCGAAAGCAGGATAGACCCTGAAACAAGTTCAGGGTGACAATATAGCATTTTAGCCCTATCTTTAACAAACTTAACCTGAAATTTGACTTGAAATTATCCAGTATAAATCTTTTTATAAAACCTATACCGTTAATTTTTGAACTTTCATGCCTTGCTGCTGTTATGATTTCCTCGGCGGAAATTCCGCTCGGACAAAAGTCGTAACAGGCTTTGCAGCCCAGACAAAGCTCGAGGTTTTTAGCGATTTTTTTGTTAAATTTCAGTTTGCCGTTAATTATACCGTTTAAAAGAGTAAATTTGCCTCTTGATACGGCTGTTTCTAGTCCAGTTGCTTTGTAAACAGGACAAACTGACTGGCATAAACCGCATTTTGTGCATTTATAAACATCTTCCGCGTAGTCATTTAAGCTTTTAAAACCATTGGAACAATTACTAATAGTGGAATTGTCATTCTGAGGAACGGAACGAAGTGAAGTGCTATGAGGATCTGTTTGAATTTTAAAATTTGCCCAAAAACTCCGAATAGATTGCCACGTCGGAGCTTTAGCTCCTCCTCGCAATGACAATGCGGCACATAAAAGCTTAAAATTTCTATTCATGGAAAATTTTGCCCGGATTTAAAATGTTTTTAGGATCAAAAAGTTTCTTAATCTCTTTCATATACTTGATGGAATTCTCGTCAAGAGCTTTTCTCATAAAACCCGACTTTAACATGCCGATTCCATGCTCCCCTGATAAAGAACCGCCAAGTTCTATAGCTGTATCAAAGAGTTCTTCGGCAGCTTTTTCAAAGTTTTCCGCTTCTTCTTTATTTCTTAAATCAAGTGAAACGTTTGGATGAATATTTCCGTCACCGGCATGTCCCATAATACACACTGTTAAATTATATTTATCAAATATTTCTCTGGTTTTTGTGATGAATTCAGGGATTTTATCTCTGGGAACAACAGCATCTTCTGTTAAAACATTTGGTCTTAACCGTGCAACTGCTCCAAAAGCCGATCTTCTGGCAAACCACAGTTCGTCAGCCTCCTGCTGATTTTGGGAAACTCTTATGTTTTTAGCCCCAAATTGGTTGCAAATATCAATTATTTGACGGGTTTGAACTGCTACAGATTCTTTAAATCCGTCAACTTCTAACACTAAAACAGCTTCCATATCAGTCGGAAGCCCGACATGATGAAAGTTTTCTATTGTTACCATTGTGTTTTTATCCATAATGTCGAGGGTGGCAGGTGTGATTTTTGCGGAGATTATACCTGTAATAGCTTCCGCTGCTTGATCTATAGATTCAAAATATGCCAGCATAACCTGCTGTTCTTCTGGTTTTGGAATAAGTTTTAGTGTTGCTTCAACAACTATACCAAGAGTTCCCTCTGAACCAACAAAAAGTTGAGTTAAATTATAGCCCGTAACGTTTTTAACCGTTGTTCCGCCTGTTTTTAAAAGAGTTCCATCCGCAAGCACAACTTCAAGTCCGAGAACATAATCTTTTGTAGTTCCGTATTTAAATCCTCGAGGTCCGCCTGAAGACTGGGCAATACTTCCGCCAATAGTGGAAACCTTTAAACTTGCAGGGTCAGGAGGATAAAAAAGCCCGAGATCAGAAACTTCCTGCTGAATATTTCCAACAACAACGCTCGGTTGAACAGTACAGATAAGATTATTTCTGTCTATGTTTAAAATCCTGTTCATTTTGGACAGATGCATTACTATCCCGCCTTTTAAAGGAATACATCCACCTACAAGATTTGTTCCTGAAGCTCTTGGTACTATTGGAATATTATTTTCGTTAGCAATTTTTACAATTTGACAAATTTGTTCTTTGTTTTCCGGTAAAACCACTGCATCAGGAAGATATAAAGCTTCTCCAATTGCTGTAGCATCGTAAGCATAACAATATCTATCCTCATAATCGGTCAATACATTTTGATTTCCGAGAATTAATTTAAGTGAATTTATGATTTCATCGTTAATATTTGAGTTAAATTCTGACACTTTTCAGACCTTTTACCAGTTATTTGACAGTGCAACATCATTTTAGCACTTCATATAAAAAATCATATTTTTTGTTTATTTACAAAATTCTAAAAATAAGGAAGAATTGAAATAATATGGGTTTAAGGGTAAAAAAAGAAAGAAGGACGGTAAGAGCGGTGAAATATAAACAAATTGCTTCATTATTTTTAACTTTGTCAGTTTTAGGAAATTTGGCGTTGCCGGCAGTGGCTGCTGATGAGATTATGGTGCTTCCGCCTGTGAACGATGGGGTTAACCAGAATCAAAATTATTCCCCTTACATGAATAATTTTAATTCACCTGTTTTAAAAGGAACAGTAACAACAGTTCCGGTGAGAACAGCGTTTGAAATTATTACAAATTCTGAAATAAACACTAAAAAAAATCATGTGGGAGAAATTTTTACGACTACTCTTAATCAACCGATTGTTGTAGGAGGCGATATAGTAATTCCGGCAGGAAGCGAAGTTTTTGGACAGGTTACTTATAGTGAGGATGCCGGTAGAGTTGGCAGAAATGCTATTATGGAAATAAAATTTACCGGTGTTAAAACCCCTAACGGGCATAAAATCCCTATGATGGGGAAAATCGTTACAAAGGACAATACAGGCGTGTTAAGAGGCGGTTCTGTAAAACAACAGTTGGTTAAAAATGTTTCTACCGTTGCTGTGACAACTGTAGGTTCATTGGCAGTTGGAGCAAGTATAGGCGCAATAGCCAGTGAGGCAGGAGTCGGAACAGCTGTAGGTTCTGCAATTGGCGGTATATTTGGTCTTGGTTATGTAATTATAAGAAAAGGCAGAGAAGTAAATATACCAACAGGCACCAAGATGATAGTAATACTTGAACAGCCTTTAACAGTTGGACAATAAAAACAATTTTTATAAAAGAGACGAGCCTTAGGCTCGTCTCTTAAAATATCTTGTAAAATTCCTCTATCATTAAGTCCTGAATTAATTCAAAAGAAATTTCTTCGCCTTTTAATGCTTTTACAGAAGTCATGATGTTAGAGCTTAATCCACATGGGTTTATGCAGGAAAATCCATCCATATTATTATTTATATTAAGGGCAAATCCATGCATGGTTATTCCTTTTTTAATTCCTATGCCGATAGAAGCAATTTTTTTATCTCCAACCCACACACCAACTAAATCAGGATGCTTTCCGGCTTCAATATCAATTCTCGCAAGAGTATTTATGATTAAATTTTCAACTTTATCCAAATAAGCTTTAACGCTTAATTTTTGGGCTTTTAAATCAAGAATAATATAGCCGATAAGTTGACCCGGTTCATGATAAGTCAAATCTCCGCCGCGGTTTGTCATCACGACAGGAATGTTTTTATCAAGAATATTAGCTTCTTTTGAACCTTTTCCCCGTGTAAAAACAGGTGGATGCTCACATAAAAGAAGATAATTCTCATTTACTTTGTCATTCTGAACTTGTTTCAGAATCTTTTCTTCCACAAGAGAAAGCTGGTAGCTATAAGCTTCCTGATAGGAGATTTTTCCAAGTTTTTTTATGTTCCACATTATATTTTCCTCTGTCATTGCGAGGAGAGGCAAAGCCTCGACGTGGCAATCTATTCTTATATTTTAGCAGAAAGCTCAATAAGACTTGATTTAACTGCTTCTGCTACTTGTTTTTGCTGTTCTCTTGTAATTTCGGGGAACATCGGCAAAGAAAGCACCTGCGTTGTGCATTTTTCTGTGTTAGGCAGCAATCCTTCATTGTAACCAAAATTCTTATACGCAGCCTGCAAATGTATCGGCACAGGGTAATAAATCATTGCCATGACGCCTTTTTGTCTTAACGATTCAACGAGTTGATCTCTTACAGGAGCTTTTATGGTGTATTGATGATAAACACAATAAGCATCTTCAATTTCTTTCGGTGTCTGAATTTCTTCAACATCTTTAAACAGTTCGTTGTAATAATAAGCAACTTCACGTCTTTTTGAGTTCCATTTGTCAATATGAGGGAATTTTACGTTAAGAATAGCGGCATGAATCTCGTCAAGACGGCTGTTTAATCCGACTTCATCGTGGTAATATCTGACTTTGCTGCCATGATTTCTTAAAGAAGAGAGTCGTTCAGAAAGATAATCGCTATTTGTGGTTACCATTCCGCCGTCGCCAAAAGTTCCGAGATTTTTGGTCGGGAAGAAACTAAAACATCCTATATCTCCAAGTGAACCGACTTTTTTGCCTTTGTATGTGGCGCCTATTGCTTGCGCGCAATCTTCTACTACATAAAGATTGTATTTGTGAGCAATTTCTAAGATAGGAGTCATATCAACAGGCTGTCCATAAAGATGAACAGGTATTATAGCTTTTGTTTTTGACGTGATTTTCTTCTCAAGCTCTTTAGCGTCAAAATTAAAGGTGTCAGGGTTTATATCTACAAAAACAGGGGTTGCTCCAACATAGCTTATAGCTTCAACAGTTGCTATGAAAGTAAAAGAAACTGTAATAACTTCATCGCCTGCTCCTATATCAAGTGCCCTGAGTGCAAGGTGAAGTGCGTCAGTGCCTGAAGCCACACCAAGAGCATGATTTACACCATTATATTTAGTAAAATCTTTCTCGAGTTTTTTGACATTTTCGCCAAGAATATATTGCCCTGATGATAAAACTTTTAATACTTCTTTTTCTAAATCTGTTTTTAATTCTGCATATTGCTGACTTAAGTCTAAAATTGGAATCATGACTATTACCGCCTATTTTTATGTGTTTAAATAACCCTTAAAAAATAGTTTAGCATACACAAACACCTGCTTTTATAAAATCTTAACAAGGTTATATTTTTGATACAAATCTGATAATATAGAGTTATTAATACTAAAAATGAGTGCTAATATGTTAGACAGACAGACAGACAGACAGACAGACAGACAGACAGACAGACAGACAGACAGACAGACAGACAGACAGACAGACAGCGGATTTTGGCATAAAAGCGATCTTAATTCAAGATTAGGTTTTACCCTGGCTGAAGTTCTGCTTGTTATAACGATTATAGGAATTGTAGCTTCTCTTACTATTCCTGGATTAATTACAAGTGTTCAAGATCAACAATGGAAATCGGCATGGAAGAAAAATTATTCTGTCATATCACAAGCAATGGAGAATTATAAACTAACAAATAACACAGAAACAATTGCAGGAGCATTATTTTTATACCCTGACACAGTAACAAGCGAACTTAGCAAATATTTTAATGCTATAAAATTATGTCAATATACTGACGGTTGTTGGAATAATCTTAATTATGATTATAGCAATAATCCAAGTGTTTCAAATCCTGCTACCCGTACTTCTTTAGTTTTAAACGATGGTACATTAATGAAAGTAACTATTGTAAACCCGAGCTGTATAGGTATTGACAACTGGCTAACAGACATTTGCGCCATAGTGTGGGTAGATGTAAACGGATTTAAATCCCCAAATACGATAGGCAAGGATATTTACGGTGCATGGCTGCTTAAAAATCGTACATTACCACTAGGCAGCGGTCGTGATAGTTATAATCCTGCAACAAACTGTCAAACACCAAACAATGGCTGGGGTTGTTCTACTCAAGCTTTAACTCAATAATTAACTACAATCTTTAAATAAATTTAATATCCTAATAAAAAGCAAGTAAGCCAAACATGAATAACTTATAGCATCCGCCGAATATAACGGTTTCGTTAGATTCCATGGATATGGAGATAGCTATACTTATAATAATTGGGGAGTTGAGGCTTGTGGTGTTCAGAATTTACTCAAGTAAAATTATTTAAAAAATTATAAAAATTTAAGTTTTTTGAGCAGTTTGTTTTATAATTCTTGTAAGTGTTTAATTTAAAAAGAGCTTTACAATGAATATTAAAAAAATAGCTGAGGAATTAAAAGAAAAACTCTCGAAATATGATGATTTTATAGGGCTGTATCTCTATGGCTCTCAAATTAAAGGACATTTTAAAAAAGATAGCGATATAGATATAGTAGGAGTTTTTCAAACATCAAAAGATTATTCTCTTGATGTTCATGGTGAAGCCCTTGATTTAGAGCTTAAATATGATGTTGTAATAGATTTTCACCCGATGACACAGGAAGAGCTTGAATTAAATTATATTTATTTTAACGAAATTAAAAAAGGATTTTATTATGCAAGATAAAATCCTTCTCGAAAACTGGCTTTTAAAATCAAATGAAGCTCTTTCGGATACTGAAAACCTGATAAATCTTAATATGTTAAGTTCAGCTCAAAATAGGCTTTATTACGGGCTTTTTTATTCAGTTATGGCTCTTGCTCAATCAAAAAATTTTATAACATCAAAACATTCAGCTCTTTTAAGCTGGTTCAATAAAGAATTTATAAAAACAGCGATTTTTCCAATAGAAATGGGGAAATTATATAAAACCGCTTATGATAATAGACAAAAAAGCGATTATACAATAACTTTTAAACCTGAAAAAACAGCTTTAGAAGATTCTTTAAAGAAAGCTAACGTGTTTGCAGAAAAAATAAAAGAAGAAATAAAGAAAAGCTTATGATAAAAGAATTAATTTTTGATGTAGTTGAAGAAGCAATAAAAAAAGCTTACGATGAAGACAAAATGGGTCAGCTTCAAGGTACAGATGTTTTAAATATATTAATAGTTGAAAAAACTAAAAATCCTGAATTTGGTGATTATTCTGTAAATGTTTCTTTTTTAGCAAAACATGCCAGAATGTCACCTGCTCAAATAGCAGAAGCGATAAAACCTTATTTAAATATAGACGATGTTGAAGTATCAATAATTCAGGGATTCATAAATTTTAAGCTTGGAAAAAGTGTTTTAAATGACGGAATTGCAAAAATAATCCTGAAAAATAAAGATTTTGGCAGGAATAATCTTGGAAAGTCTGAAAAAGTACTTCTTGAATATGTTTCCGCTAACCCTACAGGACCTCTTCATATAGGTCATGGACGATGGGCGGCTGTAGGAAGCTCTCTTGCTAATTTATTAAAATTTTCCGGCTATGACGTTACTCAGGAATTTTATATAAACGATGCGGGAAATCAAATAAACAACCTCGGAAAATCTTTGTGGCTGAGAGTTCTTCAAGAGTTGGGAGTTGAAGCTGCTTTCCCTCAAACCGAAGAAGAGGGCTCGAAAAACTATTACGCAGGTGAATACTTAATTGAAGTTGCTAAAGAATATCTGAAACATAATAGAGACAAAGCAGAAGAGTTTTATAAAAACAATCCTGAACCTCTAAAGCCTTCTGCCGAAGTTGTTCACAAAATGTCGAGCTTTGCTAAAGGTATTATGTTCAAGCAGCAAGAGGATTTGCTGAAAAAATTCAGGACAGAGTTTGATACATGGTATAGCGAAACTACTCTTCACCAGAGAGGAGAGGTTGAAAAAACCGTTGAGAAACTAAAAAATCTCGGCAAAATTTATGAAAAAGACGGAGCTTTATGGTTTAAATCTTCTGAATACGGAGATGATCAGGACAGGGTTATTAAAAAAGGCGATGGCTCTTATACTTATCTAACGGCTGATATTGCTTATCATTATGACAAAATTGAAAGAGGATTTGAAAGACTTATAAACATCTGGGGCGCAGACCATCATGGCTATGTGGCAAGAATAAGAGCCTCGATAGAAGCAATGGGAAAAAATCCTGATTGTCTTGAAGTTCTTCTCGGGCAGCTTGTTAACTTGATTATATCCGGTGAGCAGGTAAGAATGGGTAAAAGAAGAAAAATGCTTACTCTGGAAGACCTTATAGAAGAAGTTGGCGTTGACGGAACGCGTTTTTGGATGATTATGAGAAGTATTGACACCGCGCTTGATTTTGATGTTGATCTTGCAAAATCTTGCTCCGATGAAAATCCTGTTTTTTATGTTCAGTATGCGCATGCCAGAGTTTGCAGCATCTTAAGAACAGCCACCGCAGAAAGATTTGATACTGACAACAAAACACAGCTTCCTCCTTTTATCACACAGGAAGAGCTTGCTAAGACCCTGAAACAAGTTCAGGGTGACAAAGGCAATATTTTCGAAGCTCTCTGGAAAACAAATAGTGAGAAAGAAATCGAGTCAACAAAAGCGCTGATTTTAAAACTCGAATCTTTTGAAGATTTAGTTCAAACAGCTGCAAAAACAAGGTCTCCTTATATGATAGCAAGGTATTGCCTCGAGTTGGCAAAGGATTTCCATTATTTTTACACCTTTACAAGAGTCTTGAATGTTGAAAATGATGTAATGAAGGCAAGATTATGTCTTATTAATGCCGTAAAGCAGATTTTTTCCAACGCTCTTGGGCTTCTCGGAGTTTCCGCACCCGAATCCATGTAAAAGATTTTTGCTTAACATATGTTATAATTAATACTGATAAAAGAGGGCTGTTTATGAAAAATATTAAATATACAATCTACAAAGAAGGTGAACATTACGTTGCGCAATGCATGAATGTTGATGTTTCAAGCTTCGGGAGTACCGTAGAAGAAGCTATTGATAATCTTACCGAAGCCGTTGAATTATATTTTGAAGATAATGAAAACGTGGTTTTTTTCCCGATAGATAATGTGATTCTGGGAGATAAAACCATAAATGCCTAAATTATTATCTTCTCGAGAAATAATTTCTGTTTTACTGACCAATGGCTTTTCTTTAAAATCAACTAAAGGAAGCCATTGCAAATATATAAATGAAAATAAAACAGTTATAGTTCCCCACCCCAAATCTGAAATTCCTTATGGAACTTTTCTTTCAATAGTCAGGCAATCGGGTTTAAATAAATCAGATTTTGAAATTTAAATATAAAAAACGGGTACAATATCTAATAAAAGAAAAAATTGGAGAAAAAGATGGAAAATGAGATAAATGCTTTTGAAACAGGTACTACACCAAAATTTGAAATTCATTCATTTTTAACTTTATCTGTAAAACAAGGGGTTTCAGATATTCATTTAAGGGTAAATTCGGTTCCGGTTGTAAGAAAAGACGGTCTTATCCTTAAAACAAAATATGCGATTCTTACAGAACAGGACATGGATGATATTGTAAAAGTAATAGTTCCGCAAAAGCTTTATCACAAAGTAAAAACCACTTATGACTTTGATTTTTCATTGGAAATGGAGAATATAGCCAGATTCAGGGTTAATTTGCTCCATGATTTGGGGAATGTAGGGCTTGTATTAAGGGTAATTCCTCTTGAGGTTCCATCTATAGAAGAGTTATACCTTCCTCCTTCACTTAAAGATTTTACAACTTATAATAACGGTCTTGTTTTAATAACAGGTCCTACAGGAAGCGGCAAGTCCACCACGCTTGCTACAATACTTAGTTATATGAATAACAACACGCAAAAACACGTCGTTACTCTGGAAGATCCTATAGAGTTTATTCATCCCAACCAGAAAAGTGTTTTCTCTCAAAGACAACTCGGTGTTGATACCGATACTTTCCCGAATGGGATAAAATACGCGTTGAGACAAGATCCCGATGTTATTCTTATTGGTGAAATGCGTGATATGGATACAATTTTTAGTGCTTTGAAGGCTGCGGAAACAGGTCACCTTGTATTTTCCACGCTTCACACCACAGATGCGGTTCAAACAATAAACAGAATTATTAACGCTTTTCAGCCTTATGAAAGAGATGCCGTAAGAATGCAAATAGCTTCCGTATTAAGAGGAACGGTCGCTCAAAAACTTGTTAAGAAAAAAGACGGCAAAGGCAGAGTTCCCGCAACAGAGATGCTGGTGGTTACTCCGGCAGCTAAAGATTATATTGAAAGAAATGAAATTGACAGAATCTATGATTTAATCAACAAAGGCAGCTTTAATAATATGATGAGTATGAATATGTCTTTATTAAAGCTTGTAAAAGCCGGTTTGATTTCAGAAGAAGCTGCTGTAGATCAATCTAATAATCCTAATGAAATGCAGCAGATGCTAAAAGGTGTTTTCCACGGAGCTCAAAGCGCAAATATGTAGTCATATTAAATTACCAATTGATTTTTTGTCATTGCGAGGATTGAAAAGCCGAAGCAATCGCAAGATTTTGTAATATTATGAAATTAAATAAAAAAATACAGGCAAAAGCCTGTATTAAATTAATAGACGCGTGTGTAGCTGTTATTTAAGGATTATTGTTAAATAAGGACTGCGATTAAAACTGAAAAGGGGGCTTTGCCTCTTTGGAAGCTTTAATAAGACAGATTCTAAATTTTATTAAAATTAAGTATTTTTTGAATTAAAGTCCTTGCTTCTTTTTTTGGCTGCAAAGTCGGATTCTCGTGATAAGCCGCATAATTTGACAACAAAAGAGCATATTTTATTTTTATAAGTTCTGATATACCTTCATTGTTTATAAGTTCTTCATTTAATTTTTCTTTATTTGTTTCGAGATTTTTAAGTTCGTTTTGTAATTTTTCTTTTTTTACTACAAGAATATTTTTATCATCGAGCAATTCAAGATAATTAATTTTATCTTCTATTTCATTTATGGCATGTTTATAGGACTCGATGCCATTATTTATTTTTTGTAGTTCGAAAATTTTAAAATTATAAATATCCTGCATAATTTTTCTTCTTTATAAATTAACTGCGTTCAACAACTTTATATATATAATATATACTACAAATGAAAAATATGAATCACGATTCATGGTGATTTTTCATGTCACCCTTTTTAGACTCAAACGGGTTATTAATTTTATTTTCTTTCGAAAAATTAAATCTGCTGTTTTTCAGAGCAAAATTTTTAATCCAAAAGTTCGGCAATATCTCTGTAAGAACTTAAAACTCTAATTATATAAATGTCAGAATCCTTTATAACGTAGGCTATGATGTATTTTTTGACGTTCCATAACAAAATATCTTTTCGGGGATAACCTTCGTTAATATGCCCCATATTAGGCATCAAAGACAAGTTTTGAAAAGCCTTCTCAAAAGTATCCAGTAATTTTTTAGCGGCAGTAGGATTATTGGCAGAGATATAATCTCTTATTTCGCAGATGTCTTTTTCCGCCCTATCAATAATTATAAAAGCCATTATAAATCCGCTTTAATCCTTTTCATGGCTTTTTTCCCGTCTGTAAAATTTCCTGCTTCAAAATCGGCATAACCGATTTCGATATCGTTGTTCAATTCAGCAAACCGTTTTTTTATATTTTCATCTTTTTCAAAAAGAAGTCTTAAAGCTTCTCTGATAACTTCGCTGGCTGAATTATAAAAACCAGAAGCAACTTTTTCTTGGATAGCTTTTTCCAAAGTCGGAGTTAAAGAAACATGCATAATAAAAAACCTCATAATACTTACAATCTATGTAAGTAATTATAACATAGATTGTAAGTATTATGTATTGTTTTTACTGAAATATTTGAATTAAAGTCATAAAAAATCCGACGAACCAGTAAAACCCTAAAATTCCTCCAAAGAAAGGAATAAGAATAAAAGTTATAACTCTTGGCGCTGATATGTCATAGGTTTTCATAATTGCAAATGCTGTAAGAAGGGTACTCCATAGCCAACTTGCAAGCCCTATCATGATTCCGAGAGCTTTAAATAAAAGCCCGCCTGTTTTAAACAAACTTGCAGGAGCTAAAAATATCCAGGGAAGAAGGGCAAATGCCGATAAACATAAAAAAATCTTTGTTTTGCCGCCTCTTTTAAAGATACTTGCAATAATTTCAAGAAAAGACGCAAAAAATAACCAGCTTAAAAGTCCCCAGAAAGAAGCGTTAATCAGTTCAAATCCTTGAAAAAAGGGGTTTTGTTCCGAATTAATAGAAAATTTTAAGACAGGACTTAAGATACTTATTAAAACAACTATTATAAACCCCTGAATTAAGTGGGGATTTTCTTTTAATTTGTCAAAAGTTTCAGATGGTTTGAATAAAACGCCGTAAAAATTATCGAAAAAATTCTTCATATAGCTACTCCCACATAAATAAAGGCTGGCGAGGATAATTTAAGCTAAGAGGCATATATGATTCGATATTTTTATGAGGAATAAGCGATTCTGTTGTGCTGAACAACATTTCAGTAAATCCTGTCGGTTTATTATAAGGCGTTACAGGAAAAGTTTCACTTACTTTTGCCATTACGCGAATATCTTTTTTTGCTTCGTAAAGACCTCCGAGTTTGTCAACAAATCCGAGAGTTTTAGCCTGTTCACCCGTTAAAATTCTGCCGTCAGCATATTTTTTCAGAATTTGTTCCGTGAGAGCGACTTTTTCTATTTTATATTTATCGTTTCTTTTTATTCTGCCGTCTATAATTGCGTTTAAAAACTGGTGATAGGCTGAATTAACAACGTTTTGAAGGAGTATTTGTTCTTCTCCTGTCATTGGTCGGTACATTGAGCCTGTATCTTTGAATTTGCCGCTTTTTATAACAACGGATTTAACTCCGAGTTTTTGTGTCATAAGTTCTTGCACATTTAAAGTTCCCATAATTACGCCTATACTTCCGGTAAGAGTGCCGGGATCCGCATAAATTCTGTCTGCCGCGCTTGCGACATAATATCCGCCACTTGCCGCAACATCCGCCATAGAAACAACCACAGGTTTGATTTCTCTAAGCCTCATTATAGTTCCGTAAATTTCCTGTGACATGGCGACAGTTCCGCCGGGTGAGTTGATTCTAAAGATAACGCCTTTTACGGAATTATCTTCAACAGCTCTTTCTAATGCTTTTAATGCGCCTTCCGCCGAGTCAGGTTCGCCTATCAAACTGCTTGACATATCGGAAGAAATTGTTCCTTGCATTGAGATTAAGGCTATTTTATCTCCTTCCGATGAAAAGCTTTTGAAAAAGTTTGAAGTGCTCTGCTCTGATTTTTTCTTTGCTTCAATTGTTTTTACCGAAGTATTTATTATTCCGACGATAATACTTAAAAAGCAAAGGGTTATTATAGAAATAGAAATAATTTTTGTTTTCATAAAATCCTCATCTCCCTAATTTATATTTATTAAATATTCCTTATTTTACGAAGTTTTCAAAATTTTGCAATTGCTGAGTTGTCCCGAGGGTTATTAAATAATCATGGGCTTTTAAAATAGTATCTGATTCGGGATTTGTAATAAATTTACCGTCTCTTTTTATTGCAACAATAATAACACCGCTTTTTTGCCTTATTTCGGAAGAATAAATAGTTTTATTTTCTAAACAGCAATTTTGAGGAACTTGAAACTGTTCCATCTTAAGTTCCAAATCCTCGCCCTGACTGTGCATTACAACATCAAGAAAATCTACCACATCAGGTTTTATAATTGAAGAAACCATTCTTTTTCCGCTGATTTCATAAGGAAGTATTATAGTTGTGGCGCCTGCTTTTCTGAATTTTGGTTCGTTAGATGCTTTTATACATCTCGTAACTATTTTCAACTCAGAATTAAGATTTTTTGCTGATAATGTAAGATAAAGGTTATCCACATCATCATTTAATGCGCAGAATATTCCCCTAGCTCTTTCTATTCCTGCTCTTTGAAGGATATGATCGTCAGTCGCATCTCCCGGAATGAATAAAAATTCTTCTTCAAGAGCAGTTTCTTCTAAAGAAAGATCTTTATCGATTACTACATAATGCAGCTTATTATTTTTAAGCTGTGAAGCGATTTCTAATCCCGTTCTGCCGTAACCGCAAAGGATTAAATGATTTTTAAGATTTTTAAGTTTGTTTTCCATTTTTTTCCTGCCGAGTATTTTCTGAAGATTAACGTTTACTACGCTGTTTGCAAATTCAGCCGCAATATACAAGAATAATATTACTCCAAATAATATATAGAAAATAGTGAATATTTTTCCGGCTTCCGAAAGCGGCTGCACAACACCGTATCCAACTGTGGCAAGGGTTTCTACACTCATAAATAATGCGTCAAGGAAACTCCAATGTTCTATAAGCATAAAACCGACTGTTCCAACAGTCATAAGTGTTGATAAAATTATTAATAATCTTAGGATTAAATATGATGGAAACATTTTTTAGCTCTCTTTTGACCTTTTTACTGCTTTTTTATTACTTAATTTCACCATGTTTATGGAAATTATACAATATTACAAAACATTAAACCCTTGTTAATAATAGCAAGGGTTTTGGTGGGGCGGGCAAAATTTGTTGTAATTTTACATGGCAATTTTTTTTCTTCACATGATTTGTATAAATAGAAATTAAAAAATATGTAATTAAGTTTTAAGTAAGATAGGAGTAATTTCATGTTAAGTTCAGTCCAATTTCCACCAAGAGTTCAACCACAGGTAGGTTTTCAAGCTAGTCTGAAAACACCTAAAAATATACCTGTGCAAACTGCTATGAATTTACTTTTTGATTATAGAAACCAGCTTGATAATTCTAATTTAAAAAAAATACAACAACTGTCATTAAAAGAAGAAATTTTTAATCTTGGAAATTCATTATTTACATCTTCTTTTGGATATAGAGCTTAATCTTTAAATTCTCTGATTCCTGAAAAAATCCTTGAGAAGTCTAGAGCAATCTTCTTCTAAAATTCCGCCGGTTATTTCAGGGTTAAATTTAATTAAATCACGCATATCTATAGTTGAACCGAACGCTCCGTATAAAGGATCATACGCCCCAAAAACAATTTTTGGGATTCTGCTGTACAAAATTGCCGCCGCGCACATCGGGCATGGTTCAAGAGTAACATAAAGAACAGTATTATTCAGCCTCCAGTTTTTGATTTTTTGGGAGGCTTCTTTTATGACAATAATTTCTGCATGGGAAGTGGCATCATTTTCCAATTCTTTGCAGTTATGGGCTTTTGCTATTATTTCGTTATTAAAAACCAGAACAGCTCCGACAGGGACATCTTTGTCGGATTTTTCCGCCTCTTCCAGAGCTATTTTCATAAATTTTATATCATAATCATTCATTTTAATAATTATATGCCGAACTGTCATTGCGAGTCATTTAATATTTCTTAATAATTAAAACCCAAATAAAATAAACTATCTCTTCGGGTAATGAATTAAAAAAAGATGTCCAATATAATATCCAAATAAAAGAAAAAAAGAACAGTGAATACTTAGAGAAGTATTGATGTGAGGGATGGAGAGGAAACTCTGTTCCGGCTATTAAAGTTGGAATAGAGTTTTTGCATTTTAAGGAAGGGGTGGGTGATGAAAATTACTAAGAAAGAATTTTATTTAATAGCAATTATTGTCGTTTATACTTATCTGGCAATTCTTTTCCAGATAAATGTAAAAAATTTCATTTCGTTTGAAAAAAATCCTCACGCCAAAATGAGTTTTAATTTGTTTGATTAGGAACTTGCTGTTCCAGAGGAATTATTTCTGTTTTTATGTCTAATTGCTGATTTTTCTGAAATAAACAGTTGCGGTCATAATTTATTTCTATAATCCGATATTCATAAGGAGCTTGAACAAGCGCGGGACTGCTGATATGACAAATACCGTCCTGCTGTGTAACTTTAGCACAATGGTAATGACCTGATACTATAGCAACTATATTATTATGATCGGCTAATAAATTTCTGTATTCTTCGGGTCTTCTAAGCTTGTGGGATCTGTTTTCGGTTGGTTCGACCAGAGGAAAATGCTGTACAATGATAGCTTTTTTATCTTTAAATTTCGTTAAAGTTTCATCCAGCCACTCCAAATCTCTTTCGTTATAACAGCCATGCGCGCCCGGTATCATTTGAATTACACCGTCCATAAAGATTACTACAAAATCTTTGTTGGGAAGAAAATAATATTCCGGCTCCGCGCTTTTTTGATTTTTATTATACTGTTTAACGATTTTAAAATACTCGGTTTTGTTGAGAGAACTCGAAAAAACATCGTGATTTCCAATACCGATATAATAGGGTTTGTTTAGATTTTTTACTGTTTTACAAAATTCTATCAGGCTGTCTTCTCCTGCCACATCAATATTATCCCCTGAAAATACCACAAAATTAATATCAGTGAGCTTATTTATGGATTCAATCGCGGATTTTAATACTTGTTGGGATTTTTCAAGGTCTCGCCCTTTGCTGCTACTGTCTGAAAATGATAAATGGACATCCGTAACCTGAACAAACTTTAACTGCTCTGCTAAAGCTGTATTTGAAAAAAATATTAAAAAACATATTAAGATTAAAAATCTTGTAAAAATTTTGTGCATGTTCAACTCCTGAATTATATTAATTAACATGAATTGCTAATTAACTTAACTTGCCAATTAGTGAAAAATGTCATGCTGAACTTGTTTCAGCATCTATCTTTTTTGGAATTAAAGCTTTCATTGTTATCTTGATAGATCCCGAATCAAGTTCGGGATGACACTTCATGTTAAATGTAATTTTCAATAATTATATTTATTTATAAGCAATTCAAGTATAACCAAGAAAAGAGGAAAAATAAATATTTTTTAAGATTCAGTTTTTATAATTTCTTCAATTTTTGAGAGCAACTCTCCAAATCGCTTCCGCTGAAGCGCGGAAATTTTTACGGGATTTGGAAGTTCGTGCATATATTTTTCAAGCATATATTCGTCTTTTACTAGATCAATCTTGTTTATGACAGTAATAATCGGTTTTTTGTCAGCATCAAGCTGTTTCAAAATATCATAAACAGTATCAATATGCTCCTGACAATTAGGATGAACAGGATCAATTACATGCAAAATCACATCGGACTGTGTAACTTCTTCCAATGTAGCTCTAAATGCTTTAACAAGAGCGGTAGGAAGTTTTTGAATAAAGCCCACGGTATCTGTAAGCAAAACATCCGACAGCTCGGGAAGCTTTATTTTTCTGGTGGTAGGATCAAGCGTTGCAAAAAGCTTGTTTTCCGCAAGCACGTCAGAATTTGACAGAGCGTTTAATAGCGTGGATTTTCCCGCGTTTGTGTAGCCTACAATCGAAACAACAGGAATATTGTTTGCCTCTCTTAGTTTTCGTTGTTGCGCCCTGTGGCTTTTTATCTCGTCAACTTCTTTTTCAAGTGCGTTAATTCTGTCTTTAATTCTTCGCCTATCTATCTCAAGCTTTGTTTCACCCGGGCCTCTTGTGGCGATTCCTCCGCCAGTTCCACCGCCGCCCTGACGGCTAAGAGATAACCCTGACCCTGCAAGCCTTGGATAAAGATATTTAAGCTGGGCAAGCTCTACCTGAAGCTTACCTTCCTTTGTTTTGGCTCTCTGCGCAAAAATATCAAGGATTAACTCGGTTCGGTCTATGGTTTTTACGCCGACGAGCTGTTCAAGGTTTTTTTGCTGACGGGCGGAAAGTTCCGCATCAACTATTACGATGTTTGCGCCTTTTTCCTGAACCATAAGCGCAAGATCTTGCGCTTTTCCGCTTCCCAGATAAGTAGAAGAATCAGGGGAATGTCTTTTTTGAGAAAGCACTCCTATAATTTCAGCTCCGGCTGTATCAGCAAGTTGCTCCAACTCGGAAACAGATTCTTTTGCGTAATCTTCACTGATATTATCAGTCTGTAAACTTACCAGTATTGCTTTTTCTTTGGTATCTAAAGTTATTAAGTCTTTATTTGTTGAAAATTCTTTTTCTATTTCTTCAAGAAGCTCTATAAAATTCTCTTCACAGGCTTTTCTAACGGTAGTTGCCTGTAATACCCGCCATGATTCCTGTTTTGAAGTAAGAAAAGCGACTTGCATTGAATCGGCAAATTTTATTGTTTCACCCCAATTTTTGCTGAATAATCCACCTTTATCTACACCGATACAAGCTACCGCATCAAACCTGTATAGCGAAAGCGCGGTCAAATCAGCTTTGCTGAGATAATTAATTCCACCCGGATGAGTGTGAATGCATCTTAACCCGCAAAGTCTTGCCTGACTTTCTCTTGTGTTCTTGAATTTTTCAATGTCAACGCCGTTATACTCGCCAACATTAATAGCGACAATTTGCCCGCGCCTGTTGATTAAAATAGCGATTTCTTTATTTATTTCATGGCTGATTTCTGCCAGTGTTTCTGCCAGTTCAACAGAAATTATCTGAGTAACAGGTACTTTTTTTCTATATAATTTTTCAAGACGTGAAATTTGTTGTTTTTTCAAGCCCGTTAATTTGCCAAAAACTTTAATAATCCAAAACCCTCAATAAATTTTCTTTGTCATCCTGAAGCCATAATATGGCGAACTTAAGTTTCAATATCTATTTTAGCATTATTAAGAACGATTTAATTATTCATCCAATCTAAGCTTATTTTGTGAGCTTTTATTTGAGTGAGTGATTGTAAAGTTTTCGTTTTCGCCTGTTTGAGGATTTTGAAGATCGACTTTGCCTGTAAAGTTATAGTCTAATTTAACTTGATCAGGTTTTTTGTAAATCTGTATTGGGATGAGAGCAAGAGTATCTCTTTCTTTTCCTGAACCTGTTATATCAGCGGAAATAAAATAATCTCCTTTGTCGTTTTGTAAAACAAAAGTCGATTTTTTAGGAGCTTCAAAAGGTAATTGCATTCTTATATTGGTTTTATCAGGTGCTATTTCAGTGCAAAATTTATTATGTTCTCCCGGTGGTTGATTTACGGTATAAACATTCTTGGAAACAGCACTAAAACCTAACTTATTAGCTGAAAATGATGAAATTTGCATGATTTTTATCCTTATGTTTTTAAAATACTAATTATTTAATGTTCCTGATAAAATAAAGTTGATATTAAAAGTTATTATTAGTTACATAAATTAATATTCTATGAATAAAGACGAATTGCTTAAAAAAATAGAAGAAATTCAGGAATCAGTCAGGCAGATGAAAGAAGATGACCTTGAGGAAAATCCTGAAATGGCTAACGAAGAATTTCAGTGCGATTGCTGCGCGGAAATAAAAACATTCGCCGGCTCGATGATTTACGAGGATTACAGGCTGTGCAACGACTGCGTCTTGCTTGCGGAAGTCGGTTTTAATCTCAATAAAATAAAAACTATTGATGAATTTATGGCATCAATGGAAGATAAACGCTTTGAAACAGTTTATAACACACTTTTTAAAAGCGAAGAAATAAAAAACTCCTGAATTCAGGAGTTTTTCTTATTATAAAGTTGAAAAATATAATTAATCTCTTTGAGCCAACTCTTTATCAAGCATAAATATGCCGCCCGGAGCAGCTTTCATAAGTTTAATCTTTTTAATAACTTGAGTGGCATTGGCTTCTTCTTCAACCTGTTCGGTTATAAACCATTGTAAAAAGATGTCTGTAGCGTGATCTTTTTCTTCAATAGCAGCATTTAAAATCTCTTTTATTGAAGTTGTAATAAAAATTTCGTGTTTAAGCGAATCTTCAAAAGCCGCAAGAGGAGACTCCCAATCTGTTTGAGGTTTTTCAATCTGCTCAAGAACAACTTTACCGTTTCTTTCATGGATAAAATTATATATTTTTTCAGCATGAGACAATTCTTCTTTTGCCTGAACTTGCATCCAGTGCTCAAACCCTGATAAATCAATTGACTGAAAATACGCAGCCATTGACATATAAAGATAAGCCGAAAAATATTCTTTGTTAAGCTGTTTATTTAATTCTTTTTCCATTTTTATTGAAAGCATTTTGTTTCTCCTGATTTTGTTATTTTGTTTTTCACAAATAACATAGAATCTATTATGTCGCTACTCGTCACCTTACCAAACTTTTATACGACGTTTTTCCCTAACATACTCGTAAGTCTGAATAAAGTATCGGATTTATCGTATTTATCAAGGTGAATATTAATTATAGTAAAGCTTTCAGTGTTGTTTTCGGCTTTTTGCAAAGCTTCTTCAAACTCGCCTTCTGTTTTAACTTCAATACCGAGACCCGCGCCTACTATTTGTGGGAATAAATGATAATTCCAGTTTTGAATATCATTGTAGTTGCCGTCTTTCAGGTATCTTTGAGTTGTGTAACCATGGTTGTTAAGCACAAATATTATCGGATTCAAGTTATATTTGGCAAAACAGGAAAGTTCAGGACCTGTCATCTGGAAAGCCCCATCTCCCACAATAACTAACGACCTTAATTCAGGGTTTTTTATCATTACGCCTAAAGTTGCGGGTATTGCATAACCCATAGAAGTGTAAAACGCAGGTCCTAAATATATAGAATCTTTAGGAATTTTAAGAGTTGCCGAGCCAAATAGACAATCGCCAACATCACAAATAACAGGGCTTCCTTCAGGTATAAAGCTGTTTAATCGTTCAAAGAATCTTTTTATTGTCGTAGGAGTTTCGGATTGAGCAATATATTCTTCATCTTTGCTATTATTTTCTGTTTTCGGAATAAGCAAATTTTCTTTTTTCTCTGACTTAAGTTCCTGCGCGAGCCTGTAAATGAATTCTCCAAGGTCAATGTCTTTAAAATAGTGGTGTTTAATGCAAAATTCATCAGAAGAGGCGTAAATAGTCTTTGAAATATTAAACTGCATTGTTCCGGTGTCGGTATCAGTCATTAACGCCCCTAAAATTATCGTACAATCACTGTCTTCTATGTATTTAATCACTTCGGGATCGCCCATTTTGCCCATATACACCCCGAGAAACTGCGGATGCGATTCACAAACAACAGATTTTCCCAGAACATTTGTTACATAAGGAAATCCTGTGTTTTCAAGAAGCTTAAGGAATTCGTTTTCAACATGATACCTTCTTATTTCCACACCGGCTAAAATAACGGGTTTTTTGGCGGCTTTTATCATTTCAACAGCTTCTTTAAGAGCTTCATTAAAAATTTCATTACTTTTTGAAGAGATTATTTCAGTTTTAGGAGGAGGAATAAGACATTTTGAATGAATCATATCTCTTGGAAATTCTATATATACAGGTCTTTTATGTTTAAGACAGGCGGCTATAACTCTGTCTATTTCATAAGGCGCGCTTTGCGGATCATCTAATACGCATTGCGCAACAGTAACTTCTTTAAAAATGTTTAATTGCGAGTTTAAGTCTTTTACCGAATGATGAAGAAGATAATCAGTATTTCTTTCATTAACCCCGGGTGCTCCGCTTATTACTATTAAAGGGGCTTTTTCAGCATAAGCGCCTGCTACGGCGTTAACTGTATTAAGTCCTCCGACACAAAAAGTTACACATAAAGCTCCAATACCGTGAACTCGGGAATAAGCGTCCGCCGCAAAAGCCGCCCCCTGTTCAGAGCAAGTACCCACCGTTTCTATAGAACTATTTTCAAGTTCACTGAAGAATTTGATAACATAATCGCCCGGAATTCCGAATATATGATCAACACCGGCTTTTTGAAGACTTTGAATTAGGTATTCACTGATAGTTGTTTCCCTTGTCATAAACTTTACCCCCTTTTTATTTTTCAAATAAGAATTAAAATAATTATAAAACAATCAAATTTAAACAGGTACTGGTATAATAAATAACAAATAAAAAGTTTTTTGTTTTTAAAATATAGGGCGAGCGAGGCGGCGAAGCCGCCGGAAAGCGAGCCAAAAACAACTCCTTAGCCCCTTCACTCGAGGGAAGGGGTTGGGGATGGGTGATAAAAAAGAATGAAAATTTTTTACTACTCAATATATTAAAGTTGAATTTGAGGCAAGTGGAAAAAATAAAAAGATGGTTGATTTAAATAATTCAGTCGGAATAGTTGAAACAAAGTATTTTTCGTTTGATGAAAAAATAAATCTTGAGAATGGTCTGGATTTTGGACCCATTACTGTTGCTTATGAAACTTATGGCGAACTTAACGAAGATAAAAGCAACGCCATTTTAGTTCTACATGCGCTTTCCGGTGATGCGCACGCGGCGGGATACCACTCGGAACAAGATAAAAAGCCCGGCTGGTGGGACGATATGATCGGTTCTGACAAGGCTTTTGACACAAACAAATATTTTGTAATTTCCTCAAATTTTCTTGGCGGCTGTAAAGGCACGACAGGGCCTTCTTCTATAAATCCAGAAACAGACAAACCATACGGAATAAGCTTTCCTGTAATTACAATTGAAGATATGGTTAAAGTTCAGAAAAAACTTGTAGATTTTTTCGGGATTAAAAAACTTTTAAGCGTTGCAGGCGGATCTATGGGAGGGATGCAAGCTTTGGAATGGTCTATTCAATATCCTGATATGGTTCAATCCTGTGTTGTAATAGCTTCTGCCAGCAGATTATCCGCTCAAAATATCGCTTTCAACGAAGTCGGCAGAAACGCGATAATTTCTGACCATAATTGGAATAACGGCGATTATTACGACGGTGAAAATCCTGCTACAGGATTGGCTATAGCTAGAATGATAGGGCATATTACTTACTTAAGCGAAGAGTCTATGCATCAAAAATTCGGCAGAAGACTTCAGGATAAACTAAAACCTGATTTTAATTTTGATGTTAATTTTCAGGTGGAAAGCTATTTAAGGCATCAGGGACAAAGCTTTGTAGACAGGTTTGATGCCAACAGCTATCTGTTCATAACCAAAGCCATGGACTATTTCGACCTTCACCAGAAACATGGTTCGCTTGCGCATGCTTTTAAGGATAGCAAATCCAAATTTTTGTTTATCACGTTTTCTACAGACTGGCTTTTTCCGCCGGAAGAACTTAAAAATACCGCAAGAACGCTCATGAGCCTTGAAAAAGAAGTTACTTACTGCAATATTGATTCACCATACGGGCATGATTCTTTCCTTCTGGAAGTTGAAGACCAGACAAAGATTGTAAAAAACTTCCTCAAGGGTGTTTGCGTTAAGTAGGTGTATTAAGAAATATTAAATTACATTTTGTCAACCATAGCAGGGGGCTTACCCCCCCCTGTAAATTCTTTTGTCATGAATTGTTAATTTTTTTCTTGAGGGTTTTTAAAGCAATTAGAAATTAATCAGGAAATTAAAAATATAGGAGAAAGTCATTATGTCAATGCAAGTAGGTTTTAATCGCAATACCCCCAGTTTTACAGGTATTAAACATATTATTGCTCCAGAAGAAAAAGCGGAACAATATTTAAAAAATCTACAAGGATTTCTTTCTGGAGCTAGAAATAAATCTGAAACCGTCATTTTGGATGGTGCTGATATTAATAAATTTTTTAAAGAAAAATACAAATTTTCCATACCCAAAGTACTCATTGAAGGACCTGAGCAAAAAGCGGCTGATTATGCCCGTAATTTTCCTAAAAAAGCTTCGACAGCTATAAGCAGATTACAAGATGTAATGAGTGATGTTTTTGGATATACAAAAAAATTATTTGATTATAAAGATGAACAGAAATTAAAAGGCGTTAAAATAGAAGAAATAAAATTATAAGTTAGAGTTTTTAACTCAATTTTGAGTACTCAATAAGTTTTTTAATATCCCGATTCCAGCCGGAAGTCCAGTTTTTTAGGATTATATCGGCTGGAGTCTTTTTTTGTTGGACTAATTCTTTAATTTTTTCCAGATAAATTGCTTCATTTGCGGTTTCAGAATCAGAAAGAAGCGATTTTTCTGCAATATCAACCAGTTCTTTTGCTAAATTAGCAACTTTTATCCCTTTTACAGTTGTTTCAAGACCAAGTTTCGGAACTAAATGCCTCATTTCCTGCAATTCTTCCCAACTAAAATCTTTTACCAAACCCCATGCCTGATTCATAGCTGATTCGTTGTACATAATTCCTTTAATCAAGGTGGGAAGAGCTAGAATCAAGTCGCTTCTTTGAGAGTCACAGTTTCTTATCTCGATGTAATTTCTTAATCTTACATCAGGAAATACTGTTGACATATGAAGTTCCCAATCTTCAAGATTAGCGTTGAATCCGTCAAAACCTTTGTTTGAAAACTCTTTGAAGGTTAGATGAGTGGTATTTATAAGAGTGTTGTTTCTTTCTATAAAGAACATAGGCGTGTTTAAAAGATATTCCGCGTAGTCATCAAAAGAAAAATCGCTTTCAAAGATTTTCCTGCTTATAAGTCCGCACCTCTCATTGTCTGTTTTTAGCCAACTGGAAGCGCGATATGACTTATAACCTGTTTCTTTTCCGTCCCTGATAGGAGAATTTGCAAACATTGCGGTAATTATAGGCGAAATAGCAAGAGAAACTTTGAGCTTATTCATCGCATCTTCTTCTGATTCATAGTCTATAGATGCCTGAATTCCTGCTGTTTCCCTCATCATAACAAGAGCCTTATCTCCTTTTTCGGGAAGATAATCAGTCATTATTTCATAACGTTTTTTAGGTATTATTTTTATGTCATCAAAGGTAGAAACCGGTTGAATTCCGTATCCAATCCAGTTTATACCGAGTTCTTCACCAATAATGGCTGTTTTTTGATTATATTCTTGAATTTTAGAAGCTATTTCGTTAATATTTTTATAGGGATAAGTACTTATTTCTGTTTGGCTGCCGGGTTCCAGAGATATATAATGGAAATCTCCTTTTAAACCCAACAAATTATCTTCTATAATAACTTCATCCATTTGGTCAAAAGATTTATAACGGGATAAAAAGTCGAAAATACCTTTCTCTCCCGAATAAGGTACAGCTTTGTGGTTTTTAGAATCAACCGCCAGTTTTTCAAATTCAAGACCTATCCTAAAATTTTCTTTGGATTTGCAGCCATTTCTGAATAATTCCGTAAGTTGTGATTTATCGTAAATCATATTTACCTTATTATTAAGTAATAAATAAAAATTTTCTCACATTTTTTAAAAGCGAGGTAAGGGGCGCAGCCCCCTTCTCTATCCTCTCCTCCCTATTAGGGAGGGGGTAGGGGGTGGGTGAAAAAACATCATCTATTATTAAACTAACTTTTATTGTTAAATAATACATTATCATGAAATGTAAGAGAAAATACTCTTAGTAAGCAGGGCTAATTATTTTGAACTACCTCCAGAGAGCTAAACAATTTAAGACAAAAAAACGTTTAGGGCAGAATTTTCTTGTTGATGAAAGTATTATCAGCAAAATAATCTCTGAAGCTGCTTTAAATACTGATGATACTGTTATAGAAATAGGAGCGGGAGCGGGTTTTGTGACGGAAAAGCTTGCAGCAATCGCAAAAAGGGTTATAGCAATTGAGCTAGATGAAGATGCGATAGATGTTTTGCAATCGCTTCCGTATAAAAACATAGAAATAATTCATCAAGATATTTTAAAAACAGATATTTCCGCTCTTGTACAAGAGCCTATCAAAATCATAGCCAATATTCCATACTACATAACAAGTCCCATAATAGCGCACTTGCTTGGAGAAGTTGATGACCCTGTCAATAAAAACAGTAAATGCATAAAAGAAATAATTTTAATGGTTCAATATGAAGTCGCAAAAAGGATTGTAGCGAATGAAAAAAGCCCTTCAAAAGATTACGGCTTGTTATCAATTCTTGCGAATTATCGGGCAGAATCAGAATTTATTTGCAAAGTCCCCTCAAAAAGTTTTTATCCCGCCCCAAAAGTTGATTCTGCGCTTATAAAACTAAAAATAAGGCAAAAACCTCTTGTAGAAGTCGAGAATCCAAAACTTTTCAGGAAAATTATTAAGGCGGCTTTTGGAACACGAAGAAAAACCTTAAAAAACGCCCTGTTGCAGGGTGGATTTTCCGGCGAAGTTCTTTCAAAAGCTTTTGAAGAAAGCGGAATAAACTCTGACAGACGCGGAGAAACCCTTTCTATGCAAGAATATAAAATTTTAACTCAAGCGATTGCGATTGCCGCGTCGACTCTTCGAGTCTCCTCGCAATGACAAAGGTCTAGAAAATGCAAATTCAAGTCAAAACTCCCGCAAAAATCAATTTGATTCTTGAAATTCTCAAAAAAAGAGATGATGGTTTTCATGATATTCAAAGCATCATGCAGGCTGTAAGTCTTTATGATTACTTGAATATAGAGGTTGAAGAAGTTGGTAATGAGCAAAATATAATCGAATTATCAGGAAATTCCGACCAAATTCCTTATGATAAAACGAATCTGGTCTATAAAGCCGCGGTATTATTTTTGCAAAAAGCTAATTTGACGGGTTTTAACATCAAAATTCATATAGAAAAAAACATTCCCGTAGCGGCGGGATTAGCCGGCGGAAGTTCAAACGCCGCAGGTGCTTTATGGGGATTAAACCGGATTTTTGAGAATATTTTAAGTTCTTCAGAAATTCATGAACTTGCTTCTCAAATGGGTTCTGATATTAATTTTTGTCTTGAGGGCGGAACTCAGATTACAACTTCAAGAGGCGAAATTTTATCGAGAATCTCAACACCTGATTTAAATATAGTCATAATAAAGCCTAAGAATCTTTTTATTTCCGCAAAAGAAGCTTATACAAAATGGGATTTTACAGTAACAAATCGGACTGTCATTCTAAGCGACCGACTGGAGCGTGAAAATTTGTCTGGCGTTGCTGTTCTGATAGATTCTCGCGGCGCTTCGCTCCTAAGAATGACAATGTCGTTAAGAAATCATCTTGAAGACGCCATAATTCCTGATTATCCTGAAATTCAGGAAATTAAAGATTATTTAATGCAAAAAGGCTGTAAAAATGCTCTGATGTCAGGAAGCGGACCTTCTGTATTTGGCATTTATGAAGGGGAATTTGATTTATCAGACGCTAAATCAGACTGGGATTGTTTTAAGGCAAAAACAATCGATTTTGGAATTTCAAGTTAATATTTATTATTATTTTTTTGTTTTAATGCGAGCCAATAGGTTTTAAAATTGAGATATAAGACCAGAGGTATTAATCCTATTAGAATAAAAAAGGTTATTTTTATATTTATAAAATAGAATATGCCTGCGATTAATATCATAATAAGAGTGAATTTTTTAATAAAAGAAAGATCGGCATTTTCTTCTATAATAGGCAAAGCGTATTCTTTATCGTATTTATTTCTGAAATATGAACCCACGACTATAATAACCAGCATTAAAATAAAATAAGTCATATTTAACCCTTACTCATTAACTGTTCTGGCGTTAAATCCTTTATTTTGAAGTTCCTGCACAAGCCCGTCCGCTTTTGCGGGATCTGAAAAAGATCCTACTTGAAGCACATATCTGCCGTTTTTTTCTTTAATAAATGGCGCAACATTTAAATCCATTTCAATTAAAGTATCAGAAACAAGCCTTGCCTGCATAGGAGTGCCATAACTTCCTAATATAACTTTAGACATGGTTATAGGTTTTGATGTTTCGCCTGTAAATTGTTGTGAAGATTTTGGTCTAGGAGGAATATTGGCTACAGTAACAGATTTTACAGCTTTGTTTGTTGTTTTTTGCGGTTGTGTATAACTGTCAGGAGTATTATAGTCAGGGTTGTTTTCTTCGCCAGGGATTGAATCCTGCGGTTCTTGAGGATCAGTTGTAGAATATACATCTGTATTTTGTCCGTCAACAGTTGTTTGTCCGTCCTGTGTTTGTTGGTCTTTCACGGGAATTTCCATTTTTAGCTTTGGAGGCGCTGCATTTTCTTCCTGTTCAATGGAACTAAGCCGCGGATCAATTCTTCCCTTAAAGTCATTGCTGTCTACAGAACCTGTTGAATGTTCGTCTGTAAGCGCGGGAATATCAACCTGAGGTGTTAAAATCGGTAATAACACCGTAAAAGCAAAAAAGAAAACAATAAAAGTTCCTAAAAATGTAAAAATTAAAGGCTTTAAATTG
>Ga0209417_1001052_pt1 | contig 54403 bp, 51 predicted proteins | sample RifGroF2_FD_184002 | JGI IMG/M metagenome (GOLD analysis project Ga0209417, IMG submission 184002) | Groundwater microbial communities from Rifle, Colorado, USA - Groundwater F2 (SPAdes) (version 2) | ecosystem: Environmental > Aquatic > Deep subsurface > Groundwater | place: Rifle, Colorado...
AAAGAGAAAACTCGGCTATACGATTCATGCCAAAAAAGAACAAACTCAAAATGCCGAGATAGTCCTTATGGCGCTGACCTTCAATATCATGATCATCCTATTTATAAAAGAGCTTTTCTACAGAGCTCGATGTTGGACGTTCAGTGTTGGAAGTTCAATTTTATTTATTTATTACTTTCTGTCCCTTAAAGACTTTACCTGTCAGGTAATCGGTAAATTTTACTTTGAGCGTAAGTTCTTTTTCACTGCCTGTCAAAACATCCCCAACATTGAATTGCAGTTTGTAATGAGTTGACATTAGCGAACTCGTCCAATATTTTTTCAATTCATCAGGTTCAATCTTCCATTGTCCCAGTGTTGCATCTTTCGGCGGAGCATTTAGATTCCACAATTCCACTTCCACCAACCCCGCTGCTTTAACAACATCGCCCATATCATCGATTGGTTTAATATAAACAACAAGCGTTTCTTTTTTCTTATCATCATCTTTGCTGTACAGGTCGCTGCGGTTTGTAAGTTCGACATTTGCCAGCGTTGAAAGTGCTTCGGTTCTTGCCTGCTTATTGAGCCCCATCAGACTCTCGACCTGCTTTTTCAATTGAGCGATTTCTTCACTCAGTTTCACCGGTGATTCTTTTGTATCTTTCGGAGAAACTGAAGCTTTATCATTTTCTGACTTTTGCTTTTTTTGACAGCCGGTGATAAAAATAATGTTACAAATACATAAAAGTATGAAATTACGAATACTAAATTTCCTTGCCATTCTTTTATTCCTTTCAGAAGTAATATTATCGGCAGGGATTCAGAATTGTCAACTTTTATGTTGATGAATAGATTAAAGTCTCATCCGGTAAAAAAAATTACCCGCAAACAGTTAAAAGCCCAATTGTGACTTATTCAGCGTCCTGAATAGGTTTTTCCAATGGCTGTGGTGCTTTTTGTAGGATTTCATCTGCAAGGCCGTATTCGACGGATTCTTTTGCTTCGAGCCAGCGGTTTCTGTCGCAGTCTTTTTCGATTTTTTCAACCGTTTGGCCGGTATGATTTGAAATCAATTCATATAATCTGCTGCGCAGACGAAGTATTTCTCGTGCCTGTATATCCAACTCTGTCGCCGGGCCTTCAAGAACGCCGCTGATTAACGGCTGATGCAGAAGTATCCTGCTGTTGTTTAGCATATATCGTTTACCTTTTGCCCCCGCCGTGAAAAGTATCGCCCCCATACTCGCCGCCTGTCCGACGCAATATGTCGCGACTTTACATCTCAGAAACTGCATAGTATCATAAACAGCCAGACCTGCGGTTACACTTCCGCCCGGTGAATTGATGTAAAAATTAATATCGTTTTTGGAGTCCTCATTGCTCAGGAACAGCATTTGCGCAATTATAAGGTTAGCAGAATCGTCATCTACCGGCCCGCCCAGAAAGATAATCCTGTCTTTGAGCAATCTGGAAAAAATATCGTATGCTCTTTCACCTCTTCCGGTTTTCTCTACTACTATCGGTACTAAATTTTGATTTAGTGTCATCTGTTTTCCTTTTATCATTCTCTGTGAGCTCGGAGCCTGCCCAGACCCTGATTGGGGGTTCTCTGTGGCTCAGTTATTTTTTATCTTTCGTTTTGTCTTTTGTCTCTACAGTTTCATGCAGTACTTCATCAATCAGCCCATAACTTTTTGCTTCTTCAGCGGTCATAAATCTGTCTCGTTCCGTTTCAGACATGATTTTTTCCATAGGCTGACCGGTATGTTTAGCCAGAATTTCATTGATAACTCGTTTGGCTTTTAAAATTTCCTCAGCCTGAATTTTGATATCCGCTGCCTGACCCGTAACTCCGCCCCAAGGCTGGTGAAGCATGATTTTCGCATGAGGCAAAGCATGGCGTTTACCTTTTGTGCCGGAGGCCAGAACTATCGCAGCCCCTGATGCGGCACAACCGATGCAGTACGTTGCGACAGGCGAACCGATAAATTGAATCGTATCGTAAATCGCCATTGTATCGTCAACGCTTCCGCCCGGTGAATTTATGTATAAACTGATTTCACTGCCGCGTTTTTGATTATCAAGATAAAGCATCTTCATAATAACAGCAGTTGCCATACTATATTGAATTTCTCCAATCATAAATATGATTCGATTTTCAAGCAGCATATCGTCCAGCGTCATTTCACGTGTTCGCTGGTACTGCATTTGAAGTTTCGGACTTGTTTCACTAAAACCGCCGAAAACCGGCGATTTAATTGTTTTTATCAGACCTTTTTGAGTCTCGAACATTATTTTTTTCCCTTTAAAGACATTTACCTTTAAACCTTTATCGGCTTTTTACCTAATTTACTTTCCCATTTTTTTTGCTTATTTTAAGCATTATCGATATATGAACTAACTCGTCAATAGGCTTTTCACTTGCAAAAGGTCAAATTTAAAAGCAAAATCTTAATATCACAAAGTTTGTAATTTGGTGTAAAATCCAGTAAATATTTGGATACTATTTCGAATCAGAAAGGATAAAAGAAAATCACATGCCATTTTTCACAATAAGGCCAAAAGCAGATAACGATCCAATTAATAGATTGTGCTATTATGGCGACTATAGTTATCCTTCGCCATGGAAGTTAGAAATATCCGATGAATTAGTATGCATAATCCCAACTGGGAAAAGATGGGGTCTTTATATTCGAACGATTATTTTAGTGCTAATAGTGGAAATATTTTTGGGATACGTAGCGCGAAATTCACCTTTATTTTATTTTTTTTGCGGATTCATGATTCTTCCAATCGTTTTTGCATTTTCCATTATGTACTGCTACGACATATTTCAATTACGCCGCGGGCCTTGGCTTATTTGGAATAAAAATACTGGCGACATAAATCTGCCAAGAATAAAAGTTTCTTTAAAAGAAAAAGAAATTATTGAACTCAGACAAATTCATGGATGGGTTAAAGGCGGGGAAGCAAACATAGCAGAATTAAATATTATTACTCAAGATCCAAACGATACTACCAGAACCAAATACTTGGTTGCATGCGGCACAACAAATAATCAAATGCGAAAAGAACTTAGTGAACCATTATCTGAAGCCATCGGCCTTCCTTTAAAGGTGGCCAAAATCAAATATTCGCAAAGGCAAAAAAGTGTAAGCCCTATTTGGAGAGAAAATCAGGAAACATAAAAAAAAGCCCTCGCTATAAACGAGGGCTTTTGATTTGCTTAAGTTTCTATTCTTATTTTTCTTTTTTCTTGGAAGAAGATTTTTTCGCGGGTTTTTCTTCTTTCTCTTCTTCTTTATCAGCTTTCTTTTCAGATTTAGCAGTTTTCTTTTCTGCTTTTTCTTCAGCTTTTTCTGTTTTTTCAGCTTTTTTAGCAGGCTTTGCTTTTGCCGCTGCTTTTTCAGCTGCCTTTTTCTGCTTTTCTTCTATTTTTTTAGGCTCAACTTCCGATACCTTTGCCGTCTCAAGTATCTTATCAATACACTTCATTTCCCTGATTTCCAGCGCGGCCTCACTAAGAGAACCATCGCGAGCCATTTGCTCACGCAGCTTTTCAGGACGCATCTGCCGATACATTGCCGCCTGTGCGATGTAACCGTTAATCTCTTCTTCAGTCGCTTCGATACCGAGTTTTTTGGCAACAGCATCCATTACGAAAAACGCCTTTAATTGATCCTGTGCCTGCTGGTCGCTGGCGGCCTTGAGTTCTTCCATTTGTTTTTGAACGTCTTCAGCTTTTGCACCCTGAAGCAGCATTCTCGTATATTGACGTTGTAGAATATTTTTCGATTGGTCTGCGACAACATCCATCGGCAAATCGAAATCTACTTTATCATTCAAAAAGTCGCGAACTTCCTGACGCATTACATCGCGCTGCTGTCTTTCAACGTTCTTTTCATTTCTTTCTCGCAAAGTTTTCTTCAATTCATCTATGTTCGCAACACCGATTCGCTTGAAGAATTCTTCATTCAATGCAACCGGCTCAAGCTGCTTTACATCGTTAACTTTAATTTCAACTTCAACTTTCTTTCCGCGATATTTCTCATCGAAGAATGTAGCCGGAACTTCGGAAACGGCTGTCTTTACATCACCGGCTTTCGCGCCAACGAGAACTTTGTCCAAATCGTCAACGAAAACCTTGCCGACAAAGCCGCGCTGATGAACTGTAATTTCCGTGTTGGTGATTTTTTCTAATTCGCCGCCATCCGGTCTTAAAGCAACATCCGCAATAACCTGGTCTTCCAGTGCAATCTTGCCTTCTTTGGGCTTGAATGTGCCAAGACGTTTTTGAAGCTCGGCAATTTCCTTATCTATAGTTTCATCTGTAATTTCAAGTTTCGGCTTTTCAACTTCGATGCCTTCAAGAGATGGCAATTCGAATTCAGGTCTTACCTCAATCTCGAACTCGAATTTCATCGGGCCTTTTTCCGGCATTTCAATTTTTTCGTGTTCGATGTTCGGCTCGCCAAGCGAGTTGATTTCATTATCCTTTATGGCAGCTTCACTGGCATCCATAATCAGTTTCAACTTTACCTGCTCGGCAGATTCCTTACCGTATCTTTTCTCAAGAAGTCTCCGGGGTGCCCTGCCTTTACGGAAACCGGCCACTATGGCGTCCTTTCTCAATTGTTCATACTGATCGTCGAGAGCCTTGGTGATTTTCTCGGCTGGTATTTCAATTGCGATTTTCTTTTTGCACGGACCTGCATCAGAAATTTCGACGGTGTTCTTGATTTCTTCTTTGACTTCTTCGGTTTGAGCCGGTTGTTTTTCTTTTGCCATTTGATTGCTCCATAAAAAATAAAATTTTCGCCCAAGCCTGCGTTGGCAGGCTGACCACTACTTATAAATAAAAAAACTTCAGGTCATAATATGTCCTGAAGCCAGTCTTTTGGCCGTATGACATACCAACGACCAGCGCCAGACTATTTTGATTAGCCGGTACCTCGATGGTAATTTTTACGTTTAGCCCCCGATTCATTCGGAGGGTTTTAACCCGCCATTGGCAGGTTAAAGCGGGTGATGAGGGTCGAACTCACGACATTCACGTTGGCAACGTGACGCTCTACCACTGAGCTACACCCGCAATTTCCGCCCAATTATACGGATTTCAGGAGCCTATGCAAGCATAAATTTTAGATAGACAAACATCTTATAAATCCTGTTGCAATGCCTGCAAATGGCCCTAAAATAAAGGGATGGATGATTTCTTAATAAAGGCGATTGTGAATCGTTCTTAATTACGAATTTTCGCTAATTTCCCGCTTTTCCGTAATCGGAGCAATTCTTGCATTAGTCTTTCTCCCGATATATTTATGTTTGCTTCATGTTGAAGCATTTTCTTTAATTGCTCTATATAACCCGGCTCCATAAGTAATTTATCTGTTGGTATCCGCAACTTCAAGTAAGCTCTTACTAAGGCCTCTTTTTGATCGTTACTCAAAGGATTCAAACCCCTCAATATTAGTTTGATAACCTTTTCAATTTCGGAAATCCTAAATACTTCATATTTTGAAAAATATACAGGCATATCATATTTGCCTTTAGCTTCAGTAAGAATAAAATATATAGGTTTTTGCCAAGCGGATGCAGCTCCAATTTCTACTGCAACAGATGGAGGCATATTTCCGGGTTCGACTATTGTAACAATTGCCCAGCTTACTGCCAAAGCTTGCCAAGTTTCTTCCACTATATTCTTACCTAGTTTAATATCAGAACTATCAAAGACAACGAGCTTGGCATCTTCAAATTTCTTGATTATGGCAACAGCCTGAGTTTTTAATCCATTTGGATAACTCAGAAAGACATCATATGTTTTTTTATTTTTTGACATTTTTGGTTTTGTTTACTCTTGTAGAAATTTCATTTAAATAATTATCAATTTCATTAATACTTATGGCTTTCTTAGATTTTATTATTTCTGGAATCAGGTCAATGCCAACATGGCAAAGAATAGCCACAATCCTTTTTTTCCATGCCCAAGCCGCGCCTACTTCTAATCGTACCCAATCGCGATTATATGATGTAGGTGTCAGTAAAACAACCAATTCTCGAGAGCGTTTAATCTGTTTGTGGATTTCTTCAGGAATATCATCGCCGCCATGAATATCCCGGTCATCTATGAACGTTAAAGCACCTTTTTCCTCAATTTTATTACAAATAACTTTAGCTATCCATTTGTCAGCAGTTGCATGGCTCACAAAAATTTGATAACCAAATTTTCGAGTTTCGGGCAACTTCCTTATTTTTTTCTCCACTATTTTAGCCATTGATAATATTTTAATCCGTCTTTTAAGAAAGACAAGTTAAAAAAAGAATATTACGTAACTCCTTATCCACTTGCAAATTTCACTTTAATCCGTAATATACCATTATGCAGGATTTTCAGGACAAAATAATTTGTGACGATTGTATAAAGGTGCTCAACCAAGTGAGAAGCCCATTTGCGGATTTGATTTTCGCCGACCCCCCTTTCAACATCGGCTATAAATATGATAAGTACCACGACAAGAAAGAAAAAGAACATTACATCGACTGGACAAGAAAATGGATGATCGCCTGCTGTAATGTTCTAAAGCCGACCGGCTCATTCTATATCGCTATCGGCGACGATTACGCGGCCAATGTAAAAATCATCGCTGACGCACTCGGTTTATTTATGCGAAATTGGATTATCTGGCATTATACTTTCGGCCAGCAGACAAAAGATAAATTCGCACGTTCACACACGCACATATTTTATTTCGTCAAAGACAAAAAGAATTTCACTTTCAACGATGACGCAGTCAGGACTCCTTCCGATAGACAACTTATCTATAACGACAAAAGAGCAAACCCTGCTGGTAAAATGCCAGATGATGTGTGGGATAGCTTTATGCCAGATGATGTGTGGGATAGCTTTCCGAGAGTATGCGGAACATTCAAGGAACGTCAGGGCTGGCACCCCTGCCAAATGCCCGAACGCCTTTTAGCTCGGATAATAAGAGTAAGTTCGATGGAAAAAGGCTGGGTACTGGATCCTTTTAGTGGATCCGGAACTACTGCGGTCGTATCTTCAAAATTAGATCGCCATTATACAGGTATTGAGCTTTCTTCTGAATATGCTGCAGAATCAAGAAAACGTATTAAGGAATTTGGTAAATCGGCTATTGAGGGTGAATCTCCTATTAAGTGGACAAAGCAATTAGACACTGAACTTAAACAATTATATCATGAAAACAAAATTCCCACCGATCAACTTGACGATCATTATTATTTGCTTACCCGTTTCACTGAAATGTTTAATAATTATATAGGAAATAAATCCAATATAGTTAATCAAATAGAGATCAAAAAGAGATTAAAACAATTACGTAAAAGCGGAAAATTAGGCGCTCTTCACGGAGAAAAACCCCAAACTATCAAAGCAAGCTAAATTGAAATTGATAATTCTGAATTGTGAATAAAAAAATAATATTTTTGTTAGCCTATTTTGCATTATCCGCCATCTTATTGACATTGATCCAGCAGCCATACAATCTATCTTTTCTGGCGTGGTTTGCGTTTGTGCCGTTCGTGTTCGGCAGTTTATCGAATGAAAAAAAATGGCGGACTGTTTTAGCAGCGTATGTAATTGGGATTATCTATTGGCTCGGCAATCTTTACTGGCTGATGCCGATTACTATCGCAGGCTGGATTGCGGCTTGTCTGTACATTGCAATATACTGGCCGATAATCGTAATTGCGCTGCGTTTCTGTACTGAAAGAAAAATCCCATTATGGTTTTCGCTTCCAATTCTAATTGTCGGCCAGGAAACATTGCAGGGCTGGCTTTTCGGCTGGCGATTTCTGGCGCATAGTCAATTCGACAACATAGCCCTTATTCAAATTGCAGACACTTTCGGAACTGCCGGAGTAAGTTTTGTTGTCGCAATGGCCAATGGCTTAATCGCTCAAATAATCCTCAGCCGAAAAGAGAAGCATAGAGTTAATATTATTGTCGGTGCTTCAATAACATTGATTATAATAGCGGCGACAATTTCTTACGGCAGATACCGAATTAATCAAACGGCTGAATACTCTGAAGACGGCCCTAAAATCGGGGTCGTGCAATCGAATGTACCTGTTAAAGCAGGCGAAGATACCGTACCGTTTGAAAAGATATTTATCGACCAGTTAAATTTAAGCGTGGCTGCTTTTGACAAAGAAAGCCCTGCACTGATTATCTGGCCGGAGACAATGGTTGAAACGGTTCTCGATGAACGATATTTAAAGCTCATGCCGGATGGATACGCATCCAAAATAATCAACGGCGAACTTGTTTATCATGCGAGCGAAGGAGTTTATGTCCTTGTCGGCGCCTTCGCCGGAGATGCAGAAATAGTAAACGATAAAGTCAAATTAAAGAGCAGATATAATACCGCATTTCTGTACGAACCAAACCAGCCGTTTGCCCGGCAGTATTACAATAAAATTCGTCTTGTGCCGTTTGGCGAATACATGCCTTTGAAAAAGGAACTCCCATTCCTCTACAAGCTGCTTCTCGCGATGACTCCCTACGATTACGATTACACTCTCGACAAGGGAGAAGAGTACAAGATTTTCAAAATGCCTGTCGGTGATAAAACATACAGGTTTGCCGCTTCGATTTGTTTCGAGGATACAGTGCCGGCGGTTTGCAGAAAACTTGTCGCCGAAGATGGAATCAAACAGGCCGACTGGCTTGTGAATATCAGTAATGATGGATGGTTCGTGAAAAAAACAGATAATAAAATCAAGGCAAGCTCAGAATTGACTCAGCACATGGCGATTTCTGTTTTCAGGGCTATTGAAAACCGCGTTTGGATAGTTCGCTGCGCCAACACAGGAATTAGCTGTGTGGTAGATTCCGTTGGAAATATTAAAGATGGTTTTATTTCCGGAACTTTGAATGAAAAAGCTGCTCTAAGAACAGGACAGGCAGGATGGTTCGTTGACAATGTTAAAATAGATAAAAGAGTAACGGTTTTCAGCAAAAGCTGGCAATTATTGCCGATAAGTTGTGCAATATGTTTGATTTTATCGGCCGCCATGTCGATATATAAATCAGAGCCGCGACAGTAAGCGTCCTTCGTATCTTAGCGAAGTAGGAATGAAGCGGCAAAGTAATACAATAATCTTTTTGGCTATGAAAGGCCCAAAAATGAAAAAATATGGATTGTTTTTTATAACTCTTTTATTATTTGTAAGTTACTGCAAAGGGAGTACGGATGTAAACGGTCTTGTCGGCAATGCTGAAAAACTTGTCAAGGCTGGATTAAGGAGTACGGACGAAAGAATTCGCGCTAATGCGATAGAAGTAGTATCCGGAAGCGGCAGAAGCGAGCTTATGGGAGAGGTGGCTGCCCTTTTAAATGATCCATCAGTAATGGTAAGATTTGCCGCGGCTGTTGCCGTTGGCGATACGAATTATAGTCAGGCAATAGAAAAATTAACCCAACTAACCAAAGATTCTGATTTAAATGTAGTGTTGGCAAGCAATTACGCACTATGCAAAATGGGAAAAAATAAAAATTATAAGGTATTGGAAGAGCTTGCATTCAATAAAAATCAAGTTGTTCAGGCAAACGCAGCGATGCTCCTTGGTAAATTAGGCAAAAAAGAATCACTGCCTGTTTTATACAAGATAAAAGACTGCCCGGATTCATCAAACACATCCGCTTTCAATGCAACTGAAGCAATTGCTAAAATCGGAGACGAAAGAATTTACAAAAAGATATGGACAATGCTCATAAGTGTTTATGCAGACGATAGATATATGGGAGCGCACGCAATGGCCGCTCTCGGAGGCAGTAAAGGGATAAATGCCTTGTTAACACTGTTGGATGACGAAATCGCCGAAGTTAGACTTGCGGCTGCCGAGCAGCTTGGAACATTGGGTGATATCAGCGGTAAAGAGGTTATTGCAGCTTATTTCCGGGAACCTGCACCAGCCGATAAGGCATCCGCAGAAAGGTGCAACTCGCTTGCGGCATTGGCTATCGGACAAATTGGGGATGAGCAATTGGCCGTTCATCTGCCAAAATTAATGCAAAGCGGCTCTCCATTCGTGCAGCTCGCTGCCGCAAAAAGCGTCCTGATGCTCGATAAACTAAGGTAAATACTCAACATAAGGGTAAAAATAGCTTGACCTTACGGCATAATATGCGTAAAATCTGGTCAAGCTAAGTAAAGCTGCTGTCGATTTAGCAGTATATTGTTGTAAATCAGCCTGACAACCACAGCGAAAGGAGTAAGATGAGTACTCTTACGAAAATCTTAATAGTATTATTGTCATTATTATCTGTTTATCTTTGTAGCAGCGTTGTAATCTACGTAACAACTGCAACCAATTACAAACAAGCTTATGAGTCTTTGCAGTCCGAACACATGGCACTGCAGGAAAAGAGCAACACTTACGAACAGCAAATCGAAGAGAAAAGACGTGAGTTGGCGCAACTTACCGATAAACTCGATAACGAAATCGCATCTCTCAAGGCCGATAAAAGCAAAATGGAACAGGAATTGAAAAACATCACGCGAGATAAGAGCGACCTCGATGAAAAGGTAAAGACTCTTGCAGCTTCCGCGCTCGGATTCAAAGAAACTGTCGAAGGAATGCAAAACAATCTGGTTCAGACCAGGAGTGAACTTGAACAGGCACGTGCCGAAAGCATTAAGCTTGGCAAAAACCTCAACGAAATAACCGCAAGCCTTGAAGAAAAAATGGCACAGCTTGACGCAACAACGGCTGAGAAGAAAAGACTGCTTGAAGAAAAGGCAAAACTCGAACAGCAAATCTCAGGCAAAGTTTCAGCTTTTGAGCCTATAACATCAACAGTATCGGGACCTGCATCACCTGCACCAACTGCGTATGATTCGAGTTCAAACGCCCCCCTTCAGGGTAAAATTACAGCAATCGAAGGAAACCTGGCGACTCTTTCAATTGGCGCAGCCGATGGCGTTGAAAAAGGAATGGTATTCCACGTTACACAAAACGATAATTTTATCTGCGATATCAGAATAACAGAAGTTGACGCCGAAGTTGCCGCTGGTACGCTGCAATTAGTACAGCAGCAGCCCAGAGTCGGAGATATAGTTTCGACAACGTGGTAATTTAAATACAAAATTAGAAATAATCAGGAATATACAATGAGTGCAGTACAAACAGGCGGAAATATAAAACCAGCAAGCAACCTTTATACAGCGCTGCTTGCATTGGCGTGCGGAGTTGTAGCTGCCGCTGCCGCTTATGTTACATATAAAAACTTCTTTGACTACGGAACACTATTCAAAATTGTTGAAGTATTTCATTAGTTGATTATGGAAGTGAGACTGGTTATACTGAGGTCGCTGTAAGATTGAAAGGGATTTGACGTGTTTCTGGACCCAATTCTGGGCTGGTTTAGTATGGATATGGGAATCGACCTCGGTACCTGTAATACCCTTGTGTGCGTGCGGAATGAAGGTATCGTTCTCAATGAGCCAAGCGTAGTTGCGGTCCGTAAAGGCACCAATATCGTTCTAAATAACGGCGAAGCAGTAGGACTTGTCGCACGTGAAATGCTCGGCAAAACCCCGGGAAGCATCTCCGCAATCAGGCCAATGAAAGACGGCGTCATCAGCGATTTCGAAATCACCGAAGCGATGCTTAGCTATTTTATCCGCAAAGTGCACGGAAGAAACAGCAGATTAATCAAACCAAGAGTAGTTATCGCAGTACCAAGCGGAATTACAGCAGTCGAAAGACGAGCGGTTATCGACAGCGCCGAAAGAGCGGGAGCAAGAAAAGTATTCATCGTTAAAGAACCAATGGCTGCGGGAATCGGTGCGGGATTACCCATTACCGAACCAACAGCTTCTATGATAGTAGATATCGGCGGCGGAACCACGGAAGTAGCGATTATGAGTCTTGCTGATATCAGCACCTGCGAATCCGTTAGAATCGGCGGCGATGATATGGATGAGGCTGTCATTCATCATCTTAAACGCACCTATAATCTTCTCATTGGCGAACCACGCGCAGAGCAGGTAAAAATGCAGCTCGGCTCAGCGGCTCCGCTCGATGAAGAATTGACTATGGAAATCGCCGGCAGAGATACTATTTCAGGTCTGCCGAGAAAAATCGTTATTACAAGCGAAGAAATTCGGGAAGCACTTAAAGAACCTATCGCGGGCATTATCGAAGCGGTTACGAAAACTCTTGAAAAAGCAGAACCTGAACTTGCCGCAGACTTAATCGAGAACGGACTTCATCTTTGCGGAGGCGGCTCGCTGCTTCGAGGTATGGATAAAGTTCTCGCAAACGCAACAGGATTAAAAGTTATTCGAGCAGATGAACCCCTGACCTGTGTCGCCAGAGGAACCAGCGTTTATCTGGAAAACCTGGAAATCTGGAAAGATACCATAGACCACAGCGGCGGATGGGAATAGCAGCTCGAACCATCCGGTACGAGAAGTAACCCATGGCAAGGACGAAATTCAAACCTTCGAAACTGACTCTTTTCATTGGTCTTTTCCTCACAGGCTGTATATTTCTCCTGCTTCCTCAAAATGTTACATCCAAAGTAAATTTCGCTTTTATAGATATTTTCGATTATTTTCTCAATATGGGTTCATCCGCACAAAAGCCCCGGCAAAACTCGCCGGGAAGTTATGTATCAAGGCAGGAATATCTCAGACTTTACACCGCTTACACAAATCTCGAAGCGCAATTGGCAGAACAAAAAAAACAGTTCGAAAAGCTAAGTAAAATAAGACTCACCGAACCAGACCCTTCAACAGGCCTTATCATAGCTAAAGTGGTAAACAGAAAAGAACATCAATTTATTATCAATCGTGGGTCTGCCGATGGGCTTCAAACAGGACAATATGTGCTCGGCGATAACGCGGTAATAGGATTGATTGAACAGGTTTCAGATGATATTTCAAGCGTGCGGCTCATCAGCAGTTCGGCCTGTAAACTGCCGATCAAAATTTCATCGCCTGAAATAAATTCTTACTTTAACGGCACAATACAGGGAGACGACAAAAGCGGTGCAAGAATTCTTAATATCCCGCAAAAATATAAAATAAAAGCAGGAAACAATGTGTATGCCGCTGAGAAAGCCGGCCTGCTTTCATCGATGCGAATCATTGGACGAATTTCAAAATGCACGCCCGGAGCAAAAAGTGCAGTTGTATGGGACATAGAAGTTAAGCCTGTATATGATTTTGAAAATATAACTGATGTTGCAGTTGTTGTTATTAAATCGCCGGAGTTTAAATGATAAGCCAACTTCTAAAAATGTCATCGCGAGAAGTTCCAAGCGGCATTCGCCGCACAGAGACAACCTCTGTGTCCTCTGTGCTCTCTGTGGCTATAAAAAAAATCTCTGTGTCCACTGTGATCTCTGTGGCTAATATAAAATTATCCTCTGTGGCAAACTACAATGAAATGGTTTAGATTCTCACTTGTTATACTTGCGGCAACAGTAATCGGAGCCGGCGCCTTGATGGATGTGATATCTATCACAGAGCAGCATATTAAACCAAGTCTGCTTCTGATGCTTCTGGTCTATTTCGCAATAAACTGCAACAGTTACGATGCGATAATATGCTGTTTTTCAATTGGGTTGGCAGCCGATATCACAGGCAATTTAATTGGCCCGTACTTCATCAGCTTCGGAGTAATCGGAACAGCACTGACGCAAGTCAGAAAATTCATTCTTCTAAAAAAGACCGGTCAGCAGGCATTTGCGATTTTCCTTACCGGAATTTCGATATATCTTCTGGCAATTATAATAATGAAATTTAAAACTTCAGGTTCCGGTGCGCCAACTTTCGCAAATGCAGCAGCAGTAAGTATGTATTCTGCAATATTATGGTTCCTGCTGAAAATTCCTGTCGAAACTTTAGGAAAGTGGCTCGGCGTCGGTGTTTATCGTTTCGGCAACAGTCTATCAGAGCCGCGAGCGTAAGCGACCGGTATGTTAACCCCAGATTTCCTGGGGGGCAGAGCCGCGACAGTACTTGTCCTTCGTAGCTTTAGCGAAGTAGGAATGGAGCGGGCAGTTTAGCCCCCACACCTGCCTGTCGCGTCGTAGTGCTAACGAAGACGGATGGCGGCAGTATTCATCGCGAAGGGATGAATTCGTTGTCGTATATCGTTTTACGTTTTTCGAAACGAGCTGCGCAACCGTTTAACGAATTACGATTTTATTATGTCAGACAAAAGATTAAAAATATTCGCGTTTTTTTGTATAGGCATAACCGCCGTTTTCACAATTCGGCTGGCAAATATGCAGATTGCCCCTCATTCTATATGGCAAAAACAGCTTGAAAAAATCAAGACCGGCAAAAGCACGCAGCTTGCCTCGCTTCGAGGAAGAATCCTCGACAGAAATGAAAAAGTACTTGCTGACAACGAAGCGTGCTTTACTCTTTGTATAGATTATAAACTGGCCAGACTTGCCGATGAACGGTTCTGGATTGCGCAATCGATGAGAAACAGCGACCCATCGGCAAGATTAAAAATAAAAGAAAAATACCAGGAAGATTTCAACAGTTTAAATGAAGCGGTAATTAAATGCGCCGAATTTAAAAAATGCAAATCTCAGGAGATAATCGAACAGATAAACAGCGAAATTAATGACCCTATCTGGAAACTTCGGCTTTATCTTGCCTGGAAAAGAAAATATCCAAATAAGAATTTCGAGCAAGAGGTCCGAGATGCCAATGAAAGAATCCGCATGGCCTCTGAAGTCGATATTGCTGAAATGCACCAGCCGCAGTCGCTGCTGAAACTGGAAAGCGATGACGAGGTTGTAGCCGCTCAGTTAAAATTTATCAATATCAATGGCGTACAGATTCAGCCCGCAGATAATCGCGTATATCCCTACAAAAATACTGCCTGCCAGCTTATAGGATGGGTCAAACCCTGGAATCCTGACGATAATGAACCGAATTATTCACTCGGAGATATGACAGGTTTCAGCGGAGTTGAATATGTCTGTGAACCGCTGCTTAGAGGCAGAGACGGAGAGATAGTTTATAATATCGACGGCCAGATAGTAAATGAAACCCAAAGAGAACTCGGCAGCGATGTAAAATTAACTATTGATATAGAATTGCAGCAGAAGATTGAAAATCTTTTGAATAATCCCAATCTTAATCCCACATTCGGAAGCGCTGTCGGGATTGTGATTATTGATGTAAATTCAACCGACATTTTATCAATGGCGTCGGTTCCAGATTTTGACCTTAACGAAGTAAGAAGCAAATATTCGAAATTAATATCCGACAAAAACAAACCGCTGCTGAACCGCAATTTAGCTGAAATATATCCTCCAGGCTCTTCAGCAAAACCTATAATTCTCGCAATGGCTTTGGCGGAAAAGAAAGTTCAAATCAACGAAGTAATCTCCTGTCCGTCTTCACTGCCGCCCCAGGGATGGCCGAGATGCTGGATTTACAGGCAGTACAGTTACGGACACGATGAGCAATGGGCTTATGAAGGAGGCAATAATGCAAGAAACGCTATACGAGGAAGCTGCAATGTTTATTTTTCACATATCGCCGACAGAATGGAACCGAGGGTAATACAGGAATGGCTCGAAAATTTTGGTTTCGGAACAAACGCGCTTCAAACAACACTTTCAAATAGAAATTTTGTTCAGTCTCCCGGCGTTATCTCCAGCGGCAAACGTGAAGCTGATTATCTGCCGCCTATTAGAGGAATTGAAAGAAAATTATTCGGAATCGGTCAGGGCAGTTTCCGCTCCACCCCCTTGCAGGTTGCAAATGCTTATGCCGCTCTTGCTCGCGGAGGATATTTCCAAAAATCAAGAATCATTGCGACAGACCCCATCGACCCCGGCCACAGCCTTAATCTTAGAAAGGAGCATTTAGCTGTTATATACGATGGTATGTACGCTGTAGTAAATGAGTCCGGCGGAACGGCAGCATCGCAATTTGTCGGAGCAGCTTTTGAATCGCAGGGAATAAAAGTTTACGGCAAAACCGGCTCGACCGAAAGACCATATCACGCATGGTTCGCAGGATTTGCAAAAGACCGTTCTCAAAATACAATCGCGTTTTCAGTTCTCGTCGAAGGCGGCCAGCACGGCGGAAGCGACGCAGGCCCTATCGCAAGAGACATTATTACTCTATGCATCGAACACGGATATCTGAAATAGAAAGTTTATTAAGAGTTCGATGTTGGATGTTCGATGTTCTATAGTTTTAGATAATTCATTGTTTGTTCGATGATTTCCTTCGCCGCCGGTGCTGCAACAGAGCCTCCGGTATAACCTTTGCCAAGTTTTCTGTTCGGCTTACGAATCGAGACAAGCACAACTATCTTAGGTTCCTCAGCGGGACAGCCGCCAATAAATGATGCAACATAATTTTCCTCATCGTAACCACCCCTGCTTTTGTCCGCAATGTTCGCTGTTCCAGTCTTGCCCCAAACTACCCGCCCATCTACAGCGGCTTTTTTGCCTGTTCCTTCCTCAACAACTGCTACCATTGCTTTTTCAACGACCCATCTTGCTGTTTTTTCGCTGATTATAAAATTCGCTGTTTGCGGCGGCTCCTGTAATTTTATTTTATTGCCTTTACCGTTAACGACAGCTTTGACAAGATGCAGTTTTGAAGGTCTCCCGTGATTAGCCAGCACGCAAAACGCATTAACCATTTGAAGAGATGTAGTTGAAATTTCATGTCCGAACGGAACACGCGCAACACTGTACCCGGTCCAGAATTTTAAAGGCCATACAAGGCCGGAGTCTTCGCCCGGCAGGTCGATACCTGTTTTTCTCCCGAAGCCGAAAAGTTTCAATCCCTCGTAAAGCTTTTCCGCACCCATCTTCTGCCCGATTTTAGCCATACCGATATTGCTTGAATGAACGAGAATACCGCTGATTGTTAGATTGGCGTATCCTTGGCGATATTCACCGATTGTGCCGAAACCTTTGCCGCGGTAACTTCCATTTTCACAAAATATAATATCATTGGGTCTAATCGCGCCGGCTTCAATCGCCCAGGCGGCAATTACAGGTTTGATAATACTGCCCGGCTCGAAAGGGTCGCAAAGTATATGATTGCCGAGACTTTCTTTATCCGCACCTTTCAAAGTTACAGGGTCGAAATCCGGCAGTGAAACCAAAGAAAGAACCGCACCAGTGCATGGATCTATAACAAGAGCAACACCCGATTGAGCCTGAAATTCATCCACCTGCTTTTTAAGAGCGGAACGTGTTATTTCCTGTATTGCCGCATCAATCGTCAGCACCACATCGCAGCCGTCCTGTGCAAAACCTTCGAAGCTGTTAAGTTTGACCGGCCTTCTTGCGGCATCAGCATAAAATGAACCGCCCCCCAATTTGCCTTTTAGGATTTTATCATATCCGAGTTCGAGACCTGCCAGCCCGTGCCCATCCGTACCCGTAAATCCTACAACGTGAGCAGCCACAGACCCAAGTGGATAGTATCTTTTCCATTTGCTCTCTAACCCGATGCCGTCTAATGAAAGCACTTCTTTGCGCTGCGATTCGGTTAATCTTGTGTCGGTAAGTATCGGAGCATAACCGGCATTGCGGGAGGTAAGAATTGCTTTACTGATTTCAGTTTCGCTTAAGTCTGTTGCCTCCGCAAGAGATTTTGCAATCTTCCGGATATCCCCTATCGAACGAGGTTCCGCAAAAATTGTATCGGCAACATAACTTGCCGCAAGAATCCTTCCGCTGCAATCGAGAATCGTTCCCCTTTTCGGCTGCTGAATAAAGTTGGAATGCTGAGCTTTTAATGAAATCTGCTGGTAATAATCTTTTTTATAAAGCTGAAGATAAAAACAGCGAACACCTGTTCCGATGAACCCAAGGCATATAAGCAAAAGCAAAAATATAGCTAATTTGTTCCGCATACCGCATAAAAAGGCGCCAAGCCGTTAATCTTATTTTTCATCTTTATCTTTGATAATTTTTGAAACCGATGATGGACTTACATATTTTTCAAGCTGAAGCTGCTTTTGCCAAAGCTGCTGTTTTAACCTTGTGGTCTTCATCTGGCTGGTTCTTAAATTATAAAATTCACAATTTTCTGTTCGTCGAAGATATACAGCCGAAAGCGAAACAAAAAATACTGCAAGAACTACGAATATGTAACGGTATAATGTCATTTACAACTATTTGGCCGGAAGTTTTATTTTTGTTCCGGTAATAAGATTGTCCGGATTTATAGTTTTATTCAATTCCGCTATTTCCATAAATCTGCCCCCGTCGCCGAGATACTTCGCCGCTATTTTCCAAAGCGTATCCTGCTCTTTTACTACATATTCCTTGAACTTTTTGGATTCTGCCGCTGCCGTCGGCTTCGTTGATGGAGTTTCAACTTTTTCAAACAAACCGGTTTTTATAAGAGATTGCTCTTTATCACTCAATGCCGGAATCACAAGTTTTTGACCAACATGAAGTTCGTTAATCGATTTCATTGTTTTCTTATTCGCTTCGTAAATTTTCTGAATGTTGGCATATTTATTACCGGCCTGTTGACCATAAAATTTCTGTGCGATAAACGCAAGGCTGTCGCCATCAGTAACTTCATAAACAGTTTCTCCGGTTTTCGCCGGCTCAGCAGTTTCAATTATCGCTGATGCTGGTACAGGTGAGGTTTGCACCGGCAATGTCTCGATTACAGTTGTCGCAGCAGACGCTGTGCTTTCCGGTAAAGAGCTTTTTACAACTTCGCTTGCTGCCGGGAGAATTGTTTGATATGATGTGGTTTGAATATTATTTGTTTCTACAGCCGCCGCCGCAGGTGGTGAAACCATTTTTTTATTGAGTAATGCCGCAGCCTCCCTGCTTGACCTGTCCACAATACCGGGTTCATCCGGCCTGTTGTATTGACTGATATAATTACTGGTTACGTCGGCTTTGTCTTTTTTATTCAGGAAATCCGGCAAACCATTAATTACAAATGTGATAGCTACAATAAATACCAACGCCAAAAGCAATCCTATTTTTGCATCGGTTGTCATTGTTAAAACTCCTTTTTTAAAGCCCCGCATCAGCCGGGCAAATTATTAAATTTTTTCTGCTATTCTTAATTTCGCGCTTCTCGAACGGGGATTTTCCAAAACTTCCGTCCTATCTGCAATTATCGGCTTTTTCGTGATTATATCATAAACTCCCGCGGCTTTATTACTGCGAAAATTATTTTTCACTATCCGGTCTTCAAGACTGTGAAAACTTATTATCGCCGCTCTCCCATGTTTTTTCAACAAAGATGGAATAGAATTTAGAAATATTTCCAAATTGCCAAGTTCATCATTGACCGCGATTCGCAGAGCCTGAAATGTTTTAGTCGCAGGATGAAGTTTACTTCTTCGCGAATTCGGATCGCAGCCAAACGCCTTGCAAATTATATCAGCAAGCTGCCCTGTTGTTTTTATTTTCGCTTTGTGCCGGTAATCAACGATGGAACGGGCAATCTTCCGTGACGCCCGTTCCTCACCAAATTCATATATCAGGTCGGCTAATCCTTTTTCGTCCCTGTTGTTCACTATATCAGCGGCCGTAACTTCAAGCCTGTCATCAAGCCGCATATCCAGCTTCATATCTTGACCGAAACTCAGCCCCCTGTCCATATCCGCAAGCTGCCCTGAACAAATCCCAAGGTCTGCGAAAATCAAATCCGCCGCTTCTATCCCATTTTGCTGCATTACTTCTGCGATTTCCGAAAAATTCGCATGCACAAGTAAAACCCTGCATTGCAAATCTTTTAAATTTTCTTTAGCAGTCTCAAGACATTTCTGGTCAACGTCGAGTCCTATGAGCGTACCGTTTGCATCGAGAGTTTCTGCAAAAATCCTGCTGTGACCGGCAAAACCCACTGTCGCGTCAACAACTACCGCATCAGATTTCAATTGAATCATTTCTCTGATGCTCTGCGCAAGAACTGGTTTATGCTCAGCCTGCATATTATTAACTTTCCACGCGAATTAACTTATTGCAAGAACTGATTCCTGCTCAATAAGCGCCTGCACTTGCGGCGAAAATTCCACATTCAGACCCGGAAACATTTTATGAACATTATTGAGTCTGTCTGCTAAAATATTGATTGATGCGAAAGCCTGTTCGTCCGCAGGTCTGCTGCCCTTGAGACTTTCCAGAACCGTTGTGCAATGATCTATATCCCTATACATTCGCCCACTCCTTAAACAATGTTTAACATATTCATTTTTCATTAGGTTGCGATTTCCCGTTACGTCAACGTATTACATTTTACGAAACGAGTTGCGTCGCCGCAACCGTTAGCCGAAAGCTATATCTCTTTTCCTTCTTTAGCGAGCACTGCCTGTCTTGCCTGCATTGTCTGCTGCTGGAACTGTCCGGAATGATCGGCAACATATTTTTCCCAATCCTCCGAATTCCACAACTCGATATGATCCCTCACACCGAGCAGCGTCAGGTCATTTCCAAGATTTGCTCGCTTCCTGATTTTTTCACTTATTAAAAGCCTGCCCTGCCGATCCAGCTCTACCCTGCTGGCCAATGCGAAATTCATTCGCTCATACACGACCGCCTCGTCGGGGGCCACCGTCCCTGGCGACTCGGCAAGGGCAATTTGCTTGAAAGACTTTTCCGGATAAAGACACATAATTCCATTAGAACCAACAGCTAAATAGAAACTGCTCCCGCACTCCTCGCAGTCTATCTGACTGCGGAGTTTGTTAGAGATGAAGACGCGTCCTTTTTCGTCAACTGTGCCTTCATATTCGCCTGTTAGTAAAAGCATGGAATTTGTCCCACTTTAGTTACTTTATGACCCAAATATTACCACCACACCCCACTTAGTCAACATTTTTTCCCAAAATATTCAAAAATTTATCAAATTTTTCTTATCGGACGGGTCTATCGCACCAATTAAATTATTCATTTATTCCACTTACACTACGGTAATATAAATTGGTGCGGGGCTCCTATTTTGTCCACTTTACCCATTTTGTCAATATTGTCATATCATTCAAATGGAAAGACCGTTGAACCCCCAGTCCAACATGCTGGCCAAACTGCATCAAATCTTCATTTTTCAATCTTCACTCTTAAATTTGTTATTCATCTCCCCCTTCACACCTTTCCCACTTTTCGCACACTTTTCAATTTTTATCCCGCACCTTGGTTTATTTCTTTTTATCGGTGCGGCGGTTTAATTCCGCCATATTATTAGGATGAGCTATTCTGCTTTGAAGTCACTTCATTGGAGTGTCATTCCCGAGAAGTTGCTTCTTTGATTTAACTACAGGGAATCAGCCTAATATTTCAAAAACTCTGTTTATTTTTTCTTTGTCTCGACTATCCCATCGAAGCAACTGTCTCATTCTTATCAATTACCTCTATCAATTTTGCGATTGCTTTAGCTTTATCAGACATTTCAATTTCGTTAAATTGATCAATCGCACTTTTCCAGTATTCTTTTGCTTTTTTTATATCTCCAACTTCTTTAAACAGTTCTCCTAAATGGACTTTATTGACAGCGATACCTTCAGGTCTTTTGTATTCAGGACTTGAATTGATAGCTAGAGCATCACTGAACATCTTTTTGGCATTTTCGAATTCCTGCGTTGCACGAGGATCATTTTTAGATTTATATATTTTATAACGTTCAAAATGAACGCGTCCTAGGTTATCATAATCACTTCCCAATCCTTGTTGATTATTAAATGCTTTATCGAAAGCTATTGCTCCCTCCAATTTTTCTTCTGCTAAATCTAATTTACCTCGATTTCTATAAATTACACCAAGATAGCTAAAAACTAAAGGAATATCACTTTGCAAAATCATTGGTAATGCTTCATAAAACATTCTTTCAGCATCTTCTTGTTTTTCTCGGAACATATAAATTTTACCAATACCCACCTTAGCGCTTCCTATAAAGTGACGCCAATTTTGTTTTTGAGCCGTTTCTAAAATATCATTATAAATTTTTTCTGCTTCATCTAACCAGCCGATGTGTACCATAGTGTCTGCAAGATTCGCCCATATGGAACACCCTTCATATGAATCTGGTTCAACCATTTTTGAAGCTCGTTCAGATAAATTGACAAAAACGTCTAAGTGGTTACAATTTAACAGATATTTAGTGCATATATTTACAAATACTATCAAAAAAGCTTGTTCTCCGTATGCCGTCAGAACGTGTTCAGGAAGCCTTGTTATATCGAATTCTTTAGGTAGAATTCGCTTTATATGTGATTCTTTTATTCTATCTTCATATATTTTTACTGCTCTCCGGTGGCATCGCTTTTTCTCCTCTTCATTCATTTGCATTAAAATATAATCTGCTAATATCGAATGATAAATTCTTTTACCTTCTCCTTCTTCGCGTAAAAGTCCTTTAAGATAATTATCTGCAATCAAATGCTGAAATTGGCTGGAATTTAGTTCTGCGACATAAAATGAGACATCGTCTGGTACACCGATTTCTAGTATTGCGTATGCCCTGAATAATCGAATTGCAGCTTCACTTATGCTGCAAACTTTTTTCCATTGAATTTCTGCAAATTTTGTCGGTTCAGGTCTTTTCGGCAATTCCTCTAATTTTATCCCAGCTTTTAACAATCCCAATGCTGCTCCAATTGCGTAAGGATGCCCCTTATATCTTGCTATTACTTTTTTTATTTCAGCAATTGGATATTTAATATGCGCAGATTCTAAATTTATCAATTCATCAACGGCAGAACCAGCGAGCGCATCAAGACTTTTCTCCGGAATTCGAATCACGTTATCTAATTCACTAAATGTTTCACTTTCGACAAGTACATCTTCATTTCTTTGTGCGAAAATAAATTTTATCTTTTCAGGCAAACTCTTTATTACTATCGCCCACGACTGGTCGCTTTTCTCCTGCATATATTTCTCTGGGTCGATTATAAATATCGCTCTTCCGTTCTCCGCCATTTTACTTGAAATTAAATGCAATTTGCTAAGAAACTGCTCTCGTGTATGTGTTGCTGAGTCTCTGCGCAGGCTTAAAACTAAATCTCCAAGATTAAATACATTTAAAAACGCTTTCCATTGTTCTAATCTTTTTGTTGTTCCTGCAAAAGAGCTTTCGGTAATTTGTGCCGCTTCAAATGCATTATCCATCATCAAAGCCATTGTAGAATCTACTGTATCGGTTTGAGTTACTTCATATCTTACAGCACCGCATTTCAGATCTGGATGGATTGTTGCGATTTCAGTCATTTTATTCACGAGCAGAGTTTTTCCCATACCGGATTGGCCGACGACTAAAATTGCCTGCCCTCTTTTGTCTTCTAAGGCTTTTTTGAACTGGTTAAGTTCTTCTGTTCTTCCGACAAATATTTGTTTTTCAATCACGATTTTTCCTCACTGAATCTATAACAATTTTACTCTTTTATTTTCCCCTCTTCAATCAAAATTCTTGTTAAACCAAAAACACACAGTCTCAGCGACTAATATTGCTTTAAAGACGCAATCCAGCAGGGATAAAAAATAAAAATATAATACCGGAGCAAGCTTGCTTGTTGTAGGGATTATTTTTAATTTTTTTAGAATGTTCGCAGAACATTGTTTTAAAGCAATCTGCCTGTGTTAATCCGTTAATGTTGTCATCCTCGCGAAGGCGGGGACCGTGTCTAAAAAAAATTATCTCTGTGAACTCTGCCTGCCCCGTATGATTTCTTTAAACGTTAGCAGATACCAATATGAGCATTGCCAGATTTTGCCAGGATATCAAATTGCGATTCATTGAAGAAATCATATCGGGGGTGTTCTCTGTGGCAAAAATGAAAATCACAAATTCAACGTCATCAGTGGAATCAGTGATTAAGAATAAAAATAAAGACTTATGAGAGCTTTTTCATAATAGGTTGAATATATAAATAATAGATTAAAAATATATATAACATTTTTAATATATATCATGACTTTATAAATTGTGTTATCTCAATTAAGGGTAGATTTAGCTTGCATTTGTTTTTGGTTCTAACTTTTTAGAAAATCCGCGTTATCCGCATAACCCGCTGTTAAAAACATTGAGCCTGCACCCGACTTTAGCTTCCTTGGGATGCAATCGGGTGCAAGTTTTTGGTGAGCTTGTCGAACCATCTTTTTTGCCATAAGTCTTTCGTAGCGAAGCGGAGAATCGTGTCGAAGACGGATGAAACCCCTACATATAGTGTATTCAACAATTTTGCGCAAGCGATTTTTTCTCTAAAATTATAGAAATGCGCAAGTTTTCACTTTTCAATCGCTTTGTAACGCTTTTTTATTACTTTTCTTCGCTTTTTTCTCACTTTTTTTTCGCTTTTTTTGTACTTTTGAACGTTTTAATGAAAAAAACTGTAACTGCGTTTCAACAAACGTACTTACAGCCCAAAACCCCCCTCATTTTAGTCAAAACTTGCGCAGCGTTAACGAATCCCTTTTGAGACGCGATTAGAATCAGTTGGAAAGCTGTATGGGTAGAGATATAACCATTTGAAACACAAGGACTTAAACCCAGAACAAACTGCGCTTGCAGCAATTATTGCAGTTAATTTTGGAATATTGGGATTGTCCGAACGAAAAAGACGTGAGAAAAAATCATTTTTTGTTATATTATCTTCCATGCTAAAATTATTGGTTCAATTTTGTAACTGGTGAAAAAAGGGAAGGCACATAAATATTGTTGCCGAAAAAAGTTATGCAAAGACTGATTGAAAAAACGGATTTTAAAAACCTTACAATTTTAACACTGGTTAACCTGATAATTGGCATTTATTTAATTTCCACAATGGTTTTAATTTCAAAAGATGGCACACTATACATCAACTGCGCCCGCCAATTTACGACCCACAATCCAATTTCCGTTATTTCCAATATAGAAACAGCCCCAGGCTATCCTTTTCTTATATTTTTGATACATAAATTTATAGATTTTTTCACAAATAACAATTCTCTGCAGAGATGGATTCTTTCGGCGCAAATGGTTTCACTCTTTAGCAAGTTAGTTGGTTCTGTTTTTCTTTATTATATTGGTACTCTATTGTTAGACCAGAAGAAATTTGTTTTTTGGGGAATTCTGATTTTAAATATTTTACCTGATTCTGCCGAATACGGCAGTGATGCACTTACGGAATGGCCGCATTTGATGTTTTTATCTATCGGATTTTTGCTGCTTTTATGTGGAGCACAATACCGCAAAAGCCAAATGTTCGGACTGGCAGGAATTACGACTGGATTAGGATACTTAGTTCGCTCCGAAAGCTGTCAGTTGTTAATATACGGAGGCATATGGCTGCTGTTCAATCTTGTCAGGCCAACAAACAGGATGAAAAGGCCTAAAGCAGCGGTGGCTTTACTACTAATGGCGGTCGGCTTTATTATTATCGCAGCGCCATACATGAAGATCAAGGGATATGCATTTCCCAAGCAGAGAATGCTAAGACTTTCTGAAACCTCCAGCGTAAGCGATAATGTTAAATTTGTCTCCCCCACAAGTACAGCGTACACAGGCGAAATAATGGGGAACAAAACAATTATGAAAAATATTTTTGAAACACTGGTATATTATTTTGTTCCTGGACTGTTTATCGGCTGTTGGCATTATTTCCGTAAACAATCAAAGAGAATTGAACAAGGGTTTTTCGCAGCAGCTTTTATAATCCTAAATGTTATGATGCTGTTATGGCAGCAAAATTATCAGCATTTTATTAGTAGAAGACACACTCTCCCGCTTATTGTATTTACGATGTTTTGTGTACCTATCGGTATGCAAATAATCTCAGACTGGATAAGTGAGAGAACTTCCAGGGGAAAATCAACTACTGAAAAAAACAGGCGTAACTGGTATTACATTTTAATTGCGCTCGGAGTAACGATTTGCTTTGTTAAACTTATAAAACACACAAGCTCACAAAAAAGCGGTTACAGAGATGCCGCAATGTGGCTTAATAAAAACACTACCCCAGAAGATATAATTGCCGTGCCGGATAAGAGGATAACTTATTATGCCGAACGAAATGGGATGGAATATTCCGATGAAAGGCAGATATCAAAACGGGTGAATTATATCATTAGAGTTGTAAAAGAAAATGATGTAACACCAAGTTTCGGCAGAAATATAGAAGAAAAATATCTGACGTGGATAGATAAAGAAAATAGCAGAAAATTGGTGATTTACAAGGTTCTTCGATGAGAACTCAACTGTAAAAATTTTCATTAGCCTTTGTTCAAGAGCATAACCGGCTTTGTCTTGGCGAGAATATAAAGGGTATCAAAACAGGTGATCACTTAAATGCCTTTGCGCAGAAACATTACAGGAATTGTTTTGAGCATTAAATAGATGTTAAGTAACGCGGACCTGCGTTGGATATATAAATAGTCGTATTTGATCTTATGACGCGGCTGGAGACCATAAGAACTCCTAATCTGAGCTAATCCCGTCAGTCCAGGTTTGACCGCCATTCTAATTCCTCTAAGCGCCTTATGAAGTTTTGCAAAATGCGGCCTTTCAGGCCTCGGTCCCACCATTGACATATGTCCCTGTAATACATTCAGTAATTGCGGAAATTCGTCTATTCTGGTTTGTCGAAGAAATTTCCCCACAGGAGTGACTCGCTTATCTTCACTGGTTGCCCATACAGGGCCGGTATTCTTTTCCGCTCCATCCATCATTGTTCTGAACTTGATAAGCTTAAATATTTTTCCGTCTTTTCCAGTGCGTTCCTGAATATAAAATATTGAGCCCTTTGACGTGATTTTAATTACCAAGGCAACGAAAAGCATAATTGGCACCGTAACGATAAAAAGACAAAGGGCCGCTAAAATATCGACCGTTCTTATCATAAATTCTTCCCATTCGGATTTTTTTCCCAGAAACGTCGCTATGAATTCGACTGAGTTTTCTTCAATAAGATTTCCGGATAGTATATCAGAATAAAGTGACGGGCTGAAAGTTACCTGAACTTTTGATTTTAAGAGAAGAAAGAGGAGAAGATTGAGTTGGGAATCGTCATGAACTTTTTCACAAATAATGATTTCATCTATGTCATAAAGTTTTAAGATATCTTCAATTTTTTCAATATAAATTTTTTCCAAAGGCACGTCATTCCCAAGAAGACTTTCAATCTCTTCTTTTCCAATGATTACTAGACGTTTTATTATCCGTTTCGCAATCCTTAAAACAGTAATATTACAGGCAGAAATCATTATGACACCAAGAGGTAAAGAAATTGCAAAAACACTTGAGGGAAATGCAGCCCATTTCAGACGGAAAATGTATACAAGCATAAAACCAAACAGCGTCCCCATAAACATTCCCATGGAAATTCTCTTACTAACGTCCCAACGGGAAATAAATCTCTTCTTAAAAACTTTCGTGAGTGCAAACGCCAGCATATATGAAAAAGTCAGGAACGCAAAATTGTGTTTATATGTCATAAAATTGCTCTGAGGAAGCGGCAGGCCGTAACGGATGTAAAATGAAATAATAAAAACAACATTGATCAGCAATATATCCAGAAGAAATATAATAAATTGAATTATCATTTGCTTAACTATACCTGATAAAAGATTTAATCTGTTGCTATACGCTTCTTTACAATTTGCATTATCTTAGCCAGCGGTTTATTTATAAAGAACCACGGAGACAATTTCAAGCTATTAAGCTTGAATGATTGCAAGATTTCGATATTGCCCCGGATTCTGCCTTTCCAGCCGTATGCCTTGCCTCCGATTCGCATTTTGACAATAACTCGAGGCAAATATCCCACTTTTATTTTGTGCCGCTCAATAAAACGCAGCATAAGTTCAAAATCAGCCGCAATTTTCATGTTTTTAAGAAAATTTCCATATCTTGTGTAAAGGCAGCGTCTGCAAAAAAAAGTTGGATGTGGCGGCACCCATCCCTTACTGAATGCCCCCGGAACATAGTTGCCGGCTTTCCAAAAACGGACAACTTTAGTTATGTCATCACAGTTAACGTAGGCAAGATCTCCATAAATCGCATCAAATTGACCGCACTCCATTGTCTTGAGAATTTCAGATATTATATCATTTGATGAATAAAAATCATCCGCGTTAAGGATTCCTATAACATCGCCTGTTACAAGGGCAATTCCTTTGTTCATGGCATCATAAATACCTTCATCATGCTCAGAAACAAACCTGGTGATTCTGGAATTATTTTGCGCAACAGCTTCAGAAATGATTTGGGGAGTTTGATCTGAAGATTTGCCATCAATTATGATATGCTCGATTTCAGGATATAGTTGATTTCGCACAGACTGGATCGTATCTGAAACAGTTTTGGCATTGTTATATGATGCGGTTATTATTGAAACTTTGAGCATACTCTTTCAGCTTCACCAAATAAAAATCTATTTAATAACTTCGAACATATAAAAAAAGTTCGTATTATAATATTCGTTTCCAGAAGTTAGCGGCAATTGGTAACTCGATTTTAAAAAACAGATTGGCAACCAATATCCCATCATAAAAGATTGTAATGTTTTAAAACCGTGAGCTTTCATGTATCGCTCAAATTCCATAAACGAAAATTTATTCACATGGTCTGGATGTTGCCCTTTTGCCGCATATTTTTTGCAATAGTTATTAGGTATACTGCAAAAGAACATTGCACTCGGTCTGGCAATTCTGTATATCTCATCAACGGCCTGATCCAGCCCTCTGATATGTTCAAGCACTTCGCTGCTTACCATCACATCAACGGAATTATCAGCTAAAGGTATATCGGCGGCAGAAGCAATCGCAATGTTACAATCCGGTTGCATCCGCGAAAGATGATACTCTGACAGTGAAACATCAAAAGCATTATATACGCATCCCTTTGGGAGATACTTCTTAAATTTCATATTGCCGCAGCCTATGTCCAAAAAAACGGTTTCACTATTGCAATACTTGCGAATCCATTTACCGATAATACGGTAAATAAACCCATTACAAAGTAACAAATTCCGTCTATCGAGAATTGGCCATAGGCATTTTTTGACTGCACGTTTTATCCCCCGGTCTTTTCGTATCAAAGACGGAAGACGCTTTGCGTACAAATCCGAACAGCAAGGTATTGGCAGGTTCTCAAAAGTTATAAACTTATCAGTTTGCCAATCTAGTTTTTTCATGTTCGTCTGTTAATTCCTTAAAAATCATATCCCAATTGTTTCTATATTGATACTTATTGAACATATCTGAATAGCGTTTCAGCCCGGCTAAAGCAAGTTTTTCACATTTGGTTCTGTTACACAGCAGTAATTCAAGCTGATGCGCTATCTCTCCGGGTTCTGTCGAATTAATAATTATTCCGCAATCTGAAACAGTTTCACAAATCAGACCGACATTGGAAGTAAGTATAACGCATCCTGACGCCATAGCCTCAAGTATCACGATGGGTTGGGCTTCAATTTTATATCTGCTGGGAAAAACAAAAATATCTGAATTACGAAACAGTGTCTTTTTTTCTTCCCCGTACGCCCCTTCGATCCATTCAAGGGAAATCTTTGGCGAAGAATTGATTTCCGTTAGCTTATCTTTTAGCCATTGCTGAATCGGTTTACTGCCGTGTAAACTGCTCTGAAGTTCGGTTTTTATGAATTTTCCGCAGAGCACAGCGTTAAATTCAGGAATATCACTTCTCTGGCTTAAAATACCAATCGCTTCAATATATTCGGTAAATCCTTTGGCACTCATCAAATTGCTCAAAAACAGAACCTGAAGCCGCTGCTTGCCTCTGATCTTAGCTTTGATATCACACTCATTTACCGGTTCTATAATTGCTGAATTAGGTGTTACTCGAATATTTTTTTCTTCGATGGCCCATTGCCGCAAACAATCCTTTTGCGACTCACCAAGCACTGTTATGATATTTGCACGCTTCAATATCTTATTGAATAGTGTTTTTTTTATGGATTGAGGCCAGGCAGTAAAATAGTTTCCGTGTAAAGATATGACAATTCTAATTCCCGGCCTTACCGCTCTCAGAAATGACAACATTAAACCTTCTCGGAATAATGCTGTATAAGATTGGCCCAGGTTTACATAAACAACCAGTTTCGAAACAAAAATCAGAGAAAGCATTTTCAGCCATAGGGTGACCACTTGGCAAATATACAGAATGCTCGCTGTTAATCTATTATTCTGTCTTTCAAACGTGGGGATTTGATGTGTGACAAAAGAATATCCATCACCATCGAGTAATTCCAGAATTTGTCTCGAAGCTAATTCCTGTCCTGTAAGGATTTCCCCGCCGGGATAAAAAAAGTAAATGGTTTTATTTCTTTTTGACAATTTACAATTCACTAACAAACTAATATTTACCTGCTGATAGAAGAAGCTTTTTGAATTGCTGTGTAAAAATTGTTGACCATATTGCTCATGCTGTATTTTTTAACTGTTTCAAGGGCATTTTTTCGCATTGACAACAACTTTTGCTGATCATGGAATATCGATACAAGTTTGTTCTGCAACGCATCTGCTGAATTATATTCGTACGTAAAACCGTTATATCCTTCGCTAAGATATGAATACTCAGGCATTTGTTTTTTGGGATTGTTGTGTGTAAGCACCGGCAGCCCGTGTGCAAAAGCCTGTACAATGCTCAGCCCGATAGCGCCCGGATAAACAAAACAGTCCGCAGACAGAAACCATGGTGTCAGATAGTCCTGGTCATAATGTTGGCCAAGCCAAAGGATATTATCAGAAATATCCAATTTTAAAGCCTGCGACTTTAACTTTGACAATTCAGGCCCCTCTCCTATTATTGCCAAAAGGACGTCGGGGTGATTCAATCTGAGTCTCGGCAATACGTTGATAAGCATATCGAGCTTTGTTTTTAATGATAATCTTCCGCAAAAAAGCAGTAATTTCTTTTCCGTAAGACCGTGTTGTTCTTTGAAGTCACTCAACATTGAAGATGTCCATCTCTCACAATTTGTACGAATAGGATTAGTGTCAACTGTGTTATTAGCCGCAAAAATCCTGTCCTCTGGAAATCCATAATCAATATACTGTCTGCGTTCATGTTCATTATAAAGCAACAGAACATCCGCCAGCCTTTGGGACATAAGGCGTCTTATCCATGCCTGAAGAGGCCGCGATGTTGCACTCCAGCCCTGTCCCCACCATACAAGCGCAAGTTTTTTTCGCTTAGCCTGCGAGATTAGACCAAAGTTACTGATCATCCTGGGATTACCATTAAAAACAATCACATCTCCCCGGCAAAAATCTTTAGGAACATCCAAATTTTTTTGCCAAAATATCTGATTCCTTAAAACTGAGATGGCCTCATGATTGATAAACAGAAATGCAGAATCTTTCAGGCATGTATCAGGATTACCTTGCATAGTCATGCTCGCATGAACCTGCAAGTTACCTTTCATCAGAACAGACAGTTCATTAAAAAGGGCGATGCGATAATACGGCACAACAGGCTGATAAATAGCTGTTTTCATAGAACTAAATCATTCCCTTGTTTGTATCCGGCAACGACATTTTTTTTAATTTCCATTTCGCATTTCATACTCGAAGGCTTAATCCAAAAGCGGGTATCTAAAATCCCGTCACTTGCAAAAAATGTTCGCCAATTTGAAATGCTATCTGTAAACGCTGCCCATTCAGGCCGAGGCTTCTCAGTATAATCATAGAAAGCAGAAAAGTTATTTAAAGATTTATTCGGCAAGAATCTATTTGCGTTATCCAGTATCAATAGTCCGCCCGGCTTAAGCTTAGCAACGGAATTTGCCATACATTCCAGCCGTTTTTTGCCGTCCACGAGGATGAAATCAAACGATTCGTTGGGAAAATCTTTGATTACATCTGGATATTTATCAATTGTGCAATGACGATAATCAACCTTTTCGGCCAATTGTGACCGGCTGATGTTTTTTCCGACCTTCTCAAACCACTGTTCATCATGTTCGACACTGACAAGATGTTCAATTCTATTTGCAAGCCAGAGTGTACTTCTTCCAGAACCGTATTCGAACCCTGAGTCACCTGCCTTGAGCCATTCCGATAGAATCATAATGGTATTTTCTGCAAGCCACGGCAGTTCAGGATTCGATTTTTGAAAATATAACTGTTTCAATCTTCGCCACATATATCTGGGTGCAAAAGTTCTGTAATTCATCTCAATTTCCAAAAATCTTTAAATAATTATCGACCATATCATCAAGATTAAAATTTATCTCAGCCGACCTTCTCGCTGCCTGAGAATAATTATTATGATTTTCTAGCACCTCGGCACCGGCTTTACTTAAAGATTCAATGTCGGGCTTCTCGAGTTTCCACGGATTGGAGCCGTACGGCACAATTTTTCCTGATTCGTGCGAAACCAATTCCTTAAGTGCCCCCGTATCAAAACCGATTACGGGACATCCCGAAGCCAAACTCTCTAATACTGAGTTAGGACATGACGGATTAAGATCGAGAGAAATAAGAACCGAGTTACGATACGCCTGCGGCATCGCTTCACGAGCTACATTGCCTTTGAATATTACAGGCGAGTTCTTTAATAGTTCTCTGGTTGTATTTGAGATCGTCCCGTAGAGTTCAAGTTTTTCTATCAGCCCTGCACTGGTCAGATTATGTGATATTGCTGCTATTATCTTAGCAGCATAGGGATTATAGTCTAAATTGCCCTCCACGCATATCAGTCTATGAGCATCTTTAGAAATCACCGATTTATATTCCTGGCAATCGACACCATTATAAATTATTGTCTCATGCTTATTTACTTTTCCATATTGCCTTTGCCACCATTGATAAGAAAAATTGCTTTGATAGACTATAGAATTTGCAATGTATCTGCGAATAAAAGCCGTATTTATATTCCAGTAGCGAAACATCAATTGCATCTTAATTGAGTACGGTCTCATTTTATACAGCCAATGAATACCATTAAGCCGCTGAACAATTTTTATCCCTTTTGCTTTGCATTTAAGAAGCCACCCGATTTTTCGACTTCCCTGAATCACCAGTATTACGTCAGGCCGTATATTGTCTTCAGGGTACACAATCTGCCAGCCTCTCTTTTGTAACACTCGCGAAATGCGGATTTGAAAGCTGCCGGGTCCCCCAGATTCATCATGTCTATGAGTAAAGCCTATGATCATATTTTAGATTCCGTTCAATCTCCATAGAGTATCCTGATACATGGCCAAAATCTCTGAAAAATCAAAATTATCAAGTACATACCGCCTGGCATTATCGCCAAGCCTTTCCGCAAACGACGAATCCTCAATCAAACTTAAAATAGCTTTTCTAACTTGCTTTTCATCAGGCTGTACCAGCAAACCGGTATTAGAATGTTTGATCAGATTACATATTCCGGGGGAATTAACTCCGATGCAGGCGAGTCCGCAGCTCATTGCTTCGATAAGAGCTTTCGGATGTCCTTCCCACTTTGAACCAAGGAAGAAAACTCTGGAATTATTTAGACATTGGACAAGTTCCTCGTTAGCCGCCGAGGACAGTATTTCAAGTCTGACATTATGTTTTTCTGCAAGGTTTTCCAAACTTGCTCTTGCTTCCCCATCGCCTACTATTAATATCTTGCGCCCGGTTCCCGCCATTGCTCTTATTAAAAGGTCATGGCGTTTCACATTAGTTAATCTCCCGATAGAAATAACATCATATCGGAAGTCACATTTCATTGGTTTGAAAGCATTTGTATTCACATAATTTGAGACCACTTTTATTTTTGCCGGATCTATTTTATAAAACTTACTGATCCAGTCAGCCAATTCTGCCGTTGGTGTAAAACAAACATCCGCATTTTCAAAGAGTTTCCTTTCGCCGGCTTTTCGTCTTCGTGATTTCTTATCATCAATTTGAAGCACCTGACATCTCTGACCATAAACATATCCGCCTCTGGCAACTAACTTTGTTTTCCATAATTTCCCGATAGCAATCGCGGGCATCGCTGCACTTGCCTGGTTTGTTATAATAGTTGATATCGTCCTGCCTATGCGTTTAAATCTTATCGGCAACAAATACTGCGATAGCAGGACCGGCAATCGCCAGTGAAACTTAACAGGTATCAACTTCATTGCCGTTTCAATAGGAGGTAAAGTTTTGGCACTATCATAAGAGAATACATGGATAAGCCATCCCATCCTCAAAAGATTTTCATATAACATCAACTCGCGATGTAAAGTGCCGTTTGATGCCCATGTACTAAGACCAGTTCCGTCAGACATTAACAGCCCAATATTAGCTGCTATAGGCTTTTTATTCAAACGTTTCTGGTGCAGAAGGTTTCTGATTTTCTTAACGATATTAATTGTTTTGTCCGGCAGAAAAGACGCAAGCAACAGAAGATATGTACTGAGATTCGACCCGCGATTCCTGATCAGTTTGACAGCAAACGCTCTTGATTCTTTGTAAACGCCAGTAGAAAACTTAACTCGTAAAATATGTTGCAAAAAATCTCTATCATCAGCTTTTTCACTAATCTCTGCCGCATTTATGTTATCTATCAGGGAAAAATCCGCACCATTGTAATTGTCATGGTTCCCTTCCTGGTGCAGAGATATATATTGCGTAATAAACTTTCGATATATAAATTGCTTGATCTTTTTATCAGGATGATTAGCTGTCTTATGAATTCTGTATTTTAGTAGAACATTTGGGAGATTCCTAAGTATTTTCCCTTCTGTCATAAGTCTGCCGTAAAGTTCACGGTCTTGACTGAAATGAAATTTTTCATTATAAAACACTGTGCCATTATTTCTGAACATAATAGAAGGGTGAATGAGGCAGGTACGAGCAATACCATTTTTGAGTATTCGAAAAATTTCTTTCTCGTTTAATGGTGCCGTTGTAAAAAAAAGTTCATTGCCGTTTTCATTAATGTTAACCGCCTGTGTACCAATGCAAAAGACTTCTCGCCTGCTTTCCAGGTAGTCATATTGAACCTGGAATCTTGTCGGAATTGCAATATCATCCGGATCGAATCTGGCAACATAGCCGCCTCGGGCTATTTTAATGCCCCTGTTTAACGATGCTGCCAATCCAAGATTCTTGGGATTTGAAATGAAAACTATCCGCTTATCTTTATCTGCATAACTGGAAATTATTTCCCGAGAAGTGTCATTTGAACTATCGTCAATGATAATAAACTCGAAATCTCCAAGCGTCTGGCAAAGAATGCTCTCTATTGCATGACGAATATATTTGTCGGAATTCCATACTGACATTACAACAGATATTTTGGGATTTGATGCGGAGTTTAACATGTAAATAATTTAAAGCTCTCAGGAAAATTATGCGAAATTACCAGTGCATAGAATGATGGTTCCATTGCAGGGTATTGCATATCACTCTTAATGGCCTTCACCAATTCAGATTCATACTCTTCTCGCCTGCTTTTCCTTTGGTCTTCTTCTCTTTTCCTCAGAGGGACGGTAATAAAGTTGAAATGCAGGTCATTGCATTTCTTTCCCCCAAGGCGGAATAATGTAATTTGGCCTGAACCTATTTGTCTGGTTAACGTCGAAATCGTTCGTGGAGTATATTGTCTTATTCCGTGAACCCTGTAAAGCCTTAAACAGCCGGCGGATGGAAATAGATGAATTTGCAGCGCCAGTTTTTCGATATCACTAATATAGCCTCCAACCTGGCAAAAAAAAGACACATCTTCGCACATATGTTCTATTGCAGACTGGCTTATAAAAAAATTAGTTCCAGCAGCGATTTTTCCCTTTATATTAATACCGTCATAAGTTTCAAAAATAACATTATTGCCTGACATTTCTTTCCAACTGTCTTTTGAATTAATATCCAGGCCGGCGTACTTTTTAATCCTGCTGCTGCTAAATGTATTTAACAACTTAAAGTACTTGCCAGTTCCGCATCCTATATCCATTAATTGTATTCCGCCGAGTAACTCATCTATCGCTTTCCAATTCAGGCACGACCAGAACATATCGCACAACCGCCTTGAAGGTGAGGAACCGGTAGGCAGGACAGAGAATTTCTTTTCAACGTCACTGACAATAAAATCTTTATGTTGTATCCTCTCATCGAGAAATGCACCCGGAAACATATTATTGAAACGGTTTAACACCATATAAGGCCTGAACAAAATTTTGGGCAACGTATTGCAGGAATTTAAATTGTGTATTGAGCTATACCGTGATGAATGCATAGAAAAACTGGCCTGTTTAAGTTTTTGACATTTTATTTTACTGCACAAATAGAGTATATCTCTCCGAAGCGTAATCGGCAATCTATAACCCTAAGGTTAGCCTTATTCATCTCGTCATAAAACTGTTCCAGCGTATACTCTGTATCATGCGAATTATCGAGTTTCCATTTGACACCTTTTTGCTTCTTATACACACTTATCCAGTCACGTTCAATAGCCGGCACTCGGATCAAAAACTGCTTTAACCCCCTGTCTGACCATTTAACGTTGTTAACGAGAGTTTTCAGAAAAACAATTCGATCGCTTATATGCTCAAGAACATTTGACAATGTTACACAATCAATACCGGGCAGTTTCGAGTAGTCAAAATTCATAGCATCATCATGGATATATTTAACGTTCTTTTTCGAATTTTCTTTCATTGCCTGGCTATAATTATGTTTGTTAATTTCGATACCGTAGACAAAATCTGCTTTAGTTGCCATCCCTTGAACCATACTTCCGAAATGAGACCCGATATCCAGAACCACCCATCCAACTTCAATATGATCACAGAACCACTTAGTATAATTAATGATGTCATGTTTAGGGTGCCTGCCGCCATTATTTCTTTTGGAATAAATACTTGCGACAGTGTAGAGTTTTGAATGGAGATTCAGCACTGTCCGTTCGAAAAGTTTCGCTGCTGTTCTGCCGTATATTAATTTTCTAAATAAATTCATCTGTATGTATCTGAAAATCGGTGGTTACTTCCATAAGGTCTTCATTTTTCCCATAAAAGTGATCGCCTTCTGAGAATATATTTGCATCACTTTAGTATATAACACTTCATATGCATTTGCATCATCGAGTTGCCTAATCTCAGATTTCATAGATTGCGAAAAGAACTTCAAATACTCATCGGTTACATTGTCTATATCCAGCAAATTGATACCGCTGAAATAGTCCTGATACTTTGCCGCAATGTCTTCAAGCAAGAAAGGAATCTCTTCAGGCAATTCAAATATTCTGCCTCCTTTGCCTATTATCTCGGGATGACCGCCGTCATTATATGCTATCGCCGGCAAGCCGCAATGCAATGCCTCAATCAGAGAATTAGAACAAGGATCCTTGCGTGAAGCCGTAATATAAATATGATGTTGTTTAAGTTCTTTTGCCAGCTTTTTACTATCAAGCGGTTTAATGTGTTTTATATTTTTGAATTCTACCGGACTGTTTCCTATAAAGGTAAATTCATATTTAGAAAAATCCAGCACATCATCAAGATATTTATAAACCTCAAATCCTTTATTCGGATTAGGTGACCATGAATTCGCGATTAGCCTGATTTTTTGATTGTCTCCGGGATGTGCAGGCGACTTGTTGAAAAACTTTTTATCAGGAGCGTTTGTGATCACCCGGCTGTTAACAGTGACAATTTTTGCAATTTCCGCCAACTTCTGCCTGCTCCACTCAGATTGAAATAGGACTCCGTCAGCCGCGATATTTATGAAATCGATAAACAAACGGTCCATTTCGTTATCTGTACCTCGTATTCCACTTACCGGGCCGTCGATCCTCACGATAAGTCTCGGCCTGTCATGTTTTTTGCCAAACACCCGAACAGCCGTCAATATCTCCATAAAAATTGCAGGATTTAGATTGCATAATACAACATCCGCCTTCGACATACTCTTCGAATAGCATTCGCGTATTTCCAGATTCTTTTTCAAAGCCTTCAGAAACTGGTTGGCACCTCCCCAAGGTCCAGTCCGAAATTTATATAAAATATGACATTTCATTATTTAATTAGCCATGACGTCTGAGTAGATTGCGCAAAGTCTTTCGCATAACGCATCCGTCCTCATTATAGTATTAAATCTGCTGTAATTATTATCAATTGCATTGGCAATCCCAATCTGTGCTTTATCAAAATCCTCGACTATCTCCGATAGTCTTTTCTTGTATTTGCCTATACCATCGAACACATAATCAGCATCCATAAAATCACCAGCCAACCCGACATCGGTACTCATCACGAATGTTCTCGTGGAACAAGCCTCAAGCACGGCCTTGGGTCCGCCTTCTGATCTGGAGCTTATCAAATAAACATCTGTCAGATGATATAACATCGGCATCTGATCAATTGGAATGTGATTGGTTTTTATATCATCATTGCAGGTTTCCGCACCCAGATAGTAATATGATATGCCGTGTTTTTTGCATTGTTCCAATAAATAGTGCCGCCGCGGTCCGGCCAGCAGCAGAACATAATTCTCAGCCGGTAAATCCTTCACCAGTTCGATTAGTAATTCAGGCCCTTTCTGCCATTTCGGTTTGGATAACTCTTTGCCCAGAGAATCTCTCTGAAAAGAGCCAATTACGACCTTATTCTGCAGTTCTGTCGGAATTTTATATTGCTCAAAAAGTTTTTTTTTATCAATTGCAAGCGGCCGAAAGATATCCTGATCTATCAGAAATGGAAAGTAATAGGACCTGATCCCATGCGAATCAAAAATAGACTTTTGTTTCATACTGGGAGCGATCCATGCTGTAGCAATCTTCTCAGCCCTTTTAAACTCATCATATAAAAAATACTCCTCATCACCGATGTCTATGAAATTAGAAGCCGTCAGCAATATCTTTTTCCGCAAAAAAAACTTGATATAATTATAGTTGAGAATATTCTTCCACCAAAGATTATGGATGATATCTGCGCTGAACCAGCTTCTATCTTTAAGGCCCATTCGGCTTAACAATGTGATCAAATTTGCCCGGTCCTGATCAATCGACCAGCCAAGCATGTCACTGCCATCAACATGTACTTTCATATCCATCAGGTTGCTAATTTTTTCTCAGAAGTATTCCTTTTTGGCCGCCGAAATACTGCGTTCCGTCTGGAACTTTCTTGCGTGATACCATTTCCCCAAGGATTTTAAATCCACAGTGCTTTGCAGTTTTCCTTGCAAAAGATCCTGATATTTTTAAATTTGTACTATTGACCGCTGCCGGAAATTCTCGGTATGAGTTTCGATGTAAAATATTTTCCAGAAGATTATCAACAAACAGCATCAACCTGGAACTCCGGTTGATCGAAAATTTATAAAATCTGCCTAGTATATGCACCCTAGACCACTAGGCCTTAGAATACGAAATATTTCATTGAGGTAATTTTTGAATATCTCAATTTTCTCAATGTGCTGAAATACTATGAACGAGTAAACCATATCGACAGAATCTGTCTCAACCGGTATGCTCCTGCCGTCATTCTGTAAAAGATGAAAATTATTTAATCCCCTTGCATTCAGTTCTTTTTGTACCAATTCATTTTGGCTGTGAATATCGACACCTATTACTTTGCTGAAGAACTGACACGCCCCCCCCAGCATCCGTCCGCCTCCATATCCAAGGTCAAGAACCGTCTTTTCTTCCGGCTTCTTCAAATAAGGCGATATAGGATTTGCAATGTGAATCGCGAAATCCCACGCACCCCTTACAAACGTACAGTCTATATTGCCTGTCTGATTGAACCAGTTAAAGAAAACATCTTTGTCAATTTTCGCGTTATTGTCAATTTGCTCTGTGAAACCAACAATATGATTTCTAATTTTGTCGCTCTCTTCAGATTGCACTTTTATTACCCTGCTGCCTTAATAAATCTTCTTTAAGAAATCGGCTTCTCGCAGACTACACCATATCCCGTAGTGTAGCCACTGAGTATATCACTGTTCTTCACAATATCGTAACTGTCCCATCTTAAGCTTTTACGTGCCAGATAAGGAAAAAACTTTAAAACCAGTTTTCCAGTTATCTTATTCCTTAATTTTGAGCTTTTGTTTAATTCCGCTATCCAAAATCTTGACATATTGAGGTATGTCGCGAAAAAGAGACCCTGCTTTTCTATCTCAATATTTCTGAAGCCGACATCAAATAAAGTCCGCTTGTACCAGCCATCTGTATATCGCCCATAGTCATTAGGGTCTGCGTGAACATGAAAGTTGAAAGGTGCTGATAGAAGAGCGTATCCTCCCGGCTTGAGTAATCGGTAAGCTTCCTGCAAAACCCCCATGGGATTAGGGACGTGTTCCAATATTTCTGCGAGAATAACGCAATCAAAAGAATTATCCGATACATCGATATTATTTGCGTCACTCAGATAATCCGGCTTAGTTAAGCTATCAATATTAACATACTTTACTTTATGCCCATAAACTTCGACATTGAATAAGCCTCGTTTTGAAACCCTCTTTCCACCAATGTCTAATACGTCTGCCTCAGCAGGAACATGTCGTATAGCCCTGAAGAAGAAATCATCCACAAAGCATCTTCGCAAAGAATAACAAGGATTGAGCTGAAGTTCCTTTAAAATACGTTTAGATAGTGACTGGCGTTCCCAGTATATGTCCAGTTCTTTTTGTGCAAAATCTATCCAACCTGCGATAGACTTATGCCTGCCGGTACTTGAATTTTGTGATTTTCTCACTCCTCGTCCCAAGTGCATGAATATGACATCATTTTTGTCATCTAAACTCATATCGAAAGACAATCCCTTGTAAGGAGGCCGTAAAATTTCATGAAGCTTGTTGTTCCAGATAGTGTTATGAGTCGCAAAATACTTGTATCCTGCCTGCTTCAATAAATATATCGCTTTATCACCAACATCATAGATTGGCAACTCGGGCCAGAAACTCAACCTAAGTCTTTGAAAAATTTGCCAATCAATAATATATCCTAAAACGTGTATAACCCCCTCCGGCACTCTGCCGTGGTCTTCACGCAACCCAACCGCTCTGATTTCATCACTGAATTTTGATAAAAGGTAAGTCAGCCATCCTTTTTTTGTGGGCATCACATCCTGATGTAAAGTCATAAAATACTTTGTTTCAGGCGAAATGATTTTCGCGACAGTCTCCAGACCCAGGGCATTTGCATAGCTGCCATTCTTCTGAGCAGGTTCGTTCCTGATAAAAACCAGGTTTATGTCATCTTGCCCACTCAACCATTCAAGGTGTTCAACAGGAGAATTATTGTCAACCACCCAGAGCTTATAGCCAATCATAGTGAATTTTCGAATACTTCTGACAGCAGCCTTGACAAGTTTCAGGCTTTCCAGGTTTTTTATACATGAAACCATCACCAATACAGGAATTTCAGGAGAACAGTCGTTTATCCTTACCTGCAATTCATAATCGTGTCCGTCAAGTTGTATGTGCTGTTTATTAAACCCTTCAAACACGCTGTTCCCTCTCCTTGCGATTAAAATTATGATACCAATTCCTGCACCACTCAGGCTCACCCGCCGTTCGCCAGACAAATTTAAGCAGACGGTGTAAAATCCTGTCTTTCGGCATTTTTGAAGTTCCAATCGTATATCGCACACTCATATCCTTGGGGCGAACATATTGATACATCTGGTTTTTCATATACTCGTCGAGCATACAACGCTCCGGCGATTCTAAACCCAGTTTTGATGCCATATCAGCAAGCTTAACTCGGTATTCATCTAAAAATATCTTTTTGTGAATTATGGCATGATACAACAGTGAATAGTAATGGTCGGTCTCACTGGGCACATAGAACCCCTGGCCGTCCAGCCGACGGTTAAGAAGAATATCGTGCTGCCAGGTTTTATCGTAGTAGTCATCACCTAAAAAACGCAAGTCGCATGGAATTTCTTTGCCGGATATAGTGACCTTGTATTGAACCCTGTATTCTTCTGCCGGTACCCTTCGTGCGTTTAATATTTGTGCAGTTCTATCCCTGTCCAAAACAAGTAAGTCTATATCAGGATGCTCATAATGCACCAGCTCATTGATCATATTTTCATAATTTCGGAGCACAACATAAGTCATAGTGTTATTAAGAACATAAAACATTTCTTCCAGGCTCTTCCACCCTGAACCCCCCGCCACATCTTGCTGAATCTTTGTATACTCTCCTGTCCATCGCGAACCACCGTTTTTATCGATAAAATCTTTTGCATTAATGCCAAGAAGCAACGTAAGATCATGATTACTTTCAGTTGAGGTATTTGAACCATGCACAAGGCTGCCAGCCTTATCATTATTTGACGCCCACTCACGATAGCGTGTCTTGGCTTCGAACGTGTTTGTATTGACTCTCGCCTTTTTGTTAGCTTTTACTTGCCTTATCGAATATTGCGGCTTATCATCAATGACTACCGCTATCAAAAAAGAGTCTCTGCCGATTTCGATTTCTTTATTACAATCTTTCGGGAGATTCGCACCATAAAAACGTGAAAGATTGTCATTGAACAGATTTTTCTGCCATTGGATCTCATAAATATTTAATACCGAAAAATTTGCTGCGATATCAGCGATAATCTTTTGCTCGCAATGACGAGCATTATTCCAGATAACGAACAGATGCAGTTCAGCTGCTGAAGAAAAAGCCTCAGTGGTTGAATGCGTCATGAAGCACCTCTAAATAGTTTTTCTTTTGGCCAATGTCAAACCAAGAACTATTCTGTATGGGAAAGACCCCGACTTTCCTGCCTCCGTTTTTCAATCTCGCAAGCAACTCAGGCATATCGCAGGATGTATTATCAGAAATGAGATCCAATACCGAAGATTCAAAAACATAGAACCCGGTATTGATTTGATAAATTTTTTCCGGCTTCTCATGAATATCCAAAACCTCGCCGGAATCATCTGTCTCAACTACACCATAATCAATTTTATGATGATAGATGGCGGTCACAATAGTTGCATCATTTTCATTTTCACGATGAAATTCGAGTATCTTCGAGTAGTTCTGATATATTATTATGTCACAGTTTGACACGAAAAAGCTGCTTTTTGTACCTCTCAGGGCCGCCATTGCACCAGCCGTGCCCAGCGGAAAATCTTCATGAAGATATTTAATATCATTCTCCGGCAACTTAATGGAGTCCAGATAACCCTTAAGCAGTTCATGTTTATGGTTTGTGGATATGTAAAAATTCCTGCACCCATGCTTATTGAACTGATTTATGATATGCTCGATTATGGTTTTGTCGCCTACCGGAACAAGGGGCTTCGGAATAATATCTGTCAGAGGTTTAAGCCTCTCACCTTTTCCGCCGGCCATGATCAATACAGGCACTTCCGTCAGATCCTTGCTGTTGACATCTTTATCGAAAAAGTCAGACCAGTAATAGATGTGAACAATTTCATTGTTCTCATTAACTACCGGCATACACTCAGCACGATTCTTCAGCATCTGCTCTTTTATATATTCTTGTGAGTCAGAAGGAAGGGCTATTAAAACATGTGGCCGCGTTATCTCTTCGATTGCCGTATCAAGCGGCCGGTTCTTTATGATCGCACGCTGAATATCCCCGATACTTATCACACTCAAAAAATGTCTTGCCGAGTCAGTCATCAACAACAGTTTAACATTTTTCAGGTCCATCTGCTTCAAAGCATCAAGGATAGTACTGTGCTGATTTATATAAATATCTGATAGCATGATGGTCCGCCAAACTAATAGTTTTATTGTAACTGGCTGATATGCTGCTTCTTTTCAAAGCATTTATACGCCAGACGAACATACTCTTTCAATTTATTTTTGGAAAGTCCCGGCAGCGAATAAGCATAATTAACCTCATCGCCCTTCAATAGGTAATCTCCCCATTTGCGTGAAACTTCGATACCCATCTCTTTGAGAATTCCACATAACTTTGTCCCTGGAAACGGTGCGATAAGCGCAAATTGAGCATTGTCAGGCGAAAGATCGATAGCAAAATTGATTGTTTTGCATATTGTCTCATCAGTATCCCACGGAAAACCTATCATAAAAAAAGTTTTAGTGGCAAGTGACAACTCTTTCGCATAGCCCATAACTATCTGCACTTGTTCAAGAGTAATGCCTTTGCGTATTTTTTTCATTATCTCCGCGTCACCTGTTTCCACCCCTATCACTATTTCAACACATCCAGCCTTCTTCAGCAATTCAAGCATCGGCTTATCGATACAATCAACTCGTGTCATGCATTTCCATGTAATTTGAAGATTGTTATCAATAATTTTATTGCATAACTGCTGTGCGATTGCGGGCCGAAATGTAAATGTATCATCCAGGAAATTAAACGAGCGGCAGCCAAAATCCTTCATAAGGTGCACAATTTCAGAATAAATATGCTCTGCGCTATGCTGCCGAAAATTACTTTTGAACACGCTTTTATTGCAAAATATACAATTGAACGGACATGAACGACTTGTGATAATGCTTGTGCCAAATTCTCCGTTTACTTCAAATCCGTATCGTTTTAGATCCACCAGGTCTCTCGCCGGAAAGGGCAGATGGTCAAGCAAATTCACAGGCTCACCGTGAACTATTTTCGGCAAAGCAGTGCCCTCCTTAACTTTTTGACACAACTCTGCAAAAGATATTTCACCTTCACCAGTTACTACTGTATCAAAACAACCCATCTCCAGGGTTTCTTCAGGCAGCGATGAAACATGGGCACCGCCGATAACTATGGGAGTGTTCACATGTTTTTTTATCAGTCTTGCCAGTTCAACCGCATAATTAAATGTCGGGGTCAAAGCTGAAATGCCTATTATTTCCGGCTGAAATGCATTTATATATTTTTGGATAAATTGCTCGTCATCTATTTTCTCCACTGTCATGTCTGCAATTTTTATATCAGCATCTGATTTCTCCCTCAGCCATGAAGCGATATAGCACAATCCAAGGGGCGGATTGTTAGAGTCAACATATGGATTTTTTACATTAACAAGCAATACTTTCATCGACATCAATTCACACTTGAAGTTATTTCTATTATTGTTTCGCTGATATATTCAACATGCCGCTCAGTCATCAAGTCATGGAGAGGCAAGGTGATCAGTTCCCCAAAAATTTTCTCAGTCAGCGGCAATTGGCACCCGTATGATTGATAGATGGCAAACTTATGTACGGGCGGATAGTGTCGGCTTGTTTGAATCCCCGCATCAAGCAGTTTTGCCGCAAGTTCATCCCTGTCAAAGCCCGTTATTCGCAAAGGGAAAATATAATAAGGCGACAGACCTTGATAATTAGTAAAAGGAACCACGATAAAAGGAGATTTTCTCAAAAGCTCAATATATCTTTTTGCAAGCATGTTCCTTTTTTTAATCGAAGCAGGCAGTTTGCTCAGTTGCACCAGCCCAAGTGCGGCTCGTATTTCGTCCATACGGTAATTATATCCAAGTGCAACCACATCGTAGGAACTGGAGTTGTCCTTCCGATGAAAAGTATTGCTTGTCATACCGTGACTTCTGAGCAGCCGAGCCTTTTCAGCATATTCATCCTTGTCCGCCAGGAGCATGCCGCCTTCTGCCGTAGCTATATTTTTATTTGAATAGAAACTATAACATGAAACATCTCCCAGTGATCCTAACGGACGCTCCAGGTAAATCCCTCCAGGCCCGTGACATGCATCCTCGATAACAGCAATGCCTCTGGCCTTTGCGAAGTCACAAATTCTGTTCATGTCACAGGAAAACCCGGCGTAATGAACGACAACTATCGCCTTTGTCGCATCAGTTGTTTTTTTCACAATATCTTCATAAGAAACAGTAAGATCAACTTCACTGGTAATATCTGCAAAAACAGGCCGTCCACCCGTGTAGAGGATACTATTTACAGTAGCAACAAATGTAAGGGATGGTACGATAACTTCATCTCCAGGTCCTACTCCCGATAAAAGCATCCCAAGGTGTAGAGCAGCGGTACAACTGTTTACAGCAATTGCGTGCCTGCGTCCAACCATGGCTGCGAATCGAGCCTCAAATTCCTCTACCTTCGGCCCCATACTTATCCAGCGGGACCGCAATACTTCCTCTACGGCCCGGATCTCTTTGTCATCGTAATTCAATTCGAATAGTTTTATCACTTTACCGCTCTCCGCAAATTTTCGAGTATACTTTAGAGTAACCGTCGAACACCTTATCCATTGAAAAAATCGTACAAATTCTCTCCCTTGCGTTACGTTGCATATCTTTATCATTCATGCATTTTTGTATAGCTTCAACAAAATCTTGAAGTGTGGTCGATTTGTCCAATACCATCCCGCATAGGTTGTCACTGCCTAATGCTTCTTTGCTTCCTCCGTTATCCACTGCGACCACGGGCAAACCGCAGCTCATTGGCTCAAGAGCGTTCAACCCAAGCCCTTCAGATACCGAAGTGACTACCGCAACTCTGGCCTGATTTATTAAAGGTACTATTTCCTGATCTTCAACGACTCCCGGAACAAAGTCTCTGCCGGGTTTGGCTGCCCCGCGAACCATCTGCTCAATTTCATTCACATGCCCTGTAAAATGGCCCGCGGTTCCGCCGATAGCCACAAAAGAAAAATTCCCCTTTTTGCAGATATCGATAAAAAGCCTGTGATTTTTGATTGGTCTCATTCTTCCGAGTATTAAAACGTCATACTTTTTTTCCACTTTTGCTAAAGGTTTGAAACGTTCAGTGTCCACACCTGAATAGATGATCTCTGCCGCCACTTTGACATTATCTGCTATAGTTTGTGACATTGCGGTAAAAAAAATGGGAAAGTGGTATTTCAGTGATCTCCGAATAAATCCTATCGAAAAGCGGAAATTGACCAGTGTGACAATACTTTTCGCCGCCAAAACCTTGCTGTAATTACATTCGAAATTTTCATAAAGATCAAAATGAATAACATCTGCCCACCTCGACAGTTCGGCAAAGTTCAGGCATTCAAACTTCTCCATCCGCTTTTTTATGATGGGCTCTGCGCCATCGGTACGCATTGATGTATACTTTACCTCGTGGAATTTGGAAAAGTATTCGCACAAAGTGGCGAAATGGGTTTGTACCCCACCCATGTACAAATGATTAAAAACGTAACCTATTTTTATAAATCTATCCTCAAATATTTAATCTTAATTCTAAATATTATATGTATCAGTTTTATACCGACTCAGATTTACAGGATCGGAAAACCATGTCACAGTTTCTCTTAAACCCCGCTCCATACTGAATTCGGGACGGTACCCTGTGAGACTTGCTAATTTGGTGTTATCACATTTCAGCCGTCTAACCTCAGATTTATTCGGCCGTATCCGCAACTTGTCACAAACATATTTTGCATCACTGCCGGTTATTTCTTTTAGCAGTTCAAAAACCTCACCGATAGCAACTTCCGTGTTCGATCCGATATTATAAGTCTGCCCGATCGAATCCCTGCTCAAAGCCAGCATAATAAAACCGTGACAGATATCCTTCACAAAATTGAAATCTCGTGTCGTCTCAAGATCTCCAAGATCAATTTCCTCTCTGCCCGTCAGCAACTGACTGATAATTGCGGGTATGACAGCCCTGGCTGACTGTCGCGGGCCATAAGTATTGAATGGTCTTGCGATCGTAACAGGAAGCTCGAATGTATTATAAAAACTCATCGCAATGGCATCGGAGGCGATTTTACTTGCACTATATGGTGACTGAGGCTGAAGCGGATGTTTCTCATCGATCGGTACGTACAACGCGCTTCCATAAACTTCACTTGTAGAAGTCTGGATAAGTCTTTCAACCGAATTGCTCATGCATGCCTGGCATAGATTGGTTGTTCCAAGCACGTTTGTCTGGACGTAACTGTATGGTGCCTTATATGAAAATGGAATAGCTATAAGCGCCGCCAGGTGAAACACGATATCTATGTCTTTAGTCAAGCCGATACAGAAATACGGATCGCGGATATCTCCGCTTACAATTTCCAGCTTAACACTCGACTTGATCTGCTCGAGCCATCCCCAGTTATTGAAAGAATTATAATACGACAGTGCTCGAACCTTAAAGCCTTTTTCAAGCAGTATTTCTGTCAGATGTGAACCGATAAAACCGTCTGCGCCTGTCACTAATACTGATTTATCACTCATTTTTAATTGCTTTCCAAAGAGCTCAATTGTTCGATTATCAAGTACAGCATATACCGGTCTGTATCAAAATCGAATTCAGATATATCTGGTTTTCGCCATTCACCGCCAACACCTTTTATCGCTTTTCGGTAATGCAGCCACTGGCGTAAACCCACAACTTTTAATCCCTCACCTGCTTTTGAGCAGAACTGATAATCAACAACACCAAAAACGCTCACCTCTCGATTAACAATTATATTCTGAGGCCGCAGATCTTTATGGATCAGCGATTCTCTTTTTAAAAATTCTAATGTCCCATTGAACTTTTCTCTGAGTTTATTACGAAAGTCGGATGTATTCCATGTCTTGTGTTCATTGAATACTGAATAAAGATTATCACCCTGTATTTTACGCATCAAAATATAAATATCTTCATCGATCTTAAAACTATCCATCAACTCTGGAGAAAAACCGCAGCCATGAAGCCGCTCGAGCCAATAAATTTCGTTTTCAAAGAGATAATGGTCCATGTTTCGGTTTTTGGCGTAATTTGTTTTTTTGATAATTATGTCCTCATATTCGAAAACCTCTTTGATAATATGCCGGTAACCTGTAGGTAGTTGCTCTATCGGTGTATACCTGTCAATATCTTTCAACGCAAGAGCAACACACATTAAGCTGTCTTTGCTGATTATATTTTCCATCAATGCTCAATCCGTTGGATACTCGACGTATGGTCGATCAGCACCCCGTTTTTGCTTGTAACTATCCTTCCCGATCCGAAAAAGTCACCATTCTCTACGTCAAGCGTTACTGCCGACTCTATTTCGTCAAGTACAGTTTTGCCCGACGTCACTTTCAGGTCAATGGCATATTGGCCCGATGAAAGGGGAAAGCGCGGCAGGTCCATTGTGATCTTATACTTGCCTGGTTCCAAATCATAAAAATCGTTGGAAAAAAAGTTACTGCAAATAAATAATGTATAACCGCTTGAGGAACGGAAAGTCGCGAAAACTTTTGTCTTTTTTAATGCTTCTTTGACATCGATGTTAAAATTGAACTTGATGTGCATTCCCGTGCAAACAACAGGAATAGACTCATCCATTTTATTTGTCATTGTAAAGTCTTCAAAACGCAGCTGCCCATTGCCGTTCCTATCAGAACGATTAGCCAGGTCGACATCTGAAACCGTTGATACGTCATTGAGATAATGCTGTATCGCCAAGTCTGTTTCTCCGTCAAAAACAAGCTGTCCCTTATTAAGGACGATTGTACGATCGCAAATGCTTTTAATCGCTCCCATATTGTGAGAAACAAACAATACGGTTCGGTTTCTATCATGGCTTATCTCGCCAAGCTTGCCGATAGCCTTTTTCCTGAATTCCGCGTCACCTACAGCTAAAACCTCATCTACAATCAAAATGTCCGGCTCCAGGAAAGCTGCGACGGCAAATCCCAGCCTTACCAACATGCCTGACGAATAACGTTTTACAGGTGTATCCAGATAGCGGCTTACGCCTGCAAAATCGACTATCTCATCAAGCTTTTGCTTTATCTCTTTTGCTCCCATGCCCATTATCGTACCGTTCAGGAAAATATTTTCCCTTCCCGTAAGATCGGTACGAAAACCTGTCCCTACTTCCAGCAGTGAAGCAACTTTACCTTTTAGTTTTACAATACCCGTGGATGGTGTCGTTATCTTTGAAATTATCTTTAAAAGTGTTGATTTGCCCGCCCCATTCCTGCCGATTATGCCGAGAATTTGTCCTTGCAATATATCGAAACTTATTTCGTCAAGTGCTTTAGAAAAGCAGGTTTGACCCTGGCTGCTGCGATCATTGACTTCTCCGATTTTTAAATAAGGGTCCTCTTTTCCACGAATCTTATGCCATAATCTGTTAAGGTCATGGCAAAGTGTGCCGGTACCCACTTGCCGGATGCAATAAGTTTTGGATAGGCCTTCGATTTTTATGACAGTTTGATTCATCAATCCGAATAAACTTTTAACTAAGGCTGTGTAAAACCTTTAAATGGTGTCAATGAAATCTTTCTCGATTTTAGCATATATAACCAGGGATAAGAAAAATATTATTAAAGTGATTATGATACCATAAAAAAGGTTCATAAAGCTGAAACTGCCCTTGCCCAAAATAGAAAACTTGAATGTTTCAATAATTATCGTCATGGGGTTTATAAGAAAAAGGAATCGGTATTTTTCAGGTGTAGCTGACAAAGGGTAAATAACGGGCGTAACATACATCATCAACTGGATACCGAAGCTCAGCAGAAACTTCAGATCCCGGTATTTGCAAGTCAGCGATGCAATAATCATGCCCATGCCCATCGAAAGCATTCCCATAGTGGCTATTAAAACAGGCAGAAGCAGTATATAGTAATTGGGGCGCAGCTCATATCCGTGATTTATGTAGTAAATATAGAATCCGGCTAACAGTACAAAATAAAGCCCTAATTTTATCAGGTTTGAAATGACAATGGAAACAGGGATGATAAATCTTGGAAAATAGACTTTACTATAAACATTCTGATTCTCAATAAATGAGCCGGCAATCTGCCTAAATGACTCGGAGAAGTAATTCCAGAATGTTACCCCGGCAAGATAGAAAAGCATGCAAGGCAGGCCGTCAGTGGATATGCCTGCCATTTGGCCAAACACAAGCGTAAAAACAATCACAGTGAGTATAGGTTGTATAATGAACCATAACGGCCCAAGTAAGGTTTGTTTATAGTACAATATGAAATCGCGTTTGACCAGCTCCAGTATCAGATCTCGGTACTTCCATAGTCCATTGATTTGACTGCTGAACGAGTTGCCGTCTGAATTAATTATTTCAGTCCATTGTTCCATCTGACGCCTAAATTTACAAACTCCATCCCCGTCAGTTACGCTGAATTGGCCCAGTCTTTCTCCGCTGGCGGAAACACAGGATTATCGTTTTAAATGGCTTAAATAGTAATGATATATGTATTTCGTTCCATTGTCTACAAAAAAAACATACCCCCGCCTGAGGATACACCATAATATTTGGGCATATGTCCGGCGTCAAGCATTTCTTTCCTCCCATTGCCTCAACTAAAAATGTTACCATACAGATTGCCTCTTAATATGTCAATTTAATGTTGGCCCCATGGAGTCAAAAAAATAAACATTAAAGGTCGCATAGCATATTTATTATTTTCCGCCAAGCTTTAATTCGCCGTTGGAAGGTTCTGAGTTGCTTTATCCGCAAAGCGTTCGAGATACTTTAATTGAAGCCGTTTTCAGCAGGTCTTTGGCATTTATATCCGGTTCCTGATGCAACCAATCAAGTACCACCTTCAAATGCATCTGGGCGTGAACGCCAGTATCTTGGTTTTGAAGTTTTCTTGCGATGGGTTGGTCTGACTTCTCCATCTTGCCACAATCTTGGCAGTTGGGTCAGGAATTTTTCAAGACTTACCCTTTGAGGACTTTGTTTAGAACAATCGGCAGATGTAAGAGCACTCAAGGTAGATTGACCTTGACGGATGCTATGTAGTAGTTTTATCGGGTCAAGCTGTTCACACTGCGATCGCAATCTTTCTTTTATTTGGTTATCAACCAGCGGATGTTTCAGCAGCTTATCACAAGCTGTTGCACGAGGCTCATAGCTGCGTTTAATTTTAAAACCATCTCGTGTTTTCTCAAGCAATTTGAATGAAGGTTGGAAGAAATTAACATAATGGCGATTTGCATTTAAAACGGGGCCAGATTTAGGTTAAAAAAGCGGTCGAAAAGGGGGACCACTATAGCGGGGCCGTATAAAAATATCTTAAATTGTGTCAATTTAAGATATGGAGGCTCAGAAAGAGATGCTTACAGTGGATGATTATGAAATTATCAGGCGAAAACATCGGGACGAAGGTCTGTCCCAGCGTGAGATTTTGTCCAGCAGCTTGGTCATTCGAGAAAGACAATCAAAAAAGCTCTGGAACTTGGAATATCGCCAGGTTAGGCTGACCAAGCCGCGTCCAAAAGCCGACAATAGAGACGTATAGATTTTTGCTATTTCGTAATTGAACACTTTTTGTATTCTCAAACCTGCGATTGCAGTTGCGCTTGCAGTAAATGCGTACCGTTATAGACTTCTGCTGTCATTTGCAGTCACTTGGGGGAAATATACGACTTTGAAAATCTTGAAAAATTCGCTCGTAAGTCTTTGAAAGTGCCACACATAGGCAACTTCTAGCATCTTTTGTCATATATAGACAATAAGGCGGGCGATGAGAATCGAACTCACATTACCAGCTTGGAAGGCTGTATGGGTAGAGATATAAGGCTTTGATATACAAAGAGTTATGTTTTAGGCAAATCTGCGATTGCAGTAAACCTTGCAGTTACTGTGGTCATGTCCTGTCACAAACCCGAGTCCTGAGTCCGAGTCCTATATCGCCCATTTGGATATCATTTCGCACACTCTCGCATATCGTCGCAAACTCTCGCAAGCCTTTGCAAAATTTAGGCTTAAACCCAGCTTCGAAAAAATCCATTGCGAGACCTTGCGAGTCCTCACGGCGCTATGCTGTAGCTCGCATTTTTCGGCGCTGCAGAGCTTGAAGATATAAAGAGAGGGCATCCTAAAGTATAATTTGAGTTTGTATTAACAGTTAATTATACGAAAAGAACCCTCATGAAAAACATATTATATCGAAGCTGACGTGCATAGCAATAATACAGAATTGGCAATCGAACACAATGGCAAGGTCATATGCCGCCATAGTGTACCAACGGCCATACCTGCCATCAAAGATATTATCACTTCAATTGGCGGCAATATCTATTTGACATTCGAGGAAGGTCCGATGGCCGGGTGGCGTTTTGCCCGTCCTAATAAACTCTGGAAATACTGCGGTGTAGGCCTTGTCAGGTCTGCCAGCGGCACCGACAAAAACGGCAAGCCAAAACCAGTCAGGCTGCAGCTGGCCTGTGCGGTCAATCGGCTCTTAAAAAGCGTAATACTCGCGCAGTCCATACTGTCGTCAATCAGAATAAAAATATCTTCAAGGATTATTATGAAAGGATGCTCTATGACGGGATAATACCCTCTAATGCCCGACATGCCGTAGCACGAAAGATGCTTACGGTGATGTGGGGCATGCGGAAAGCAAATAGTCGGTTCAACAAAAATCTGGTCAAAGAAGTTTCTGAGACTGTCGGTTCATCAGGTTTTGCGAAAAGGTGATAATTGTCATGGCATCGGACGGCCAACGGTCAGTCCCTTGAGTTTGAATGAACGCGGCCGGTTTTTGGGTAGTGTCAAGGATCTTTCTCTTTTTCCAAGGTTCTTCATATGGCTCACAGCTTTCATATCTTCCTGTGAATGAATAGCCTTGAGCATCGCTGTAACTTCTTTCATCTTCTGTCTGGGTACGCTGCTAAAGATATTCCTATACCAATGAACGCAACAACGTTGCCAGTAGGCATCAGGAAAATGATCTTCTGCAGATTCTACCAATCCTAAACATCTGTCTGATATAACCAATCGAACACCTTTTAGGCCACGTTGTTTCAGATGTTGCAAAAAGCTGTTCCAGCTATCTCTGTCTTCCTTACCGCCTTCAACTATGCCGAATATATCTCTAAAACCATCTGTGCCTACACCAACAGCCACAAGCACAGATACATTCCTTACTTCACCTCCCCAACTACGTTTTAAACATATACCATCAAGATAAAGATATGGATATTCTCCGCTTATAGGCTCGTTACGCCACTTTTCTATCTTTTCATACATCTGCTGATTAAGCTGGCTGACTGTGCTGCATTGACTCGCATGCCCCATAAAGCTTCGGTTACATCTTCTACTCTGCGAACCGATACACCCGCCAAATACATTTCCATCAAAGCTTCTTCAACAGAAGATTCCCTGCGTTTATATCGCTCTATAATAGCTGTCTCGAATTTAGCGTATCGCAATTTTGGCATATTAAGTTCTACTTCTCCTGCAGCAGTATGCAGTTTTCGTTTATAATGGCCGGCTCGATTGTTCTTTCTTGCCTCTGACCTTTCATAACGCCCGGCATTACATAAAGCCTGTGCTTCAGTCTCAAGCATATCATTTAGTATCTCTTCCACAGAATTTCTGACCAAAGTACCGAGATGATTTTTAGCCTGGGTTTTATCAATTTGAAAAATTCCATTAAAGTCACTTCCATTTTTTGCCGATTCTTCTTTTTGCATTTTTAGGTTCTCCAATCTGGGTTAATAAAACTTTTAATTCGTCCATATCGGAGAACCTCTTTCTTAACTTTTCAAAAAAAAGGTCGCGGTAGGGACTGCGATTGCTCACAGCCCCCCGCACAGTTCCGTACGGGCAGTATTGCTGCATACGGCTCTTACCTTGGGTCGTAACGTGCTGCTCGCAGTCTTGCACTGGGATAAGGATGCA
>Ga0209417_1001053_pt1 | contig 54362 bp, 23 predicted proteins | sample RifGroF2_FD_184002 | JGI IMG/M metagenome (GOLD analysis project Ga0209417, IMG submission 184002) | Groundwater microbial communities from Rifle, Colorado, USA - Groundwater F2 (SPAdes) (version 2) | ecosystem: Environmental > Aquatic > Deep subsurface > Groundwater | place: Rifle, Colorado...
GATATACTGAAACAGTATAAGTTGTTGTATTTGCTGGACCAACCTTAACACTAGTTATACTATCATCTACAATCCAAACTACTATAGTTCCTGTTGTACTTCCTGTAGCTGTTAAAATAATACTATCTCCATAACAAATGCTCTTATCTAAGCCTGCATCTATAACAGGTAGAGGATTTACTATGACTACTACAGCATCACTACTTGTACAACCATCTTTAGTTACTGTTAAATAATATGTAGTAGTTACACTTGGACTAACATTTGTGGTTAAACCACTGAATCCTGTACTCCAAACATAACTATCTGCTAATACATCTTGTGCATGTAATGTTGCAGTAGATCCACTACAAATTGCTGTGTCAATGCCTGCATTAGCTACTGGTAATGGTTTTACTATGACTATTACTTCATCACTACCGGTGCAACCATTTAATGTTCCTACTACTGTATATGTGGTGGTGTCATTAGGGGTTACTGTTATACTTGGACCTGTTGGACCTGTACTCCATGTATAAATTGTACCTACTAGACTTGAACTTGCTGTTAAACTAGTACTTACTCCTAAACAGATGGATTTATCTAAACCTGCATTTATTACTGGATTAGAATTTACTCTAACTACCATGGCATCACTCGCACTACAGCCACTTGAGTAAACAGTTACTTTATATGTTGTAGTTTCTGTTGGTTTTACCCATTGGCTTAATGTAGTAATACTATTACTCCATACAATACTATCACCAACTGTTCCTATATAATTTAATTGTGTGCTATCTCCATTACAGATGGTTACATCTAAACCTGCATTCGATACTGGAACTGGACGTACTACGGCTACACTATTTAAAACGCCTATACAACCTATACTATCTTCTACTTGTAAACTTACTGCAAAATTACCTGCAGTTATATAAGTATGAGTAAAGGTATCTTTTTGTAAACTTGTATTACCATCTCCTAAATTCCATGTCCATTTTAAAATTCCGACACTTGGTTCGGCTGACTGACTAGAGTATTCTTTAAAGCTCGTTGGCGTTCCTAAACAAACTGTATCTAATCTAAAGCTTGCTACTGGACTGCCATTAACTTCTATTACTCTTATTGAGGAGTCCTTACATCCATTATTATCAGTAATATATAACTTAACTGTATAATAACCAGAACCATGGAAGGTAAATGATGGATTTGGTTGATTTGAAGTGCCTAATCCATTAAAATTCCAACTGTAAACACTAACACTACCTCCGATTCCCAATGTGCTAGTACTTGTAAATTGTGTAGGGAATCCACTACAAACAGTATTGTTTGTGAACTGTGCTACAGGCATAATATTTAAACTAACTAAAACGCCGTCACTTGCAGTGCATCCATTAGATTCACCAACAACAGTATAACTAGTTTGAGTATTTGGTTTTACGTATATACTATCATTAATTAAGTTATTATGAATCCATGTATATGTTGTAGCTCCAGTAGCAATAATAAGAGCACTATCTCCCACACAAACACTTCTATCAATACCTGCACTAACAAAAGGAGCAGGATTAACAAGCACCACAACATTTTCTGTATTTGAACAATTATTTTTAGTAACAGTAACAATATACGTAGAATTTTGAGTAGGAGCAACATTAATAGAAGAAGATACAGCTCCATTATTCCATACATAAGAACTACCAGCAGGACCAACAGCCACGAGAGTAATTGTTTGTCCAAGGCAAATAGTATCGTCATCAGAAATAGTAACAGAAGGAATGTTATTAACAAATACAATCATATTATCACTAGCAGTACAAGAGTTAAGAGTAGCAGTAACAATATAAGAGGTATTAATTATAGGGAATACTGTAATAGATTGAGTTGTTTCAGCAGCATTTGACCATAAATAAGAAGATCCCCCTGTAGCAACAGCTGTAATATTAACAGTATCACCTTTACAAATAGTTTGGTCTAGACCAGCATTTATCGTAGGTATAGGTTTTACAGTAACAATTAACTCATCACTACTAGAACAACCATTTAGTGTTGCCGTAACCTGATAAGGAGTAGTTACAGCAGGAGTCACATTAATACTTTGAGCCGTAGAACCTGTGCTCCATTTATAAGAAGCGCCTATTTCTGACGTTGCGGTAAGTATAATACTTGTTCCATTACAAATAATAGTGTCCACACCTGCATTAATAGTAGGCAATGGAACAACCGAAACAGTTACGTCATCAGTTGAAGTGCATCCATTAAGAGTAACCGTAACCGTATATGTTGCAGTATCATTAGGACTTACAGAAATTGTTTGAGAAGCAGAACCTGTACTCCATAAATAAGTACCACCACCAGTTGCCATTAGAGACGTTGAAGCCCCTTTGCAAATAGTAACATCCCCACCAGCGTTAGCAGTAGGTTTGTTATTAACCATAATAATTACATTATCAGTATTAGAGCAACCATTAGTATCCGTAGCGGTAACATAATAAGTTGTATTAATTAGTGGAGCTACTCTTATAGTTTGATTAGTAGATGTGTTATCCCATACATAATCATAAGACCCAGTAGTACCAGCAGCAGTAGCTGTTAAATCTGTAGAATCACCAAGACAAATATTTCTATCTAATCCAGCATTAAGAGTTGGATTATTATTTACAAAAACAGTAACATCATCAGTTGCAGTACAATTTTTGTCAGAAGTAACAGTTACTCTGTAAACTGTAGTAACAACAGGAGAAACAACATTTGTTTCAGACGAAGGACCATTACTCCAAGCATAAGTACCACCACCAGAAGCCATAAGCGAAGCTGATTGACCTTTACAGATAGTAGCATCAGCGCCTGCATTAGCAAGAGGTAATGGATCAACAACAACAATAACATTATCAATAGCATCACAGCCTTGGAATGTAGCAGTAACGCTAAATGTTGTAGTAACAGCAGGACATACTTGAACTTTAGATCCATTACCTGCACCATCACTCCAAAAATAATCAGCACCAGTTACATTAGTATTAGCATCTAAGAATACACAACCACCTAGACAAACTCTTTGAGTTTGACCTGCATCAACATAAAAGTCAGTACTAACTGTTACTTTAACAGAATCCTCTGCTTGACAACCATAAATACTTTCCCAAGCTGTTAATTTATACACAGTAGTTACAGTAGGACAAACTTGAATACCTACAGCAGTATCAGTAGTTGACCAAGAATAAGTATTACCACCTGTAGCAGATAATAAAGCACATTTTCCATTACATATTGTAACATCCGCACCAGCATAAGTAGCTGGAAGAGGAATAACCACTAATTCCACAAAATCAGTAGCAGTACAACCATTTGCAGCAAATACAGTAACATCATAAGTAGTTGTTACAATAGGAGCCACATTAATAGAAGCAGTTGTTCCACCAACACTCCATAGATAACTAGTTCCACCTGTTGCTGTCAATGTAGCTGTATCACCATAACATATAGTATCAGTAAGGCCTGCACTAACAATAGGCAAAGAATCTACAGTTACGTCATGAGAAGCACTACCAGAACAACCAAGGGTATCAACAACTTGAAGAGTTACAGTATAAGTTCCATAAGCAGAGAAGCTATGAGCAGGATCTTTAAGAATAGATACACCGTCTCCACCAAAATCCCAATTATAAGATGCGATTTTAGGGATAAGAGGATGGAATGAAGAGAATCTAACAGAATCTCCGTCACATACACCAGCGTTGAAATTAAAATCAATAAAAGGACCAGAATAAACTAAAATATTTTTAGTTACAGAAGAAGAACAACCAGCGGAGTCTGTAACTGTAACTGTAGGAGAATAAGTTCCACTAGCAGGATATGTATGTAATACAGTGTCTGTATTAGCATTATTTCCATCACCGAGAGCCCAATTCCAAGTATCAATAGGTCCATTAAGAGGGTCTGTAGAAGACATATCAATAAGAGTAGTATTCAAACCTACGCAAATAGTATCAAATTTAAAATTAGCAACAGGGAGTTGTCTAACATATATATTTTTAAGAACAGTATCAATACATCCTACAGAGTCTTCAACAGAAAGAATTACGTTAAAGTATCCAGCAGTATTATATTTATTTTTAGGATTTTGTTTAGTAGAGAATTGTCCATCTCCAAAATCCCAACTCCAAGCTACGATACTACCACCGCCAACAACTGGAGTTGACATATCAGAGAATGCAATAGAATCACCAAGACAAACAGTATCAAAAGTGAATTGAGCCAAAGGCGAATTATGAACAACAATAGTATCACAATAAGCTTTTTCGCAACCGAAGGCATCAGTTACTGTTAGACATACATTTTTATCACCTGAAGACAAGTAAACAAAATTAGGATTTTTCATATCTGAAGTAGCAGTACCTGCACCATCGAAATCCCAATACCAATCGACGATAGAGTCCCCTCCAGAAGCGGTAGAAGATTGGTCAATAAATTGAGTAACATTACCAATACAAACAGTATCATCAAGGAAACTAGCAATAGGAAGTGGTTTCACTATTACGACCATATTATCAGAAGAAGTACAACCATTAGCATCAGTAACTGTTAAATAATATGTAGTTGTTACAACAGGTTTAACATAGTTCGAATCAACAACAGATGGGATTGACCAATTATAAGATATACCACCAGTTCCAATTATAAGAGAAGAATCATTTCTACAAATAGTATCATTAATTCCAGCATCAGCAATAGGAAGAGGGTTAACCACAATAATTACAGTATCTTTCGCTGTACAAGAGTTATCTGCAGTAGCAGTAACATAATAAGTAGTTGTTATAATTGGTGTTACTTTTGTAGTAGTAGCAGTATCTCCATTACTCCATAAGAAAGAAGTACCTCCAACAACAGATATTGTTGCAGTATCACCAAGACAAATAGTATCATCTGGACTTGCAGAAGTAACAGGAAGAGAATCTATACTAATGTTATAATTAACTGTACTAGCACAACCAAGAGAATCTGTAGCTGTAAGAGAAACATTAAAATCTCCGAAGTTAGGATATTTCCATTGAGCATTTTTTGTTATAGCAGTATCAGCAATAGAAGATGTATCACCAAAATTCCAGAACCAACCAGTAATTGTTGTTCCGAAAGAAGAAGCGGTACCTTTAAACTTAGCAGTATCAGTTAAGCAAACATTTTCAAGAGAGAAGTCAACGAATGGTACAGGATTAACTCTAACAAGTTTTGTTGTAGATCCCATACAACCAGCGGAGTCAGTAACTAATAAATTAACACTATGATTGTAAGGAGTACCAAATAAATAAGTTGCATTTTGAATAATTAAAGAATCTCCACCATCAAAAATCCATTTCCATTTAGCAATATTTCTTGCACCAGGATTAATGGTAGTTAAATCTGTGAAATTAGTAGAATCATTTAAACAAACCGTATCAAAAGAGAAATTAGCAACAGGAAGAGTATTAACAATCACTGTTTTTGTAATAGAATCAGTACAACCCATTAAGTCTCTTACAGTATGTTTCACTTGGAAAGTGTCCTGATATGCATAAATATGATACACATCTCTTGCATAAGCGAAAGTAGTATCAGCGAAATCCCAAGTATATTCGGTAACCATAGAACCGCCCATAACTATAGAAGCGGAATTATCTCTAAACCAAGTAGCATTTCCGAAACAAACAGTATCGAAAGTAAAGTCAGGGACAGGTTTATTAACAAGAACTAATATACCAGTAGTATCTTTACAATCCATTAAGTCAGTAACAATTAATTCTACATTATAAGTACCTGCAGGGAATAAGAATGTAGTATCTTTATGAACCGCAGAATCATTGCCTATATTATTAAATTTGTATAACCAAGATTTAAGTCCTATACCATTAGTAGCAGATATAGTTGAAAGGTCTGTAAATGTAGTAGTATCGCCAAAGCATACAGTATCCACCATATAACTAGCATTAGGTTTGTTAATAAATACATCGTGCGACACACTATCTTGGCATCCCATAGTATCAGTAACAAGTAGTTTAACTATATAATTATAAACTGGGTAATCGTAAGTATAATTAGGGAATCTATTATCTGTTGCATCTGTATTTCCATCACCCCAAGTCCAAGTCCAATGCTCAATAGGAGATCCACCTATTGCTTTAATAGAAGAAGTATCAAAGAAACTCATAGAGGAACCAGCACAAACAGTATCATAAGAGAATATTGCTGTAGGGTTATTTACAATAACAGTATCGTATAAAGTATCAGCACAGCCCATAGCATCTATTACTCTAAGTCTAACAGGAATATTACCAGGCACAACAAATATATGAGTTGGATTTGTATCCGTAGATGTCACATTAGGAGTATCATAGAACCTCCAATTCCAAGAAACAATAGGAGATCCTCCAACAGATGTAATATAAGAAGAATCCATAAAACTTGTAGTAGTATGCCAGCAAACAGTATCAAACTTAAAGTAAGATATAGGACCATTTACAATAAGAGGTTTAGAAATACTATCAGTACATCCCCATACGTCAGTAACTTTAAGAGCTACATCATAATTTCCAGAATTAGAGAATAAGTGTTTAGGGTGTTGTAAATCAGACGTTTGACCATCACCAAAATACCATAACCATTGATTAATATTAGCCCATCCACCAGTAGTTGAGATAATAGAAGTATCAGTAAATGATGTAGAGTCTCCAATACAAACAGTATTGCTTGTAAATCCGGCTCTTGGATGATTAATAATTACAGTATGAATAACAGAATCAGTACAACCAATAGAGTCAGTAACGGTTAATTCGACAGGGTAATTACCTGGATTTGCATATATATGAGCAGGATTAATATCGTAGTATCCATCACCATTCATTACAGGAGAAGCATCTCCAAAATTCCAATTCCAGTCAACAATAGAAGCTCCAGCTAGAGCGACAATAGTATCTCTTGCGAAGAAATGAGTAGAGTCATCAATACAAACTGTATCAAAAGCAAATACAGCTACAGGATGGTTTACAATAATATTATGTGTTACTGTATCACGACAGAACATATTATCTGTAACAACCAATCTTACTTGGTAATTACCAGGATTAATAAATGTGTAAGATGTAGCAGAATCGGTAGAAGAAGCTGGAGGCGTATCAAAAAATCTCCAAGCCCAATTATTAATAGGAGCACCACCAACGGCAGAGATAATAGAAGTATCAATAAAGTTTGAAGGAGATTTCCAACAAGCAGTATCGAATATGAATCCGGCAATAGGATGGTTTACAGTAGTAACAAGATCCATAGTGTCAGAACATCCCATTGTGTCAACCACAATAAGAGTAGTAATTTTATTACCAGGTAAAGCATATTTATGCTTGCTAGTATCAGCAGTTAATGCTGTATCAAGAGGCGAACCATCTCCATAATTCCATATCCACTGATATATAGGAGCTCTACCGGTAGTTGCATAGGTAGCAGAACCAGGAGTAAACTTAGTAGTATCTTCAATTTCGATACAAACATTAGGAGCTGTATAAGATGCAATAGGTTTATTAACAATTACATTATGAGAAGTACTATCCACACAATTCATAGTGTCACGAACAATTAACCAAGCAGTATAACTACCAGGATTTGAATATGTATGAACAATGTCATCAATATTAGAAGTTTGCAAATCTCCGAACTTCCAAGTCCAGCTATTAATAGGCGATCCACCTGCAGCCGAAATAATAGAAGTATCATTAAAGGTAATAATTGGGTTAGGGTTAAAGCAGACAGTATCAAATACGAAACCTGCTACAGGATGGTTAACAATAACAGCTCTTATAGAGTCATCAAAACAACCTCTAGAAGTCATAGCTCTAAGGCTAACTGTTTTGTTTCCAGGAGTAGGATAATCGTAAGAAGCGTTATATGTATTAGCCGTAGAAGTAAGGTTTTCACCGAAATTCCAAGTCCAAGTCATAGCAGAAGCGTATCTACCAGGGATATATGATTGGTTTGTAAATTGAGTTGCAGCACTTTCAAGACATACTGTATCAAAACGGAATTTAGCAATAGGAATAGTATCCACTTGAACAGTTTTTACAATAGTGTCTGTACAACCAACACCACTAGTAACGATTAATCTTACAGAATAATCAGCAGGATAAGAATATTTATGAGTGTTTCCAGAATTTATAGTATCAATAATAGATGGTCTTTCTATTCTTACTAAGAATCCAGATGATGTTCCAGCTAATCCGGAATTAAATTTAATAGTTACTACGGAATCAGAAATAGTTAACCAAGAAGGAGGCAAATTATCATTATGATATGATCCTATAAGAGTATCAGCATCAGAAGTTCCTTTATATATATTAAAATAGTCTCCATCATTAAGAATATTAAAATTTAAGAACACAAGTCTTAAAGAATCTTTTTGGTTTGTATAATATGTAATCGTTCGATTTTTATTAGTAGTATAATTTCCTGATATGCCACCATCATCAACCAGATATTTAGGTTGATTAATTAATTTAGTTGTTCCATCATTTGCAACATTAAGAGTATTAGTATCTTGAGGGTCAGTAGCATCATACTCATAATTCCAACGCCAAGCAATAATTCCAGAAGGAGTTGATTGGTCAACAAAAGAAGTTGTATTTCCAAAACATACAGTATCAGCTCTAAAATCAGCAGTAGGGAGATTATTCACAAGAACTGATTGAAGAATAGAATCTTTACAACCTTCAGCATCAGTAACAGTAAGTCTCACATAATGATTTCCTGCAGTAGCATATTGTCTTGTAGGATTTGGTGAATTTATAACAAATACACCTACTGTAGTATCAAGATCCCAACGATTTGAAGCAAGAGGAGAACCATAAGATTTAACTGTTGAAACATCTGTAAAAGTGGTAGTTGCAGAAAGACAAACTATATCAAAATCGAAATCAGGTATTGGTAAAGGTTTTACAAATACGCTATCAGCAATAGAGTCTTTACAACCGAGAGAGTCAGTAACAATAAGTTTAAGAGCGTGTTTATTATCAGAAATATATTTAAATTTAAAAGGAGCAGGAGTTGAAGTATAAGCATTAGAAGATCCATCATCAAATTTATACGTCCAAGTTTTTAATTTGAAAGCGTTAGCAGGGTATGTACTAAGATCAGTAATAGTAGTTGAGTCCCCAAAACAAACAGAATCAGATACAAAAGAAGGAGCAGGTAATGAATCAATTATTACAATTTTAGAAACGGTATCTCTACAACCTCTAGCATCAGTAACATTATGACAAACAGTATAGTGACCAGGAGCGAGGAAGCTATAAGAAGTAGAAGAATTACAAGTATAAATATTAGGTCTATATATAATACCAGCAAAACCATTTCCATTTATGGGTACATTTGCTTTTAATTGTAGATATAAACTTCTACCTGTTGACATAACAAAAGCAGGTACTATAGTACTTCCTGTGTATGTAGCTATCTTTTCAGAAGCTACAGCTAAAGAAGTATCATAAACAAATAAAGTATCATCTTGTCCAAGGTCTAAATAAGAAAGTTCAAGTCTTAATACATCATTTACAGGCGATGAAAATTCTCGGCCTGTAATAACTCCGTCTACATATTGACCTGCTTCACCACCTACATCATAAACATTAACCATTTGATTTACTAAAACTCCAACCCCATTATTTACATTATAAGATAATGTAGGATTAGTAGAATCGCAATCGAAAGTCCAGCAATAATTTGAGATAATGCTAGAACCAGCAGTAGCTGTACTAACAAGGTTTACGGCAATAGCAGGATTAAAACAAGCTCTAGGAGCGGTAAAGTTTGCCGTTGGGAGGTTGTATATACGAATAGTACGAGCAGTACTATCAGTACAACCAGCATCGTCAGTAACTTTTAAGCTAATAGATTTTACGCCTGTTGTAGCATATAAATAAGCAGGATCAATTGCAGTAGCAAAAGTTTGAGTAACTCCAGCTTCATAATACCATTTCCAAGTTGCAAGAGAACCAAGAGAAGCATCATTAAAATGAGCAGAATCATTAAAACAAACAGAGTCAGTAGTAAATATAGCTGCCGGTATTGGACGAACGAGCATAGTATCTTTAATAGAATCCTGACATCCCATATTATCAAAAAGGATAAGAGTTGCAACATATGTTCCTGCTGCTGCATAGGTATGAGTAGGAGAAGGATCATTAGTATAGTCAACTCCTCCGTCTCCAAATTTCCAAGAATAGAAAGAAGAACCAGTTGTAATATCTTTTCCAGCGGTAGCACGAGAAGCAGAAGCATCAAAAGTAATAGCTTGACCAAGACAAGCAGTGTCTTTATTGAAAGCAGGAATAGGTAATGAGTCAAGAGTTAGTACTTTTGTTAAAGTATCAACACACCCTTTAGAGTTTGTAACAATAAGTCGAGCGACATGAACACCAGGAGTTATATAATCAATAGTAGGAGAAGTTACATTAGAATAAATATCAGGTCTAAGGATAGTAATTCTCCAACCTATAGCTGAACCAGCTGCATCTTTTTTAAATTTAAAAGTTAAACCAGAACCTGTAGAGTTAAAAGAAGTACCAGCTGCGATATTTCCTGCATATTTTCTTACAGGCGTTCCTACATCAGAAAGTCCTTCATATACCAAAAGAGTATCTTCTGCTGCAATAGTAATCAGAGTATCAATAACAAGACCTATTCTATCTCCATCTTGGGTTTTAAATGTTTTTGTCAAACCATTTCCCCCTCCTGAATAATATCCTGATATAACCCCAGCATTATCATCAGTAAATATAACTTTTTGCGTAACAGTGACTTGCGCTCCGCCATCAATAACATATTCTGGATAAGAAAGCATAGTTGTATCACAATCTAAATTCCAATTGAAAGACGAACCTATTGGAAATGTTCCTTCTACTGGTAAGGATGTATTATTAAAGTTTGTAGTAAAACCGAAACAAGCAGCTACGGCAGAAAAATCAGCTATAGGCAAATTGAATACATGAACAGGAATTATAGTGTCTTGAGTACAATTAAAAGTATCCGTTACAGTAAGAGTAACATTATGCCATGCTGCTGTGGTAAAACAATTGGAAGGATTTTTCTGTGGATTAGTAGCAGGAATAAGAAGTGTTCCACCACCCGCAGTATCTCCTCCACCAAAATCGTAATGCCATATTTTAAGATTTCCTCCGTTAGTAGCTTTAGTAGAAGCATCAGTAAATGATATACAACCACCAAGACAAGTAGAGTCAGCAGTAAAGAAAGGAATAGGTAATGGTTTTACCATGATACTATCTTTAATAGAGTCCACACAGTTTTTAGCATCAGTAACAATAAGAGTAACAGCGTATTTTCCAGCTACAGCATAAGTATGAGTTGTAGCTGCACCAGCAGCAACATTTCCATCACCAAAATTCCAGCTATAGGTAATAGCTCCAGCTTGTCCAGCTGTGGATATCCAAGCTTGTTGAGCAAAATTAGTAGCGTTACCAAGGCAAACAGTATCAAAATCAAAGTCAGGTTCAGGCAAAGTATCCACAATAATAGCATATTTAACTACAGAATCTTTACAACCTAAATTGTTTTCAACAATAAGTCTAGCATTATAAGTACCCGGTTCAAAATATTTATGAGAAGGATTTGCTACAGTACTTCTAATTCTTGGACGATATATTTCGCCAGCCCAACCAAATTGAGAACCAACTCCATTAGAAACAAAATGTAAAGTTAAACAAGAAGAGTCGTTAGAAGTATAAAGTAAATCATATTGGGTAGCACCTTTTAAATGAGCTAAAGGAGTCCCTGCAACATTTTTACCTTTGTATATAGTAAGAGAGTCAATACCATCAGTTCTAATAGAATCTAATCTAATAGCAAGAGTATCACCTACAGGGGAACAGAACGTTTGTACGATATCACTATTATGTTGAGTATTCGAAGTAAATCCTAATTCGTCAGCAATAAATATTTGTTGGTCAACATTTACGACGACACCAGGATTGTCATTAATAAAAGTTGTATCAGCAAAGTAGTATAGATTGTCTATACCATTTGCTATATTAAAGTTTCCATGATAATAAGAAGTATCAAGGTCGAAATACCATCTATAAGAGTTTGCAGTAAATGCACCTTCGGCATTAGTAGATGTATTTATAAACGTAATATCAGTTCCATAACACTGTCTGTCGAAAGTAAAGTTTGCAACAGGGAGCGGTCTAATATGAACAGTATCTGTAATAGAGTCTTTACAAGCGAAAGTGTCAGTAACTAATAATTTCACTGTAACAAAATCTCCAGAAGAAGGATATAAATATGCTGGATTTTGGAGAGCAGAAGTTTGCCCAGATTCAAAAGTCCATCCCCAAGTTTTAATATTTCCTCCTGTCGCTTTAATTGATGAAAGATCAACAAAATGAGTTGAGTCAAACAAACACACATCAGAAGCAGAATATAAAGGGATTGGGAGAGGTCTTACTTTTACATTAACAACACTAGAGTCAACACAACCACCATTATCAGTAAGAATCAAAACAGAACGCCAGTAAGTGCTATCATCTGCATACTTATATTTGAAAGAAGCATTAAGATTATTAGAAGTATTTCCATCACCATATTTCCAAAGCACAGAAGAAATAGTTTTACCATTAGCCCCTCTAGAAGTATTAGTAAAAGTAGTACTATCACCAAGACAAACAGTATCTATTGTGTATTGAACAATAGGAAGTGAGTCCACATTAAGAGTATTAACAATAGTATCACTACAGCCCATTGCATCTGTCTCAATTAAACGAATATTATAAACACCTGGTTCTTTATATAAATAATTAACACAACTATCTGTTTTAATAATGTCTCTACTAATAGTACCAGCCCAACCGAATTGAACAAACGTTCCACTCCTAGAAAATCGGAAAGTAACAGAAGACTGAGTACTTGTATAATATAAAGAAGCATTTGGTTTTACTATTTTTGTTCCTGGAAGATAAGTTTTTGCAGGGACACCTGATACTATAGGACCATCATAAATAAACAATGTATCTCCAGCCTCCAAATATATAGAATCTAAATCTACTATTAACTTATCATTACCAAAAGCGAAATAAGACTGAGTTATAAAACACTGAGTTAAAGGAGCACAATTATCATAAGGCAATAAAGGTCCAAAATTATCATAAATATACAATGGATTTCTCACCGTAATATCTCCACCAGCTGCGCCAAGATTTTGAGGAGCGCCATAAACATAATTAGAATCGAAGTCTATATTCCATAGTCTTGAAGAAAGAGCAGCTCCACCAATTGCATAAACTCTGGAAGTATCACAAATATCAGCAGTAACACCAAGGCAACCACCGATAGTTTGGAAAGCAGCAGTAGGTTTGTTAACAATAATAGGATTTGATGTAGTATCCCAACAACCCATAGCATCAATAACAGTAAGGAGAGCTGTATAATTACCACCTGCAGGATATATATATTGAGCTGTTTTTATTCCGAACGTATCTGTAGTACAAGTATCGCAATAAGTCCACGCCCATTGTACTATATCTGAGCCACCTGTAGCATGTATTGAACGATTTACAGCATCAGCACTATCTGCATCAAATTCAGTAGGACTTTCTTTACAATTAGTAGTATTAGTAAAGTTTGCGATAGGTTTATTAACAAATATAGGATGCGAAATAGAGTCTTTACAACCCATAGTATCGACAACCACAAGTTCTACAGTATAATTATAAGTAGCGACAGGGTTGTATATATGAATAGTATCTTTTTGATAAGCGGTTTGAGTAGTAGCGTCGCCGAATTTCCATATCCATTTATCAGCAGGTGAACCTCCAATAATAGAAATACTATCAGTTGACCAGAAAGAAGTAGTATCTAGAGCACAAACGGTGTCAAAAGCAAATAAAGGGACAGGTTTGTTTACAAATACGGTTCTAATTAAAGTATCTTGACAAGTTGCGGAGTCAATAACAATAAGTCTAACATTATAATTAATTGGAGAAGCATAAATTACAGATGTAATTCTATTTTGATTTCCTTGATCATTTGGAGCCACATTTGGATGGTCAAATCTCCAATTCCATTCTTGAATATGTCTTCCACCAAATGCGATAATACTATCTGTTCCAGTAAAATGAGTGGTAGAGCCAAAGCAAACGGTATCAAAAGTAAACATAGCAACAGGACTATTGACTATAATAGGTTTAGATATAGTATCCCAACAACCCATTTGGTCATAAACTTTAAGAGATGCATTATAGTTTCCTAGAATATCATTATTATATAAATGAGAAGTAGATTTTATTCCTAATGAATCAGTATCACCATCTCCATAAGTCCATACCCAAAATTCAATAGGAGAGCCACCAGTAGCATTTATAGAGCCTAAACTATCTGCAATAAAATTAGCATTTTGATATTTACAAGAAGTTGTAGGTGTAAAGTCTGCAATAGGTTTATTAACAAATATATCGTGTCTAACAGAATCCATACAACCCATTGAGTCCACTACAGTAAGTTTAACGCTATAATTGTATGAAGATGCTACGTCAAATATATGAATTGTATCTTTATTGTCTGCTGTATATGCATCTCCGTCGTCAAACTCCCATTGCCATTGTGTTGCTGGTGCTCCTCCAATAATAGAAATGCTATCCGTTGACCATAAAGAAGTAGTATCAAAAGCACAAACAGTGTCAAAAGAGAATAAAGGGACAGGTTTGTTTACAAATACTGTTCTAATTAAGGTATCAGAACAGTTTACCGAGTCAATAACAACAAGTCTTACATCATAATTTTGAGGTGCAAGATAAGTATAAGAAGTAATTCTATTTTGAGCTATATCGTTTGGATTTGCATTTGGACTGTCAAACCACCACTGCCAATCTTTTATATGACGTCCACCAGTAGCCATAATACTATCTGTTCCAGTGAAATTTGTAGATGAGCCAAAGCAAACAGTATCAAAAGTAAATACAGCTATAGGTTGGTTTACGATAATAGGTTTAGATATAGTATCCCAACAACCCATTTCGTCATAAACTTTAAGAATTGCATTATAATTTGCGATATTCACATCATTATTATAAAGGTGAGAAGTAGATTTTATACCTAATGAATCAGTATCACCATCACCATAATCCCATACCCAATATTCGATAGGGGAGCCACCAGTTGCATTAATAGAACCTAAGCTATCTGCAATAAATGTAGCATTAGTTTTTTTACAAGAAGCTGTAGTAGTAAAATCAGCAATAGGTTTATTAACAAACACATCGTGCCTAATAGAGTCCACGCAATTCATTTGGTCATAAACAGTAAGTTTAACGCTAAAGTTATAAGCAGCAGTAACGTCAAATATATGAGTAGTATCTTTATTATAAGCAGTAACAGTTGTTCCATCACCGAAATCCCAAACCCAACGGTCTATATTTTTACCACCTACAGCCCATATACTATCATAAGCATTAAAAGTAGTTGTATCAATAGCACAAACAGTGTCGAAAGTGAATTGAGCTTTAGGTTTGTTAACAATAATAGGGTGATAAATAGAGTCCAAGCAACCCATTATATCTTGAACTTTTAATTTTACATATTTATTACCAGCAGAAGTATATTTATAAGTAGTGTTAGCAGTTACTCTAATTACTTCACCATTATCAGCACTTCCCGTAAGTGTGTCGAAGTTCCATTTCCATAATGTTATAGCAGGCCCCCCCACAGATTCAATAGCAGTACCAGCAAATAATGATGTAGTGTCAATAGGATCAAAACAAATAGTATCGAAAGTGAAAGCAGCAATAGGCTTGTTCACTTTAATAGGTTTTACAATAGTATCAGAACAAGCACCAGTAGGATTATCATCATAAACAATAAGAGTGACATTGTAATTTCCAGTAGTATCATAAGTGTGAGTCTGTGTTGGAGAATTTCCACCAACAGTACCAGTAGAGTCACCTTGTGCATCACCATATCTCCATATCCATTCGGTTATGTTTGCACCAACTAACATAAAAGGTAATGAGGCATCAGTAAAGCTATGAGGGTAATTCCAACAAGTATCATTTAGAGTAAAGTCAGCAACAGGTTTGTTGACAATAACTGTCTGAGCAATAGAATCTTTACAACCTTTAGAGTCAGTAAGAATTAACCAAACACTTTTTTGCCCAGGTGTGTTAAAAGTATAAATTCCATCTCCATTAGCAGCAGGAGGGACAGTAACTGCTTTCATTGTTTTTTCAGCAGCAGCACCAAGTATTGAGTCATATTTCCATATCCAGCTAACAAGAGGAGCCCCCCCATCTACAAGAGGTACAAAAGTAGTAGAAGTATCAGTAAAATTAGAAGGACTATTTAAACATACGGTATCAAAAGTAAATCCTGGGTTAGGGTGGTCAACAATAATAGTCTGAACTATTGTATCTTTACAACCTTTCACGTCAGTAATAATAAGAGTATCAGGGTGTAATCCAGTAACAGCAAATGCAAAAGAAGTAGCACTAGGGTCTCCAGCAAGATATCTATGGCTAATTCCTGCGGTATCAGTATGTATCCATTCTCGTAAACTTAAATCAGGAAGAGCTCCACCAGTCCATCCAGATGCAGATGTTTCAGTAAATAAAACTGTTTTATCTTTACAAGGATTATTAAATGTAAATCCAGCAACAGGTTGATTAATTCTGACTATTTGAGTAGCTGTATCAATACAACCAGCTGAGTCAATAACAGTAAGAAGTACACGATATGCAGTATCAATAGGATAAGTATAAGTAGTATCAACATCAGAATCTTTAACAAAAAGAGTATCTTGAGTTACAGGGACATGAACCCCATAATCGAAATTCCAAACACGTTGATGGAATCCTCTAGATTGTTCTACCCCTTTAAACGAGACATCAGTAAATGAATTTGTGAAATTAAGACAAGTGTCATGATAAGTAAAATCTGCTACAGGTCCATTAACTATAACATAGTCAGTATCATTTTTATGACAAGTTAAGTTATCCCAAGCGGTTAATACAACCATTTTACGTCCAGCAGTATTAAATCGGTGTTTAGCTGTATCGGAAGTAGCAGGTAATCCAGCATAGTTAGTGCTAATAGGTATTCCCCCAGGAAGAGTGTCATAGAATGTCCAAGTCCATTCAATAACAGGAGCTCCAGCAGGAAGAGGCACAACAGAAACAGATCTGTCCCCAAATCGAGTAGTATCACCCACGCATACAGTGTCAAAAGTAAAGTCTGGGACAGGCATGTTAACCCCAATAGTAATTTGAGTAGTGTCTGCACAACCAAGAGTATCTTTAATTATTAAGTAAACGTCATAAGTACCTTCCATTTCATAAAGGTGAGTAGTAGTATCCTGATATGCAAAATGATGTACAATGCTATCTGGGTTTCCCGCAGGTACGCCAACAGTAGAATCACCAAAATGCCATATCATGGAATCAAGAGGAGCACCAAGAGGATCATTAAATATAGTTGTAGAAGTAGAAACAAAATTAGTAGGGACTCCTTTACAAGGGCCACTTGCTGTCAATATAGCTACAGGTTTATTAATCACTACAGGGTGAACCATAGTATCTCTACAACCAATTTCATCTTCGACAATAAGTTGAACATAATATCTACCAGCAGTATCATAACGATGCAGTAAACTATCATTAGAATGAATTGTAAGAGGCGGGAATACTGACGCATTATTAACAGTATCCATATTCCAAGCCCAAGTAGTTATAGCTGCTCCTTGAGGGACAACAGGACGAACAGTATCATTAAAGTCTATAGTACTACCAAGACAAACAGGTACCCAAGAGAAGTCTACAGTAGGTTTATTAACAATAACAGTATCTTTAATAGTATCTTTACAACCGAATACGTCAGTAACAATAAGTTGCACGCCGAATCGTCCAGCAGTAGTATAATAATGAGAAGTATCAGCTCTTTTGAAAATTGTATCAGCAGTAAACAGAGTGTCTCTATTCATAAAACTATATAGGATAACAGTATCCTTTGTAACAGTAAGAGGATTAACAGGGAACGTATCAAGGAAAGAAGTAGAATTTCCATCTCCCCATGTCCAATCCCATTTATAAAGTCTAGCACCATTAACAGTAGCACTCATAGAAGAAGAGTCTGTAAACATAATAGTATCACCAAAACAAACAGTGTCGAAATTAAATTTAGCAATAGGTCCGTTTATAGTAATATAATGTTGAATAGAATCAGTACAACCAGTAGAATCTTTTACCACGAGAGTAACTTTATAATTACCAGGAGTTGCATATCTATATTTAATTGTAGCTCTTGGAGGAATCGTGTCATTAGAAGTATATGGAATAATAGAATCGTTGCCATCACCAAAATACCAAAAGGCAGTATCAAGAGAAGATCCACCACAATTAACCCCAACAGTTGAATAGTCACGGAAGCTAATAGTGTCAGTAAGTCCTAAAGGGTGATAACATACAGTATCATAGTAGAATTTAGGCACAGGTTTATTAACAACAACTAAACGTCTCGTACTATCAACACAACCAGCGGCATCAGTAACGTGAAGTTTAACAAAGAATTCTCCATTATTTTTAAGCCAAGCAGAATCTCCATATAAATAGTCAAAATTATACCTTATACTATTAGTATTCATATCTGGGTATTTTGCGAGAAGGGAATCTATAGGGAAAGTATCCGAACCAAGAACAATCTCTGTAATACTAACAGTATCATAACTAACATGAATTGTGTCAGAAGCAATAGTCTTAAGAGTTCCAGCAGAATCTTGAATATGATAAAGCGTGTCATAATTAGCAACCAAATACCAACGGTGAATAATTTGATTTGAACTATCGCCAAAATCCCATTTCCAAGAAACAATAGGAGCTCCTCCGATTTGAGCACGAGCATAAGAAGAATCAATAAAATTCACACCTGCAGCAAAACAAGCAGTATCACGAAGATAATAAGCTTTAGGTTTATTAAGAATAATAGGAAGAGAATCATTGGCCCAACAACCAGCAGAATCAATAACAAAAAGTTTCACCCAGAAGTTCCCAGGCGATGAATATGTATGATCAGGGTTTTGCAAATCAGATGTAACCGCATCTCCAAAATCCCAACGATATTCAATAGGATAAGGAGGGGAAGAAAGACTTTGGGAACTGTCAGTGAAATGAGTAGGCCCAGCACCAAAGCAAAGCGTATCATAAACGAATTGAGCATCAGGAAGCGGAATAATATATATAGGTTTCACGGCAGAGTCAGAGCAGCCATGAGTATCCATAATTTTCAATTTGACATAATACCAACCGGAGTCAGCATATTGATTCCAAAATACAGAATCTTTGTATGACAATGCAGAATTTCCATCACCAAATTTCCATTCCCAAGTATAAACATCCACAAGCATAGTATCAACAGGTGGCGCTGCATCTGTTTGCATATTATAATTGTATAAAGCATTTGGATTTACATCTGGCAAGTATTTAGGAAATGCATTAACAGAATCCATAAAGTAGTAATTATAAAGGTAAACCATCCCTTCAAGGCGAGTTTGAGCACCAAAGCAATTGTTTTCTCCGAGAATATCTATATCAACATGATTAACAAATACGAGTTTTACGGTGTCATAAATACAACCTGTACGATTATTTCGAGTTTGAAGAACAACAGAATAAGCCCCTCCATCGCTATAACGATGCGTAGGGTTCATCATAGTAGAAATTGGGGTTCCATCACCAAAGTCCCACCAATAAGAAAGGGAGTCATTAGCTCCAGGAATTAAATCAGAAGAGATATTAGCAAAATTAGTAATAGAATGTAAACAAACAGTATCTGCAACAAAGTCAGGTCCAGGTAATGTATCAACATATATATATCTAAAAGTACTATCAACACAACCATATTCATCAGTAACTTCTAATCTTATCTTAAAGATTCCATAAGTTGGCAACAATGTACCAAATGTAAAATAAGGATTATAATTAGGAAACCCAACTCTATTGTGATAAAATGTATTATTATAAACGACAGCCCCAGATGATGTGTCCGTAATAGTATATTTCCAACTGTATGGCATATGTTTAGCGAGAGTGTCAATAATAGTGTCACCAGTTGTTTCATCAATAGACATATCAACATAATATTCAGGCAAGTATGTAGTAGAGTCCGTAATTGTTGTAGGCATTCCAAAACATACAGTATCAGCTCTTAAAGCTGCATTTACTTTTAATATTTGAACAGTTTCTTGTTTGTACATTGTATCTCTACAAGCAGGGGGAACTTGAGTAGAAGTGTAAAATGCTCCCATATTGACCATATATGCACCTGGAGGCATATAATTATGTATGGCAGGGGGCAATGCTACATAAGGATATAAATTATCAGAACTAGAAGAAACAATAGCCGAACCATCACCAAACCACCATCTAAAATTAAGAGTTTTATTATAATAGCATTCAGCTTTTGTTGTTAGATTTTGGAAATTTATAGCAACACCCGCTGGAGAATAACAATTAGGAGTAGAGGTTATTGTATAATCAATTTGTGGCATTTCAAATACGTTAATATCTACCCCAAGTCTATATGTTCCACAAGCATTTGTTAACTTAATATCTATTTTGTAACCGGCGTCGTAAGGATTAAAACCATAAGGAGCAGGTAATACAGCATTTATATTACAACCTTTAGGCTCTTCAAAAGTATTTTTAACATTGTCTCCTACATACACATTTCCAATACCTTCAACAACTGCAGGAATTTCAGCAGGGGTAAGGTCTCTTTCATACTCATCATCAATAAACATTTGGTATACTGTTGCAGGAGATAATAATAAAGTACCTGTAAATCCTGGGAAATACATAGTAGCAAGTCGTCCTTGATGTTCAAAAGGTGCACAACCATTAACATCAGTCATATTTTGCCACATAGGCAATGCTTGCCGTGGATTTCCTGGAGCAGCTTCGATGTACACATTATTAATCTCTGTTGTACTTTCACATGATTGCCCATCTGCGACATAGACATGTTTTGATGTAATAGATATATCCGTACCCAAAGGCCCTATAGAAGTAAAATCATAATAATATTGACTTTGTGAAGGGAGATCAGTTTGAATAGGAGGTACCCCCCAATCAATATCATAAAGAGCTGTAGAACCAACTGGAGAATTATTATTTAAAAATATTCTATATACATAATTTCCAGAACTTACAGGTTCTTCAACAATAACAGCACAGACATAATTATCAGCCCTTATATCTTGTACGGTAATTGAGTCAGGACTAGGGCGCGGTAATAAGCTTACATCAACAATTGAAGAATCAGTACATCCTGCAAAATTTGAAATAAGAAGAACCGGCATTTTAACAGCTGATGAATCCGAGCTATAAATAACATCATATTTATGAGAGACATTATTTCCTGCAGCAGTAGAGCCATCACCAAAATCCCAATAATATGTAACAGATGGATCATTAGCAACATTTACAGTGAAATCAACATCGTTATCACCAGCACAAGTTCTATCATTAACGACACTAAATCCAGCATTTGGGGTTGAGTCATTTATATTAATAGATGCTTGAGCTGTTGAGATGCACCCACTTGCATACGTAATAGTTCCTTTATAAATAGTAGAAACTTGAGGTTTAACAGAAATAGATTGAACTAACTCCCCAGTCTCCCAAGAATAAGAAATAGCTCCAGCTTGACCTATAAGAGTCAATACAGAAGCTTCAGATGTATCTACTTCACATTTATTTGCTCCTGTATTTGTAATAATTGCATTTTCTACATCAACAATAACAAAAGCCAAAGTAGAACAATTGCTAGCATCTTTAACTGTTACGGTATATGTAGTGCTAGTTGTTGGAGACGCTTGAGGATTGCTAATTGATGCGTCATCTAAAGTTCCTGCATTGTCCCAAATGTATGTGTATGGAGGAGTTCCAGTATTTGGGGTAACTGTTACTGTCATAGCAACAGCATTTCCTTCACATATAGTATGAAAATTGGATGTTGTAATTTTAACAAGAGGGCGAACAACAGCAGTATCTTGGTCATAACAACCATTATTATCTGTTACTCTTAATATATAAGTAGTAGTATTTACTAAAGAGGAATAAACGGAGGGGTTTGTTGCAGTATCTGAACTAAGTGAAGTATTCGGAGTCCAAAGATAATCCAAAGGATCTTTCCATTTAGTAGTACCTCCCCAACCTGCTGGGAATCCCCCAAGCCTATTTATACCATTACATAATGTAAAATCAGGACCAGCGTCAGCAGTAGGAGTTGGCTTTACTTCAAATTTCATTCTATCGGTAGCAATCAACCCATTAGCATCCGTCACCGTAACTCTATATACAATATCTGTATTTGGAGTAGCCGTAGGGTTTGCAATATCATTAGCATCTAATCCTGTTGAAGGCCACCAAAAATAAGTGTAAGGAGCCGACCCTCCAGAACCAGTAGCTCCAAAAGGTTTACCAATAACAGTTGGAACTCCTTGACAAACTACGGTATCAGGACCTGCGTTTGCAATAGGATATAATGTTGCATTAAAAACACTCACCCAAACGGAACCTGTATTAGTACAGCCATTAGCATCAGTTACAGTCACAGTATATACCATTGTGTCAGGCGGAATAACAATAGTAGAGTCGTTATCAGGAGTCATAAGTCCAGAAGTAGGAGACCATTCATAAGAATAAGGGGCAAGAGTACCAGCAGCTGTAGCAAAAATAGTATCTTGAGTTCCAAAAGCTATGTTAATATCAGGACTTACAGTCACAGTAGGATTATCAATTACAGTCACAGCGATATCATCAGTAGCAGTACAACCAGCGCCATCGTCAATAGTAAGAGTATAGGTAGTATTTACTATTGGGAAAGCGAAAGGAGTAGAGTCATTAGGAGACGAAAGGCTGGAACTTGGGCTCCAAGAATAAGTGTAAGCAGTTTGCGATTTCCCTATTTTAACATAATTTCCATTACAAATAGTTATGTCAGCACCTGCGTCAGCTGAGCATTGAGCTTTAATATTATAGCTATACGTGACTAATAATAAAAAGATCGAAATAAATTTAAAAAGTCTAAAATGTTTCATTACCTACCTATATATAAATAAACACTAATATTTCTTAACTAAATTACCAATAAATCATCATCTACATCCTGCATAACGGATAATAAATTTTCTACTTATAAGTATTCCACATGTATTTTTCATTCTAACAGTATATACAGCTTCATTAGTATTAAAGTTGACATCTTCAACATCAAAACTTTTAAAACTGTAAGCATTTTGATTTGCACCAATAATATACTCTCCATCCTTTTGCCATTGGAACTCTATTGTTCCCTCTCCTATTGGGTTTACTTGTAAATTTACTGTATCTCCACGATATACGTCAATTATTGTATCAAATCGTGTGTCGGTGTTCATATTACGAGCGTATTTGTAAACATAATCTGCACTGTCAATCTCGCATGCATATTGAAGAGATGCAGTTCCATCAGCAAACGTCCAGTTATTTAACGCCTTAGTCATATATGCATAATCTAAAGCTGGTGTATTTCCAGATACTTTACTATAAGAAAAAGTTTCACTTGTTACCCACGAATAAGTTGTTTCAACAGCAGCATCAGAAAGTCCTATCCAAGCATTAGCAGTAATCCAAGTATTAACCGAATCATTTTCGACAGCAGAAGTTAAGGTAGCAAGATGAGCCCCACCACCAATAGCTTCACAATTAGTTTTAGCTGTAGCCCAATTCGCATTAGCCGTAGAGACATAATATCTTTTTCCATTAAGTTTTCCTTTATAAGTGAATCCAGCAACAGTTACATTAGTGGTATCGTTAACTGGGAGAAAATGAATACTATCACAAGTAGTAACAGGAGGAGCTGTAGGAATTGTGTCTGGAGGAACTGGAGGAACTGGAGGACAGTTTGGAGGACATCCAGGAACTGGAGGATCAACAGGAGGAGGAGGAGGGGTTGCTCCACCCACAGTAACTTCTCTCCAAACGGAACAAAGTCCAGGAGTGAAACAAGGTGTTGGAGAGCCTGCAGCAGTAGTCATTCCATTAATCACAGATTTTCTAGCGCACCAACGATATTTCGTTCCAGCTGTTAAACCTGTAACGTCATAAAAAGTAGCAGATTGTCCTCCTGGAACCCATGTTACAGCATGAGTAACCCATGTTCCAGAACCAGCTGGTTGTTCTTTTTCTATAGTTAATTGAACAGCTTCACCATCGACTCCCGTATTTTCAGTCCAAGTAGGCTGAGTAAGTGCATCCCATTCTGCTCTAAAGCTTGTAGCAGTAACGTTTGTAGTTTTTGTTCCAAAAGGAGCTGTTTGCCATTGAGTAGAATGAACCACTCTAAATTTTATTTCACAAGTAGGAGTTGAAGAGCGATCATAAAAAGTCTTTCCATCATCAGTAACCAAAACACAACGATAATATTTTACAGGGGAATAATCATCTGTAATAAGAGTAATACTTGTAGGATTAGATCCAAATTTCATCCAATTACTTGTTCCATTATTTGAAGATTGCCATACTCTTTTATATTTATAATCAGGCCATGGAGCTCCTGCAGGGTCATTATAAGAGTCTTGAAATGGTAATACCCCACCACCCATATCAAAAGCTGTATTTACTTTAAATTGCTGAGAGAACTTATTACAAACATAAACATTAATAGTCTGCCCACAATGTGCAGCTGTTAAGCATCCTGTATTAGGTCCCGGGGCATAAGGAACATCTGGCGATGTCCAAGTAGCCCCCCCCGTACTTATGTTTATTGACCAGTTTGGAACTCCTGCGCATTGTGAATAAGCATTATTATATGAAAAAATAGTTATTAACAGAGTTATTAACAGGGAAAGTTTAATTTTATTTAATTGGCGTAAAGGCCTATCAATCAAATAGGTAAAACAAAAATGATTATAATATTTCATTCCTTTTCAGTGTATAAAATTCCTAAAATTTATATATTTTAACCCACAAATATAAGTTTTTTTACGAACAAAAACTAAAAAAGATAAATTTTTTTTAGTTTTTTATTTAATTGTCGATTGAAAGATACATAAATCATATGAAAAGTGAAAACGTTCACGTTTTTGAAAAAATGTATGGCACGCGAACATAGGTGTGGCAAAAATGTATGGAACGCTGATGACGCTGATGCTACGCAACGCGGATTTACACGGATTTTTTTTAATATAAAGAGAATGTAGGTTTGGCAAGAATGGATGGAACGCAGATGACGCAGATGCTTCGCAACGCGGATTAACACGGATTTTTTTAATATAAAGAGAATGTAGGTTTGGCAAGAATGGATGGAACGCAGATGACGCAGATGCTTCGCAACGCGGATTAACACGGATTTTTTGTAGATGTAACGAGAATGTAGGTGTGGCAAGAATGTATGGAACACGGATTAACACGGATATTATTGAAAATTATCTGGGTTTAGGTTTTATTTTCTTGTATTTTCAAAAATTTTTCTTTTGAATTCTGGATTTTTACCAAAATTTAATAATAAGCCTACCTCCTTATCTGTTGCTTTTAAATAATTAATCAATTGACATTCAAATTCGTCTACGATACAATCGGTTGCTTTTAATTCTAATATTATTAAATCATTAACAACTAAATCAGCATAATACTCTCCTACTTCTATTTCTTTGTAATAAACTTTTATTTGTTTTTGTGCCTCTACTTTAAAATTTCTATTTTTTAATTCTAAATATAAAGCATTCTGATATACCTTTTCTAAAAAACCATAACCTAACTCATTATACACCTCATAAAAAATGCTAATGATTTTATCTGTTAAATCTTTATGTAATAATTCCATGATTCATAATATCTAATTTTCAAATACAAATATACAAAAATTTATAAATAAAATGTAGATGTGACAAAATGCATGGCACGAAAGAATGTATGGAACGGAGACGTAGGTTTGGCAAGAATATATGGAACACGGATGACGCTGATGCTTCGCAACGCAGATTAACACGGATTTTTTTTTAATATAACGAGAATGTAGGTGTGGCAATAATGTATGGAACACGGACGTAGGTGTGGCAAAATGTATGGAACGCTGATGACGCAGATGCTTCGCAACACGGATTAACACGGATTTTTTGTAAATGCGACGAGAATGTATGGAATGAGGATTAACACGGATATAATCTATAGAAATTGAAAAAAGCCTCACAGAATTGTTCTGTGAGGCTTAAAAAAACATTAAATTAATTATGTTTTAGTGGGATATTATTCGGTTATAATTAATTGTTGATGAGATGTGTTTTTATCTGCAACAATTTTGATTATGTATGTGTTTGGAGATAAACCTAGAGTATTTACTGTATATTTGGAAGAACCTTGTGAGGCGTTTCCACTGTAAATGTCTGCGACTTTACTACCAAGTATGTCATAAAGCTCTATCTTCAAGTACGTGTCTTGAGGAATAGATAAATCTATTGTAGCATTGCTGTTTGTTGGATTTGGATAAAGATTAACAGAAAAATCATCTTGATTATCTTTTGTTATGATATTGCTATTTAAGTTCTTTTTTAAAGGCAATGTAACAAATGATTCTATACTAGAAAAATTAGAATAATATGTTTCCGAGACATCACAAAATGTTCTTATTTGCCAGTCATAAGTAGTATTTGGAATAAGCATATCATTAGGATCGCAACTCACACATCCTATTTGTTGTGTATGTGTAGGCTCATTAATCCAAATATAATGCCATGCTCCACCTGATATACCCCATCTTAGAAGGTAACGATCTGCTTCTGGCATTGAATTCCAAGACAATTGAGCAGATGTTTTAGTAACATTAGATGTAGTTAATCCTGTCGGTGTTTCACATGTATTAGTTGTAAAGAATTGAGCTGTTGTATAATCAGAATAATAACCTCCAACACAGAAAGTTCTTACTTGAAATTCATAAGTAGTCGCTTGTGCTAATGTAATTAACTCTTTCATATTTTCAAGCGAAGTTATATTTGCCCATGAATATGTACCTGAAGGAGATATTTTGTACTTCATAAGAAATCCCGTCGCATTATCTACAGGATTCCAACTTATTTGTGCACCCTTAACAGTTATATCTGTCACAGAAGGTGATACCTGCCCACAAGTACCTGATATTAATGCTACATTAATAACAATAGCGTCTGAACTTGTGCAACCGTTTTCATTTATTGTTAAAGTATAAGTTGTTGTTGCAGCAGGTGCAGGTTTTATTGATTTTGTTGTAGCTCCTGTTGACCAACTATAAGAACAATTATCATTTGAAGAACTAATCGCAATATCTTGTCCAGTAACAACTGTTTTCGGTGATGCAGGGTCAATAAATGGACTTCCGCCACTGTAATAAAAAAGTCCAGCTTCTGCAATAGGGTTTACTACTGTAACAACAACATCATCTGAAGCAGTACAGCCAGAATTATCAACAGTAAGGGAATAAGTAGTAGTTGCTGTTGGTGTTACATTAATGCTTTGAGTAGATTCAGTAGTACTCCAAGTGTATGAAGTGGCGGATGCAGAAGTTAATGTGGTAGAAGAACCAGAACAAACTGTTTGATCTGCGCCAGCGTTGGCAGGCGGAATACCAATAGTTACTACAACCTGATCAGAAGCAGTACAGCCATCTGAATTTGTAACAGTAAGTGCATAAGTAGTGTTTTCTGTTGGCTCTACATAAATGTATTGAGTTGATTCAGTTGTACTCCAAGTGTATGAAGAAGCAGAAGCAGATATTAATATAGCAGAAGAACCTAAACAAATAGTTTGGTCATAAAATGCATTGGCGGTAGGGATACTAACCGTAACAACAACATTATCTGAAGCAGTACAACCAGAGTTATCAACAGTAAGGGAATAAGTAGTAGTTGCTGTTGGGGTTACAGTAATACTTTGAGTAGATTCAGTAGTACTCCAAGTGTATGAAGTGGCAGATGCAGAAGTTAATGTGGCAGAAGAGCCAGGGCAAACCGTTTGATCAACTCCTGCATTAGCTGGAGGAGTGCCAACCGTAACAACAACATTATCTGAAGCAGTACAACCAGAGTTATCAACAGTAAGGGAATAAGTAGTAGTAGTTGTTGGAGTAACGTTAATGCTTTGAGATGAAGCAGAAGTACTCCAAGTATATGAAGAAGCAGAAGCAGAAGCAGAAGTTAATGTGGCAGAAGATCCTGGACAAATAGTTTGATCATCACCTGCGTTAGCAGGACATGGGTTAACTTCAATGAGGCTAGAATATCGAGGTAAACCTCCATTAGTACCTTGAAAATCAATTTTTTTTATATAATTCCCGGAAAGATCACATTCAAATAAAACACCAACAGTATTATTATCTCCTGAAGTCATACCATAAAGGTTTTCATTTGACGCTTGTACTAATGAACTATATGGATAAATTCCATCAGTACCATTAAAACTATAAATTGTTGTGCATGTTGTAAAATCATATTTAAAAATATTACCCTCTCCATAAAATCCTCCTCCTGAAGTCACTCCATAAAGATTTCCATCTGTTGCTTTGATTAAAGACCCTATAGGCCAACTCCCATTTAATCCATCAAAATTGAATTTTATTGTATATTGATAATTAGAAGTATTGTACTGAAAAATAACACCCCTATAATTAGTTCCTCCAGAGTAAGTCATTCCATAAAGAATATTATCTGCTGTTTTAATTAATGAACCCCATGGCATTATTCCTCTTGTCTGATTAAAATTTAATTCTTCAGTATATGAAGAGCTCGAAATATCATATTTAAATAAAACACCATCACCAGTAGTTCCTCCTCTACTCGTCATTCCATATAACATTCCTTCTGATTCCTCTAGTAAAGAACCTGTTGGCTCTGCTCCTCGAGTCCCTCCACCAAAAGTAACTAATCTTGTATAGTTAGAATTACTTGGATTAAATCGAAAAATAACACCCATATTATAATATCCTCCCATTGAAGTCATTCCATAAAAATTACCATCATATGAAGATTGAATTAATGAACCTGTTGGATGTTTCCCATATTCCGATAAAAAACTATATTTTTTTATATAGGTATAATTACTTGGATTAAATTGAAATATTACTCCAAAGTCAGAATCTCCACCAGATTAAGTCACTCCATAAAGCATTCCATCGGATGCTTTGAATAAAGCTCCTGTTGGATATTTTCCATTTGTCCCATCAAAATTATACACTACTTGTTTGGTTATTCCCTGAAGCATCTGTTTTAAAAATAACACCATAATCATAAGTTCCTCCTTCAGTTGTAACTCCCCAGAGTTCTGTTTGGGAGAAAGAATTGGTGGAGAATAGAGAAATTGTTAGTAATAAGGAGAGGATTCGTATGAATCTCATCCATTTAAATTTTGTTTTCATAAATTTTAAGTTTTTAGTTAGTTATTTAGTAAATTTTAGTCAAGTAAAAAATCCTCCTTTCTTGTATTAACAATTAGTACATAAAAAATTTCTCAAATATAATAAAGTAATTTTAATTACAGTATTTTTTTTTGCTTTTTTTGTATATTTTTTATAAAGTATTGACGGTATTGGTGTTTACCTATATGTGAGATATTTTACAAGGATATGTGATGAGAATATAAGTGTGGCAAGAATGTATGGCACGCAAGAATGCATGGCACGCGGATGACACGGATGCTTCGCAACGCGGATTAACACGGATTTTTTGTAGATGTAACGAGAATGTAGGTGTGGCAAAATGTATGGAACACGGATGACGCGGATGCTTCGCAACGCGGATTAACACGGATTTTAATACCGCAAGTGCAATAATATGATTGTCAATTAATTGCATAAATGACTGATTGTCAGAATAAAAATTCTATTACTGTACATGAAAGGTACATGAAAGGTACTATAACAGTACATAAAAGGTACTATAAAGCTACATAGTCCTAAAATAGGTTTACACAAATAAATTAAAAAATTCTTTACTTGTTGCTGCAAGTATTTGATTTTAAGGAAGCTATACATCAAGCTAAAATAAGAGACTAGGAGCGATTATTTTTTATTTTGAAATACAAAGTTTATCTTTAGGTGATTTTTAATTGTGGGGCTTTTTTTTATTTGCGATATCCTTTTAGTGAATATTAACATAGTATCGCCCTTTCAGGGCTCGGATTTGAGCGGATGTATGCTTGCCACCCGCTTCGCAGGTGGTTATTATTGCATCGCTCCTTCAGAGCTATTAATTTGGCTTTGTTATTATCAAAAAAATCCTAATGACTAATTTTGGTTAAATAATAGTTTGTCGGGGAGTATAATATTAAATAAATCATAAGAGTCATGTGTTTTCAAAATGAAAAATAGTAAATTGTTTGGGATTAATAAAAAAAGAGTAATTTTGTCTAAAATTAATATATATTTATATAAAGTAGGATGAGCATAAAGCAACTAATTTCATTTATAGGAAGTTTGGTAATAATAATAGGAGTATTTATGCCGATAATGAGTATTCCAATGTTGCAGATAACGGTTAGTTATTTTGAGGGAGGTAAAGGTGATGGTGTTTATGTATTAATATTTGTTTTGATTTCAATAATTTTCACGCTACTAAAGAATTACAAATATATCTGGATTTCGATTGTAGGTATTATTGGCACAATGAGTTATTCTTACTTTAACATTAATAGTAGAAAATTGGAATTAGAAAATTTGGTTAATTCGAAATTAGAAAATAATCCTATAGGTGAGATTTTTCAGAGTTTTGCTGAATTAGCAATAAATTCCGTTAAGATAGAATGGGGATGGATTATTATTATTTTTGGTGTTTTAATATACGTATTAGTAGTTTTGATTACAATAAAGGATTTGTATTTGATAAAGCGTTAAAAAAAGAAAAGACTTTCTTTGTTATAAAAGAAAGTCTTTTAATTATTGAGGACTCGAACGGATTCGAACCGCCGTACAAGGTTTTGCAGACCTCTGCCTAGCCACTCGGCCACGAGTCCAAAAACGAGTGCAAAGATATAAAAAAAAATTGGATGGCAAATATTATTAAAAAAAAATTAAAAAAAAATCTAAATTGTGTAATTACAAAAAAAAATAATAATTTTGTTTTTTAAATTTATTGGATAAAATGATTTAATGAAAAAACTAATAATAATAATTTCTTTTTTAGTGATATTTTTGTTTGACAATGAGATAAGTTATTGTCAAAGAAATTATAATAAAAGAGCATTAAATACTACACGTTATAATGTTGCATGGAAAAGATTTAGAAATGAAATCCACTATTTTATAGGGGCAAGTAATTTTCTTGGAGATTTAGGAGGTGCAAACCAAATAGGGACTAATGGGTTGCGCGATTTTGATTTTCCGGCAATACGTCCAGGAGGAGGGATTGGTTATAGTTATAAGTTAACCCAAGGTATTAGCTATAGGACGACAATAATAGCTGGTTACTTATCAGGAGATGATAAACTAACTAAAGAATCATTTAGAAATAATAGGAACTTAAATTTCAGAACACCCATAATAGAATCCACTGCACAATTAGTATTTACAATGACCCGAGAACGTGAGGGGCACAGGTATAGATTAAAAGGTGTAAAGGGATGGAAGTACATAAATGTTACCTCTTATATTTTTGGAGGTTCTGGAGGATTTTATTTTAATCCACAAGGGAAAGACAATAATAATAAATGGAATAATTTAAAACCATTAAGTACAGAAGGTCAAGGTTTTGTAGCAACAAGAAAACCTTATGCTTTATTTCAGCCATTAATAGTAATTGGTCTTGGTTTTAGACGTAATATAAGCAGGGAATTTGCAATAGGATTGGAATACGGGATGCGAAAAACTTTTACGGACTATGTGGATGACGTTAGTTTAACCTATTTTGATAATGCGACATTAACTTCGAGTAAAGGAGATATAGCAGGATATTTAGCAGATCCTTCTTTACATAATCCAGGAGGAGGCGATACAAATCCAGGTCAACAGCGAGGAGATTTAAGTGATAAAGATGCTTACATGTTTATGTTTTTAACTTTAACTTATAAACCAAATAATCGTGATTTTGTTATGTGGGGTTTTGGACGAGGGAAAAACACTAATTACCGAAGATATTTTAGGTAAACAACAATATTTTAAAAAAAAATACATTATATTAATTCAAAAGTTCAATCAATTATTAAATAATTTAGTGAATAGGCATCACATTAAGAAACAATATCTCTTATTAATAATGTTTACTTTAGCATCAAGTGTTTGTATATCTCAAAGGACAGAATTAGGCTTATTTTTAGGAGGCTCTTACTATCTAGGGGATTTAAATCCGAAGAAGCATTTTTTGTTGACCGGTCCAGCAATAGGAGGATTATATAGATACAATCTAAATCCTCGTTTTACATTAAAGAATAATATTTATGTTGGATTGATAAGGGGAGATGATAAAATCTCAAAATCAAATGAAAACAGGAATTTAAATTTTACGTCTCCTATAGGAGAGCTATCCATTCAAATGGAGTTTAATTTTTTTCCATATGTCACAGGTCATAAGAAATATAAGTTTTCACCTTATATTTTTATTGGAGGAGCTCTTTCTTTTTTTCAGCCACAAACTGAATATAAAGGTCAATGGTATAAATTACAGTCATTATCAACAGAAGGTCAAGGGACAACATATAATACAGATAAGCAAAAATATTCGTTAATAAATTTTTCTATGCCTTTTGGCTTAGGTTTTAAATTTAGTATTAGGGATAATGTATGTTTTAGCCCAGAATGGGGGATAAGGAAAAGCTCTACGGATTATATAGATGATGTGAGCACGACATATCCGGATTTAGGTATTTTAGAGAGAGAGGTTTCCGAAGTAGCGGCAGCTTTATCAGATCGTTCAGAAAATACATTAACATCAAATAAAGAAGGAATGCAACGAGGAAATGCGAGGACAAAAGATTGGTATAGTTTTTTCGGAGTAACAATTACATATAAAATTAATAAAAGAAGGATGTGTGCGACATATAAAAAGAGTAAACCAATTTTTTATTATTAATTTAAAATTAATGTTAATGGAATGCTATTCTAAAAAATTATGTAGGTTTGTAAATATTTTAAGTAATAAAAGAGTATGTCATTTTTAGAATTATTAACAGATAATATCCCGCAACATGTAGCGATAATCATGGATGGGAATGGGAGGTGGGCTAATCAACAAGGGAAAGAGCGTGTTTATGGACATAAACATGGAGCAAATTCGGTAAAAGAGGTTGTTGAAGGATGTGGAAAGCTTGGTGTAAAATACTTAACATTATATGCATTTTCAACAGAGAATTGGAATCGTCCCCAAGAAGAGGTTAACTCATTAATGGAGTTATTAGTAGAAAGCATAAATGCGGAAGCAGATTCATTAATGACAAATAAAATAAGATTGCACACAATTGGAGACATAAACCGCTTACCACAATTGTGTTCTAATGGAATAGAAAAGGTAAAAGAGTTAACATTAAATAATGACAAATTAAATTTAATATTAGCGTTAAGTTATAGTTCTAAATGGGAGATAATCAATGCTGTAAAAAAAATAGCAATGGAAGTTAAAGAAAACAAACTAGACATTGACTCAATTAATTCCACAATGTTTGGGGATTATTTAAGCACTGCAAATATTCCCGATCCAGAAATATTAATAAGAACTAGTGGAGAATATAGAATGAGTAATTTTTTATTATGGCAATTAGCTTATTCTGAATTATATTTTACAGATAAATTATGGCCCGATTTTAAAAAAGAGGACTTATATGAGGCAATCCATGATTACCAAAAGCGAGAAAGAAGATATGGGAAAACAAGTGAACAAATAAACCAAGAAATAAAGAAATGAGGAATAAAAATTTTTTTGTAATATTATTTACAATAATTACTCTGCACACATACTCTCAAATAAATAATACGGAAATTGAATCGGACATTTACAATCCTAAAGAATACACTATAGGAGGAATAAATGTTACAGGAACTGAGAATCTTGACAATAACGCAATAATAATGTTGAGTAATTTGAATGTTGGTGATAAAATCACAATTCCGAGTGAACAAATTTCAGGAGCAATAAGCAAACTTTGGGATCAAGGTTTATTTTCAGAGGTTAATATTTTAACAGAAAAAATAGTTGGTGACAATATTTTTTTAATCATAGAATTAAAAGAACGACCTCGTTTATATTATTATAAGTTTTCAGGCTTAAAGAAACGCGAAGAAAATGATTTGAAAGAATTATTAAAAATCTCCAAAGGTGATATTGTTACGGATAATTTAATAAAGCGAAGTAATTCACAAATAGTGGAACATTTTACAGAAAAAGGTTATTTGTTTACAGATGTTAACTGTTTAATAAAACGCGACTCCTTACCTTTAGGGCAAATAGCCTTGACCTTTGAGGTAAAGAAGCATAACAAAATGAAGATAAACAAAATAAATATAGTAGGCAATAAAGAAATTGAATCAAAGAAATTAAAAAGGACATTAAAGAAAACAAAAGAAAAGCAGGTTTACAATGTGCTAAGAAATTCAAAATTTAATGAAGAAGAATATAAAAAAGATAAAGAAAGCCTTATAGAGAAATATAATTCACTAGGTTATAGAGATGCAAAGATAATTAGCGATACTTTTTACCGCTTTGATGAAAATACGATAAACATAGATATAAATATCACTGAAGGCGAAAAATACTTTTTCAGAAATATAACATGGGTTGGTAATACAAAATATGGAGTAAAAGAATTAAACAACAGGCTACGAATAAAAAAAGGAGATATTTACAATCAAAAATTGTTAAATACAAATCTATTTATGAGTCAAGATTCACGAGATGTAAGTTCTTTATATCTTGATGACGGATATTTATTTTTTAGTGCTACCCCTGTCGAAATTTTAATAGAGCATGACTCAATAGACTTAGAAATTCGTATTTATGAAGGGAAACAGGCTATAGTGAACAAAGTAACAATAGTAGGCAATGACAAAACTAACGATCATGTAATAATAAGGGAAATACGAACAAAGCCTGGACAATTATTTAATCGTTCAGACATCATTAGGACACAAAGGGAATTAGCTCAATTACGTTTTTTTAATGCAGAAAAGCTAAACGTTTCACCAAAACCAAACCCAGCAGATGGGACTGTGGATATAGAATACATAGTTGAAGAAGTGTCAACTGATCAATTGGAACTATCAGGCGGTTGGGGAGGAGGCCGAATTGTGGGAACATTAGGAGTTTCATTTAATAATTTTTCATTAAAAAATATAAATAATTCAAGTGCTTGGCGACCTTTACCATCAGGCGATGGACAAAAGCTTTCCTTACGAGCACAATCAAATGGTATTTACTATCAATCATATAGTGCTTCTTTTACCGAGCCATGGTTAGGAGGTAAACGACCAAATTCATTATCAGTATCTTTATTTAACTCCATACAAACCAATGGGATAAAAAAGGGAGAAGAAGGTCGTCAATCAGTTGATATAAAAGGAGCTTCAATAGGATTAGGAAGAAGGCTAAGATGGCCAGATGATTATTTTACAATATACAATGGGGTTAGTTTTCAAAATTATTCATTAAGCAGCTTTGAGGATTTTTTGTTTTCAGATGGTTATGCAAATAGTTTAAGTTTTTCAAGTGTTATAAGTAGGAATTCAGTTGATCAGCCAATTTATCCACGTTCTGGATCAGAAATAACATTATCGTTTCAATTTACACCACCATTCTCATCCTTTAATAAAAAGGATTACACAACTCTAAGTGACCAGGAAAAATATAAATGGATTGAATTTCATAAACTAAAATTTTCCACCTCATGGTTTACAAGAATAGCAGGGGATTTAGTACTTAATGCAAAAACTAACTGGGGATTTTTGGGAATGTATAATAGCGACATAGGCATTTCCCCTTTTGAAAGATTTTGGCTAGGAGGCGATGGACTATCAGGTTATTCGCTTGACGGAAGAGAAACAATTGGATTGCGAGGATATTCTAATAGTTCGCTAACGCCTTATGATGATGTAAACAAGAAGACAGTAGGAGCAACTATTTATAATAAGCAGACCTTAGAATTAAGATACCCACTGTCATTAAATCCTGCAGCAAGTTTTTATGTTTTAGGCTTTTTAGAAGCAGGAGATTCATGGCTTAAGTTTAAAGATTTCAAGCCATTTGATGTGCATAGATCAGCAGGAGTTGGGGTTAGATTATTTTTGCCTATGTTCCAAATAGGTTTAGATTGGGGTTATGGATTTGATGCTATTCCAGGAGCACCTGAGGCAAATAAAGGTCAATTTCATTTTTTAATAGGGCCTCCCTATTAGAAAATTATAGCATGATTTTTGTAAAAAAAATGATAGCAGCATAATTAATTAATTAAAAATTATATGATATGAAAAATTTGGTTATTTCAGTTAATAATTCTTTTAGGGGAATATTGATTGCTCTATTTATTTTAATAAGTGGGATGAGCTACTCCCAAAAGTTTGCATACGTTAATACAGAATATATATTAGAGAATATTCCTGAATATAGCACTGCACAAACAGAATTAGACAATCTCTCAGTTCAATGGCAAAAAGATATAGAGATGAAGTTAGCGGAAATAGATAAGATGTATAAATCATATCAAGCAGATCAAATATTACTACCCGAGGAATTGAAAAGAAAGCGAGAAAATGAAATAACAAAAAAAGAGAAAGAAGTAAAAGACCTTCAAAAGAAAAAGTTTGGGAAAGATGGAGAGTTATTTAAAAAGAGACAAGAACTAGTAAAACCTATTCAAGACAAATTATATAAAGCTATAGAAGATTTATCAAAGAAAGGTTCGTATGCTTTTATTTTTGATAAAGCAGGTCAGGTTACAATGCTATTTGCAGACCCTAAATTGGACAAAAGTGATGAAGTTTTACAAAATATGGGTTATAAAGCAGGCAAGAAAGAGAAGTCGAAATAAAGTTTAGTATTAAATTAGTGCAAAAATCAGGCTAAATTAAAGATCTGCAGGAGATTGACAATCCCAAACCTTAAAAAAACAGGAATAAATTACGAATATATATTATTACTGTGTTTCTATCAATAAAATCTTTAACAAATGTTTTCATGGTTTATTTACAGATATATAATTAAATTTTAGCAAATATTAGAATATTATTTTAGTTTACATTTGAGCAGTAATTATTAAATATATTATTTTGTTAGATTAACGAATTTAAAATTGATTAGAATGATAAAGTTTCTTGTTAAAAAAAATAATGTACATTATTTTTTTTAACCATTCTTTTTTAGACATATGTATAAGTATCTTCTTTTATTATTATTAGTGTTAACGACAAATGTTTTATTTAGTCAAGAGTATTTAATTGATTTAGATAACAACAATATATTAAAGGATAATCAATTACATTTAAAAAATAAAAGTCTTAACAATGGTTATCTGGAACTTCCATTTCTTGATGATTTTTCAACACATGTAATTTATCCCGATAACAATTTATGGGCAGACAAAAACGTATTTATTAACAATAATTATGCAATAAAACCACTCTCACTTGGAGTTGCAACTTTTGATGGATTAGATGCAAATGGTATTATTTATGAGCATTTAACACATATTCCTTATGGAGCAGACACCCTAACATCACTACCTATTAGACTTGATTCCATATTTGGGAGTGAATCTAGGGCTTTAGGGGTAGCCGATTCCATTTATTTTAGTTTTATGTATCAACCTCAAGGTAATGGAGCGTCTCCAGAAGCAGGAGATTCTTTATCGCTAGACTTTTATTCTCCAATGTTTGATAAATGGATAAATGTATGGAGGGTAAAAGGAGAGTCTTATAATAGTTTCTACAGTGCGAACGGAGTTTCATTTAAGAATGTAATGCTCAGTATAAAAGATAGTATTTATTTGCAAAAGGGGTTTCAATTTAGATTTAGAAACAGAGTAAGTTTAATAAAGCAAAGCGATGAACCATCATGGGCAAGTAATAATGACCAATGGAATATTGATTATGTTTATCTGTCGAACAATAGAAGTATTTCTAATCAAGGAATATTAGATATTAGTTTTACGAATAATATAATTTCACAGATAAACAATTACACTTCAATTCCTTGGCAACATTTAAAAGCACAGACAAATAATCTGACAAAAGACAAGTTGGATTTAACTTATAAAAATAATCATACAGCAAAGACCCAAATAACACGCTCATTTAAGGTTGAGGACCTTTATGATGGGAGTATGGTTTATGAATTAAGTGGTGGAGTGCAAAACATAGATTCATTAGAAGAACAATCATGGACTGCTAATTTTGATTATGATTTTAATAGCTCATCTTGCAATAAGGATAGTAATTCTTTTAAAATAACTGAAACTTTACTAACAACAGCTATTGCGGATAAAATTAGGGAAAATGACACAAATGTATTTTATCAAAATTTTACAAATTATTATGCTTATGATGATGGCTCTGCAGAAAAAGGTTATGGCTTAAATTATGATAATGCGAAGATTGCATATAGATTTGATATTTATAAATCAGATATTTTGCGAGGAGTAGAAATATTTTTTAACAATGTAAAAGATAATTACAATGAATATGATTTTGATTTAGTTGTATGGATGTCAATCAATCCTGAAATAATCTTATATCAAAAGAAACTAGTAATTCCAATTACGGATAATGGTCTTAATCAATTTGGATTGTATAGATTTGATGATTTGGTTAACGTGGATATTTCATTATCTAATGAAATTTACATTGGAATTATTCAAAGCACAGTAAATAACATGAATATAGGTTTTGATGTTAATACAAATTCTAAAAACAATATATTTTATAATGTTGGTTATGGGTGGCAAAATACATCTTTTGAAGGGTCATTAATGATTCGTCCTATTTTTGGGAAAGAAATTCCATTAACAACATCCTCATTGAATGAACCAACATTAGTAGATGACATCTATGTATATCCGAACCCTTGTAATGATTTGCTAACAATCAAGCATCAACTAAAAAATTATGAAGTTAAAATAATAGATATACTTGGTCATATTTTAATAGATAACACTTATTCAGAACCTTATTTGACACAGATTAATGTATCCAATTTAGATAGAGGTATATACCATCTCATAATAAGAGATAATACAAGTAATCATATTTTTACAAAAAAGTTCGTTAAAGAATAATGCAGAAATTAAACAATAGTAAGGAAGATAATTATATTGATTACGAAGAAGATAATAGCGAAGAAGTAGAATTATTTGAGAATTTTCGATTTATTATAGACAAAGGGCAAAAACCAATACGTCTGGACAAGTATTTAATGATGCATATTGTTAATACTTCGCGAAGCAAAATACAGGCAGCAACAGAAGCAGGAAATGTTTTAGTAAATGATAAGAGTTCGAAGTCAAGCTATAAGGTAAAGCCTTTAGACAATATCTGCGTTTTATTGGCACATCCTCCACGCGAGTTAGAGATGAAAGGAGAAGATATCCCTTTGGATATCATTTATGAAGATACCGACATTATATTGATAAACAAACCTGCAGGTCTTGTTGTGCATCCAGGTTTTGGAAATTTTACGGGAACTTTAGTAAATGCATTGATTTATTATTTTGAGAATTCAGATAATAAAGAAGCATTTCCATACTTAGTGCACAGAATAGATAAGAACACCTCAGGTATATTAATAGTAGCAAAAACCGAATTAGCACAAGCAAAGCTAGCCAAAGATTTCTTTCATCATAATATTGACAGGACTTACTATGCTCTTGTTTGGGGTAACTTTGATAGTGATACAGGAACTATTATAGGTAATATAGCTCGCCATCCAAAAGAAAGGAAGGTTATGCATGTTTTTGATCCAATAGAAAATATAGGAAAACATGCTATTACGCACTATTGGGTTGAAGAAAGGTTTAATTACATTACATTGTTGCGATGCAAATTAGAGACAGGCAGGACTCATCAAATCAGAGCACACATGAAACACATCGGTCACCCTATTTTTAATGATGAAAGTTATGGCGGTTCTTCTATTTTACGAGGAACTACATTTTCGAAGTATAAGCAATTTGTAGAAAATTGCTTTAAAACATGTCCACGTCATGCATTACATGCAAAATCGTTAGGATTTAAGCATCCTCGCACAAATGAAGACATGTTATTTGAATCAGATTATCCAGAAGATATGGGCAGTTTATTGGAAAAATGGCGAGTTTACACGTCAAATGTGTATTGAAAAAGTTAAAATTTTAATTTTTTCTTATTTTCCTTCGAGGCATCTGTTCGTTTATAGACTTTATGTGGCTTATTATAAAATTAAAGTATTCTATACTATTAATTTTAAGAGAATTAGAGTCTATTTTTAAAGTAGTTGCACTTGTTTTTTCACGAATATTATTTCTTAAATTTTCAATGAAATCCTCTTTATCATTTTCTAAAATAATCATAAAGAAATCCATATTTTTATATTCAGGAATTAATTTAACGACTAATTTTTCTGTGCTATCAATAATTCCTTTATTATTAATTAAAAAATAATCCATGTAATTTTCATGGTCATTATAATAAAAAACAGAAAATAGTCCATCTTTATTATCATGAAATTCAGGTATATTAATAATATGACGGTCAAATTTAAAATCAAGCATATTATTTAACTTAGAACAGAAAGAAAAATCTTTAATAGCAATGCTTATACCAACTATTTCAAAGTCGGCACTTTGCTCTATTTGTAAAATATTCTTTTTTTTCACTAAACTGAATATGTTTTGTTCTTAATTTATTTACAAATGTAATTTAAAATTGAATAAAATCGTAAAAAATTAATTTCACAGATGGTAACATTAACATCGAACTGTCTCGTCCTAAAATAGGTTTACAAAAAAAATAGAATTACATGAAAAAAATTGTATGTCTTAGACAGGCATGCCCTATTTCTATGTTATATTTCGCCATATTTATATATTGTACTTATTATTAGCGTTTTACTAAAAAAAAAGGTTGGGGTGACTTTAGGGTAACTTTAGGGTGAAGTTAGGGTGAAGTTAAGGCGAAGTTAAGGCGAAGTTAAGGCGAAGTAATAGCATATAACGCAATGGAAATTAGCAAGTTAAGTATTTTTGTATAATTGATTGATTTGTAGCGTTTTGATAATTAGTGATAATGCAGAAAAAAAATTAATTTATATATTTAGATTATTAGCTACACTGTCCTTAATTAAACTATTAACATAGTTTATAATTATATCAGAATAATTTTGTATAGCTAAATCAACTTCCCATTTTTCTTTATTTCGTTCGCCAATATAATTTGAAATAGCTCTAATCTGTATGCTTTTAATTTTTTCATTTTTAGCAATATAAGCTACAGCATATCCTTCCATTGTTTCAATATCGGGGTTATATATTTTAGTCCAATTATTTATAATTTCTTTTTTTGCCGAAACAGAATTCACTGTAATTCCAGTACATTTTTTAAGTATTTCAAAACTTTGGCTTATATTTTCGCTATCGTTTTCTATATATTGATTTTCATCAAACATTAGCTCTTTAGCTGTTTTAAATGAATTTTCGTCAATAACACCAAAATCAGCCAGTATCTCGTTTTTGACAAAAACAGGCTCTCCTAATTTTATATTTTTATTAAAAGCGCCAGCAATTCCAGCATTTAGTATGAGGTTATAGTTATCTGCATATTTTGTTAGTTTATATGTAGTATTAACGATGCCTATGCCAGTAATTAATATATCTATGTTTATTTTTTCGCTTTCTACAATATTAATTAAATTAGCATTATTCTTGTAATCTGGGTTATATGTTTTTAAAATATATTCAGCTTCTTTGAATGTTGCAAAGACAATAATTATTTTCATAATCTTTAAATTTAGTAGAGGTCAAATTTAATAATATTTCTTTAATTGAATAGTTTCCATTGTAGTTCTCTATTTTAAGGCGTAAAACATTAAAAATATAGCAATTAAAAATAAATTTTTTGTTTTAAAATAGATTAGTACTTTTTTCGTTAATTTATGTATATTTGTTGCAGAAAGTTACATTATAATAAAGTCGTCTTTATGTTAAAATTGCGAAGTGTAATAAATGAAATGGAACATGTATTTCCATTACAATTACAAGAGGAATATGATAATTCCGGCTTGCAAGTTGGAGATTACAATATTAAATTAGAAGGTATCTTAATTACGCTAGATTGTACGCTAGAAACAATAAAAGAAGCGAAAGAAAAAGGTTGTAATCTTATAATATCACACCATCCGTTGATTTTTAAATCGCTTAAGCAGTTATCACCTCAAAATGAAATAGGAAAAATAATATTTGAAGCAATCAAAAATAATATAGCTATTTACTCTGTTCATACAAATGCGGATAATTCAATAAATGGGGTCAATAATAAAATAGCAGAAAAGATAGGTCTTAAAGATATTTCTATATTATCATCTACAAGAAGTATGCTAAGAAAATTAGTAACTTACTGTCCTTTATCGGACAGTGAACAGGTTAGGCAATCTTTATTTGAAGCAGGAGGAGGATGTATAGGTAATTACGATTCATGTAGTTTTAATGTTGAAGGCATCGGTACTTTTAAAGGAAATGATTTGAGCACACCCTTTGTTGGAGAAAAAAACATATTGCATAAAGAAAAAGAGGAAAGAATAGAACTTATTTATCCTTTTTACAAAGAAATAGAATTAATAAATGCATTAAAAAAAACACATCCATATGAGGAGGTTGCTTATGATATATATAAACTAGAAAATAATTTTGATAATGTAGGCTCTGGCTTAATAGGCAAACTAGAGAATCATACAGATGCTAAATCTTTTTTAAATAAGATAAAAGAAATATTTAATGTTCCACATATAAAATATAGTGGAGAAATAACTAAAAAGAACATACAAAAAGTTGCACTTTGTGGAGGGAGTGGTTCCTTTTTAATAAAAGAAGCAAAACGACAAGGTGCAGAAATTTTTCTTACTGGCGATATAAAATATCATGATTTTTTTGAGTTTACAAATCAATTTATAATAGCAGATATAGGACATTATGAAAGTGAGCAATTTACAAAAGAATTAATTTATGAAATTTTAATTAAAAAATTTCCTACATTTGCAATTTACTTATCGGAAGTAAATACAAATCCGATAAAGGTCTTCTAAATGATTAAAATAAAAGAACTTAGTAATTTTTAAACTATGAGTAAAATAAAAGAAAAAGGTGAATCAGGAATTGATGTAACAATAGAAAAGAAATTAACCGCCTTATTAAAACTTCAACATATTGATTCGGAAATTGATAAAATACAAATAATAAGAGGCGAATTACCACTTGAGGTTCAAGATTTGGAAGATGAAATACATGGAATAGAAACTCGATTAGATAAGTACAAAGGAGAACTTAAAGAATTAGAAAAAAATATTTCAGAAAAAAAAGCAGAAATAAAAAATTCAAATTCTTTAATAAAAAAATACGAAACACAGTTAACTGATGTTAAAAATAATAGAGAGTATGATTCTTTAAACAAGGAAGTTGAGTATCAAAACTTAGAAATACTATTAGCCGACAAAAGAATTAAAGAATATAATGTTTCAATAGAGCAAAAAAATGCCATAATAGAAGATATAACAAAGAAACACAACGAATTAGCAAAACATTTCAAGCAAAAAAAGAAAGAATTGGCTGATATAATGGAAGAAACCGAAAAGGATGAAAAACGATTATTAGAACAATCTCAGGAAAATGAAAAACATGTTGATGATAGATTGAAATATGCTTACCAAAGAATAAGAAAAAATTTCAAGAATGGGTTAGCGGTAGTTAGCATAGAAAGAGATTCATGTGGTGGTTGTTTTAATCGTATTCCCCCACAAAGGAAAATAGAAATAGCTCAAAGAAAGAAAATAATTGTTTGTGAATATTGTGGAAGGATACTAGTTGATAATGATTTAGCTGATAATGTTAAATAATTATTCTTAATGTATGGTTCTAAATATTTATTTTGCATAAAGCAAAAGTTAGTTTTTAGAACTTTCTTTAATTATTCTGCTTTTATTTTGTAAATTAACATTTGTATTATGATAAAAAGATATTCTGTTATATTTCTTTTATCATTAATATTTCATGTTTCATTTGGGAATTCTTCAATATATTTTAATAGTAATTGTAAAGAAATATACAATAACACAATTAATCTTAATTTTGAATTAGCGCAACAACTAATAGAAAGAGAGAGGGCATTATCTAATAATTCTAATTTTGCATTAGATTATTTAGAATGTTTTAATTTATACATCAAAATACTAGTTAGTGAAGATAAATCCACGTATTCTTTATTTCTTCAAAAGCGAGATGCCTTTTTAGATAATATTGAAGAAAATCTCATAGAAACAGACCCCTATTACAATTATTACATAACAGACGTATATATACAGTCTAGTTTTTTAAGATTTCGTTTTAATGAAAAGATAAAAGCTGCATATGATGTCATAAAAGCAAACAAATATTTAACTTATAACTTATCTAATCACCCCAATTTTATATATAACTATAAATGCAAAGGAATTATATCTTTTATGACAGGATTAATTCCTGATGAATATAAATGGGTCACAAATATTATTTCGGTTAATCCAGACATTGATAAAGGTATAAGCTATTTATATAAATTTTACGAGCAGACCAATAATCAAGATTTTACATATTTAAAAACAGAAGCCTTATTTTTACTATCAAACATGCTTGCCAAGACGAATAAAGATTTCGATCCAAATATTTTTAAATATTTCAAATTATCCATAGAAAAAGGAGAAACAAACCCCTTATTATTTTACTCCTACATTTCTTATTTAAAAAAATATAGAAAAAATGAAGACATTCTTTATTTATCTAACAATTTATTCTTTGACAAGTTTGCAAAAAAATTTCCATATTTATTTTATTATATAGGTGTTGCAAACATGAACCAATTAGATGCAAAAAAGTCCATTTTTTTCTTTGAAAAATATTTAACATATAAATTAAATAATAATTATACTAAATCAACTTATCAAAAGATTGCATGGGTATATTTGTTAAATAATGATACTGCTAATTATATTAATAGCCTAAATAAGATAAAAAGATTTAATTACATTTCAATATTAGAAGAAGACAAAAATGCAGAAATATATTTATATGAATTGTCATCGAAAAAATACCCTAATATAAATTTACTTAAATCAAGAGTTCTTTTTGATGGAGGTTATTACACCCAATCCCTAAAAAACATTGCAACAAGGCAAGTATTTGAAAGTCTAAAAAATAATGATGAAAAAATTGAATATTATTACAGACAAGCACAAAACTATAGATATTTAGATAAAACAGATCTGGCAATAGAATACTTTAATTTAGCAACATCAAACTCAAACAATTCAAGCAACTTTGTAGTAGCAAATTCTTATCTAAGTATGGGGGAAATATATTATAAGCAAAAATTATTTAACCAAGCTGAAAGCAATTTAAAAAAATGCCTAAAAGAAAATCCAAATCAATACAAATACAGCATTCATCAAAAAGCAAAATATTATTTAAAACATCTGACAGACTAAATGTTATAATTAAATAAGTATTTACAAATAGAGTATTTGCTAATTATTTAATATTTTTTGTTATAATGAACTCTAATCATCAATAAATTAGAAGTTACAAAAAATTGTTTTCTTTATTTTATTATTTTTTATATTACTGGTTATTAGTGTTTTTGTTATTTTTATTATTTTTAGAAAAATAAAAAAATTGAAAATTAATAATAGTTTTTTATATTTGCACCTCTAAAATAAAATTAACATTAATATATCGAAAATTAATTATTATGCAAAATAAAGGAGCAATTAAGCTATTCGGGATAATATTGGCTTTAGTATGTTTTTATCAATTAACTTTTACATACTGTACGAGACAAGTTGAGAAACAAGCAAAAGAATATGCAAACAGTACAGAAGTTCAAAGTTTAGCAAAAGAATTATCAAAAGGAAATATTGGCAAGGAAACGTTTTTGAAAGATTCAATTATATCTTCAAGAGAGCGTTATTACTTAGATTCAGTAGCAAGTGAACCTACATATAATTTGTTAATAAAAAAGTACACTTATCAAGAATGTAAAGAGAGAGAGCTTAATTTAGGTCTTGACCTAAAAGGTGGGATGAACGTTACAATGGAGGTTTCTATTGTTGATATAGTAAAAGTAATGTCAAACAATAGTAAAGATATAACATTCAACAAGGCAATAACAAGAGCTGTAGAAATGCAAAGTGAGACTCGTTATAGTGGAAAGGACTTTGTTACATTGTTTGCAACAGCTTTCAATGAAATAGATCCAAATGCAAAGCTATCCTCAATTTTCAGCACAATGGAATTGAAAGATAAAATTTCATACAATAGTACTAATGAAGACGTAATAAAAGTAATAAGGCTTGAAGCTGAAGGCGCAATAGATCGTACATTTAATATATTGCGAACAAGAATAGATAGATTTGGAGTAACACAACCAAATATTCAAAAACTACAATCAACAGGTCGTATTTTAATCGAATTACCTGGAGTTAAAGAACCTGAAAGAGTTAGGAAACTTTTACAAGGAACAGCAATGTTAGAATTTTGGGAAACATACGACTTTGCAGAATTGTATCAAAATTTTGCAGATGCAAACAAATTTCTTAATTCAGTTAATAAAACTGATTCTGAAACATTATCAACAGATTCATTAAACACAGGTACAGATAGTACAATAAATGCTAGCACAGACACAAGTGTTTCTTCTTTAGAACAAAAATTAGGAGAGTCGTCAAAAACTCCTAAAGATATTACTAACATGTCTGCTGAAGATAAAGAAATGAACGATTATTCAAAAGAGAATCCTTTGTTTGCTGTTTTACGACCAAATTTAACACAAGATTCTAAAACAGGTAATTATATGCCAGGCAATGGTCCTGTAGTAGGCTATGTAGCAATAAAAGACACATCAAAGGTAAATAAATATCTTAGAATAAATAACATAAAGAATTTATTTCCTCGTAATTTAAAATTAGCTTGGACAATAAAACCTTATGACAAAGAAGGCAAATACGTTCAACTTATAGCATTAAAAATAACAAGTAGAGACGGAAGTGCCCCATTAGGAGGTGATGTAATAACAGACGCTCGTCAAGACATGAGTCAAAATCAACAAAATGAAATTTCAATGTCAATGAATAACGAAGGAGCAAGAATCTGGAAACGTTTGACAAGTGAAAATATAGGAAAAAGCATAGCTATAGTTCTTGATGATTATGTATATTCATTTCCAACAGTTCAAAATGAGATTCCTAACGGACGTTCATCAATTACAGGACAATTTGATTTAAATGAAGCGAAAGACTTAGCAAATGTATTGAAAGCAGGAAAACTTCCGGCACCAGCAAGAATAGTTGAAGAAGCGATTGTAGGACCATCATTAGGAAGAGAAACTATAAATACAGGAATAATATCATTTATAATAGCTTTTTTCTTAGTTGTTATATTTATGGGATTATATTATAATACTGGTGGTTGGGTTGCTAATATAGCATTACTTGCCAACGTTTTTTTAATGATGGGAATTTTAGCTTCTTTAGGAGCTGTATTAACTTTACCTGGAATAGCAGGGATTGTATTAACTTTAGGTATGGCGGTTGATGCAAACATCATCATTTATGAGAGAATGCGAGAAGAATTAGCAGAAGGTAAAGGAATGCGTTTAGCAATAGAAGATGGATATAAGCATTCTTATTCTGCAATTATTGACTCCAACGTAACAACCATTTTATCAGCAATAGTATTATATATATTTGGTTCAGGTCCTGTTCAAGGATTTGCTACAACTTTAATTATAGGTATTTTAACAACATTGTTTACAGCATTATTATTATCAAGATTAATATTCGAATGGATGTTAAACAGAAATATGAATATAAAAGTTGACAATAAATTCACAGCAAATGCTTATAAAAAAATACGCTTAGACTTTTTAAAAAATAGAAAGGTTTATTATGTAATATCTTCTATTCTAATTGTAATTAGTTTAACATCTATCTTCACAAGAGGATTTAATCTTGGAGTTGATTTTACAGGAGGTAGAACATATATAGTAAGATTCCATGAAGATGTAAAATCATCAGAATTAGCATCTCATTTGTCTCGTCCATTAAGCAATGCAGAAGTAAAAACATTTGGTAGTAATAACCAAATGAAAATAACAACAAAATACCTTATCAATGATAATTCCATAGATGCAGATAATAAGGTTGAACAAACACTTATTAATTCATTAAATGAAAATCCAATTTATGCTAAATCGGAGATAATGAGTTCACAAAAAGTAGGACCAACAGTTGCCGCAGATATGATATACAAAGCCATTTGGTCAATACTTTTGGCAATAATAATTATCTTTTTATATATATTCATAAGATTTAATAGCTGGAAATATGCAATAGGAGCAATAGGCGCGCTTGTTCATGACACTACCATAGTAATTGGTGCTTATTCTTTATTTTATAGTATAATGCCATTTTCACTTGAAGTAGATTTATCATTTATAGCAGCAATATTAACAGTTGTAGGGTTCTCAATTAATGATACAGTTATTATCTTTGATAGGATACGTGAACATTTAGATTTACACAAGAAAGAAAGCTTATACAATAATATTAACAATGCAATAAATGCAACTTTAAGTAGAACAATTAACACCGTATTAACAGTACTGTTAGTTTTAGCTACCATTTTCTTCTTTGGAAGTGAAGTTATAAGAGGATTTATTTTTGCAATGTTATTAGGAATGATTGTAGGAACTTATTCTTCTATATGCAATGCTTCTCCAATTTCTTATGACATAATTATGTGGTTAGATAAAAAGAAAAAAGGAAAAGAATTATCAAAGTAAAAAAATTAAAAATATCAAAAAAAAAGCTGTAATATTAAATTACAGCTTTTTTTTTGATATTTTACGATTTATAGATTACTTTTACAGCCTATTAATAATTTAAAGTAAGATATAGATGCCAATATTAAATTCTTTAGTTTCTTGGATAATTAAGCAAAGAATTCATCAAATAGACTTCTTTAAAAAATATCCAGTAGAAGTTCAGAATGAATGGATTGGAAATTTAATAGACACTGCAAAAAACACTGAATGGGGAAAAAAATACGACTATAAAAGTATTCGAACAATAACAGAATTTAAGGAAAGAGTCCCCGTATTAGATTATGAAGGAATAAAACCATACATAAACAGACAAATAAAAGGCGAACAAAATATATTATGGCCATCCAAAGTAAAATGGTTTGCAAAATCATCAGGAACAACAAATGATAAAAGTAAGTTCATTCCAGTAACAACAGAATCATTAGAAGAATGTCATTTTAAAGGTGGAAAAGACTTGTTTTCTATTTACTGCCACAACCAACCTGAATCAAAACTATTTGAAGGTAAAGCATTAACATTAGGAGGTAGTCATCAAATAAACAATTTATCAAGTGATTCATTCTACGGCGATTTATCTGCAATACTAATACAAAATCTTCCTTTTTGGGCTGAGTTTTATAGGACACCTAATATAGAAATAAGCTTAATGCATGAATGGGAAGAAAAGATAGAAAAAATGATTCATGTAACATCAAAAGAAAATGTAACAAATATAGCTGGAGTTCCTTCTTGGATGTTAGTCTTAATAAAAGGTATATTAGATTATACTGGACAAGATTGCTTAACAAAAGTATGGCCAAACTTAGAGTTAATTATACATGGAGGAGTAAACTTTGAACCATACAAAGCCCAGTTTGAATCTTGCATAAAAAAGAAAATAAACTACTTAGAAACATACAATGCATCAGAAGGATTTTTTGGCATTCAAGATGAACCCGATTCTCAAGACTTGTTACTAATGTTAGATTATGGGGTTTTTTATGAATTTATCCCTATGGAGGATTTTGATAAAGGGAATCTAAAAACTATAGGATTAGAAGAAGTTGAACTAAATAAAAACTACGCATTAGTAATTTCAACTAATTCAGGATTGTGGCGATATTTAATAGGAGATACCATTCGTTTTCATTCTTTAAACCCTTTTAGAATAAGAATTACAGGACGAACGAAAAATTTCATAAATGCATTTGGGGAAGAATTAATTATAGAGAATGTAGAAAAAGCAATAGCAATAGCATCTTTAAAAACAGAATGTTTGATTAAAGAATACACTGTCGCTCCTTTATATTTTTCCGACAAATCACAAGGAGCTCACGAATGGCTTATTGAGTTTGAAAAAGAACCTGAGAATATTGATTACTTTGCAGAAGTACTAGACAATGCTCTAAAATCATTAAATTCAGATTATGAAGCAAAACGCTATCATAATATGATATTAAAAGAACCATTAATAAGAATAGTCCGTGAAGACACTTTTTTTAAATGGCTTAAAAACAACGGAAAACTAGGAGGTCAGCATAAAGTTCCTCGCCTATACAATAGCAGAAAATACATAGATGAAATAATGTCTTTTATATAAAACTTTACAAGGCTTCCAATTACTTTTGCCCAACAATAAGCTCTGTCATTTTATCTTTGCTTAAATATTTTTGAGCAATCTTTAATAATTCTTTTGCTGAACAATTATTCACTTCACTTATAAAATAATTAAAATAATCCTCAGGTAAATTATAATCAATAATTGTTTTATAAATATTAGCCATAGCAAACGCACCATCGGCATTTCTTATTAAATTGCCTATAATATATTTCTTAACGGTTTCTAACTCTCCTTTACTTACTTCCTTATCACAAATCAAGTCTAATTCTTTATAAATTTCAGTCATCGCTTTATTTGTAAATTTTGCTCCAACATCAGTTGAAATATAAAACATACCCCCTGCTTGAAATGAAGCTACACCAGAGCCAATACCATAAGTATAACCTTTATCTTCTCTTATATTGGACATTAATCGAGAACCAAAATACCCCCCCAAAACGGTGTTAATAACAACCAATTTAATATAATCTTTATGTAGCCTATTAATTGTATGACAACCCACACGAATTGAAGACTGCATAACATTGTCTACTTTTATAAAATTTGTAGATTTTTCTGCAATATTAAATTGTTTATTAAAATCAGTAGAATTACCTTTCCCCCACTTATCCTTTCCAAATATTCCATTTATAGTATCATAAATATTTTCAGGGAATAGCCCAGATATTGTTATATAGCAATTATTGAAAGAGTAATATTTTTTGTAGAAATCAGTTAAATTTTTTGTTTTAATTTCATCAAAAGTATTTTCACTTACTTGCATCCCATAAGGATGTGTTTCTCCATATATTAATCCCGCAAATTTTCTTCTAGCTATATGACTAACTTTTTGAAGGGATATTAGATAAGCTTGCTTTTTATTATTTAAATACGTTTCTAACTCATTATCAGGAAAATTCGAAAATTTTATGATAGATTCCATTATTTCCAAAGTTGTATCTAAATATTTATTTAGAGAATAAAGAGTAATGTAAGCATTATCATTATCCACTTCTAATTCTAAATAAGCGCCATAGAAGTCAATTATGTCAGCAATTTGTTTTGAGTTATATTTATTTGTTCCTTCATTAAGTAATCGATTTGTTGTATTAGCATATAAAGGAGCTTTTTGAAAATAATTACCCGCTTTAAAAACAAATTCTATCCTTGTTATTTCCTGAGTCCCTGACTTAAAAGAATAAATAGGAATTTCATTAGAAAGAAGAAACTTCGAATGTTGAATAAATGCAATATTTTTTATTTCATTTATTTCAGGAGCTATTTCTCTTTTTAATTTCATTTAATAATTATTCTTTTGTTGATAAATAATACAAAGTATTGGCTTTTTCTTGCTTGAATATTTCTTGAGCAACTCTTTTTATATCTTTTTGTGAAACCTTTCTATACATTTCTACCTGCTGATTAATTTTATTAGCATCCCCTAAAAGTTCGTAATAAGCTAAAGACATTGCTTTATTAAGGACATTCATTTCATTTAATGTATGATTTGCCTCTATTTTGTTTTTTACTTTGCTTAACTCTTCTTTAGAAATACTTTTCGTTTTAAGTAAACTCAACTGTCTCTCTATTTCTTCTTCCGCTTTCTCTATAACAACGCCTTCAGCTATCTTCCCAGAAATAACAAAAACACCTAACTCTATTTCTCCTGTTATATAAGCATTTATTTCACTAAACATTTTCTTCTCTTTTACTAAAGATTGATATAACCGCGAAGAATATCCATTTGAAAGAACATCTGAAATTAAATCAGAAGCATAATAATCTTTATCCAAACGTGATGGCGAATGATATGCTATATATAAAGCATCATAAGGAACTGGTTTTGTAATAGCCTTTGCTCTGGCAGATATTTGCTCTGGCTCTTCATCCAAAATCCTATTATATTTCTCTCCAGCACTAATACCTCCAAACCATTTCTCTACTAATTTATATGTTTCTTTTATTGAAATATTTCCCGATATTGATAAAATTGCATTCGAAGGATTATAATGCTTCTTAAAAAAAGCTTTAACATCTTCCATCTCTGCATTTCTTATATGACTTGGGGTTTTACCTATCGTTGCCCATCTATAAGGATGTTTTCGAAAAGCTAGCTTCCTTAATTCTAACCAAACATCTCCATAAGGCTGATTCAAATATGACTGCTTAAATTCCTCCACCACTACTTTTCTTTGAGTATTCAAACTCTTCTCCGAAAATGCCAACCCCAACATACGGTCAGATTCCAACCATAAACCAGTTTCTATATTTTCTTTAGGCAATGTTAAATAATAATTAGTAATATCAGTATTCGTAAATGCATTATTCTGTCCTCCTACGTTTTGTAAAGGCTCATCATATTTAGGAATATTTACAGAACCTCCAAACATCAAATGCTCAAATAAATGAGCAAAACCTGTCTTATTTGGATCTTCATCTTTCGACCCAACATCATATAAAACATTAATCGCTACCAAAGGCGTTGCTAAATCCTCATGCAAAATAACACGCAATCCATTTGGTAATATAAACTTCTCAAAACTTATCATAAAATCTTGTAATTATTATTTTAGACAAATGTACTTTTTTTTTTATTCTAAACAATAATGTCTAAAATTATTTTTTCAATTGATAACATTTAGACTACTTAGACCTGCTCTCAATAGTGTTATAATGCACTATTTATACAACCATATCACTCTCCCAAATACATAACTTATTCTAAATATATTAACAAAACGCAATTCCACCCCCACTCTACCATCTATCTCAAAATAAAACATTCAAATATTTCTTGCTTTTTTAATAATTATTCTAACTTTGTGCTGTTTCATTAATTTAAATTCTATGCTTATAAATGCTTTGAAAAACACGCTAAGAGGGATAATTCTTATAATTATTGCTTCAATAATAATACTTGTTGCCGACTTAAACAACAGAAAGAAAACAGAAGATATTAAGCAAACAAATGCTTTGCAAGAAGGCAAAGTATATAAGATTGGAATTGGATATTTTGCTCCCGAAATTGCTTGGGACAATTGTATGAAAGGAGTTATCAATGGTTTAGCTGAGGATGGATTTGTATTAGGGAAAAACCTCGAATTGGTACAATCACATGCAAATGCAGAGATTGCCTCTATTCCTGCCGTATTTCAAAATCTCGACAATCAGGATGTTGATCTCATTATGGCTTCATCCACTCCTTGCTTGCAAGCCTCCATCAAGGCTGTAAAGAAAAAGCCCGTAGTATTTACCTTTGTGTATGACCCAATAGCAGCGGGTGCAGGCAAGAGTTTTGACGACCATTATCCTAATGTAACTGGCGTTGGTTCATTTCCTCCTGTTGAAGAAACGGTTGATTTTATCAAAAAATTTAAACCTTCAGCAAAAGTTGTAGGAACAATATATAATTCCTCGGAGGCCAATTCCCGAAAGGTAATTGCTTCTTCCAGAGACTTCTTTAAAAAGCAAGGTTTAAAGCTTGAAGAGATTACTATTACAAATACAGCCGAAGTATTTCAAGCAGCGCAGGTGCTTTGTTCAAAGAATATTGATGTTCTTTGGATTACTGGAGATAACACCGTTATGCAAGCATTCGATGCGGTTGTCAAAAATATGGATAAAAGCAATGTCCCAATTATTGTTAATGATGTTGAATTTATTGACAAAGGAGCAATGGCGGGCGTAGGTATCGGTTGGTATGAAACGGGAAAGTACACAAGTAAAT
>Ga0209417_1001054_pt1 | contig 54330 bp, 53 predicted proteins | sample RifGroF2_FD_184002 | JGI IMG/M metagenome (GOLD analysis project Ga0209417, IMG submission 184002) | Groundwater microbial communities from Rifle, Colorado, USA - Groundwater F2 (SPAdes) (version 2) | ecosystem: Environmental > Aquatic > Deep subsurface > Groundwater | place: Rifle, Colorado...
AAAAGTATCAGAAACAAGGCTTAAACAAACACAAGAATTAATTAATGATCGTCCAAGAAAAATTCATAATTTTTATACGCCTAATGAAGTTTTTTATAAACTGTTGCACTAGAGCCTTGAATGTTCCTAGTATCTTTAATATCATCACGCGGTACCTACACCATCGGTCATCCGTAGGTACGCAGGTATATTTTGCTCATTGTTTCGTTATCTGTTTTTTTGTCTGAGGGGGCAGGAAATTGTCATTGGAAACAATTTTCTTACCAGTTCTTTTCTCTAACTCTTTTCGTGCTCTTTTAGCAATGCCTCCACCTCTCTTACCAGCAATCTTATTTTCTGGCATGCTTGTTGCTTGTGTTCTTTCGGCAATTTGCCGTGTAGATAGTTAAACTAATGCCGAAAAAATTAGCTCTGCTTCAGTCATATGATCCCGAAGATTTTGCGTTCTTAATCCTTTGATTTTCTTGTGATCTTTAACGCTTACGTCAGACCATTCCTGATGGATGATATTTGTTAAAATGGCAAACTCATCTTCTTTAGTTATATCATGATCTTTCCAGTAATCCTTTAGCTTGTTGCGGGTTTCCTGTCCCATCATTCTTTGTTGAATCCATTTTTTACTTCGACCTTGTTTCTGCCAATATTCGCGTGAACGATTAAGCGCTTTTTCAGGATCAGTCATTTCCTGCATTCTTTCATGTCCTGCTTTTGCAAGCCACAATTTGATTGGTTCAGCTTTAGGGCTCGGGACAGATTGGACCAAACGAAGAATAGTTTCGACGTTTGCCGCATCAGTTTTGTAGAATTTTCCATCACTCGATTGCATTTTCAGTTTGTCACATTTTGTGACAGACTCATTGCCTTCCCTTTTTAAACGGCTTTTAAGAGTTGTCCAATAACTTTGAGCTTTCTTGAAATCTTTTTGCTCTAGTAATGCTGCAATGATGTCAATTACTGAAAAATACCAAGTTTCGGTCTTTTCATCATAAAATCGCCGAATTTTATAATTTTCAAATACTGCCAATGTATTTTTCATCTTGTTTTATCTCCTATTTAAATTCTCCCATTTTCGAATTCCGCAACATACACTCTTTCAAGTACTTGCAAACCCGCCGTACGCCACTGGGAGGTACGGTCAGCCGTACGTAAACAGCAGCACACTGAGTTTGCGCTTTCCGTTTCCGTCGGCCTTTTGCCCAACTCCGTAGCTTGCGTTAGAAGACAGCACCGGGAAAAGGATTGGTTTTATCATTTCTTCAATGTCTATCCCAAGTAAAAAAACTCCTTACCTCCCCATCCGGGCATTTCACTTTAAATAATTTTCCCCTAATCTGCTCCAGAGATTTGATAACATGCGTTAATTGACCCATAGTGGCTCTGCACATAGTGTCTAAACATAATTCGATTAAATAAGCCTGCTCGTCATTACATTTAATTATTGGCATAATGAATCACTTCTCATTGCTACAACTGATCCGGCACCACGCCCTTCTTCTCTTCCTTCAAGAAAGTGGCGATTACGGAACTGATCTGCTTAAACGCGACCGGATAATAATCCCAGATTTCGACGCAAAGATTCACGATTATTGAATTCTCGTTCAAACGTTTGACCTTGTACTTCTCATGAACGTGGCCGCAGAAATTCCATGGCACATTCGGGTCCGCGTCCTCGGCCCGGTGCGTCATGCAAATATCTTTTGAACCATAATGAATATAGACCTTCGAAATGATCGTATTGAGGCTGTTGTGCCGGTCGTGATTACCTTTAATGAAAATAAACTTGCCGTTCAGTCTCTTTTCGAACTGACGGTATTTCTCTACTCCACCCTCTTTCCCGCCTTTAAAGATGAAGTCGCCCAGAAAGAAAACTGTATCGTCCGGCTTAACCCGCTCATTATGCTTGCGGATGATCGCTTCATTCATCTCTTCAACCGTCGTAAACGGCCTGTTGCAATATCGGATAATATTGAAGTGCGAAAAATGATAATCTGATGTCCACCAGTAGTTCATAGCCCTGCCGTATTCTTCCCTTAAATCACGTTAACCTTTTCCATTAGCCATGCGCAGGAGATCATTCTGGGTCTCATAGGCGCATGACGCTATCAACTTAATAAAATCCGCATCATTTTTATGCGCTTTTTCAAGCGCGCTGATGTATTCCGACCGCTTGAGTGGCGGGATGATCGCAATAATGTATCCTGCCTGCATAAGCGCTACATTCATTAAAAGTCTGGCGATTCGCCCGTTACCGTCAACAAATGGATGAACAAACACAAACTCTTTATGAAGCTTGGCGGCATAGACAACAGGATGAGTGTCTTTCTTTAAGCGGGGCAAATCCTTAATAAATTTCTGCATCATCCCGGGAAGCGCGTCTGGTGTAGGCAACGGATATTGAGAACCCGTAATAATAGCCTGAACCTTCCGATACACTCTGGCATCTTCTTCTTTGATGCGATGATAGAAGAGCGCATGCAACTTCTTGATATCTTCTTCCGTTATTGTTTTCCCGGTAGCAAGCGCATACATGTGATCAAACGCATCACTGTGCCCCGTGGCCTCGTAATGATCTCTAAGCGGCTTTCCGGCGATGGTGAGCCCATCCTCGATGACCACTTTTGTTTCCGATATCGTCAAAGAGTTCCCCTCAAGCGCGTTGCTTGAATAGGTAAGCCCAATACGAAAATATTCCTTTATCTGGTGGTTCATTTCATTGCTAAAGGGGCGCAATGCGTTTATCTTTGCCTGAGCCTCATCAACCTTAGTTAAAATTTCTTTCATGTGTCCTCCGTTCTTACTGGCTTAAGAGCCAAGAAACTGCTACGAATTGAGCTGTTTAAATATTTCACCTATCCAAGCCGGGGCATAACGAATATCCCTTATAAGCTGTTTTTTATCCTCGGTTGATAATCTTCTTTTAAGCGAATTAATAATCTTCTCATCGATATTACTTTGTTTCATGTAACGTAAAGCCTGGATAACCAAGCCGCTCACGCGACCGGCAGTCGCCATATTCTTTGGTGATGTCTTCTTAAACATAATATGCCAGTTACCAACTTGAACCACCCGGGTAGAACCATCTGTTAATAAAGCAATCTTTGCCGGTACTTGATCGGATAACCCCAGCAAGTTAGCCGCGTATGCTCCGGAAGGCTGAATCTTAAGATTATCTTTTTCAGCAAGTGCGGCGGTAAGCCGCTCAACGCTTGGCGGCATTTCTCCAAAATCTGGATGTTTCCGTGGATAATCATAAAGCCCACGCGCTAATCGACGAATGTCACCAGATCGGACTAACCGGCTCAACGCCTGATCTACAGCGGCACGATTGCCAAGATCAAGAAAATGACTTGGGGCAAACACCCAGCCTTTTTTCTTGCCGATAATCCGACGAAAAATCTTGCTCTCAATAGATTCATTCATATTTATCTCTTTTCAATGTCAGAAATAAAATATCGCACTTCTGACACAAAGTAAAGCTGTTTTTAATCTCCAGTGTTATTAAGTACCACAAAATGTCCACTATTTATGAGACATTTCGATTTAGTGGACATTTACGTGTCCATCTATGTCCATCAAAATGCCCTTTTTTGACCTTCCCGGGCGCCCGTAGGATACCCCTAAAATCGCCTGTATTCCGACGCTGGGCGCTTATTTTAACCAGTTTGACCATTGATGCCCAAAACTCAAAAGTGATGGACATGGACATCGATTTTATTGACCATAATCACTGGATCCCTGTGCCTCGCCGTAGCAAAAGGCGAAAGCACTTTGGCGAAGGCGGGCGGAACCGCCTCCAAACATAAAAAATCCCTATGATCGAGCCGGAACCCGGTACAGTCATAGGGAAAAATGATCTTAAGATGCCATGCCCGGCTAAAACACTCCTACTTCTCCGCGACAACAAGCATTTCAAAGTCTTCTGTGGTCAGCTTGTCGTTTCTTGAGTATGCCCCGAGCTTCGCGCCAAAAATATCGATCTTTTTGAACTCGAGCGTCTTTAAAAGCCACGTTATCTCGCTGGGCACGTAATAACGCTCGTTACACTTAAGCTCCCTTTTATTGCCGGAATCATCCTCAAAAACAGCAGTGTTATGATCACGGAACGCCATCAGGTCAAAGGAGCACTCCTTACACTGGGACTGGCCTTCATTCTGCGCCGACTTATAGAATTCACTGACCGAATGGAACAGCGGGAACAATCCGTTTAATGTGGTGAAGATGAGCTTCCCCTGACCGTTCAAAGCCCTGGCCGCGCTCTTGAGGATCGCGAAATTCATTTCATCTGTTTCCATAAGAGAAAACCCGCCTTCGCATAGCATAATTGCCAGATCAAATTCACCGTTAAATGGAAGATTGCGGGCATCTTGTGTTTGGAAGTCGATGGTCACCCATGCCTCTTGCGCCTTTTCCCTTGCCCTTTTGATCTGATTCTCAGAAAGGTCAACACCGGTCACATTATATCCCCTCTTTGTCAGTTCAATCGCATGACGGCCGGTACCGCAACCGATGTCGATGATCTTTAGGGATTTATCTCGCCCGACCTCAGCCTCGATAAAATCACATTCACCAATCGTCCCTTGGACAAAACATTCCTTGTCGTATTTGTGCGCGTAGTTCTCAAATAATGATTCGTACCATTGTTTCATTTTGACCCTTTTTTACAGCGCCCCGACCACCGACTCAGCCAAGCGCATTATCGCATTACTATAATCCTGACACTGGCCAGCAGTAGGAAACAATAAATACGACTGGCTTTTTTTTTGGATTAGTTTCATGTCAATTCTTGCAAGTTCTTTTATTAGCTTGTTTTCATTATCTTTAATGTCTATGGATTTATCTGCGTAAGCATCTTTAGTTATTAAATTATTAGAATAAGAATCAAAAAGTCTCTTTTGAATCCCGATGTTGTCAGTTAGATTTCCATATAGTATTTTCTTTTTGATTAATAGTTGCTCGTTATCTGATTAATCTTGGTTTTTGGCTAAATTATCCATTCTGTCTTCTTTAACTGATCTTTTTTCGTTTGCACTTCCGGGGAAAGCTATGACATCTTCTTAAGCCGTAGTGGTTAGAGTTTATTTCATTTTCTTCATTTTCTTCATTTGAGATAGGCATCAAAAATAACGCATTAGATGTTGTTGTGCACTAATTATTTCAACTATTATCCTTAGTGCTCATAGTTATTTTAAAAACCCAGAATTTAAAAATAACGTAAGTAAATACAGCGGTGATGGAAGTTGCTGTGATAAGAGCAATAAACACCTTTTCTTTATTGCCTGCTAAAATTAAATAATTTATACCTACATTAACCACCAACGCACATACATTGGCAATAATAAACCGAAACACCTCAGACTTTGATTTACCCTTACAAGCGAAAGTCCAATATTTGTTTAGAATATAGGCTGCGGCCCCACCACACGTAAAAGATATCCCCTTAGCAATTGTGTATGGCAGATAATGAATGAGTAAGGAATACACGCCCATATCAACCCCAACAACGAACATTCCCGTGATCAAAAATTTAAATATTTCTTTAAAATTCATTTGTATTTTTTACTTCCTATTCTGCAAGATTCTTAAAACCCTTTTTCATTCTCTTGGAAATATTCTCCACTATTGTCTGCGGAATACCAAAGACGGCCGATGCTGTCGCATTAGACGTATTTGACATTATTTCTGATTGCATTTTTAACATACGCATAGCTTTACGCCAAGTACTATTTTCCAAGTCCTTTTCCTTGCGATGTATTTTAATGGTTGATGTGTATAATTTAAGAGCCTTATCGACGCACAGCGGAACAGAATATTCCTGCGCTGTTTCCTGAGCATTATTTGATAAAACTCTTTTCTCTTTCTCGGATAATTTGAAAAACCAATCAAGACAAGCGGCAAATTCGCGGATATTATCCTTCTTGATGATCCGTCCATTTTGCTTGTCTTTCACTATCTCTCTGACCCCTGGCGCATCAACAGCTACAACAGGTGTGCCAGCGGCCATTGCCTCTGCCAAAACCATTCCCTGCGTCTCGCTGTGTGAGGCAAAAGCAAACACATCAAGCGCGTTATAGGCACTAACAAGCTGCTTACTTTGCAAGATACCCGTTGTAATCAGACGCTCAGACAACTTACTCTTGGCAAAACTAGATTTTATTTCCTTTAATAATGGCCCGCTGCCAACCACAACAAAATAGGTATTTTTATGTTTCTTTAAAAATGTCGCCACTGCTTTTGAAAGGAATAAAACATTTTTTTCCTCAGCCAGCCTACTGATAATACCAACAACAAAGGCGTTTTTGGGAATATCAAAAAATTTGCGAAATGTTTCGCCGTCACCTTTTTTAAACTCATCCACATAAATACCCGTTGGCAATACTTCGATCGGCACACTTACACCTCTTTTTTTCAGAAGTTTGGCCACACTTTCGCTGGGCGCAATCACCTGATCGCACAAATCGGCATAACCTTGTGCCAGCTTTATTACAAAAGTTTTCATTGCCTCTGAATCGCCAGGTACATAATGAGTATTTTCTTCATATAAAGTATGGTTTGTAAAGATAATGGGAATATCAAATTTAGCAGACGCCCTGAGGGCTGTGTCACCGACTAAAAATGGATGATGCGTATGAATGATGTCAGGTTTAAATTTCTTGAGAGCCGCATTAAGCTGAAGAGAAAGTGGCAATTCAACCGAAAAGTCCGTTTGATTAAAATTAGGAATCGAAGGGAGACGGATGATATTTTTCTCATTTTTATCAGTGCCTTCAAAACCCGGCGCAATAATTAATACTTTATTGCCGCGTTTACGGAATTCATTGGAAAATACCTCTATCGATTTCTCCAACCCCCCGACAATCGGTTTATAGGTATTTGTCATCATCACAATTTTCATTTTATACTTCCTTTTTAAACGTTTTCTTTGTTATATATTTTTTCAATCCATATCCGGCAACTATCAACGCTACAGCAAGCGCGATTTTCCACCAATGACTCGGATTAGAAAAAACCCCTACTGCTGAATCACCAAAATAAACCAATACCATCATACCCGGAAAAAGCCCGATGAAAGTGGCAATAATATACTCACCGAACTTAACCCGCGATAACCCAAAAGCAAAATTCTGTATATCCAACGCAATATTGGGAATTAAACGCACAAAAAAAACACTCATAAACCCATTCTTAGCGACAGACGCATGAATGCCGTCCATTCTCCCACCGATCAGCTGTTCAGCCCAATCATGCAAAAAATAACGCGCGGCTAAAAACTGCCAGGCAGCACAAATAAGTTCAGCAGCAACAATATAAATCAACCCCGTCCATCCCCAAATGATCCCGGCAACAATTTTAACCGGCGTTGAAGGAATTAAAATAAATGGGCGTATCTGATAAAACCCGATATAAATGAGCGGCCCCCAAAATCCATGCGCCTCGACAGCTTGCTTCATATCACCTATTTTTAAATGAAACAAATCAACATGACATAAGCGTAAAGTTAAAAAGACAATCAAAATAAGCGCACTCGCAGAGCTAATTTGTATTAAAAGTATTTTTTTATTCTTATTTAGCGGCATTAATGCACTTTTTCTTTTTAATCAATACCAAACAGGCATTATAACAAACGAACAACAACCTGCTGTTCATTATCTGGAACCGAAACCGATGCCATCCCGGGAAAATTCACTTCAAGGGTAGGTGCTTTTTTATGCCAGTCAGCCTGCCATTCAACAAATATTTCATTATTTGCCTTCTTTAATTTCAAAGAAATGATCCCGAAAATAGTCGGCGCAGGACCAAACAACATCTCTTGATCTGTCTCGATCCACTCTAATGGCAAGCCCGAACAGAGAATCAATTTCCTTTCACCTTCTTCACGGAGAAAACAGTTTCTCAACATCATGATCCATTCTGCCGCAGCCCATGTATGCTGACCATCCCCCATGCACCCACCTTTAGTCTGCGGATGAATGGCTTCGGGCCATTGACCCGTAGATGACGCAAGATCAGCAATACCTTTCATTAATATAAAATATTTTGCATCCCCTGCACGAAGGAATACCTGCGCCATATGCAAAGTTAAATATGGATTGATCCCGGAATGACTCATATCATGAAACAAGCCATTATGAACTAGACAGTTCTCATACAGATATTCATTGGTCGCACGTAAACGCAAATTGTTTGACTCCCATAACTGCAAAGGATAACCTGCTGCAAGAGAACCAACTGATGAGCTATCCAATCTTCGATATGGTGAAGACGGCATAGCCAGAGATTTGATTGTGTGTTCAACCTTATTCAAACTCTCCTCAATGCTCCGGGAAAATTGTTTTATTTCCTCAAACAATCGCTTTGTATATTCTGTATCCCCATACTCAGCCAATAAATACGCTGCCGCTTTCATTCCTCCGAGGCACCAAAAACTATCCCAATAATAATAATTGTTTGGCCCAAAATGTTCAGCGCTAAATCCCGATGGCATTAGCCCCGCATGTAAATCATTTGTATCAGGAGAAAGACGTTTATTTAATATCCATTTAATACCTTTTTGAATCATATTTTTCCATTCGGGCTTTGGCTTTGTACCCGTCATCTGACAATATTTTTGAATCAGCCACAACACCTGTCCATTAGAATCCCACTCGCCTTCCTGTGACTCAAAATAACCGTTCATTTTCTGCCGGCGCTCAAATTGATCAATGATATTTTCACTGCGCTTATGAAAACCACTGCACAAAAGAGCATAGGTAATAAAAACAGCATCGCGAAACCAGAAACGTTTATAAGTATACGGCCCGGCGTAGACATCCTTGGCAGTATGTATCAAAACGGTCCTAAGCGAAGCATCAAAAAGAAATTGAAAATGGCTGTTGGGAATTTTAACCTGTACGGCATCCTTGAGACAATCAGCCCAATCATTGGCGCTTGTTTTTGAATCTAGCAAAACCGAAGGTTTTTCTATTAAAGGTATCTCGACAGTGATTACTCTTTTACCACTTTCTCCAATTTGAAACATGGCTGCAGCACTACCCATTTCAAGGGGACATTGCATATATTGTTTAGTGTCTTGTGGTGTGTAAAGCCTATGATAGACATCCCCCTGATGAAAATTAGAAAAACAATACGCATCTGGCACATCGTTTAAATAAACAAATTGTTTTTTATCAACTTGCCAGCCAGGCTTGTCTTTTAATAATGCAATATCAGTAATAAGGCTAACCCCCTCAGGATTACACGGTCTGAGCGAAACAACAAGACTACTGTCATCTAGACCCTCTGCTGCAAGAGATATCCGGCAAACAGGAATATTCTTTATCTTAATCATTTCAACTCTAGAGTTGAGATGTATATTTCCAGCAGATGATTCCGTTACAATACTATTATTGTTGATCAAATCCAGATACTGTCTCACATCCTTGGCCTGTGAAGGAATTAGATCATTGCCATTCTTATTTGTCACCCAGGCATCAATTGACCATCCATCTCCAAATGGTGTCACTAGTCCGCAAGGATCAACCAAAGGTGTTTCTTCAACATCCGGCAATCCAGCCACAGTCCAATTACGATGAGTTAAATTAATATGGGTTAAGGAAAATGACCGTGGAATAAACGAAACATCGCACGGATCAAACTGTTTATTGATCCAAACAGGCCAAACCCAATCAAGATTATATTGAATTACCTGCGCATTAAGTAGACCACGCGCGTGCAAAACCGCTGTTGCTCTCAATAATTCTGTAGGTGCCAGTACTTCGGACGGTTGACCAAAACGCCTTACCTGAGCAAACAAACTGATAGGATCTAAAAACCCATGTCGCCTTGCCGCGTTTTTAACAATATATTTACATAAAAATTGACTAATCATACACTTCCTTTATAAAGAGAAGCTGTTTCCATTTATAACAACGGTGAAATGAGCCTTGTCAGTGAATTTCTTAGTTTTACCATTACAGATAAATTATTCATATCACTTAAAGTCAATTCCTTAGAATTTTCCAAATCGATCTTAAACTGGTCATCAATGACTTTAGTAACCTCATCACTGTAAATGACAGCATTTATTTCATAGTTAAGCCTGAAACTGCGGATATCTAAATTAGCGGTGCCGACCGAACAGTTTTTACCGTCACATGAAAATATCTTGGAATGAAAGAATCCAGCCTTGTAATGATGTATTTTTACTCCAGCTTTAAGCAAATCCTCAAAATAGGAAAAAGCCGCCCAATACGCCAGAGGCAGGTCGGGAATACCGGTTAAAATTAAAACGACATCAACCCCTTTCATTGCCGCAATTTTAAGCGCCATGACGATACTTGGTTCAGGAATAAAGTACGGTGAGCAAATATAAATATTTTTACGCGCCATCGTTATCAAAGAAAAATATGAATGCAGTATCGATGGCCACTGTGTGTCAAACCCGGATGTTGGAAGCTGTATGGGTGTTTTAATTTTAAACGCATCCTCGCTTAAAATAAGCGGGTAATATTTTTCAGTCAAAATTTCATCATTGTTTGTTGTGTTGTACCAATCAATCGCGAAAATTGCCTGCAGGATACAGATGGCCTCTCCCGTTATTTTAATATGTGTATCGCGCCATGAGTCATATTTTTTACCCCCATCGATATATTCCTGACCGACATTCATGCCACCGGTATAACCGATTTCACCATCTATCACTGCGATCTTACGGTGATTGCGATAATTAAACGTGTGCGTTTTAAACGGTGCCATATAGTTAAAGAACGGAAAAATTTCAATATTTTCTTTGCGCAGTTCGCGAATATAATTATTCTTTAATGTAAAAAAACATCCTGAGAAATCATAGAGAATCCGCACCTCTACGCCTTCACGTGCTTTGGCAATCAAAATATTTTTTAATTCCTGTCCTAAAGGATCATTGGAATACCAGATAAAATACTGCAGGTGAATGAACTTCTTGGCCGCTTTTAGATCTGCTTTTAAAGCATCAAACTTATCCTTACCATTATGAAATATCTGAACTTCATTATCTGTTGTTAGTAAAGAGTGTGAGTTGTTATAAAGAAGTGTAATTAGATCTTTTTCGGCGTAAGAGAGCCCTTTTATATGCTCTACCTTTTGATCCTGGACATATCTGAGAGGCTCAAGAATACTCACCAATTGTTTAGCAATAGATTGTGGCAGCCTGGTTTTGTGATCATAAGCCTTTTTCCAATTACGTCCGAAAAATAGATAAAGAACAAAACCAAAGCCGGGCATGATCACAAAAATAAAGACCCATGCAAAAGTTTCAGCTGGATCACGGTTATCAAGAAGAAGGAAGATAACAGTGCCAACCAGGCAGATGTGAAATACAACTAATAGAATTGCCATTAACATAGTTTAAAAATTAAAATCCGCAATCAGCGGTAAATGATCTGAGGCTATTCTTGTTAAAGGAGTATTGGGTATCTTGACCGATTCAACGTGAAGATTACCATTATAGAAAATATGGTCCACCTCAAAAAGTGGTAGAGGGCTAAATAATGTCTTTCTAGAGCTTTTATGAGGCATGGAAGATTTAACTTCATCAAATGATGCCCTAAGTAGTTGATATCCTCGGGCACGCGGGCCTTCATTAAAATCACCGCAGAAAATAGTTGGAACTTTATGCGAATCCATATTTAGCCACTCTTCGCCTAAAAGACTTTTGATTTGTTCAAGACGCTCGTTAGCCCGTAAACTGAGATGAGTATTAACAAAATTTATTACTCTACTGCCAATTGTTACCGAAATCCATATAGCATAGCGGGGTTCAAAGAAATATTTAAATAAATGAATAAAATTTTTCCTTGGAATAGACCTTTTCGGGTAACTCGGCAAGTCCACAGATTTTTTGATTTCAAAAGGATGCCGACTTAAAATAGCAATACCATAATGTTCTCCCTCGATATCGATCGCCGGCTGAAAATGGCATTGCATACGAAGATGCTGCGCGATCAAATGAGGCTGATCCATCCGGTTACTCCAGCTTCGATTAACATCTAATTCCTGTAAGGCAACTAGATCAGGATTGAACTGCTCAATAACGCGGGCAATCCGACTGGGAAGAACTCTTCCGTCTAATCCACGGCAACTATGAACGTTATAAGTCATCACTTTTATTTTCAAGATCGGTTTTGTTTTCATATGACTACGCTTTTCTATCCCTTACTTCCATAAAGACCAGGTCTAGCTTCTGCTATTACCATCATAGTTGCCGTTATTGTTTCGTAGTTGTGCTTGTCATTGTTGTTACGGTCGCCACTTTCAGCGAATACAGCAAATGCAAAATTAGTTTGCCTAAAACGTGAATGCGTCTAAAGTCCTAGCCCACATTTTTCTTCAGGAGTAATTTTATAGGTACACCTCGGGTCTTCCAAGCTGTCATATAGACCTTGCGCCTGCGCTGTTTTACTTGTTTAATAAAACAATGCTGGCATTTTGTATTCCTGGTAAAGTCTGTGCAAAATGCGCCATTATATCATCCGAACATTCCAATTTAACAATTTGCATCTTATCCTTGTACAATTTCACATCATATCCAGTTTCATTTTTAATAATTTTCTCAATGCTTGCCATACTGATATTTTTGGGATCAAATTGGATCTCTTTGATATTCTGTGTTTCCAAAGAGCTCAGGAATCCGCCAGGAAGATAAATTGTCCCATTGTTAAAATCAACTGCATAAGCAATGATTCCAGGGATTAAAAAGAAAAGCAAACCAATCCCATCTAAAATAGCAACACCGACGTCAATACGCCCCTCTTTTTGCCCTTTACGTTCAGGGTACATAATAGTTCCACAACCTGCCAATTGAAAAATTAAAACCGCATAAATGGACACATAAAACATATTACATATTTATTTTAACATAATTCAACCCTTCTTCTTAATTGATTCTGTTTGTTCTTGACCTTTCCATGTTTTGAGGTCATTACTTTAATTATTGCTTCTTTAACTTTTCAAGGAACCCCTCTGCTGATTTCGCAACCATATCTTTACATCCCAGGCCTAAGGCCAGTGCAAACCCTAATCCGAATGACCCTAAAATAATGGTTATGGTCAATCGAACAATCCCTGCGCCGATTTGCAGTTGTTCTAAAGACATGGATATCGTAAAAACCATTATCACAACTTCAGTGATCTTGCTTAAAATATTGACTTGCGAAATACCAATGTTGTTTGCGGTAGTTTTTACGATATTTTTCATTATTACAGCTGCGAACATTCCGACAATAAGAATAAATATGGCCGCAATAATATTAGGAATGAAAAGCGATATTCTTTGCAATAAATCAGCAGCGATAGTCAAACCCACAGAATTAAGAGCAACAACAAAGGTGATCAATAAAGCTAACCAATAACAGATGCCACCAACTAATGCTGAAAGCGGATGACTGATACCGCTTTTTGTTAAGAGGCCACTTAAACCGATTTGACTGGAAAGCTCATCCAACTTTAGTACTTTTAATAACTTTGTGACAATCGTCTTAATTAATCTTGAAATAACTGATCCTATTAAGAGAATTAAAATCACTAAAATCGCGCTTACGAAAAACTGGCCCATCTGCGCAAGAACTACTTTTGCAGGTTCAACTAAGACATCTCGCCAATTGTCCATTTCAGCCTCCTTTTCTTACTTGTTAATCTTTATTTATTGATAAAATCTTTGGGCTATATCTATAAAGCTCACAAATGCAATCAATGTAGCCGCATCGCTCACAAAAAGATTCATCGTCCACAAAATTCATCATTCCAAAATAATTAACGTTTCCCTTGTTATTGTTGGGCGTTAACGCGATGGCCACCGTTGCTTCTTCTGATCTCGATCTCAAGGGAAAGTTCATAATGCCCGCTCCTTTCTTGAGAATTTTAAGACTCAATGCTGATAGCTGCCGCCGGACATGAGTCAGATTCTGTTCGGCATTTATCTTCAGCCTCTTCTGGCACTTGATCTACGTGAATAACAGCTTTGTCACCTTCCATTTTAAAGACTACTGAACAAGCATTCACACAATCTTGACATCAAACACAAAGTTATTTATCTATTTTTCATATACAGGTAAATACTGCTTATATTTCCGAACTTATATTTGTTTATATTTTCTTACAAAAATATCCGATACCGAAACCTACTGCCATGATTAACGGTATCAGGATGATCTGGGACATGCCAAATACCCAAAATAAAAAATGAAGCATGATGACATGGGTATTCTGGAGCAATATAATTAAAAATAAAACACCAACGATGAGAAGTGCGATTTGTTTTGGCTGTATGACCATCTTTCACCTGCCTAGATTCATTGATGCAATCTTAGCACCCGAAAGGACATATTTCAGTGCTCTTAAAATGTTATCCCGAACAAGCGCATTAATGAACTGATTCCGATCGCCATTAAAATGATCGCGACAACTAACACGATGACTCCCTTTTCTATATTCTTCGTCTCCATCGGTTAAAGGCCTCTTCATTTATATTTTATATTATTTTGATGGGCCTAACGACCCGTTTGATGCTAATCAAGATCTTTATTATAAAATATTTGCAGGTTAATTCTTTTATTTCAACAATGAGCCCTTATGAATCTGGTCCTTTCGGATATCATACTCTTGCTGAGTAATCTTTCCGTTTTTAAGATCTTCATCAATCTGTCTCATTTGCCGTTCTGCCTGAATTTCATATCCAGCCCCTGCACCCAGGACTCCGGCCCCCGTGCCGCCCCAGAAAGAACTGCTACAGCCCGTCAGAGTTACAACTAAAAGCAAAACCAACAAACCTTGGTATTTTCTCATTAATGTGCACCTTTATCTTATTTTGTTGACATACACTTAATCATTATGATCCACTGTCCTTTGAATGCTACCACCGGCATTCTCTATATCTTGCCCCGCTCCTCGCAGCATATTACAGCCCAAAACTGAGGTCAGTAAGAATAAGGCTGCAAGTAATAATAAAAAATTTGTTTTCATACCATTGCCCTCCTATACACTTTATTAACAAAACAGACCAATTCATGGCCATTAAACGGTTTTTGTAAAAACCCCTGTGCCCCTATTTTAAAAGCACGCTCTCTTAGGCTGACATCTTTGTCCGCCGAAATAATAATGATAGGACGTTTAGATCCTGATTTCAAAAGACGACTTTGCGCTTCCCACCCATCCAGTCCCGGCATGTGAATGTCCAGGATCAAACAGCCTTTGGTAGTGTTCGGCACAGCACTAAAAAAGTCTTCTGCGGAAGAAAATGTCCGCACTGAGAACCCGTATGTAACCATAAGGACTTTAAGAGCAGCGCACACTGATTCATCGTCATCCACAATATAAATTAGTTTCTTATCTGTAGATATTTCACCAGACTTCTTAATCTGTAATTCCTCTAATTGCATAATGGTATTCTAGGGTATTGAGAAATTAAATCAATTGTACCGAGGTATAACAAGATGTAAACCTGCCGGCTTTGCAACGTAGAATCTCGTAGTTCACCGGTAAATATTGATATTTGTTATCCGACCTTTCGAACAGTTTTTCGATCGTATGTAGCTTTTGAAAATTGTAGTAAGCGATTCCCAGGCTAAAGGTAAGTTTATTCGATGGATCACCTTTGTATTTTGGCCTTTCAAGATTTGCGTTTAACGTTTATGCAATACAAGCGCCTTATCACCTTTTGCATGCCCAAAGTCATTATTGATCCATTTCATATGATCCAGCTCTGCATAAATTAAAATATTTCTCTCTTTTCGCTCGATCCGACTATTTCATAAGATGATAGGAACATACATGAAAACCACTGCGATTATACAATCCCGTCAAATCATCAATAAACCCAAGCACCCTCATTTTCACAACAGCTTATTTTAGTTTATCAGACTGCATAATCATCAGATGATAATCAAACATATAACGTACTGTAAACAGCAGCATGATAAGTTTACATGACTGCTTTTCATCTATGCCATTACAGGGACTTCCTCGGTAATCAATGGCGGCGAAGTACATAAACCAGTCACCTTATACTTAATATTATCGTAAAATGGTTGTAGTTGTAGTTGTGGTTATACTCGTAACGACTGGTGAGTACAACGTAATGTAGCGCGCTTGTTGCTTCCCATCCTTCTGTACATACTCAATCTTTACGACATCACCTGGTTTTAGCATTAATTCTACATGCTGCTTGCTTGGACTGTGCATAACAACGATAGTCTTGGGGTCAAAAACGAAATAGGATTGCCTGCTTATTTCATCTTGGCCAATCCTTACTTTTTCTTCCACTGTTAATGTTCCAGCTGCTACGTCTATCGCTTTAAGCTCGCCAAAGGCTTGTTGAAACTCTGACGCTGGAATAGTCTCAACTATGATCATTGGGATAACATTATCTTCTTGACCATTTACTGTTTCGATTGTGATATATTGCCCTGCCCTTAAATCTGCCACATTAAGAAATATTTCATCTTTAGGATCAGTAACCCGTGTCTCATTCTGAGTAATTCTGTACGCTTTTGTTTTGGTCCCTTCTGATGTTTCGATATTAAGCTCTAACTTGCCTTGCTGAACATCTACCCAACCAATTTCTCCTGAAACTCGACTCATATTAGCTGTCTCTTGAGCGAATACAGAAATGCTAGTAAATAATGCGACTGCCATAACTGCGATAATCACTTTTAAATAATTTACATTCATAGAACACTCTCCTTTTTAGTTTTGATTTGTGAAACTTTACGATATTATGCAATGGAGCAACTCCCGGACTAAAACCACCACTTGAATTGTCCTTCACCTTTATCTTGGGCTTTTTCCGCTTTCTTTTTAGCTTTAGCTGCTTTTTTTTCTGCTTTCTTTTTAGCTCTGATAATTTTTTTCTCTTTACTATTGAACAAGGCTCTACTGCGTTTAAATTTTGCATTTTCTTTATTATATTCTTCGATAGATGCGTATGGTTTGGTCTCATTCTTCTCTTCAGAAAAACTTAAGACAGGCATTACAATCAATAAAGTACAGATAATAAAAATTATCTTCTTTCTCATCTCTTTCCCCTTTCTTCATATTATTGGACGGTATCCCTGATGGTATCCGCCACATCACGGCCAGCATCTCTAATATCATCTCCTACTGTTCTTTTAAAGAGTGGCCGTTCTCCGGCGATGGCCCAAATAAGATAAATTACCAGCAAAACTGTCAAAACACCTGTAGGCGTATATCCCCATGATTTGCTGTAGGGCCAAGCAGGCAAAGACACAACTACAAAAGCAAGGATTATAAATAGCAATGATGTTTCCACAGACATTTTGTTCCTCCTTTTTATTTATACTGGGTGGGGAAATTCCTTAAGGTTCGTTCTGCTTCCAACCAATTATCCGGATCAGATCCTACTTGAACCCATCACATTGACCTGCCCCATTATTAGAGATGGATCATTCAGGGAGTCGGTTATAAGGCCCCGATTTTATCTTTTCTTAACATTATCTATCGTATTCATTTCAATACGTACGCGCGGCAAGCATTCAGTAAATTTATTTTGCAAAAATTCAAGAAGTTTTTCCCTAACCTCACAGCGTAAATTCCACGCCATAGGAGAATCAGCAGCGCTCATCAAGGCACGCAATTCAATAACTCGTTCCTTTGCATCGGTAACCTGTAAAACATTAACCTTCTTATCCCAATACTGGCTATTCGTAAGTATCCGTGTCAACTCGGCGCGCACTTCTTTCACGGGAATAGTGTAATCAGTATAAATAAATACACTTCCCAAAATATCTGCTGAAGTACGTGTCCAATTCTGAAACGGTTTTTCAAGAAAATATGATATAGGGACTACTAACCGCCTTAGATCCCAGATACGAACCACTACAAAAGTAAGGGTAATTTCCTCGATCCAGCCCCATTCATTCTCAATAATGACAACATCATCCAACCGGATCGGCTGAGCGATGGCTATCTGAATACCGGCAATGAGATTCCCCAGTGTTTTCTGCGCAGCAAAACCAACCACTATTCCCATTATCCCTGCTGAAGCCAACAGGCTTAACCCAATTTGCCTGACTTGGGCAAAACTCATCAAAACAAAAGAAACAGTTAACAAAACAATAACCACGCCGATGATGTTCGCGATTAAACGTATTTGTGTATGCATGCTTCGGGCATGCACATTATCCCGGGTATCAATATCATAATGGTTCAAAAGCGCATCGCGAATAATGCAAACAATCTTTAGGATAACCCAACCAAACAACAGAATAAGGAAGATTTGAATAAAATGGCTAATAAGGACAACCGTGTTTTCTGGTAACCGCAAGAAAGGAATAACTACTGAGACACACAAAACTGGCATTAAAAATCGCAACGGCTTCTTAAGAAGTTCTAAGTTGACTTTACGCCATTTTAAGGGAAGGATATCGCGCTGCTTAATTAAAAAAACAACAAGAAAATACAGTATCCACCCGGTAATAAAGCTAGAAGCTGTTAAAATACCAGAAAAAAGATACTTACTCATAATTTAAAACCTTACTTTACAGATTTATCCGTCGAAAACACTTAAAGCTAAAATAGAAATATATGCATATGTATTTGTTAACCATTGCTAAGCTGGCGATACTCGTAACAACCAAAGCTTGTTGTGTTTGAGTCTTATAAATCCCCTAAAAATAGCATTATCCATGCGATAACTATGACGTTTCATCTTTCATTTTCTCTCTCATCAATCCAGAAACCTTCGCCAGAATAGCGTTTTGATAATGTTTTTCCGGCGAAGGCCTCTGTCCGGATATTACTTTGCTTTTTTTTGGGAAAAAGGTTCCTTCACAACAATCTTGACTCCATCAATCGTTCCTGTAGCAGCTTTTTTAACTTTATCTCCGGCCTCAGCACTGATCTCATAGGCCGCCTTAATGGCTCCCGTGGCAGCGGCAGAGACTGCTTTTTCAGCATCAACGCCCGTATCTTTTGCCGAACGAATAACACCTTTGAGTAAGCCCTTTGTTGCGTAGACAAGATCACCACCCGCATTAAAGGTGGTTTTTATGATCTTACCGGCTAAAGCTCCAATCGAAGATAACGCTTCTTCTCCCATTGACTTTGACCCCTTTAATATTCCTATGACAAGGCCTTTAACGCCATCTTCAAGGTTCTTACCGGTTTCAACGATCCCGCTTATAGTCGCGCTAATAATATTCTCTGCCGCTTCTATCAATGCCGCCCCTGTTTTACCTGTCTCTTTTACCAGGTTACTCACCATCCCACTGATCGTATCAACGATAGCATTGACAATGTCTCCTGCGCCTGTAATCACGCCTACGATACTATCCTTTACTGATTCGACAATCCCTTTTTTTGTTTCTGTAGCCATGATATTCCTCCTTTATTTTCTTAACTACGCGGGTAGAAAACCTCTACCCGCGTAGTTTAAACTCGACTTGCACCTATGCATGCCTTACAACAAAGCGCGTCAGACCCACTAGAACCACCGCTCCGATGAGCGCCATCAAAAAAGCACCAATCGAACTATTTGTATATAATCCAAGTATTCTGGCTATCCATCCTCCTAGCATAGCTCCGCCTATCCCTATCAATATGTCAAAGATAATCCCGAAGCCTCGGCCCTGGATAATAAGTCCCGCCAACCACCCTATAACCCCCCCTATAAAGAGAAACCAAACCCAATAACTTATAGTATTATTTTCCATTCTACTACCCTCCTTGCCAGACAGCCTATCATGTCCCTTTGTGGTGACAATCATACTGTTTGTTACTTCTGTTTGTTAATTATTAGTTTTAGAAACTGGTGCTGACAGTAATACAATATAAAGAAACTCCGCCTACAGATATAAACAAAACTATTTCATAGACAAAACCTCATTAACGGTCATATTATTGATCACGCTTGTTACCCCATTAACATCGTTGGCAACTTTAGAAGCCATCTCTTTTGCGGCGTCACTACTGGCGTTGCCGCTTAACGTGACCACTCCGTCAATTGTCTTAACCCCAGTCTTAAAAAAACTGGTTGAGTGATGAGTCAAAAGTGCCATCTTAACCTGTGCGGTTATAGACGCATCATCTATTTTTTCACCCATAGTCTGTTGCGGTTCAATTGAAACTTTAGCGATCGTCATTTCGTTCTTTACATCTTTAACACCTTTGATGTCTTTGGCGTATTCACCGGCCAAATCCTTTTGAGCCTGGTTCCCGGCTTCGCCGCGTAGCGTTACGATTCCATCTGTAACAAACACCTGGGTGTTAATACCGCTTACATGCCTGTTATAAAGAAGCGAATATTTTACCTGCATGCTGATCCATCCGTCAGATTCTTCAGCTGGACCCTTTAATACCAACTGGTTGTCTACGCTTTTGACCCCAGGAAGGTTTGCAACAGTCTCTTGAGCTAATGATTTGTGGGATTCTTCGGTGACAGTTCCCGTCAATGTGACAACGCCATCAATGGACTTAGTTTCAATCGCATCGGTTTTAAGATACGTTCTAAAAACGTAGGAGTTCTTAGCGGATGACTCGATGGTTTGATCCATCTCAGAGGCGAGTGCATATGCGCTAGTCAATAAGACTGCGGCCGTAAACGTGATTAGTATTTTCGAATAATTTATGTTCATTTAACACCTTCCTTTATAATGTTGCTTGATTTTTGCGTTAACGACTATTTAGCAACTATTCATGTTCTGACTTCTATTAAAAATTTATGCTGCCCGTTTTTTTGCTAGAAATAATATGAGAACCGATAAAATCAAGAAAACAAAGAACAAAATTTTAGCGATCTCAACAGCTGAACTCGCAATTCCCGTGAATCCTAACAGGGCCGCAACTATTGCAATAACAAAAAATGTTACTGACCACTGTAACATGATGACCTCCCTTCTTTCCGTTCACCTTATTCTTTTTAATTATTAACCACCAAAAATTATCCGGAATAGCCCACCGATAATAATGAATGGTAAAGAAATAACATAACCAACCGCATGAAACGTAGAACTTAAAACTCCGGGATGTTCAGCCTTCGTCTCAGTTGTTGTAGTGGTTGTTTCACTTTTCTCTACTATTTCTTTATTTTGTTGATCATCGGATGTTGTAACCGTAGTTGTAGTATGTTGCCCTGCGTGATATATAACGCCTTTATTGGGATATGTCACTGTTGTTTCTGTCGTCGTTGTTTTATTGGTACTCGCACAACCAAACACCATAGAAACAAGCAATGAAATAAAACATAAATAAAAGCTGTTTTTAAACCAATATTTTAATTTTTGCGACTCGATTCGCATCTTCATCTCCTTAATCATTATGATCCACAGTTCTTTGAATACTTTCTCCTGCATTTGATATATCTTTCCCCGCGCCTCTCATCATATTGCAGCCCAGAACTGAGGTTGTAAAAAATGGCAATGCAAGAACGGTTATTAAATATTCCATAAGTAAGAATTTATATTTTAGGACATTCCCCTTATAAAACGCCAGGTTAATCAAATCGACCAATGCCTTGTCGTTAAAAGGTTTTTGTAAAAATCCAACTGCTCCTGCTTTTAAAGCATGTTCTTTTAACCCACCATTTTTATCAGCAGTAATGATAATAACAGGACGAGTAGAACCGGTTTTAATCAAACATTTTAACGCTTCCCACCCATCCAATCCTGGCATATGAATATCCATGACCAAACAGCCTTTCGTATTATTCGGAACAGCACTAAAAAATTTCTCGGATGAAGGAAATGTCTCTACTTTAAACCCAAAAGTAACTAAAAGAATTTTGAGCGCGCGGCATACCGATTCATCGTCATCCACAATATAAATTTGTTTTTTATCAACCATCACTTTTCTTCCCTCTCTGCCAGCCGGCATGCTGGCTTTTAAGTTCAGTTTAGACTTTATCTCAAATGAATCAATTGTACCTAGGTACACACTGGCGTTTGCCTAACTATTTCTTGCAGCATAGAAATTTATACAGTAGAATTGCTGCAAAGAATCTCAGCTTTTTGTAATGTTTCAAAGCTGCACCCGGGCTTTCTTGTAAGGCGAATTATTTTATATTTCACATAAGGCACTAGGGTTGACTGCACACTGAAGTTTCTTAATCCAATATCCAAAAACAATTTTGTAAATTTAAGGTTGCCTGCTAATTCTCCGCAAATACTGCATTCTTTACCTGCCTCTTTAGCTTTTTGGATAATGTCCTTAAGTGCGTTAACAATAAGGTGATTTCCAGCCTTATAATACTCAGAAACCTCTTTTTTTTCTCTACCCGCGGCCATGATATATTGCACTAGATCATTGGTCCCTATACTTAAAAAATCAGAATGCTCAAGCAGCTCATCAATAAACATAAGTGCAGCCGGGGTTTCGATCATAGCTCCCAGAAAAAGAGCTTTGTTAAAAGGTATTTTCTCTTGACCCAACTTCTCTTTTTCCTGCGAAAAATACCGCCGGACATCTATCATATCTTTCGGAAGAGTAACCATCGGGACAGAAACTTTCACGTTAAATTTTGCGCTCAATCTTAGAAAAACACGTAGTTGCATCTCTAATAAGCTAGGATATTTTAAAAGCAGCCTTATGCCGGTTAAACCTAAAGCTGCATCTTTAATTTCCACAATATCCAGAAAGGGCAGTGTTTTATCTCCACCAATATCTAAGAGCCGAAGATTAACCTCTTGATCGCCCACACAATTCAAAGCCACAACTAATTGTAAATAAAGCTTTTCTTCTGCAGGGAAATTTTGGCTATCCATATAAAGCGGTTCTGTGCGATAAAGACCAATACCATCCGCACCACAATCCATCGCCATTTTGATATCACTTAAAGAAGATACATTCGCACTTACTTTAATTAACTCTCCATTAGTTTTTAATGGGATATTATTAATGCGTTTTAAAACCTTGGTCCTGTTACTTAATCTCTTTTGAATTAATAGCGGATAGGACTCCAGCTCAGCCTGAGTTGGATTAACAATAATTAAGCCCTTATCACCGTCGACAATGACTCTTGTTTTCCGAGGAAGTGAATCAATTGGGACATTTATTTTTGAAACAAAAGGTATATCCAATGCCTTTGCAAGAATCGCGGAATGCGAATTTTGCGTTCCTTCAACCGTAACAATGGCTTTTACATTTTTTATATTAAATGAAGCGGTGTCTGAAGGAAGCAGTCTATGCGCAAATATTACAGAATCTTTAGAGCGATCCAAAACACTATTTTTGTTCGTGCTTCCTACAAGAGCTCGAAGAAGACGCCTACCGACATCAATAACATCATTTGACCTCTCCTGAATAGCTGATATCTCTTGACCCTTTATCTTTTTTTCCCACTTTCCAAATACCTCCTGGACAATTTGTTCAACATTAATCCTCTTTTTCTTTAAATCCTTTTTAATATCCTTAAACAGTTCTTCGTCTTTTAAAATCAGTTGATGTGCACCAAATATCTCTGCATGTTCTGTATCGATCTCATTAGACACTTTTGACTTTAATTTTTCTAGGTCCTTATGAACCTTGTCAATCGCTCTTTGTAGTCTTTCAAACTCTTCTTCAACTTGTTTTTTAGTTAATTTATTTTTCTCGATCTCACGCGTTAAAATATCCTGATAATAGAATACTCGTCCTATGGCAAAACCCGTTACAATGGGTTCACCATGAATAACTATTCGCTTCGTAATTGAATTTATCTTATTCGATTTAGAAATTATAGGCTCCTTTAAATATCAAACAGATATTGCCTTTTAATCAAAGTTTATACAACATGTCGGGTTTGTTTTTCGTCGTACATACGAGTATCAGCTTGCTCAATAAGATCCTCAATGCTCTTCGACTCACCCGGATTATTGGATGCAATGCCAACACTTAATTTAAGCCCACATTTTGGCTTAAAATTACGTTCTGCTACTAGCAATTTCTCGTTTAATCGATCACGAAGAATATCAGCATTATTTTCTTTAGATTCGAGAACCAGAATGGCAAACTCGTCACCTCCAACCCTGCCAATAACATCAGAGCCGCGGAATGTGGCTGTAAGCACTTTTGCAATACTAACAATAGCTTTGTCCCCTCCTTTATGCCCCAAATAATCATTGATCCATTTCATGTTATCAAGATCTGCGTAAACAAGTAAAAGTGCATTTTTTGACCGAATTGCTACTTTTAAAAGATGGTTTGCGTATAGAATAAAGCCTCTTCTGTTATATAATCCAGTAAGCACATCAAGAAGGGAAAGTTCTCGTTGGATTGCTTCTGCTTTTTCTAACCTTTTACACTGAAAACACATTGGCTTATAAACAAAACGATATAATATTGGCAATACAATAGTCAATAGGGTCAAGGCATTGATAATTGGAATATCAAATTTAGCTAAAGCCGGGATGCACATGAAAAAATATTTAATGCAAAATTCAGATATTAATATGGAAAAAATGACTATAAGAATAGCCTTAAGAGGTGAATGATGTTTTTGAAAATTATCTATTTTAAATCTTTCAAGGATAAAGCTTTTCATTATCCGCCATCTTGATTTGCAGGGTTCTCCTGGAGCATAAGTTCAAGTATTTTGTTCCAGCTTCTCATTTGTTTCCGGGTCAAGACCTTACTTAACTTAGTGTATAGGTGCGCATCTAACGATGCAGATTGAGCCTGAGTAAGGCCTTTTGCCAATTGTGGCGTTATTTCTTTTCGTTTGGCCATGTTCTCTTTAATAATCAGTTTTACTTTATCAAATTGCTCCTTTGTTAAATTCATTTCTTCTTGTATTTTTTCTACAATTACTTCCACGCTAGGCCATTCCTGTGCGTAGACCGATACGGTTAAAAGAAATAATGCAATTAAAACAAAACCAGTTATTTTTATGCTCATGATATTTCCTTTCTTTATTTGGATAAAATGAACAAGTTTAATTATTAAAAAAGCTTTGCAAACCATAAAACATTTAAGAAAAGCGAAGATTCCATGTACCCACCTATTTCTATAATTTCCAAAACTACAAGCAATATTTCAGATCCCTTCATCAACTAAAAATGTGTCTCCATTGAAGGAAAAATTTTAAAAAATGCTGTCCCTATAAAATAGGCAATGATGATGATAACTAACGCTATTAGGAAATATTTCCATGATGAATCCGCGTTAAATAAAACCTTATTTTTCTCTTTGTCCATTGGTCTTCCTCGATTTTATAATTTGTCTCTTAATCATAATCACCTTACTATCTTCCTTTTGGTATTATTGTAGGTTTAATTCTTATTGAATCAATTGTACTTGGGTACAACACTTGTTTTTTCCTAAATAAGATTTATTTATGTGCAGCGTGCTATAGTGAAATTAGAATATTAGATGGGAAGAAAAAGATTAAAAATTTATGCTACTTGGAGGAGATGAGACCGGCTTTTTGGGCGAAATGGATAAGTGCGGTAACGGTTTTGGCTTGCATTTTCTGCATGACACGGCTGCGGTGGACCTTGATCGTTTGAAGTGCAGTCCCCCGTTTAAAGGCTATCTGCTTACTCAACATTCCGCTGCACACTAAACGGAAAACTTCAAGTTCCCTAGGGGATAGAGTCTTAATACGCCGCCAGATATTTTCTTTTTCAGCCAAATCTTTATTGATGATCTTGTCTTTGGCAATGGCACGGTCGATAGCATTCAGCAGATCTTTATCAGTGAAGGGTTTAGGTAGAAAATCCACTGCTCCCCCTTTCATCGCCTTCACACTCATGGGGATATTGCCATGCCCTGAAATAAAAATAATCGGGATGGTCAATCCTTGTGATGCCATTGTTTCCTGTAGAACGAGTCCGTTCATATAAGGCAGGCGTAGATCCAAAATAAGGCACGATGAAGTCTTTGGATGCTTAAAAGCTAAAAAATCTGTCGCGCATTTAAATATCTCAACGTTAAAATCGTGTGCTTTTAATAGTAAAGATAATGCCCTACCGACAGAAACGTCATCATCGACAACATAAATAACGGGCTTGCTACTGGTCATGACGGCCCCTTTGTCCCTTTGCTTTTCCCTCTGATCACAGGAATGGTGAAATAAAGAGTTGCACCTCCATCAGAATTATTCTCCGCTTCCAATTGTCCACCATGCGCCTCGATAATAGAACAGCTGATGGACAACCCCATGCCTAACCCATCTGGTTTGGTGGTAAAAAAATGATTAAAGACCTTTTTGATATTCTGTTGGGGAATGCCACATCCTGAATCCTTCACTTCTACAATAATCTCTTTGGGATCTTTTTGGAATGTGCGAATCACTATCTCACGAGATTCATCGTTAGCTTCCATCGCGTCTAAACTGTTGTTGATGAGATTCAAAAGAACCTGTTGTAATTGTATTCGATCGCCATTAATAAACGGGAGTTTCGTATACAATTCCGTTTTAATAACCTTATTCCTTACGGTAATGTCAGTCGTCATGAGAACAACCGTTTCGTTAATAAGCGCGTTCATATCAATAGGCGCAAATTCAGGATCGCTTTTCTTAAGTAAAGAACGTAGCCGCCGGATGACCTCTGAGGCCCTTTGGTCATCATTAACGATATACTGCAAGATTTCTTGAAGCTGAAGTTCTCTTTCTGCCAGTCTGGAAGGCGGGCCTGCAAGGATGCGTTGGGCAGCTTGTGCGTAAGAGAGAATGGCTGTTAAGGGCTGGCTGATCTCATGAGCCAAGGATGAGACAAATTCCGCGAGTTTTCCCACCCGCGTTACATGCAAAAGTTCCTCTCGTTGTTCCTTAATTTCAAAATCCCGCTGTCTCATTAATGTAACGTCAGTCTGTATTCCTATATAATGGGTAACCACACCGCTTGTATCGCGCACGGGAGTAATACGCATGTAATTCCAGAATTTCTCGCCGTTTTTTCGGAAATTAAGCATCTCGCCATGAAAAGATCTGTTTTGTTGTAAAGTATTTTTTATTTCTTCAGCGATACGCGGGTCGGCAGCCGCTGCGTAAAGCAAAAAATAATTTTGCCCAAGGATATCTTTCTTTGCATAACCAGTCATTACCTGAAAAGAATGGTTGGAATAAATGATAGGAAAATCTCTCTTTTGAGCATCGATAATAAAAATACCATCTGTCGTTGAATCCATTGCTTTTGTACGAATGCGGATCTGTTCTTCTGCCAGCTTTTCTTTATCTGCCCATTCTTTTATTTGACCATTTTTAGTCTTTAACTCATCAGCTTGGTGGTTGACAGTTTCTCGAAGATGGTTGCAGTTTTTGCCTAAATTAGAAACCTGTCTCTTAAGACGACTCTGTTCCTCTGTACGGTTCTCCTTCTCCGATACGGACTTTTTTTCTTTTTTTTGTCCGCTAACACTTGAGCTTTTTTTTCTCTTTTTCAGGGTCGGTGTTTTTGGCTTGGTTTTCATTTTACTTATATTTCTCATTATTCGGTTCTTAAATCATTTAAATTTTTGTATAGTATACTCCTTTTGCCATATTATTTAAAATGTTTTATTTTCTACAGTGGTTACAAAACGATATCACTTAAGCTGAACAAACGCCTTCGCGATCCTCTCCATAGCCATTTTATAATGCAACCATCGTCCAGCCCTAGGTTGTCAGAAATATTTTTGACTTTTGTAAACCTTTTGATCTGATATTAATATGTAGGTGTTAAATATTGTAAATAGGTAATATTTATACTCAGCTTTACTCAAATCTCAACGCTTCTATCGGATTAAGCTGTGCTTACTTTTTTCCGGCCACAGACCAAAGTTGATGACAACGGCGATTAGAAAATTTGTAGCTGTTTTTGGCTTTGATAAAGCTTCAATTATTTTGTAACCAGAGAGCCTCGGAATATGCAGAACACGGCAGCAAGTATGAAAATAGATGCCCAGATATATTCTTGTTTTATTCCTTCTTTCATGTAGAAGATCGAAAACGGAACAAAGACTGCCAAAGTGATAGCTTCTTGCAAGATCTTTAATTGCCCAAGGTTCATTACCTGATGTCCAATGCGATTGGCAGGAACCTGAATAAGGTATTCAAAAAGGGCGATCCCCCAGCTAAATAACGCCGCTACGATCCAAGGCTTGCTATTAAAATTTTTAAGATGACCGTACCATGCAAATGTCATAAAAATGTTGCTACAGGCAAGCATGCCTACTGTAATTAAAAATTTTTGCATTTATAGTATTTCACCTCTTTAGGATTTATATTAGATTTGTCTTTTAAGCTCCGATACTAAGTTTTCAGTGGTGTGTTCTGTGCTCACTTCATACTGATTATTTCCGGTTTAACATATAAAAAGCTGTAAACACATGGCACTAGGATTAAAGTTATTCCTGTGGCAAATAACAGGCCCCAGCACATAACTAACATCATTTGACCTAACATGGCATCATATCCTGCAAAGCCGTAAGCTGTCGGGAAAACACCGGCTACAGTGGTTAATGTGGTAAGGATAACAGCACGAAGACGTGTAGCTGCGGCATTGGCGATATCTAGATTTGTAATGAATTTCTTACCTTCTGTCATAATATCCATTTTAGCAAGCATGACTATCGAGTCATTTACAACGACCCCCGCAAGGCCGATAGCCCCGATAACGGCAAAAAAGCCATATTGAACAATGCCGTGCAGCCAGAATGCAAATATGACTCCAACTGCTCCAAAAGGGATCGATAACATTATTATTAAAGGCTTGGTCAGAGAGTCGAACAAAATAAGCAAAATAAAAAAGATCAGGAGCAAAGTCAAGATAACAGCATAAATGAAATCCTTGCCGGAGTCTCTTGAGTCTTTGATCTCTCCGGTAAAATCAAGTATCACAGAAGGATAAGCGCTTTGTATCTTAGGGAAAATAGATCCCTCTAAATAAACAGCAGCTTCAAGAGGGGTCATTTTTGATTCTTTCTTCAAATCAGCATACACTTTTACGGTTCGCTTCCTGTCTTCCCTGTCAATCGAATCAGGGCTGTTAACAAGGCGATACGTTACTAAGCTGCTTAAAGGGACTAAATAATCCCGCTTGTTCTCTGCAGGCACAGCTAAAATCTTCTCCAATGAATTTTTATTCTCATCAGGAATAGATAAGATAACCTCCATGTCTTCATTCTCTACTTTAAAATCATAAAGAACGCTGCCCTGGACTGCAGTCCTGAATGTATCTGAAACAACTGACGGGTCTATGTCCAGGCGCTTGATCTCATCTCTCAAGAAATTAATACGGTACTCGGGATATTTTAAAGGTTCACCGGTTTCAATATTTTTAAATAAGCCATCAGCTTCCAGTTCAGCGACAATAGTGTTCATTACTTTTTCACGCAGATCATTATTGTTCTCTCGGATATTTATTTCGATCTGGCTTCCGCTGTCATGGCCAAACCGGCTTTTACTGAAAGTGATCTTTTTAAAGTCACCTTTAAATCCCTCTATTCCTGCTTCCCATTCCTTAAGAAGTTTATCTGCTGATTTCTTTCGCTTTTCTTTTGGCACGATCTCGATACTGATATTAAAACGGTTTTCTTTGGCTGCGCTTCCAAAGTGGCTTTGGGCAATCTGAGTACGAAAGCCTACAACTTCTTTGCCCAGGTATTTTTGCAGGACAGATTCTATCCGCTCGCAGTTTTTTGAGGTTTCAATGCTGGTAGAATTAGTTATCATTTCCCCTGAAATGCGAGCCTCACGTGTTTCCTCGTCAGGAAACATGACAAAGCTCATTTTAGTCTTTAGAATTAAAAGAGATAGCAATAAAAGGGAAATGAACACAATTGTGATCCAGATCTTGTGCTTAAGTAATTTCAGGAGTGATTTTTCATATGAATTCTCGATCTTAACGAACCAGTTTTGCTTTTTTTCCAAGATCTCGGCAGATCGTATGCTGGGCTTCTTTTTTCTTAAAGGTAAATGGGTAAGTGACATGTGCCCCGGTAAGACAATAATGGCCTCAAGCAAACTTGCTCCGAGCATAAAGAATATTATCGGTGGAATAAAACTGACCATCTTCCCGAAACGTCCCTGAAAGAAGAACAGTGGAATAAAGGCAACGCAAGTGGTCAATATGCTTGCCAGTATCGGCTTGAAAACGAAACAGGTGCCGTCAATAGCCGCTTTGATGGGTTCCATTCCTTCTCGTTTTAAACGCGCAACATTTTCAGCGACCACGATCGCATCATCAACGACCATACCCATTACAATAATAACCCCGGAGAGGGTTGTATTGTTTATGGTCATGCCAGTGAGTTTCATTAATATTATTGAAGAGCAAAAAGTAAAAGGAATACCGGCTGCGACCCATAATCCTGAAGTTAAGTCTAGAAAGATCATTAGCAATGATATTATTATGACAAATCCTATTAAACCATTTATCCCGATCAAAGAAAGGCGATTACGGACATCAGTGGATTCATCATCTAACAGAACGACTTTTACATTTGTGTTCTGTAGGCGGATCTTTTCATAATCTTTAACAGCACTAGTGATCTTATCGATCGAATCCAGGATGCCGTACTGACTGTTCTTTACCACATTTAAAATAATACCCTGATGCCCGTTAACCTTCATGATCAAGCTTGTATCTTCATAACCATTTCTCACGCTCCCCAGGTCTGAAAGCCGTACACCTTTACCTTCAAATCCGCCTTGAACTGTCAAGGCATTGATCTTTTCAGCAGTGTTTAATTCAGAATCAAGGACAACCTTTGATTCCTTTTCATCATCAAGGCTCCCGGCAGGCCGGCTGATATTGTTCTTTGTGATCGCGCTGCTTAATGTATTAAGAGAAACGCGGTATTCATAAAGTTTCTCGGGATAGGCGATGACCTGTATCTCTTCTTTTAAATATCCAGAACGTCCAATACTGTTGACCTGTGGCATTGATAAAAGTTTATCCTCCAAAGAGAACATGTAAGATTGAAGTTTTTGGCGGCTTTCCTTATCTAAATATTTAATCCCATCAAGATAAATAGCTACATCAATAATTGCTCTTTTGGAAGTCTTAAATATCTGGACGCTAGGGTCTTCGCGTATTTCAACAGGCAGGTCAACATCAGAAACAGCATTTTTAATATCAGCGATAGCTTCATTTTTGTCGGGATATCCCGGTTCAAGTTCTACTCTTATGCTTGAAGAGCCGCGGCTTGAAGAGCTGATCACAGAATGAATTCCGTCAACACCTTGCAGTTCGTCCTCAATAGGGATCGTAATGTCTTTTTCTACTTCTTCGGCGGATGCTCCGGGATAGTTTGTTGTTATTCGCACTATGTCAAAGCTGATATCCGGAAGCTCTTCTTTTGGGATAGAAAACCATGAAAAGATACCGCCTACCAGCACCATAAGGCAGAAAATATTGGTCAGTCGATGGCGGTTAACGAAATATTCAATAATATTCTTGATCATAAAACTTGATTATTCTGGCACCAGATAAGGCATAAAATGCTGCTACAAATATGCCTGCGCTCCACTAATATTCCAGGAAATTTTAACTATTGTTAGAATATCAGATTGGTATTTAATATCAAATATAATAAAAGAATTTTGTGCTAAATAGTTTAGACGCTAATAATAGCGTTTTCTTATTTAAATAGAAACGAGGGCTTAGCGGTCTTTTATCAGCTTTAGTAGTTCTTTGGCGGCTTCTTCAGGCCCGGTCCTTTCGTATCCTGCGATACCTAATCTCGTTCTCATTTGGCCGACAAAAAGGCCTTTGCGGTAGAATTCCATGAAATATTTCTTAGCTAATTGGTCGTGCAGTTCCTTATATTGAGGAGGCCCAAAAACATTTGCAAAATATGAATGGACGATCCCTGTAGAGGTTGTGGTCCCTTTGCTCATAACAGTGCCTTCTCTAAAAACTTTTAATGCCTGTTCAGCGCTATCAAATTTCTCTACAATAGGATGGTCTTCATCGATCTCGTCATAATTGTTTGCATAAAGTATAAGATCGATTTTATGTCCGCGGATCACACGGTCGAATGTGGTAACAGGCAATACGATGCGCGCATTTGTCTTGTTGGGGCTCATGATGATCGTCCTGTCTATCTGTCCAAACGCATAGCCGGCCTTGAGGTCATCAAGCCGCAAAAAGGCCCCTATCTCTGTCCCGTATCCGATGATATCGCCATCGGCATTTATCTGGATAGAGCCCATATCATCGGCGATAATGATCATGTCCTGTATCTCATGCTTTCCAAGGTCCCTCATGGCTTCTATTGTCTCTGATTTTCCAGCGCCAGTATCGCCAATAAGCAGTATTGTTGCTGTTTTTTCATTTGGTAGTATTAAGTTCAAAAGAGCGCCATGAAAAGGAAAAATGCCTCGCTTGATCATAATGATATTGTGCAATGTCAAGACCATTTTTTTAAGGTATCCAAAATAACCGAATTCATTGTTGCTGGGCACTGCCGCAACGAACATTTTGTTATTACTATCATCGTAAAAAATGGTTTTTGATTTACCTAACCCCTCAATGTCTTTTTCGTCAACACCATAACAGTAAACAGCATCAGGCCTTTGTGTCAGCTCATGGTCCTCGGCCAATTCAAAAAGATTACATAAGGAATATCCGAGTTCGTAAAATTTCTGGTTAAAGTATATCAGGATAATAAGCTCTCCAACTTTAGCCGGATAGCACAGCCACTCTTTTTCGTTCAGGCTTAATCTGTTCAGTGGGTTTTCTGATACTCTTTCGAATACGCCGGTACGCTTGTTCATCGGAGGGTTCAAAATCAAAGGTGGATATATCAAGATCTGTCGTATGAACGGGATGACATTTAATTTCTCATACTCTTTTGCTTGGAAAGGTATTGATCTTGGTGTTGCAATGCTAGCAATTTCAGCACCCGCGCGCACTTGACGATATATACGAGGATGTGTGCCGGTTATGTTCTCTTGGATGTCTCGATAGATGGCTCTTACCAGATGTGTTAATTGTTCGATCGTATTGTTAAAAATACGGTAAGGACGCTTCTCCTGGTCATTTTCATTATCAGCGCAAATAATAAAGCGGTCAAAGCTTCGCCAATAGTTATATAAATACTCAACAAATTCATTTAAGAGCGCTTTATCCTTAAGGAATACTGAAGAATCCTTTTCAACCTTGAGCACCAGGTCGCATGTCATTTTTGAAAGGAACTGGAAGGTCTTAATAAGGGCCTCAATATCTTTAGGGTCAATATCTTTTTTCTCGAAGATATTCAATAAATAGGAGTTATGGCTTTGCAGCTCTTTAACACATAGTTTGAGAATTTGTAGAAATAACGGGCTGTTTATCAATTCATCTGAGGTCTCACAGATCCTGTTCTTTATTCTAATGATAACTTTATTCTCAAATACTTCAAATTCACCGAAGTTCATTCTTGCTGCTCCTTATTAAATTTATTATTTAGTCCTTCCATAAAAAACTGGCCCACTGTTTTTGAGTAGTATACAATTTTCTTTCCGTTTTTCAATAAAAAATTCAAACTGGTTTTTTAAGAATTAATATGTTTGTTTAGAATCTTTGTAATCAGATATCAGGCGTGTATCATCACGCTGTTTCGTTTGTAAGTTTGCGAGGCAATAATATTTCGAAAATTGAGCCTTTATCGAGCTCACTTTCTACAAAAATATTCCCGTTGCACCCAGTGATCACATTATGTGCAGTTGAAAGGCCTAACCCTGTTCCCTTCCCGATCCCTTTTGTCGTAAAGAAGGGTTCGAATATGCGGGAAATAATTTTATTATCAATACCACAGCCGTTATCTTTAATAGTGATCTTAATGTATTCGCCTCTTGTTAAGAGTGCATATTTTGTTGGAGATTTAGTGTCTAGGGTAAGCTTTGATAAAGCAACTCCTATTATTCCAGAATAAGGGTCAACAGCATAAAAGCTGTTTTGAAGCATATTCAATATTACATGTGTTAGATGGTTAGGTTCGCATTCAATAAAGCCGCAATCGCTATCAATATTTTCTTCTATTGTAACCGTACCCTTTATGGTCCCTCTGAACAAATTTAAAGAATTAATAACAATAGGAGCAGCTTCCACTGGAATACTTTTTTGCCTGGCTGTTTTACTGTAGGAGACCATTTGTTCAGTCAGTTCTTTTGCGCTTTTAACTCCGTTGAGAACACGCTTCAAATTTACGAGCGCCTTGCTATCTGGTGGCAGCGTTTCAACCACCATTTCAGTTGATCCTTGTATCGTGCCTAGAATGTTATTGAAATTATGGGCAATGCCGCTTGCCATAGTCCCGACAGCCTCCATTTTTTGGAAGTGAAAAAGTTGTTCTTGAAGGGTTTTGTTTAATTCTTCTGTAGCTATGCGGTCTGTGATATCCTCGACTATTTCTGTTGCAGCGATGACCTTTCCTGTGTCACTAACAATAGGGCTTGATATGATCCTGTAATGTCTTATTTTGTCTCCTTCAGGAGTTGCGCTGACCGATTCATGGACTTTACCATCCTGTAAAGTTTTGCAGGTAGGACAATAGGAGCACAGAGCCTCTTTAGGAGGCACATTAAAACTTTTGTAGCATATCGGGTTTTTAGAAACATCAATATGCGGGAACCATTTTTTCATTTGTGTGTTCAGGGAAAGGATCTCCATTTTGGGACTTATAAGTGATATGCCTATGTTTATATTGTTTACAAGGCTTTTATATTTCTCTTCGGAGTCTCTAAGCAAATATTCTTGATATTTCCTTTCGGTTATATCCCTGGTTATCGCAATAAGGTATTCTTTGCCATCATGAAGCGATAGCGTGGAACTTATCTCAACAGGGAAAGTGCTGTTATCTTTGCGTTTATGAGTGCCCTCTAAGACCAGAGATCCGGTTTTACGCAACTTTAAGATAGTCTCTTCCCAAATAGTTTTATTAAAAACAAGAGGATCCAGGTCAGTAACTTTCATCGTAAGAAGTTCTTCTTGTGAATACCCTAAGGATGAAGAGGCCTGTTTATTGACATATATGATCTGGGAATCTATTGGATTGATAATGAATATGGCATCGTTTGAATTATCAATAAGATTTTGAAGTAATACTATTTGTTTTTCTGCTTCTCTTTGAATGGTGATATCTTTTATTGCACCAATAATTATCTTTCTTCCGTTCGAAGTAAAAGAGCCGCTGTTTATTTGTCCGAAGAACAAAGAACCGTTACTTTTTTTAAGCCTTCTTTCTTTGATAAAGCGTGCAGCTTCAATGTTTTGGGATATTTCTTTAATTGTTCTCAGGGTTTTATCTTTCTCATCGGTAATAGCAATAACTGTCAATTTGAGGAAATCCTCTTTTTTATATCCAAAAAGCATTAAAGCTGCTTTGTTTGCATCTATGAATTGCATGGTTTCTGCATCAAAAAGAATAGTAGCGCTTGATTCGTTCTGAAAAAGTTGATAGTACTTATTTTCACTTTCCCTTAATGCGTTTTGGGCAAGTGCACGGTCTTTTCTTGCCTGACAATCAGCCAGTTCTCTTTTAATTGCTGAACATAATCTTGTAAGGCTTCCCTTCATGAGGTAATCATGGGCGCCTTTTCTCATACAGTCAACAGCGATCTCTTCGCCAATAGTTCCAGAGATAATTATAAAAGGAATATCCAGGCCTCTTTTATAAATAACTTTTAAGGCATCACTAGCATTAAATTGAGGCATTTTGTAATCAGAACAAATGATGTCCCAGTCACGATCATCAAGCATACGTTCCATTCCTTGCCTGTCGCATACACGTTCATAAAATGGATTAAAGCCGCCCGCTCTCAGCTCATTTATCAGCAATAAAGCGTCGTCTTCGTTATCCTCTAATAATAAAACCCTAATATCGTTTAGCATCCGGTAAGAACCTTTCTTTATACTAAAAGCAATTAGCTCCTATTTTGCTTTGCAAATATTAAATATTTGTTGTTTTAACATGTCTATGTTTATGGGTTTTGGGCAAAAGGCATTCATGCCAGTAGCAAAATATTTATCTTGGTCCTCTTGCATAGCAAAAGCTGTAACGGCTATTATTGGCACATCTTTGCTGATATCTCTGCGAATGATCTTTGTGGCATCAATGCCGTCCATTAAAGGCATTTTTATGTCCATTAAGATAAGGTCATAGTCGTTGTACTTTATTTTTTCTAGAGCTTTTTCTCCATCAGAAGCTGTATCCACGGATTTAATACCTAATTGATCTAAATAAATGCACATAAGGGCTGAACATCCTTCGTCATCATCAACTGATAATATCTTTAAATGCTTTAATGTATCTTTATTGGCAGGCATACAAGTTTCAAAGGCAGCATCTTTTTCTTCTGAACTGGTTAAGGCCATCTCATGCTTATCGGCGGGCAAGGTTATCGTAAATGCACTTCCCTTGCCAAGCTCTGACACCAGATCAATATGCCCGCCCATCAGATCGATCAATTTTTTAGAAATGAACAGGCCAATACCGGCGCCTTCATATTTTTTAGTTATTGTCATGTCTACCTGATTAAAAGATCCAAATATCGATCTATGGTTATTTGGTGATATTCCAATGCCGGTATCCTTGATCGTTATTTCAACACATTTATTTTTATTATCGAATTTAGATAAAAGGCTTATTTCTCCTTTTTCTGTGAATTTCAGGGCATTGCTCATTAGGTTCACTAAGATTTGTTGTACTCTTAGCTCATCGCACCTAATAATGGATGGTATTTTTTCATCATACTCATAATGAAAGCCAAGCCCTTTTATTCTGATTAGATGCTCAAACAATTTGACGACATTTTTTAGCGTGTGTTTAAGGCTGACCTCTTTAACGTCAATTTTGAATTTTCCTTTTTCGATCTTAGAAATATCTAAAATATCGCTGAGTAATTTTATCAAAAAATCGCCATTTTCCCGGATGATCTTTACGTATTCTTTTTCAGTTTCTGTTAGATCTGCTTTTTCAAGTAATTTTGAGTATCCAATGATCGAATTCATGGGCGTTCGGATCTCGTGTGACATGTTCGCAAGAAAAGCGCTCTTTGCTTGGTTTGCCGCTTCGGCCATTTCTTTGGCAATAATAAGAGCTTCTTCAGTTCTCCTTTTAGCGGATATATCAGTCATAATGATAACAACGCCTTTTAATTTTCCGTCTGCATCTTTAAAAGGCGAGTATTTAGTTAGCAAGAATCTAGCTCCGTAGCTTGAAAAAATAAACCAGTCTTCATGTGTTACATCTTTGCCTGTCAGGCAAAGGTCTATTTTAGGCTTTATCGCTGTTTCAAATAAATCCTTTTCAAACATTTCATTGACCGGTCTTCCGAGCACATCATCCTTTTTAAGTTTTCCAAACGCATTTACATAAGCACAATTTACAGCGAGGTATCTATAGTTTGTATCAACTAGGGCCATCATGTCACTTGAGCTTGAAACAATAGAAGCATATCTGGCGACGGATTCTTGAGCGACCCTATGTTCTTTTCTTATGTCAGCTTCTCTCATTTCGCGCTCAATAGCTGAACATAACCTGGTTAGATTATCTTTCATAAGATAATCATGCGCGCCTTTTTTCATGGCAGCTACTGCTGTTTCTTCGCCTATTGTGCCGGAGACAACTATCATAGGGATATCTAGGCCCATTTTCTTAACAAGACCTAAAGCTTCAATAGCACCGAATTGGGGCATGATGTAATCTATCAAGAGAATATCCCATGCATGCTCAGAGAGCATCCTTTCCATTGCCTGGCGATCACATACTCGCTCATAAACAGGTTCATATCCGCCAGCTTTAAGTTCTGTTAACAACAAAAGGCAATCATCCTCAGAGTCTTCAATGATAAGTACTCTAATTTGTTTTGTCATGGTTTAAAATATCTTTTTCATATAATATTATTAGGGATTTTGTTAAGAACAAGCCAATATAAACCCAATTGTTTTATTGCTTCAGCAAATTGTTTAAAATCAACAGGTTTACAAATATAACTGTTGCACCCTTTTTCATATCCTTCAATCATGTCCTTTTCTTCTGTTGAAGAGGTTAGAAGGACTACAGGGAATTTATTAGTTCTCTTATCAGCTCTTATTTTTTCAAGTATCTGCAAGCCACTTACTTTAGGCAGTTTAATATCGAGCAATATAACAGCGGGTATATCTGTAATATCACGTTGAGCGTATTTGCCTTGGCAAAAAATATATTCTAATGCATCTGCCCCATCATCGATAACTATTACTTGATTTGCAATATTATTGGATTCAAGTGACATTTTTGTTAATTTTGCATCATCTTCATTGTCATCAATCAGTAGTATGATCTTTTCCATATTAGCCTCCTGCTATTTCAATAAATTTAAAGAATTATTAAGATTTTGTGTTTAAGAAAGTACCTTTTTAACCTGTATTATTCATAAATGAAAAATAGAATGTTGCCCCTTTATCTGGTTCTGACTCAGCCCATATTTTTCCACCGTGAAGGACAATGATCCTTTTTACGATAGCTAGGCCTATCCCTAATCCCGGAAATTCTTTGGGCCCATGCAAGCGCTGAAAAGCTTCAAACAATTTATCTTTATATTCCATATTGAACCCGCTTCCGTTATCCCGCACAAAGAAAACAGTGTTATTCTCTATTCTTTTAGACCCGATTTCTATTTTCGGATCATCGACTCTTTCGGTGAACTTCCAGGCATTACCGATAATGTTCTCAAGAACAAGCATTATTAGTTCTTCATCCGCGAAAGTATTTAACCCTTCTTGGATTATAAATTCAACCTTCCTGTCAGGCTCATGATCTTTAAGGCTTTTCGCGATGTTTTTTGCGATGGAGCTTATGTCAATATTAACTGCAAGCGGCTTATTTTGTGTTATTTGTGACAGCCTTAACAAAGAATCAATGATCTTCCCCATTCGAAGAGCACTAATATTTATTCTTTTCAATAAATCTATATCTTCTGCAGGTAAAGAATTTGTATGTTTATCAATAAGTACTGTGCTAAAGCCGCTTAAACTTCTTAAAGGTGTCCTTAGGTCATGAGATACAGAATAATTAAAAGCTTTAAGGTCATTGTTCAGTATTTCCAGTTCTTTGGTCCTTTCTTTAACTTTATTCTCGAGTGTCCTGTTTGTTTCCTCAAGTTCTTGCTGCGCCTTCTTGCCTAATGTAATGTCTCTTCCATAAACATTTACATATTCTCCTTCTTTTACCGGAGAAATTGTAAATTCAAATATTCTATCGCTTATTTCTGCTTCTAATAATCTAATATTGTTTGTGTCGAGGGCTTTATTAACTTCATATTTCCATAAATCAGACAGTCTTGATCCAACAGCATTTCCTTCAGAAAATAAACAATTAACTGCCGCATTATTTCTATAAATGATCTTAGCGTCTTTTTGTAAACGAAGAACTGGATTAGGGTTTTCTTCAGGGAATCTTGAAAGATCCCTTGATTCAATCTCAGCTTTCTTGCGTGCTTCTATCTCAACTAGCAGCGAGTGTGTCTTTCTTTTTAACTCAGCTCGTGAAATGAAAAATAGAATTAACAAGATGATTATAAAGGCTGGTAAAATTACTGGAAGAGTAAGAACCAGCGCTTCTTTAATAGTAAATTTCTGAAAATTATAAGGGGGAAACCATTTATGATGCAGTCTTTCAAAAGTCCCATCGCTCATGACTTTTGACAGGCCTTCGTCAAGAGTTTTCAGTAATTTTATGTTCCCTTCTTGAACAGCAAAAGAAAAATCTTGCCTAAATCCTGATATTTCGTATTCCAGTGGAACAATGTTGGTAATGCCAAGGTCCTTAATTAAGTACAAACCCATGATCCTTTGAGCGATAACTGCATCATGTTTGCCTGAAGCAAGTAATTTCATTGCTTCAGAGTATGTTTTTACCGAGATAATATGTGAAGAGATATTTTGTCGAATGACATATTCTTCAGCATTGTCACCCTTCATGACAATGACCTCTTTGTCAGCAAGGTCAGTAATGTTTTTAATTCGAAAATCACCTTTTCTTAAAAAAATAGCCCCGTTCAGAGGCAGATATGTAAAAGTAAAATCAAATATTGCTTCTCTCTCAGGGGTTCTTCCTACTAAAGGTAAAACATCGATCTTGCCTTCTTTTAGCGCATCTTTTAAGTCAGCCCATGCTCCAACCTGAAACTCTACGTCAAGATTTACGGCATTCAAAGTCGCTCTTAAGAGTTCTACGGAAAACCCGTCAGCCTTGCCGTTAGTTACAATACAAAAAGGAGGGTAATCAAATTCTGAGCCGGATTTAATAACTAATCTTTCATCAGCGCAAAGCTCAAAGGTTCCAATAAACAAGAAGATCGTAAAGGATATTAGGAACAGATAAAACTTGTTTAGGCGATTCATTCTTTATCTCCGAAAAATCATATTGACATCAAAATAATGTTATGCTCCAGGCAGTTCAAAATAAAAGGTTGTGCCTTTGTTCAATTCTGATTTAACCCATATTTTTGATCCATGAAGGTTCATGATCCTTTTCACGGTAGCTAATCCTATGCCAATGCCTGGATATTCGTTTTTATTATGCAAACGCTGAAAAGCGATAAATATTTTATCTGCATATTCCATATCAAAACCGCAGCCATTGTCTTTTATGAAGAATATGACCCCGCTTTCAGATTTAATGCTTCCAAGCTCAATTCTTGGATCAGTAACCTTGGATGTGAATTTCCACGCATTGTCTATTAAATTTTCTAAGGCTATATTAAAAAGCTTTTTGTCGCCATAAAGGAACAGGTCTTTTTCTATTACAACATTAATAAGGCGTTCTGGATGATCTGATCTCAATGTCTTAAAAATATTTGTTGCCAGGTCACTTATATTAATTTTGTTTTTTACAAGATCTCTACGGCTTATTCTTGAGATCTTAAGCAGGGAATCAACAAGGTCCTTCATACGGGCAGCGCCTTTTATTATTCTGTTAAGATGATCTTTTGATTCTTCGTTTAATGTATTTTCATTGTTTTTCAGAAGGATTTTGCTGAACCCTTCCATGCTCCGTATCGGAGCCCTAAGGTCATGAGAAACAGAATAATTAAAAGCGTCTAGTTCGGCATTAACTGCCTCGAGCTTAAGTGTCCTTTCTTTGACCAGTTTTTCAAGATTTTTATTAAGCTCAGTTATTTCTTGCTCAGCTTTCTTACGTGCGGTAATATCGAAAAAAGTGCAGGCATACTGATTTGGTGCGGGACAAAAAGCCAAAACATCGAACCAAATGCCAGTGTCAGAGGCAAAGGCCACAAAATGTTCTGACTTACCTGTTAGAGCAACTCTACCAAATTTCTCTAACCACTCTGGCTCCAGATTGGGAAAAACTTCCAAAATAGTCTTGCCTACCACTTTTTCTGCTTTTACCCCAACTATGCGTTCAAAGGCCGGATTGATCACCATGTAACGGCTGTTAATTGGACGGCCTTGGGAGTCGCAGATAATTTCGCTCTGGGCAAAACCACTCAACATCTCATTGAAAAGGATCCGGTAGTTTTCTTCACTTTTAAAAGTTCTTCTTTCCGCATCCTTTTGTTCGGTAATATCGTGGGCAATGTTTAAAACACTTACAACTTCTCCTGCTGCATTAAAATCAAAATTGATCGTCCAAAGCATCTCGAAGATTTGGCCGTCCTTATTTACCTGGCGGTTCTGATAAGTTGCTCGTTTTAGCTTTTGGGAAATCCAGCCTTCAAAGGCTTTTTTTGTGGATTCCCGGTCATCGGGATGAATAAGATCGAAAGCAGATAATCCAATACAATCTTTGGGGCTTAGCCCCCATATTTTATTTGATGCATGATTAACAAAAGTAAAAAGGCCATTTGCATCTACTTGGGTTATCAGGTCGTCTGTCCCATCAACTATCGCGCGGTAACTAATTTCAAAATCGGTCAGGGCTTGATCGGCGTGTATTCCCTTTCTGTAGCAAGCAATGAAAGCCCAAAATAAAAGAGCAAATGAGATTGGTATTAATGTGCTGCAAATAATGATCAAACTAAAAAATACAGATTTTAGAGCTGAGTTAATTTCTTTTAATAAGTCTTCTTTTGACCGATGAACACCAACGATCCATTGTTTTTGCGTAACAGGCTCGAAAGCTGCAATTTGAGCATCGCCAGAGCTAGATATATATTCACCTACATATTCTTTTTGTTCTTTGACAAGGTCACCCAAAGAGCAATATTTTTGTTCGGCTTTATTTAAAATCAAATTCTTAGCAACAATATTCCCAACAGAACTAGGGATGCTTGTATGCAGTAGCAGCTTACTATCTTCATTAACAATGCACAAATATTCATCACTTGGCCTATTTTTTATTTTTTTCCATTTTCTTTCAATAGAATATACGATTTCTTTGTCCGGCATATTAAGATTTTCGCCGATATCTGCAGCGATCATTCCGGCAATTTTTGAATAAAATATAAGATGTTGGTTAAGGGTATCATTTATCGTTCTTTGATATGAAAAAGTTGAAATGAAGATTGCGGCACAAATAGAGAAGGCAGCTAAGATAATAGCTAATTTAGTTAATTCAAAGTGTTTTCGAAAATTTTCTTTGAAAGTGTTTTGTCTTGTAGGATTATTGGCTGGTCTTTTGTTATCTCGATAAGAAGAATCTTTCACATTGGGTTCCAATTTAAAGAATATTAATTGATATAATGAGTATTATTATATTTTATTTCCTACTGCATAATACTTAGTTAACATACCTTAGTCAATGTATAATTTGATCTTGGATTTGATGGTAATAACAAAGAATGTTATTTTATTAGATGGGGACTGCGATTCCTTTTTCGAGGAGTTGATTGTTCAGGAAGATGCCGTGATCAGCTATTTCATTGGGGGTGCTATTCTCTTTCATGTAAAGCAAATCGGCTACGAAGCGACCGAAGATGTCTGTGCTGTAGGTTTTTAAAATAATGCTCTTTCCCTTAGGCAGCGTCCTTTCAACAGATCTTTTTGCCGATGCGCCTTCAGGCGTGCTTAATTCAGGGGTATTTATGCCGCGCAGGCGCAGCCTAGTGCGTGTCCTTGCATTGAAGCCCAGGTCTATCTCTACAAGAAGGGTATCACCGTCGACAACTCTAATGACATTAGCCGAATAAACAAATGAAGGCTTTTGGGTCAATTGCGGCTTTAATTTGGCAGGCACACAGAGGTCAACATAAAATCCGCAGTCCAGGCTAATGTGGCCGGCAGGCACTTTGTTTTGAGGGTCGTCTGATAATTTGTAAGTGTTAAGTGTGAGATTGGTAGGCCTATCCAGCAGTTCAGGTTCGATCCCGGACAAAGCCTTGTTTGAAGATTTATTTTTCTCTTCTTTTACAATGCGCCGCAAGTCATTGCTTGAGATATTCTCTCGGGCAGCTTTTTTTTCTAGCTCTATTCTCTTGTGATCATCTTTGATGGAAAGTAATTCTCTGTACTTTGTCCAGTTCAAAAGGGTCGGAGCCGACCCTTTTGGGTGTTTGTTGTAGAAAGCACGAATTTTAATAAGGTTCTCCCTTGAAAAACCGGGGCCGTACTTCCGGGTAAGGTCCTTAGAAAGCGAGTTTATCAAATTGGCCCCGTACTTCGCTCTCACATTACCATCTTGTTCAATTTCAACTATCCGCTTTCCTATCTGCCAATAAGCTGTTACCAACGCTTTGCGCGCTTCTTCGAAAATGATCCCGACATCAGCTATGAGTTTATCGTATTTTGAAATCTCAATATTTTGACTCATAATTTACCCTTCCATGAAAAAACAATTAATACAATAGTTTCGGTCAATATTATTATGCCAAAAGCTCTTTGACAGCTGAGAGAAGTTCTTCATTTGAAAATGGTTTCTTTAAAGTATGTTTTACATTTGAGATCAATGAAACTGCTTTAAGATAATTCTGGGCATCGGCTTTTCCGCCTCCAGAAATAGCGATGATTTTCACGCTGGGGAAATTCCTCTCAAGTTCAAAAATAGTTTCCACGCCTTCTTTATTAGGCATGATTATGTCAGTTATAACAATCGGGGTAGGGCTGCTGCGGAACATTTTTAATCCTTCTTCTCCGTCGCAAGCGGTCATAACCTCATAACCTTTTCTTTCCAAAAGCACCTTTATTGTTTCTCGCAGGGAGCCATCATCCTCTATTAAAAGTATTTGCGCCATAAGCTGTCTCCTTTTAATACGGGTAATAATATTACCCAACAAGTATTTTTATGGCCTGCAATAGCTCTTCATTTGAAAAAGGTTTTTTGATAGCTTTGTCTACTTTTAAGAACTTTGATGCGTTAAGATATTGTTCTGCCTCTAGTGTCCCGCCGCCAGAAATTGCAATGATCTTTAAATTAGGCGCGGTTTGCTTGAGGTCCACTATTGTTCGTAATCCTCCTTTATTCGGCATGAGTATATCTGTAATGACCAGGTCAGGCTGGACTTCATGATACAATCGGGTTCCTTCATCACCATCAACTGCGGATGTCACGTCATATCCTTTTCTTTTAAGCAGTTCTTCTAAGGTCTCCCTCATGGCCAGATCATCTTCTATTAAAAGTATTTTTATCATTTAAATTCTCCTTTGTTTTTATCCTGCCTAAACCCGAGGTAACAGGATAGTGAATGTTGTCCCCTCATTCACCTCACTTTCCACATATATAACTCCGCCGTAACCTGTAATTATCCCATGAACCATTGAAAGGCCAAGCCCGGTGCCTTTTCCAATTTCTTTTGTTGTAAAGAAAGGCTCGAATATATGCTCAATATCTTCTTTGTTAATGCCCTTACCGTTATCTTTGACGTAAATCTTAATGTGCTCCCCTTCTTTTAGAGTAATATGTTTTAAGGTAAGAGCTTGATCAACTATTACTCTTTGTGCCCCAACTTCAATAAAACCTGTATCAGGGTCAAGTGACTGGTAACTATTCCTAAACAAATTCAATAGCACATGCTGTAACTCATTAGGGTCTACGGGAAGTTCCCCGCAATCAGGGTCTAGATTTTCTTGTATTCTCAAAAGTCCTTTTGTGGATGCAGAGAACATATTTATTGCACCTTTGATCAAAGAGACAATATTTGTTGTCAATTTACTGCGAGTTACTGTTTTGCTATAAGACATCATTTGATCTGTTAATTGTTTTGCACTTTCAACACAAAAGATTACCCGTTCAAGGTCCTTGCGCGTCCTGCTGTTCTGGGGTATATCATCAAACGCCATTTCAACGGAACCGCGTATAGCTCCAAGTATATTGTTAAAATTGTGGGCAATACCGCTAGCCATTGTCCCTACAGCATCTAGTTTTTTGGATTGAAAGATTTGACCTTGAAGCTGTTTATTTAATGCCTCTGCTTTATGGCGCTCTGTAAGGTCTCTAATGATATGAATGGTGCCAATGATATTTTTGTTTTCATCAAATCTTGGGATCGCCTTGATCTCAACGAACTTATTAAATAAAGGTTCAAATAATTCGTTAACCGTTATTTTACCGGTTTTAAGCGTTTGACAGCTAGGGCATTTTTCTGGAACGGAGTCCTTTTGGTGATAAGAAGCATAACACTTGCTATTAAGTATCTCAGCTGCAGATTTTCCTAATAATTCTTGTGCTGCATGATTTGCGAATAAAATATTGTAATCCATGTCATGGATAGTGATAGCGTCGTTTATTGTGTTAAAGATCTCATCCCAATTCCTTTTTGCTTCAGACACTTCTTTTAGTGAATTCTTTAATTCTGTAATATTGCGTCCGTAAACGTTTACGTACCCCATTTCGACAACAGGTGTGATCACAAATTCCAGGATAATATTACAGGCGTTAATCTCAATTGTGCCCTTTTCATTCTTTTCATAAGATTCACGAATAGCGCTTCTCCAGGCATCATTCATATAATCTTGCAGCCTACGCCCGCAGAAATCTAATAAAGTATTGCTGCTTTTGTTTGAATAGAGGATTTTGCCTTCTTTTGTCATTCTCATAATAGGGTCAGGATCTTCATCTGGGAGCAATGAAAGGATCTTGATCTCGTGTTCTGCTCTTTTGCGTTTAGTGATATCCCTGGCTATCGATAACATGTATTCATTATTTGCACGAGTTATCAATTTAATGCTTATTTCTACAGGAAAGATTGTGCCGTCTTTGCGTTTGTGACGGCCTTCAATTAGCAGAGACCCTGTTCTGCGCACTTCTGCCATATGTTCTTTCCATAAATGTGAATCTGGGATCTTTGCCTCCAAGTCAATAACCCGCATATTAATTAATTCTTCATGGGTATAACCCAAAGCCAGGCTTGCCTGTTTATTTACATTCAAGATCCTTGAATCAGAAGGGTCAATAATGAAAATGCTATCACTTGAATAATCAAGCAGATTATTAAGTAGAACTAGTTGTTCTTCCGCTTTTTTGCGGGAAGTTATATCTAAAAGAACGCCGTTAAATATTATTTCATTCTGGTTTCTGAAAGGTTGTGAACTGCCCTCAAAATCAATGATACTCCCATCAGGCTTGATATATTTACCTTCATATTTCCAATTACTGATGTTGTTCACTGCTGTTTGCAACGAAAGGATAAACTCCTTTCTGCATTCAGGGGCAACGTGTTCAAGAAAATATGGAAATATATCTGGCAAAGCTATCTTTTCGATATCAAAGCCAAAAATAACTTCAGCCTGTTTGCTAAAATAACTTACGCCATATTCATTGTTTGGCCTTGCGTAAAATTGATATATGACCCCGGGGAAACTATTAGTGACCCCTGATATTTGGGCTTCTTTATTTAATAATGATTCCTCATATTTTAGCTGTTCTGTTACATCCCAAACCGTTGATATGACCATGTTCGAATTGCTGATAGGGGTATTTCTTGCAGAAATGAAAGTCGTTCCTTTACCCGTGCGGGTAATTGGGATATTTTCCCAATGCATACGGTTTATGTCGCCGCTTGCGCAATCATCTAATATCCGTTTTTTAATTTTGTCCCTGAAATGCGGGTCTTCATAAACAGTATTCCAAAACCCGTCCTTAGAGTTTAACTCAGCTTTTGTTGTGCGATAAAATTTTGCAAAATTATCGTTCATATAACTGAAATTAATTTCAGGATCAATAGAATTAACGGCTATGCCAATAGGAATATTGTTTATGATGAATTGAATAAAAGATTCTTTTTCCTGTACTATTTTTTCCGTTTGTTTATGCTTGGCAACTTCAATATTTAACTTATCAACGGAAATAGTTGATTTATTCAGGTTTTCTATCATTTGATTAAAACTTGCGGACAGTTCATCGAATTCATCATTTGAGATCGTATCAATTTTTGATGAATAATCACCTTTTCCGACATTTTTAGAGCTTAAAACAAGTTTCTTGATCGGCTCTGAGATCTTATTGCTGATCACATAAGCGGACATGGACATAACTATTATCAAAAAAAACCCGATAAAGATAAATTTTTGAAGGGTGTCATATAAAGGCGTCATTAATGAATTTATATCAGCGATAGAAAAAATATACCAGCCATAACCAATATTGCCCCCTTTTTGATCCATCGGGCCAGAGCCCGCTTCTGTTCTTTTATTATCAAATGCGAAAGGTATTTTAACTGGTGTATAAGCAACAAGAGATCTTTTCCCCCGATTCAATATTATTTCAGTTCCTGATATGCCCTTTTGCATTTTTGAACTAACCGCATCTAGAACTTTCTTGTCTATTAGATCATCATGGGAGCTGATAATTTCGCCATTTACCCTTAACAAAAATGTTAAATTTTGATCAGAGATTTTCACCTGTTCTTGCTCATACAAGAACGGAAGGCCTTTCAGCAGGGTTTCCATTAACACGTTACTTTTAAGTATGCCTATTGTTCTGCCTTCAAAGATGACAGGAGCAGATATGCCTAATACCTTGGCGCCCACGTTTTCATCATATTCAGTTTCGTCAACAATGTTTCCGAACTCATAAGCCGCTTTCCATAAGTATTTTTGGCCATGATAAAGTGTCGGCAGCCTGTTTGTGCTTGCTACGAGAACGCCGTATTGATTTGTCAGGTAGATCTCTCCATATTCATTAGGAATTAATAGGGCCTGAGATCTTAAGAATTTCGCGACTTTATTGTTTAAATAAGACTGAATAAAAGGGTCACTTGCATATGTGGTCGCTTCCCACCGGTTGTTTAGTTCGTTAATCTTGTTTTTTATTTGAGCTTTGGAAAGGACGGAATATTCGGCGTTGCTGGTTAATAGAGATTCAATTATAATTGGCGTGTTTGCTAAAATATTAGCGACAATGAACTTATTATTAATAAACACTTTTACTTCTGTTGCATGGTCATTAACATCATCCAGGATATAATTTACAGATGTGCTTAAGATTTCCTTGTATCCGTTAATAACAAAAAAGAATGAGCTAATGGTTAAAACTGAAAAAGCAATAACAAAAATAGAGATCGATATTTTGTTCTTGATTTTCAAGCGCTATGTCCTCCTTTTGTAAATAAACAAATAAAAGTATTAAAAGGAACAGTCTTCTTTGCTTAAAATACGATACTCTTTCTTTTTTGACTTGTCAATCTTGTTACAATTGGAATGATCTCCCGAACATTATAGTTTACAAGCACTTATGTCGTGTTTTTTTCGAGGCCTTTCTTTTGTTTTTGATGACTGGTTTCATTTTCATTTAAATAACAGCCTGGATCTTCATCCCATAAAGATGCTGAAACTGATTTTGCTCTTGCTCTGCAACCGCCGCAATTTTTAATATGCCTACACTCTGAACATTTACCCGTTATGTGTTTGGACATAGTTCTAAATTTATTCATAAGGATGTTTTCTGTATCGTTCCAGATCTTTAGCAAAGGTGTATCATTGATGTTACCCATCGGTTCATCAAGCAGGAACTGGCATGGGTAAACGATACCTGTTGAATCAAGATAAACGACTTTATTCCCTGCAGAACAACCGCCACGTTCATTTATGCATTCTAAAACAGCGTCATCACATTTAAGCATTTTAGACAAATAAATTAGGTCTGCATGATTGCCGGCAGTAAGCACTTCAAACTCATCATCCAAGCCGCTTATTTGCTTAACCCGGGTAAAGAAAATAAGCATTACCTCCCGTTTTTCTTCACGATTTAGATCGGCGACTTCGTTAACTCTTCCAGAGTATACTAAGTGATGAAGGCAGAATCTTTTAACTCCGGATTCAAATGATTTTTCCAGGATGTAAATAAGGTCATCTTTGTTTTCTTTGGTTAGCGTGAATCTAACTCCGGTTTGAATCCCGCATTTCAGTAAATTATCTATTGCAGACCAGCTAAGTTTAAATGAGCCATCCTTGCCTTTGAAATGATCATGATAAGTTTCTTTTCCATCAATGCTTATACCAACATAATTTACATCGTGATCCTTTATAATTTGAGCCATAGCCTTATTGATCAGAGTTCCATTTGTTAAAAGCCCAACCTTTACACCGGAACTTTTACATTTGTCAATTATATCAAAAACATTTTTTCTTAAAAGCGGCTCTCCCCCGGCAAGTAAAAGTATGCGCGGATTCATTTTTGCGATATCTTCAATAATGCTTAAACATTTTTCATTAGATAAAGATTCTTCTTGATCATAAAGGGATGGTTTTCTGTGGCAATGAGCACAGTATAGATCGCACTTTTCCGTTATGTCCCAAATAAAGAGTGGCCCGATGTCAGTTCTTTTATGAGCGGTTCTTATCCCTTTTAATATCTTTGTTACGGGTATCATTATTTGTTCTTTTTGTTTTTATGATCTGTATTTTAGTGCACGATTTGAACGATCCATTGACCGTGCTTTCTTTAGGAGGTAATTACTTTTGTCAGCTTTTAATATCTTCGTTTGCAGAAAAACGATCCAAAAAATTTCTTTTTTTTGTTTTCAATATCCCTGCAGGAGGATCCTTTGCTTATATTATCCTTATGCAAAGCATGATTAATATCTTTCCAGACATTTATGTTTGAAGCAACTTCACCATCTAAGGCAATATTTATACCTTCACACTCTATAACATAAGCCGGATAGACCTGGTGTAATTTTACTACAGCACCTGGCCTTATGTGTAAGCCATCTATTTTATGCAATTGCTGATCATCCTTGGTTGTAACATAGGCGACCCTAGCCGATTGGCCGACCTTAAGGTCTGTTAATGAAACAACAGAACTTTCTGCGGTACGCTTTGAGAGTTTGCAGCACTCACCTCTCGGTATAGGGAGGCCATGAGGACATTTTTTTGGATGTCCAAGCAAAGTGCAAATACCGTCGATCAACTCAGGAGTAACTGTATGCTCAAATTCGCAAGCACCTGTCTCGAAATCTCCACCGATCACATCATGAAGCATTCTCTCTGCGATACGATGAGCACGTATTAATATGCGGGCAAGGTCCTCACCTTTCTCAGTAAGTTTGATCTTTTTATCTTTTTCATTGTATTCAGCGAGCCCTTCCTTTGAAAGCTGTTCAACAATATCAATATCATATTCTTTACCTGTTGATTTCTTAAGGTCATCGATAGAATCTTTTGATTCCTCCTTCATTTTCCATAATATTTCTAAGTGTTCATCTTTGATTTTTGTTTTGTTCATAGCTCTCCATTTGATATGCCATCACTAATAAAATTGTGAAGATTTTTGTATTGTTTGTATGGTTTTAAACAGTGCTTATTTGCATTTATAACAGTATCCATATATCACATGCATGTGTGAAGTGATCATGAATTTGCGTTTTTTACACAAAGCTTCTTGCTCTTCATCAATCGTTTCGCTGTAAAACTCAAAGATGCTTCCACATTTTAAACATTTTAAGTGATCATGATGTGAGTGTCCCAGGGTGTGCTCATAACAAATCCTGTTATCCTGCGTCAAAGCTTCTCTAAGTAGGCCCGCGTTGATCAGAAGTGGCATTGTCCTATATATTGAGGCCCTAGAGAGTTTTATCTTGGGAAATCTGTTTCTTATGCGAAGGAATAATTGGTCCACATCGAAGTGATCATGGGTGCGATATATTTCATCGATAATGAGCCCTCTCTCAGGAGTATATCTCATATCGTTATTTTTACAGAATTGTCTGAAAATATCTTTTGGGTCCATAGAAGCCAGTCAAATAATTGAGAGTAGATTTAAGTTATAATAAAGTGCATTGTTTCCATTGTCAAAATATATTGTAATACTATTTTATAGTCAGTATTAAAATGCGATTAAGAATTCCTGCAAGAATGAAGGCAGAAGCATTAATTACAAATACCATTATCAGCGCTGATTTTAGCTTAAGCTCTTTGATCATCGCCATTATATTTGCTACACAAGGAACGAACATTGTTGTTATGGTAACCGCAACGATACACTGAATATAATTCAGTTTTCCGACCTGAATAAGCTTTATTATCATGCCTGAGGCAGCTTCATGTCTTGCCATGCAAAGGATCAAAACATCAACCATTTCAATAGGAAAGCCCAGAAATCCTATGATCAAAGGTTTTAATATGTTCTTTATTCCGCCAAGAAGCCCTATTTTATCGATAATAAATAAAAATAAGGCAGAATAAACAAAGATTGGGATGGCTTCTTTCAAGAACCACAAGAGCTTATAGTATGTTTTCTTTATAACTGCCTTTGGGCTTGGCATTCTTATATCAGGAAGGGCCTGAATAAAATCGTTTGAGTTATCATTTTTTAAGATCTTATTTAAAAATAATCCTGCAACTATTTCAACAAATACTAAAAATGCGAAAGCAATTATGAAGGCACGTGCCCCCAGGCGTCCTAAAATGCTCATGTTAAGCGCCATTTGAGGGGCGCAAGGTAATGCAAATGCGATCAAATATATCGCGATATATCTTTCTTTTTTTGACCTTAATGATTTTGTTGTTAATGTTGCCATGGTTTTACACCCGAATCCCAATGTTATCGGCATTATCGCACTGCCACTTAATCCGATCTTCTCAGATATCCTTTTTAAGAGTACGCTTAAATTAGGAATGTACCCCATGTCTTCAATTGTATTAAACAAAAGAAAAAAAACTGACAGGATCGGTAAAACAGTAAGAATTGCGTTGGAGATCCCAAAGGTTAAAAAACCGTAATCGCCGATCAGAAATTCATTCCAAAAACCAGATGGAAAAACATGGGTTATTTGATTTTCGATCGGGAACCATAGCGTATCGTGCATCCAAGCAGCAATTACATTGGCGAAATTCACAACAGAATAAAACATTAAAAATATAAAGCCTAGTAACACAGGGATTCCGTAAACAGGATGACGGGATATCCTTGCAAAAAATTCAGGGAAGCTTTTGAGGGTTATTTTTTGTTTTTTAATTGTTTTAGAGCATATATTCTCGATCCATGCGTTTTTCTTCTGGTTGATCAGCAGGCTTATACTTCCTCTAAAATGACTTCTGAGCTCTTCGGTCTTTTCTTTTATTTTCGCTGAGTTATCAGTTTCTGAAATGCTTCTGATAGAATCCATCAAAAAAGGGTCCTCCTGCAAGAAAAGTAAAGAAAGCTTTCTTTTGAATGATATGCTGTTGGGAAGAAGCTTCTCAATTGCCAGTATGCCCTCTTCAATTATCTCCCCATATTGCACTGGTATTGTGCCTTTTCGTGCAACCTCAAGGGTATCTTTTAGCTCTTTTGTACCAATGTCGTTTATTGCTATTGATTCTATAACCGGAACACCAAGAAATTTTGATACGGCATCAGAGTCTATCAAAATACCTTTTTTTGTCGTTTCATCAATGGCGTTTAAGGATATGACCATAGGGATTCCGAGCTCAAGCAGATCAAAGGTTAATGTCAATGATTGTTTTAAGCGGTTAGCATCTATGCACTGAATAATTATATCTGGCTGTTTAAAAACAAGCATGTCCCTAACAAAAAGCTCTTCCTCAGAATGAATATAAAGGCAGTGGATCCCCGGGGTGTCGATAATTTCATATGGCTGGTTGTAAATATTAAAAGTCCCGCTTTTCATCTCTACAGTCGTGAACGGAAAATTAGCGACCACAGTATATTTCTTTGTAAGGTTATTAAATACCTGGCTTTTACCGGTATTTGGCAATCCGATAATCGCTATTCTTTTTAGTGGGTTGTTAACTGCTTTCATGGTGCGAGAGTTTCCTTGCTTTTGACTTATTTAATTCACTATTGCAAATGTGTCGCAATAGGCACATTTAGTAAATATAGCGGTTTTACAGCAAATGTCAAGGCATATAAAAAAACATATTTGCTTAAAGGTTTAATGAAGTTAGTAATTATGAAATATCCCTAAGCTTTTAGATAAGGTAACCTTAAAAGGCTCTTCTTGTGCGGTAAGGACGGGAATAACTTTTTGGATCTAAGATTAATATTTTGATCATTGTTTTTTTGGGCGCCAGAACATTTTAATATCTTCATGTCCATGTTTTTTGTAATCAACTCCCAAAGCTTCCATATCACTTTTTAAAGGGCCATGAAAGCCACTTGGTGTTTCTAGGAAAAAAGCATCAACAACATCCTTTTCGACTATTTCTTTCCGGTTTTCTTTGGCAACGATAAGCCCTATTCGTTTTGATATCTTTTCCTTCGCCATTTCACGGACAAATACCGGAGTCTTCTCGATAAGTTTATTGAACAGGTCTTCTGCAGACTTTTCCCAAATAAGATCCATTATTTTTTTACCTTTTTATCGTTGTTTATTATTAGTAAAAAAGATTATTTATCATGTTCTGTTAAACCAGTGTTGATCTGCCAAAACGACAGATGTCTCTACCTGCCTTTTAGGGATGTTCCAGTATTTTTCTAAAAGATAATCTTTGTATGATTCTGGTTCGATCAACTTAAAGCCGTTCTTTTTGTAGAAATCTATTGCCCAGGAAGCAGCCTTCCATGTTCCGATCAAAATAGGTTTATTTGCTGTACTTATTAAATGGTTCAGGAGTTTTGAGCCTGTTCCTTGACGGTTGAATCTACTTCTTACATAAGCATGTCGTATTAAAAAAACATCATCTTTATCCTGAATGCCCATAACGCCAGTTAGATGTTTGCTATCTGAAAACCCCCAGAATTCAACACCATCATCAATCTCCTTTTGAAGCTTTTCATTGCTCATGAAAGGTTCTTGCCAGCGGTCATCAGGGATTATTCCCTTATATTTTTGAGCGCCATCATTAATGATATCTAATATCGATGTGAAATCATTGGAATTACATTGAATTATCATTTATTGGTCACTTGCTCATATTTTCGGAAAATCTTTTATGCTTTCAAGTGACCTTTTCAGATCTTCATCAGGAAGAGTATAGTCACTTAGTTCATTGTTCAAGAACTTCTCATAACCAAGAAGGTCCAATAATCCGTGGCCACTGTAATTGAATAAAATGACCTTTTCCTTGCCTTCTTCTTTTGCCTTTATTGCTTCATCAATTGCGCCCGCTATTGCATGGCTTGTTTCCGGGGCGCATATGAAGCCTTCAGTTTTTGCCCATGTTT
>Ga0209417_1001056_pt1 | contig 54288 bp, 52 predicted proteins | sample RifGroF2_FD_184002 | JGI IMG/M metagenome (GOLD analysis project Ga0209417, IMG submission 184002) | Groundwater microbial communities from Rifle, Colorado, USA - Groundwater F2 (SPAdes) (version 2) | ecosystem: Environmental > Aquatic > Deep subsurface > Groundwater | place: Rifle, Colorado...
TGAAAAAGCAATCCCTGAATATCTTCATTTCTATAACAATGAAAGACCACACATGGCCTTGCAAATGCAAACGCCTATAGAAGTGATGCAAAGGTATTGACTAGAAAACAGTGGAATGGGGACGGAGGTAAAAGCCCACCACGTGGTGGAAATCTATATCGCACAATAAATCAAAAACTCCGTAATAATTTTAAATCACCTTATAAACCAACCCGCCATTTTTTGGAGCCGATAGCGTTTTTATACCAATCGAATCCCCTTTCTTAGCTCGTTTCACGGGTTTCCTATTTATCTGCATTGAATCAACTTTTTGTTGAAAAAAACCGTTATCACACTCAATTTGAATAATCTCTCCATGTCGCAAAACGGCATCCAATTCAATTATTCCAACTTCAATATTTCCCAAATAATCTTCAATCATCCCAATTGGCACAATTCGCACAAGCTTATTTGAATCCTCGGAAAAATCGTCCACCAATGGACTTTCAAAAGAATTTTTCTTAGGCTTTGCGCTCACTTCCCCATATCCATCTGTCGCATCCTCAAGCGAAAAACTCTTCAAATCAGCTCTTCCGCCAATATTACTAAAATCCAACAAAGGCGCTTCAAAAGTTTCAATTTTTTTGACACTCGCAGCCCTCTTCTTTTTCGGTGTGACAGAAACTAAACCATCCGGCCTTCTTTTTGCATGTCTTATCGGATTCTCACGCGAAACATCGCGCGCAAGTTTTTCAAGAAGTCCTTTTTGCTTATAATCATAAGCCGTATTAAGCAACTTGTCCTTAACGCCCCTTGCAATGCCCTTTTTTCGCATAAACGCGGGAACGTTTGGTGAATCCACGTCGTAGTTTGCCATGTGAGAAGGTTATATGGTTTAATTTTAGCGTAAATTTTATAAAAATGGAAAGAATTTGCAAAATAACATGCAAGCCTTTTGAAATAACAGATGCGGATCTGGATTTTTATCGAAAAATGAATGTTCCACCTCCAACGATTTGCCCAAACGAACGCGAACGCCGAAGAATGGCTTGGCGCAACGAAAGATCTTTATATAAAAATATTTCCTCGGAAACAGGAAAAAAAATAATAAGTGTGTTTGATCCGGACGCCGGTTATCACGCATGCGAACTTCCGATTTGGTATTCCGATAAAGTTGATAATGCAAAACATGGCCGCGACTTTGATTTTAATCGACCATTTTTCGAGCAATTTAATGAGCTTTTACATGATGTCACGCTCCCCGCTCTCGCAATGGTAAACACAACCAACACTGATTACGGCCAATACGTTGATAATGCAAAAAATTGCTATCTGATTTTTGCCTCAGACAACTGCGAAGATTGCTATTACGTTGATTACATTTGGGAATGCAAAAACTGCGTTGATTGTTATGGCGCTTTAAAATGCGAACTTTGCTATGAATGTTTGGACTGCAAAAATTCATACAAAACCATTTACTCACAATTTTGCATGCAATGCTCGGACTCAGCCTTCTGTTTTGACTGCAAATCCTGCGAATATTGCTTTGGCTCATCCGGTTTGCGTCACAAAAAATACGTATTTTTCAACGAACAATTAACGCAAGAAGAATATGAAAAACGCATAAAACAAGCCTTTCCACTCACGGAAGAAAAAATAAAAGAATATGCAAAACGCGCATACGAATTATCTTTAAAAATTCCACGAAAATTCGCACAGATTTCAAAATCAGAAAATTCAACCGGCGACTTTCTCACAAACTGCAAAAACTGCGAAGAATGTTATGACTGTTACAACGACGAAGAATGTAAATGGGTTTTTAACGGCCCAAAAAACAACAAATTTTGCTATGACTGCACAGGCGTAAACACCGGCGAATTGATTTACGAATCCGTCGCAAGCGCTGTTGGAAGCTATAATTTAGCATATTGCATCCTCTGCTGGATCAGCAATAATAATTTAAGAAATTGCTATTACTGCTTGAATTCAAAAAATCTTTTCGGCTGTATCGGCTTAAAACGCAACGAATATTGCATTTTGAACAAACAATATACAAAAGAAGAATATGAAAAAATCATGCCGCGCATCATCGAACACATGACAAAAACACAAGAATGGGGCGAATTTTTTCCGATCAAATATTCAACTTTTCCATATAACGACACAATCGCAAACGAATATTATCCGCTTACTGAAACCGAAGCCTTAAAACTCGGCTATAAATGGCGCAAAGAAACCGCACCAAAGCATCTCGAAAACGCCTTAACATGCGCTTCCTGCAAAAAGCCGTTTCAAACAATTCCACAAGAACTCAAATTTTATAAAGCATTAAATCTGCCTACTCCAAGTTTATGCTCAAATTGCCGCTATCATTCCAAATTCTCCAAAAGAAATCCTCACCATCTTTTTGATCGCAAGTGCGATAAATGCAAAACTCCAATCAAAACCGTTTACGCTCCAAATCGCCCGGAAATCATATATTGCAATGAGTGCTATACGGCTTCGCTATACTAAAAATAATTCCAATTTGCGATTCATCATTCACAAGCTATAATTGGGGTAATCTTTACCCAAATTTTTATGCGACAAAAAATTTCAGATGATAGACCACTTCTTATGCGCTATGAAATCCGTGAAATCGTTGATGTTGTGCAAAAGATTCAAGAATTAGACAAAAATTTCAAATTTATAGGTGAAAATATTGGCGATCCTGTCGCAAAAGGCTGGCCGGTTCCTCCATTTTTAAAAGAAATTTTAATTGACGCCATCAAGCAAGAGGGCGACAAAATTTTCGGATACACGCATTCACGCGGATATCCCTTAGCTCGAAAATGGGTCTGCAAATACGCAAAACGCTTCTCCCCTTCCGCAAATTTGGATTATGAATATGTACTTTTTACAAGCGGCCTTGGCGCGGCAATTTCCGCAATTTATGAAATGCTCCCTCATGGAAAGCGCATCTTGCAGCCAACTCCTTCTTATCCAACGCACGCATCAATGGAATCGTTCAACGCAAATCTTGAATCAGTTTCGTATCAATTGAATCCCGATAATGACTGGCAGCCCGATATAGAGGATATGGAAGCCAAAATCAAGGCAGATGAAAACATCGTTGGAATTCTCGCCATCAATCCAAACAACCCAACAGGAGCAGTTTATTCAAAAGAAACTTTGGAAAAAATCGTCGCGCTCGCGGAAAAATACAAACTTTTCATTGTTTCGGATGAAGTTTATTTCCGAATGGTTTATTTTGGAAAACAATTTGAACAAATAACTGAAATCGCAAATAATCGCGTGCCTTTGCTTGTGATGCGCGGTCTTTCAAAAGACGTTCCTTGGCCGGGCGGTAGATGCGGATGGATTGAATTTCACGGCATTGACCTTGATCCGGACTACAAAAAATATTGTGACGCTGTAAAAAAACGCATTCTTCTTGAAGTTTGCTCAACAACAATTCCACAAATGATTTTGGAGCAAATGTATGAACATCCAAAATTTGACGATTGGAATAAAGAATATAACGCGCATCTTGAAGACAATTCGAGATACATCGCCGAAACACTTTCTCGCTCGCCTTATTTAAAAGTAAATCCAACATATGGCGCATTTTATATGATGCCACTTTTTAAAGAAGGTGTTTTAAATGACCGCCAGACCTTGCCAATTGAAAACGAAGAGGCCAAAAAATATGTTGAAGAAATAACATCAAAACCGGGATTAAAACTGGATAAACGCTTTGTGTATTACTTACTCGCCGCAACAGGAATTTGCGTTGTTCCGGCATCCAGCTTTTTCAGCAAACATTATGGCTTCAGATTAACAACTTTGGAACGCGATCCTGCCAAAAGAAACGCAACGTACGAAAAAGTTGTTGAAATGATCCAAAAATACGTGGAATCGGCGAAGTAAAACTTTCACCAAACAAAGCTTATTCTTTTTCCTTTAAAGCGGCTTTTCTGACTTTTGAAACCCTAACTTTTATACTGCCTTTATTAACCCAAACCAAGGCTTCATCAGGCTTTAATTTAAACACTTCAGCATAACGAGAATAATCCGCATCAGCTTCGGAAACAGCAACAAGATCAAGTCCAAAAAGCCCGCTATAACGACTTGCATCAACAATTCCACTCTGATCGATAACGTATTTTCTACCTCCAACTTTCAAATCCAATGCTCTTTTAGCAGCAAGTTTGTCAGCAGCTTCATCCGAGGCTTGCGCACCAGCATCAACAGACTGTTTAACAGCGCTATCAACACCCTCGGCTTCTACCGCGCCACCATCTATCACACCGATGCCCTCTTCCACTCTCTTTTTTGACGGCCTACCTCGTCTTTTTGGCGCAGGCTTCACCGACTCAACAACAGCCGCACCATCTGCAATCGCTTCAACCACACCACTCTCTCCATCCACGACCAAAGGCGCAACCCTTTCAGTATCATCAACAGATATTTGACCTTCAAGAACGCCTTTCATAACCTCAAATTCACTTCCGGAAAGCCTTGACTTCATCTCTTCCAAAACAGAACTTTGCATAATTTTTCTTGGATCAAGTTTTCCAGAACCAAGATATCTTGCAAGCTTATAATAACGCCCCTGCCTATATCCACGATTCACATCTGTTTCAATAAGCGTTTCCGCAAACTTTACTTCAGGCATACGCTTTTTCATATCACTTTCCAAAAACGCATCTGCAAAAATACCAACAGAACCACTCTTATTACGACTTGAATAAAGCCTACATCTTGGGTCAACGTACTCACTATCACTACCTTTCCCGGCCAATCCAACAAAAGTCATACCTAAAATTTTTCCGGTATTTTCATCGTACAAAATCGAATACAAACATTTTCTTGAAGAAAAATCTATATCTTCTCTAACAAGACCTCGATCCACCATCTTCATATACGTAGCAAGATTCTCGTCTGACATCTCATGCTTAACAAGAAAATATTCTTTACCGGCTATGACAATCCTATGACAAGGTGGCAGTTTTTTTCGTCTAAATAATTTACCATCTTTCTCAACAATATTGCCTCGCTTATAACTTGCAGGAACAAGTTCATAATAATTGCTTCCATCAAACTCAACTTCATTATCATAGGCAACAGGCTGTCCAAGTGGCAAATTATATGTTCTACCACCAAGGCTTCTAATCCTAATTTTTTCACCAACAAAATCCCTTATTTTTTCAGGCAAAGACGCAATCAAAGCACATCTTTTTCCTTTAATCTCAACTGTTTCAAGTGAAGACAAGTCAAAGTCCGGACGCAAGCCAGAAAGCAAATCAACATCAACATAGTTTTCATCGTCCTTACGATAAATAAGCTTAAAAACACGGCTATAAATACCCTCATCGCCCTTACAATGAAGCGGCCAATCTTCAATTGGAGCCGTACAAAGCTCAGCCATCCCAAGCAAACTCATAAGATCATCCAAAACCCCAGCTCGCGTTCCTGAATTTGCAAAATCCCTTTCTCTGCTACGGACATACCTCATAGCAATATAAGCTCTTTTTCTTTTAGCAATTGTCGCTTCGGCATCAACCGGAGTTTTGCTTGGAATCGAACTGTAATAATGATTATCAACATCAGGCCTTTCATCACCAAACATAAAATTAGAAATAGACCTAATTTCCGGCGCAACTTTAAGTGCAAACGCCTCAAGAACAGCCGCATGGATTGCCTTATACAAAACATAATCGGGCTTTATTCCAAAAATCAAAAGATCGCCATTTTTATCCAAAGCGCACGATAATCTTTTTTCCCCAAATCCCGGAAAATAAAATACAACTTCAACATAACCAATAAAATTGTTTTTCTCTTTTTTTGGCATACCAAGCCTTTCAATTGAATCATCAGACATTCCAAAAGCTTTCAAAAACTTCGCACCAATATCAGAATTATAAAAAGCAATATGGCTTACAAAGCCTTCCTTTGAAAGCACGTTTGCAGGATCAATCCTGGAACGATAACAATAAGCTGGATCCTCAGTATCGCGGTATCTATCAATAGCCTCCTTATAACTCACAATCTGATTGCCATGATCAATATCACGCGTTGGCATACCTTCGATCGTAGATTTCCCAAGATATCTCTGTAAAATTGAAATAATCTCAAGGTTGTTTCTTGTCAAAGCCTCGGATTCACTACCATCAACGCCAAATTCACGCTCATATTGCACAAACCTTCTTTGAAAATCAAACCATTTCGCAGAATCAGTATTAAAAATTTCATCCGTAAATCCATTAAAATCATTCTCGCATATACTATAAATTTCCTCATACATTGCAGACTTAAAAAGCAAATAATACATTCGATTATCGATTCCAATATAAGACAAATCTTCGGCAGGCTGAATAATATTAAAATTTCGATCAAACATCATTTTTATTTTTCTGAATTGCCTTTTCTTCGCATCCACTTCAAAAATCAATTCAGCACAAACGCCGGTTTCATTAACGGAAAAAGAAATTCTTCGCAAACCAATTTTACGCAAAATTTCACTCTTTACGTCAAATTCCTGACCAGCAAGGCCCGAAAGCGCTTCAATATACTTGTTTGGCGAATCAGAACCCGAATCAGAACCACTCAAATAATCATAATACAAGCTCGAAATCGATTCCAACTCTCTTGCTAAAAATATATGTTTTTCAGCCCCGGCTCCAAATATTTTTTCGTAATCAGGCAAATAATCGAACAAAGCACCGGGCGCATTACACACAATATAATTATCCATCCCAAGCCCAGCTCTAAGTTTTTCAAACCTTTCTTGTCCACCATTCTCAAGTAATTCAGGATGTCTTGCAACCAAACCGGAAAGTTCATCAAAAAGCCCCAGCTTAGAACAAACATCAGGCCTACTCATAACAACAAAAGCTTTACCCAACAAATATGCATCATTTTCAAAATCCGGGATTGAACGAACAACCTCAAGAGCATCTTCATATCTACCAAGATTCATAAGCCCAACAATGGCTTTCTTATGTACTTCCAAAAGCACAGGTCCGACTTTTGGATCAGATAAAAGTTCATTTATAGTTCCTCGTAAAAATATAAAATAAGGGTCATCATACGCCATTGGATTTAACGGCTTTCCTGAAAAAAACATGATATGCAAAATAATAACGCCTCTCTCATTTCCGCAAGTAACTTCCTCTGTCGCGTCGTCCCTATTTTCACCACAAAGCTTCCAAGGCTGTGCAAGCTTAAACCCTGAAATATTTCCGCCATTCACTTCAACAAAATCAAAATAATTCGGCAAAATATATTTGCGCCAAATTTCATCTTCCCACTCAGTTCCAACGAATTGCGACAAGCTTTTTGAAATAATCAAAAGCCCCTTCTTAATCAACTTTTCCTTTTCAACGCCATCAACTTTTTCCGCAAGTTTAAAGCATGATTTCATCCCATAATAAGCTGCTCCGCGCAAAACAACGGCACCATCGCGTTCAGCAGTATCGCGCTCAAGATATTCCAATGGCTCTTCATAATGTCCGCAAAGAAAAGACGTTTCAATACACCTTGCAGCACAAGCATTTTGAAACTCACTTGGAATAAAAAGCCCGGCTTCAGTAAGCTTTTTATATAAACCAACAAATTTAGCATGACCAGCCGGAAAACCCTCATGGATAAGGAAATAATCAAAATAAACAGTAAGAAAGAAAACATACTTACCAATCCCGGAATCAGCATTATCGTGATTAACTTTCAAATGCTCAAACGAAGCATCAACGCCATTTTTCGCATTTTTCACAATACGACTAAAAGTCGCTCTACGTTCCGCATTTGGAATCTTTGGAACATTAGCAAAATACTTATACTCAAGCCCAAAAGAAGGAATAAGTCCTCTAAGATTTTCATCAATACAAACCATATTAGATGTAACAACCTCATAATCCGTTTGACTACCTCCTCTCTCGTCCCATTGCGCAGAATTCTTTCCAACATATGGCTTCAAACCTTTTTTCATAGCATCATTAGCGGCCACATAATTACCTTCGCCGTGCAATAAAAGAACATGAATATGACTAACCATATTCAAAAAATTTGGCTTATATTCAACAGCCGATTTGTTGCAAAGATTTCTAAATTTTCTATTTTTTTCTTCATTGCTGTAATAAATACGTTGGAAATTCACACTATAAATAAGATCTGCATTAAAAACACTTCTTATATTTTTTGAAAGAAAATCAACCAAATCTGCAATCTCACCGCGTTCTTTCTTAAATTTATAAAACGCATCAAAAAACTGCCTTCTTTCACTGTGAATAACCGCAACCTGCAAAACCGCCTCAAATTCTTTTGGGCATTTCGAAGCGCCTTCTTGTCCATAAGCATTCAAAGCTTCCGCAAAAACCATACAAGGAAATTCCGACGAAGAAACAGAGCCGGCATAAGCCAAAACTCGTAAAGATTCTTTATATAAATATTCTTTTTTGACAGAATCACCGGTCTCTGCTTGATACATCAAATGCAGCATCTTCCATACTTTAAAAACCTTTGCAGAAGGTATTTTTTTTAATTCAATAGGCTTAAGAGCAGCAATATCACGATCAACAAGTCCTCTAGCACCCATAACTTGAATTGTGGGATAAATCCCGTGAATCGAAGATTCGGTAGCAAGCTCACGCGCAAATTCAGGGCTACGCGGATCTAAATCTACAAATAAATTTTCACGCCTATGCATTTCTTCAATTTGAGCCATGGTCTTTCTAACTCCGCTCGCTATCCCATCCTGAAAAGCCTTAGGCGCAAGAGGATCCCTGGCCATTTCAAGCAAAGCTTCAGGGCCATTCTTAACTTTACTTGCCCAAAAAGCAGCGTCCATAAGACCAACTTTTTCTCTCCAATCCGGCCCTTCCGGAATATCAAAAAATTCATCAAGAAATTCAACCAAAACTCGCCTTGGAGTCATTGCTAAAGTCTGAATTTTAGGCAATGTAATATTATATTGCCTTGCTACAGCCAAAACCAAGCTCAAAACCGTAGCCTGATCAACTGATCGATAACTTCTTGTTTTTTTCACTTCGTCCAAATTATCAAGATTAAAAGTTGCCGCACCATATCTGCTTAAAAACTGCCTAAACAGCTCTTTACGCGCTAAACCATCGGAAGTTTGATGATATTTTTCCATAAAAAACCACAAATCTGTTTTATCAAAAACAGGCATCCCCTCCATTGGGATATGAACCTCATTTTCCCGGGCTAATTTTAGAAATTCTCTAGTCAAATCCGCGCGCTCAGCATCATCCAACTGTCTCCACGCAGCAAGATCATCAGCACTCCAACGCCCAAGATCATCACTAAGATCTAAAGGTCCCCCATTTTTCCCCTCGTCAGCCATACAAAAACCGCTTTTAATTTTATAAGACTATATTATACATATAAAATTAAAATTGTCCAGCTCAAACGTGCTCAACAAATTACTTCTGCTGCACTCTCTCAACATACGCATGCGTCTCCGTATTTATGCGAATCGTATCCCCTTCTTTAATAAACAAAGGAACGTTCACAGTCGCGCCGGTTTCAATTGTCACAGGCTTTGTGCCACCCGTGGCAGTATCGCCTTTTTCTCCAGGTGGAGCGGCAATAACTTTGAAATCGAGCTTTGGAGGCATTTGAATCGAACACGCAGCCCCATCAATAAAAACAAGCGTAACTTCCGAGTTATCAACCATCAAGTCCGCATATTCGGCAACCAAATCCTTTGGAATCGTAAACTGATCATAAGTTTTATTATCCATAAAATTATAATCCGTTCCATCGTTATACATATACTGACATTTTCGATATTGAAGATCGGCCTCTTCAATGCTTTCACCGGATTTAAAAGAAACTTCAAGCGCTTTTCCGGTTTTAATATTCTTCAGCTTTGTTCTTGTAAAAGCAGTTCCTTTACCCGGATTAACAAATTGAAAATCCGAAATAAGCCACGTTTCACCGTTATACTTCACCGCATTTCCTTTTCTAAAGTCTGATGTTTGCATATTGATAATTGTTTATTGATTATTCCTTAATGAACTTTTCTCCACAAAACATAATATCGTCTATCTTCGTAGAATCGGTAAAAAGCATAACGAGACGATCGACGCCAAGAGCAATTCCTCCTGACTCCGACATGTATTCTAAAGCAGAAATGAATTTCTCGTCAATCGAATAAACTTCTTTCTTAAGACGTCTTCGCATTTCCTGTTCATCTTCAAGTCGCGCGCGCTGCTCTTTTGCGTCAATCAATTCCGAAAATGCATTTGCAAGTTCAAGTCCGGCAATATAAAGTTCGAACCTTTCCGCATATTTTTTATCTTTCTTGCTTTGTTTGGATAAAGCCGCCATACACAAAGGATAATCATACAAAAACACGGGCTTTTTTGCGCCCAATTTTCTCTCGATTTCATTCAAAAATATAAGAAAAAACGCATCTGAATAATCTATGGTTTTGCTTGTACTGTAGCCTTTTTTAATAACAATGGCCTTAAGCGCTTCTTCATCTTCCAAAGTCTTTTTATCAATTCCTGCATATTTCTTAAAGGCGGAAGCAACACTCAGCCTTTCAAACGGTGGCTTCAAATCAATTTCCACGCCTTGATATTTTATTTTCGATTTCTTGAAAACTCGCTTACAAACATCAAAAATCATATTTTCCGTATCACACATAATATCTTTATAATCCGCATTTGTTCGATACCACTCAAGCATCGCAAATTCCGGATTGTGCGTCGCACCCACTTCTTTATTTCGAAACGTATGCGTAATTTGAAAAATATTTTTAAACCCACCGGCAAGAAGCCTTTTCATCGCATATTCAGGCGAAGTAATAAGATACATATTTTGCGTTTCACCCCTCTCGTTTTTAAATTGCGTTTTAAAAGGATCCAAATATGGCTCCATTCCGGGGTGTGCAACCATAATCGGCGTATCTGTTTCAATAAACTTATTGCGCCAAAAAAATTCCCGAATAGCTTTTATTATTTTCGCCCGCATTTCAAGTTTTTTCACTTCCATAGCTCGGATTCTAGCATAAAATTTAAACTCTCAACATACTGCGATAACCGGAATCCCCAAATCTATTTGTGTTAAAAGGGCTTTGACGGAAAAATCTAGGTCTAGAGTACTCACTATTATAAAAAGCACAATTAGCTCCAAGTAAAGGAAACGCTCCACTTTCAAACCACATAGTTACACCTTGTTGAGATCCATCACGAGAATCACAAGCAAAAGAATGATCCGTAGCATTTTCATACATATCCATCAATCTTTGATCTGCACTAAACAACTCCCAACCTGAACGACGTTTTTTATAATTATTTTCAAGACTCCAATAATGCATCGCGGAACGTCTATTCCAAAAATAGTTCCCATCATGCCCTTCAATAGATTTTCTATCTAAAGCAAATAATGCTCTACGGTTGTCATCGACTCCAAATAATACCGCACTACCAACACTTGGTCTTTCTACGCTTAAAAGTTTAGAAGCATCGTTTGCAAGAAGCCTATTTTCAATTTCTCGCCACGAAATCATTCTTTTTAATGAACTTGGTAAAAAACAATATTGAGATTTAAATCTAGCTAAACGTGCAGCAAACTCGTCTGGTGAGACAGGCAAATCCGTATATTCTTTGATACATTGTTGCGCCTTTACTTCTGCCAAAACCGCATGACGAACAGCGTCAACATCATCGTCTTTTCTCAAGCCAACACAAAACGGGTACATATCTATAAATGTGGATTTTGAACGATCGTCCTTGTTAATATTTAATCTATACAAATGTTCTCGCGTTACAACTCCACGCTGTATTAATCCAATAGCGTCATCACGCAACTTATCAGGTATACCTTTCCACTCTTCGCGTCTTTTTTGTTCTCCACTATAATCGTCAGAAGGTTGATTAAATTTCATATAAATATTTAATTAAGACATAATTATAAACATATACTATGCGCTTGTCAAGTGCAACGGAACAGCTAAAACTAACTAACTCTTATACCCTATTTGAAAATGATTTTTTATGGTAAAATACCCAACAGTATGATCGCAAAAACAATCTCATACGTACAAAAATCTTTCTACTATATCCTGCTGGCGACAGTAATAGTATTTTTATGGTTCAAGTTCGATGAAATTAAATATACGCTTCAACTTTTCTCAAAAGGCGGACCGGTTTGGATATTCCTCGCAATCATCACACAAATTTTCACATATCTCTGCAATGCATATACATATGAAGGAATCCTTAAAATATTCAAACTTGAAAAAGTTCTCACAACGCGCGAACTTATGGAATCCTCAATCGTCATGCTGTTTTTATCAAAAATAATCCCCTCTCTCGGCATAAGCAATAACTGGTTTTTCGTGTCAATTCTGCATAAAAAAGGCATTGTGCCAAAACAAGGGCTACAAGTCGTTGTACTCGAAGTTTTCACATATTACGCATCGCTCATTATATTGATGCTTGCAGGGCTTTTCTATCTCGCGACAACACATAATGTAACAAGATTCTTATTCTGGGGCACAATCGTTGGAATCGTACTTGTAATAGTTATAACAGTGCTTGTGGGTTGGCTTTTGGGCAATCACGACCAACTTCACAAAACAATCGCATGGCTAAAGCGCAACTTTGCAAAATTCTCAGGGAATAAAGATGAAAGTATGTTGCACAGCAAAGATCTTCAAGAAAACGACATAGAAAGTGCAATCGACGTATTAAAATCAAAAATCAAATATTTATTTTGGCCTACGTTTTGGCAAGTCGCAATGTTCATTCTAAACTCATTCACGATATATTTCCTTTTCAGATCATTCCACGCAAATCAAACATTCGGGACAGCAATGGTTGGATTTGTATTGGCGCAGGTTTTATCCCTTGTTTCACTTATTCCAAGCGGAATCGGCATATTTGAAGGAAGCATGGTTTTCTTTTATACAGCACTCGGCGTACCGCTTGAAATGGCCGTAATCATCACAATTTTATTCCGCGGACTTTCCATGTTCGCCCCAATTCCAATCGGTTCATATTTATACAAAAAACTTTGCAGCACAAAAGAGCTGGATTGCTGTAAGAAGATTTAAAAAATAAACTTAAGCCACCTTTTTTTCTTTTCCTTCAAACCAACCACTATCTAAATCATCATTTCGAACCTTTTCATCATCAGCCAAATATGAACCATTAACGGCTTTATTAACCGCATCAATAATAACTGCCTCTTTTGGATGAATATGGTCGAAATAAAACTCATGCATATCTGAAAGAGCGCTTTTAACTATTTCAAAAGGCTTACCGCTCAAAGCTGAATAATCTTTCTCGTGCAAAACTCCTTGCCCTTTAATGTTTTTACAAAACACAGGCATAATCACATAACTTTCGTCTTTATCTTTATAGCAAATGACACAATCAGCACCTGTAAAATGAGCAAAACGACTTGCTGTAAACAACTTAGGATCAACAATATAAGCATTATCGCGCAAACCAACAGGAAGTTTTTCAAAACTTTTAGCTAAATCGCTATCCCCGGGAACTAATTTCAAAATAGCCTCCATCTCTTCAGCGGAAAAACGATTATGTCGCGCCAATCCATCAATATAAGCATCTAAGCCTTCTGCGGGACGAGCTTCATCAAATTCACCCTGTCTAAAAACTGCATCAGTTCTAGTTCGCGTATCAGCAAAATACTTAGGCTTAAGCTTAAAATTTAATTTATCAGTATCGGCAGCGGGATCAATTTCAGGTGAACTTGCATCTCTCAAACGAAATGGTTGCCAAACAGGATCATTTGGAGGAAAAAACTGGTTGCCTTTTTGACCATTATTCACGTCACCCATATCAATTTTTATTATTTTATATATTAATTATAACATTTCATTATTATCTTGTCAAATACATATAGTCCCTCCCTCTTCCCTCTTTAGACTCAAACGCTTAAAATAACGTTAGAAATTAGATCAATTAGCGCATTTAGAAATTTATTCTATGCTCCCATACCCAAACATCAACCCCGTCCTCGTAACTCTCGGCACCCTCGAAATCCGATGGTATGGCTTGATGTATATTTTGGCTTTTGCTTTTGGAATCTTGCTTATCAAAAAATTCTTTAGTGAGCGAAAAATCTATCTTTCAAAAGACTTTCTTGTAAACCTGCTTTTGGCCGCGCTTCTTGGCGTTTTAATCGGTGGCAGAATCGGTCACGTTTTAACATCATATCAATTTTTTTATTTCGCAAATCCACTCGAAATCTTCAAGGTTTGGAAAGGCGGAATGGCTTTTTTTGGCGGCGTAATCGGATTTACGGTTGCTCTCTACATCTTCAGTCGCATTGAAAAAATTTCATTCTATAAAATCATGGATTTAATAATTCCATGCATACCACTCGGAATCGCGTTTGTGCGCATCGGAAACTTTATAAATGGCGAACTTTATGGAAAAGTCACAAAATCCGCAATTTGCATGTATTTTCCGGACGATCCGGGACGCTGCAGATACCCTTCCCAACTTCTTGAATTTTTACTTGAAGGTGTCGTGCTTTTCTTAATTCTTTTCTTTCTACGCAAAAAGAAGCTCGAACCGGGAGTTACGACTTGGCTTTTTGCAGTTCTATACGGCATTTTCCGCTTCATAGCAGAATTCTTCCGTGAAATCGCTCCTGATCAAACACCTATTTTTAAAATATTTTCGCTCGAACAAATGCTTGCGGCAATCATGACGATTATTGGTGCAGGAATGATCGCGTTCATCTTGATTCGAAAATCTAATCCTGATTTACCTTCACAGACACCGCTTCCTCCAGTTTCTTCTCATTAAAAATCTTAATTTTGCCATATTCTCCATCATATCCCGGCACAATTTTTAATTTGCCTTCACGAATTCTCAAAACTCCTTCCGCAATCTTTAGCGTCGAAATTTTCGCAATTTCTTGTATAGGCGTTTTTAATAAAATCTTAAGTTCATTCCCAAGCGCATAAATCAATTTCAAATATTCATGTTGCACTTTTACGCTTGTTTCAGAAACGCCCATCGCATCCGCAATAATCTTATCCAAAGAAACCAAGTTTTTATAAGGAATATGTTTCTTGGGCACATATCCAACCTTTCGATCAGCCAATTTTTCCACACGATTCAAAACCCCAACCGTCACTTTACGGCCACACTTAGGACAAATCCCATTATGTTTTCGGGTTTCTTCAGGCGAAAAAGACACATAACAATCCGCATGCCCATCAAAATGATATTTTCCCTCTTCCGGAAAAAATTCAATCGTATACAAAAACTTTTTCGGGTCTTTTTTGCGCACCGCATCGAAGATTGCCGTATAACTCAAATCCGTATCAAAAACATTTGCCTCTCGCCCAATCCTTGGCAAAGAATGCGAATCCGAATTCGAAATCAGAGTCACTTTATCAAGCGCAGAAAGCCTGAAGTTCATCGCAGGATCAGAATTACCACACCATACCGGAATACCATTTCTTCGAACATAAACAACGTGATTCGGAACCGTAACACAGTAAACTTTATCATCAAAATCAACCCATGCTTCAATACGCCCGGCTTTATTGACAGTAGACGGCAACACTGTGTGAATATTATGTCTTATAAAATAAATAACCCAACTATCGGCACTTTGTTTATAAATTTTATTATATTTTTGACCGGGACTTTTAAATGGATGTCCTTTTTTATTATGCAATTTATAATAAGCCGACATTCCTAATTTCAAAGCGACCTCCTGTAGATCATTACGTAAACGAACAGATATGGTTGTAGCGGACAATCCTTTACCATTACGACCGTACACATGACCATCGCCCTCAATGTAATATTCAAAAAATATATTCAACAAACGAGGAGATAACGATTTCACTTCCAACGGAACAAATTTGTCAGCTGCTTTACCAAATTTCTCTAAATAAGAAAATAGCTGATAATTTCTTACACGAATAACCCCCATCTCTTTTTTATTCCAAAAAACATTGTAACCAAAACTCTCAAGAATACCTTTCATCTCTAAAATCAAACCACGATCTTTATTGGCCAAACAAACGCTATACGATCCATCTTTACCTCCTCCGGTAACCCATCCTTCAGCAATCCAAAGCCCAAAAAATTTCAACCAAGACTCAATGGGTATTTTCTTCTCATTTTTAACCCTACGCCCGGAATAATATTTGCTACCATGTCTCGGATAAACTGTCGGTAAAGTAAAATAATCCTCATCTTTACCGATCCAGATGCCGTCTTTTTTAAAACATTTTGATTTATTAAATGACAATTCGGCCTCTTTTAAAGAAAATTTTAAAGGTTTTCGAAAATCACAATGACTATAAAATAACTTGTGATTAGGCGTAACTAATAAATCAATCCTTTTGGTTTTAAGTCTATACATCTTCCCTTTATATTTATAGGAATGTATTTTCAACGAATTTTGGAATTCAACCTCATTGGTTTCAGGATTAAGGGTACAAATTTTGTCATAATTACCAACTTTAGAAACCTTCTTCCATCCATCATCGGTAAGAATTTCGGTCTCACCGTCATAACACGAGAGCCCCGTTTCAATCGCAAAAATTTTATCAGTCCATTTTCCAAAACATTCTTCAAGCGAATCAAAACCCGACATAGATCCAAAAACAGAAAAATAAGGAGTCCAAACGTGCGCCGGCACAAGCACAGCCTCATTTGAAACTGTAAAAACAATTTCCGCGAGTTTATCAGAAGGCAAACCCAAAATCGGCCTTCCATCGCTCATCAAATTTCCAACCGCAGAAAGTTTTTTATTTATTTTTTCCGCAATTTCAAAAGATGGGACAGCAATCAAATTATGCACCCTTCTCCCCTTCCCGAGCGCCGTATAAATACTCGAAACCTCACTCGTCAGCATAAATCTCATATCCGCTCTGCAACTTTCCGGCACTTCATCTATAAGCGTTTTTTCAATTTCAGGTTTCAGCTTAAACAAGCCATATTCAGCAGGCTCCAATTTTGACCGCAACTCTTTAAACCAAATCGGATGCGTAAAATCACCAGTCGCCATAACTTTAATTCCTTTCATTTGCGCCCATTTATAAAGATTTTCCAAATCCATCTTCCCACTCGTCGCCCGAGAATATTTTGAATGAATATGTAAATCAGCAACAAACTGCATATGAATAAATAAATTACCTAATTACTAAGTACTCTAATTTCTATGAAAATTCAAATTTCTAAAACCTAAAATAAAACTAACGAATAATAATCGTCCCAATATATTCACCCAAGCTCTCAAGCTCATCAGGAAAAAGAAGATCATCTCTATGTAAAAATTGATCCAAGCTTCCAATTTGATATTTTTTCAAAAAGTCTCCTAATCCAGGAACGCTTAAAAGTCTACGCCTAGTTAAAGCTTCAATTTTTTCAACGCCATCCATTTTAGCCTCTCTCGCAAGATCAAAAGCAGCATCAGAACAATTAGATTTACGTGACCCACTCAAACTATAAATCTCGCCCTGCAAATGCTCTGTAAACCATTTTCTAGCTTCAAGCTGTTTATCAACAGGAACTTTCGCATGTTTTATATTTATCGGACAATTTTTATAAGCCGAATTTTTCAATAAATCATCAAGTGGATAATCTTTTGCACACGTCGGAGGCCTACAGCCCATAACCATCCATTGATTCCCAGCCTGATCAAAATACATTATTTCAGAATGCCAATGATTTGGCTCAGCATAACCAACGGTTTTCGCTCCATCAGCAATAAAATCATCAGCCCCACCAGGCTTATTATCAGGTTCAAAAAGAAGCAAATAAACATCTTCCGGACCCTTCCCAAGATCATCAAAAGAATCAAGCATTTTCCTTTCAACTTTTTCTTCTTTACCTTGTTTATCAAAAGCATCACCGCTCTTACGGCCAAAAACCAACGTCACGCCTGCACCAAGCGCACCACGTAAAACGTCCCTCCTACCATGATCAACACCTTCTCCCATAATATAATTATAACAAATAACGTAAAAAGAGTCAACTTAGCAAAGTGGTCGACGGCAATTCTACAAAAACGTCCCCTTCCATTTTATCGAGCATCCCATGCTCGGAATCTGCCCCTCTTTTGGCGCAACTCCGGCCAAAACCGAATCAATCGCATCCTTCAAATCGTGGCTTTGCACTTTACTTTCATCCTTCCAATTATCGTCAAATCTACCATGATAAACAAGCATACGACGCCCATCGTAAACAAAGATATCCGGCGTACAAACCGCTCCAAATTCCTTCGCAACTTCCTGCGTTTCGTCCCTTAAATAAGGAAAATTCTGCCCCTTCTCAACTACATATTTTTTCATATTTTCAAAGCTATCTTCCGGAAAATCACTATCATCATTTGAATTTATTCCAATAAACTGCACGTTCTTATATTTATAACCGTTTTGAAGCTTAATCATCCTCGACCAAACCGCTTGCACATAAGGACAATGGTTACACATAAAAACAATAACCATAACTTTCGCATCCTCCCAAGAATCGTGCGTATAAATCTGATCATCAGCTCCTTTCAAGGAAAATTTCTTAATCAACGACCCAAGCTCAATTTGTTTTGATTCTGTAAGCGCCATAAAAATTTGTTTATATCAAAATTATTATACAACAAAGTTTTAACTTTTGAGTTGTGGTTTTGAGATTTGAGTTTTGAGCTTTGAATTTTGGTTAGTGTTATAATTGAAATAACACTAACCAACTAATTATGTCTCCTTATTACCTCCTTTTATCAATCGCAGTCCTCTATTTTATCTTCGCTTTCTCAAAAAATTGGATCAAAAAAACATTCAAAATCGCGCCATGCTCAATTTGCGCGGCTGTCAGCATAACTTGGATCTGCGCGTTTGTTTTTTATCTTCTTGGAGGCCAAATCGATCTCACAATCATCACGCTTTTAATCGGCGAAAGCATCGGTGGATTCATGTATAAAGCCGAAGGTTGGTTCAAAACATTTAATCTTCAAAAATTCTGGCTTATGCGCCTCGTTATTATCATCGGCGGAACAGCAACAATGTATTCCTTTTTAACGCGCCAATTCGAAATAACAATGATTTCAGTTGTCGCATCAATAATCCTCATGGTAATCGTTTTCGTTTTGCAAAAGCCAAAAAACACACCAAAAAGCACAAGTAAAATTAATGATATTTTAGACAACTGTTGCTAAAAATCGCACGCTTCACGGCGTGTTATTTCAGACCCAACTTTGCAAAATAAGTATCAAAGCTTGAAACCGGATAAACTCCAAAGAATACTTTTTTACCGTTGATAAAGAATGTTGGCGTACCTTCAACTTCTGCATTTACGCCTTCTTTTAAGCTGTTCACAACAAATTCCTGATATTTATTTGAAGTTAAACATTCTTTAAATTTTGCCTCATCAAGTGAAAGTTTTTTCGCTAAAGACGCAAAAACATCATCGGCTTTTTTATTTCCACTCCATGTTTTTACACTTGTAAAAAGAGCGTCATGCATTTCCCAATATTTTCCTTGTTCAGAAGCACAATGTGAAGCCTCAGCGGCTTTTTCTGCTTGTGGATGAATGCTAAAAAGTGGGAAATCTTTCATATAAAATTTAACTTTTCCTGTATCAACATATTTTGTTTTAAGCTCAGGCCAAACCTGTGTTTCAAAACCGGCACATGCAGGACATTGAAAATCGCTAAATCCAATGACTGTGATCGGAGCGGAATCAGATCCAATGCCAACCAAACCTTTCATATTAAACGAAACCACTTTATCTTCAGCCTGTTTTTCAGCCGTCACAACCGTTGTATTAAATAAAGAAGTCCATTTACCAACACAATAAATAGTTGCGGCGCCCAAAATAAGGCCAATTAAAAAGAAAAACGCAACCATCCAAACGTTTATATTTTTCATTTTCATAGATAAGGGGTTAATTAAATAAATGAAAATTTACAAATAAACTACTTCATTCTCTTTGTAAGAGTCTTAAGACCCTTATTGGAAAGCATCATTTTTTCAAACTTCCCTGTTGTCTTGTTAAAAACCCTTTTAACGGTCAAAGCTGGAGAAAAACGTCTTAAAGTCTTTCTATTTGAGTGACTCACTCTTCTTCCAACTTGCACGCTTTTACCTGTAACTGCACATTCTTTAGCCATATATAATTTTATTTAAATAGTTAAGCACATCCAAGTTTAGCATATAGTAAACAAAAATCAATTTGATTTTGAAACCAAATTTGCTACAATAGCTTTTTAAGAAACATATAAAATACACTATGGACAAATTTCGCATTGAAAAAGACACCTTAGGCCAAATCCAAGTTCCGGAAGATTCATACATCGGCAGCTTCACAGCAAGAGCCAAGCAGAACTTTCAAATAAGCGATTTAACGGCTTCAAAACATTTTATACGCGCAATCGGAATTGTTAAATTAATTTCCTCACAATCAAATGCAAAACTCGGCTTAATTGATGCAAAACTCGCAAAAGCCATAGAAACGGCCGCAAAAGAATTTATCTCCGGCAAATTCAATGAAGAATATAAGCTGGACGTATTTCAAGCCGGCGCAGGCACACCTTTTAATATGAACGCCAATGAAATCATTGCAAACCGTGCAAACGAGCTCCTTGGTGGCAAAAAAGGCGAATATCAATTTGTGCATCCAAACAATCATGTGAATATGTCGCAATCCTCAAATGATATAATTCCGGTCGCGCTTTGCATCGCAATTTTATTTGGCGCAAAACCAATGCTAAAAAGCTTGAGTGAATGCGAAAAAGCTCTTCGCGCAAAATCAAAACAATTCAGAAATGTTTTAAAAGTCGGTCGCACACATTTGCAAGACGCAGTTCCAATCACGCTCGGTCAAGAATTTGGCGCATATGCGGACGCAATCAAACGCGATATAGACAGTCTTGTTTATTCGCTTAAAAGCATGAAGTATCTCGGAATCGGCGGAACCGCAATTGGAACCGGAATAAACACAGATCCACGCTTCAAAAAAACATTCATAAAACTCATCGAAAGTTATACAAAAATCAAATTCAAAAACGAACGCAACACAATCGAATCCAACCAAAATATCAGCAAATTCGTATACTTTTCTTCTGTCTTAAAAACACTTTCATACAATTTACTCAGAATCGCAAACGACTTAAAATTGCTCAACATGGGCCCACTTGCCGGAATTTCAGAAATCAGCCTTCCGGAAGTTGAACCGGGATCTTCAATCATGCCCGGAAAAATCAATGCATCAATTGTTGAATGTCTTCAAATGATTTGCTTACAAATCATCGGAAACGATCAAGCGGTTTCAGTCGCTTCTCAGCTCGGCCAACTTGAATTAAACACAACCACTCCCCTCGTGGCTTTTGATATTTTATGGTCGCTTTCGCTCATGCAAAATGGACTAGATATGTTTACAAATTCCTGCGTAAAAGGGATTAACGCTAACGAAACGCGATGCAGAAAAAACTTTGAAAGAAGCCTTTGCACAGCCACAGCTTTAAACCCATATCTCGGTTATCAAAAAACCGCAGAAATCGTCAAAAAAGCCCTTCGCACAGGCAAAAAAATCAAATACATCATCCTCGACGAAAAAATCCTCACCAAAAAACAATTCGACTCCATCATGCGCATCCAACACGTGACAAAACCGTACAATATTAAAAATATGCTGAAGGGGCTGAAAAGATAACAAATGTTTTAACAAAAACATTTAAGCGTTTATAATTAAATATATGGGATCACGAAAATTCTTACAAAAAAGAAATCTTCTTGAAGAATCTAAGTCAAAAATTAAAGACTATGATGCCATAATAGGAAGAACACGGAAAGATTATGAGTTATTAAGAAAAATCGGAATACCGTGCAAAGCATTCATTGATGGTAATCAAATCCAAACCATTCAAGTCACAAAACAATGCTGGAATCACATATTCAAACATCCAATCAAAAGACAATCGAGGATAGAAAAATTGGAACGCGCTTTATGCCTAAATATGGCAATAAAACTTCTTGAAAGAACAACAACTTATCAAGAAGTATCAAGAGAAAGAGATAAGGGAGGAAATCAACATTTATTTTTCGGCATTATTGGATATATTCGCGGAAATAGAATAAAAGTCGTAATACGAAAACAAGAAAAAAATACTGATGCAAAATTTATCCTATTTTCATTCTATCAAACCTCTCAAGCACCAATAAGAAAAGATGAAGAAAAAAAGCTCTTATAAATAAGAGCTACCCTTTCGGGGTGGGGCTGTCTTCGACTCCACTCGCTTTCGCGTAGCTGGCCGGATCAAGGGGCTCTCTTTCGAGAACTTAACCTTTCAGCACCACATTTATATTATACATAAAACAAACAATATAAGCAATAGTATGTCAATCCAAACGCGCGGTCAATAAGCCTCTTGCTAAAATATCGTATAATCAAGTAGTCAATACTTGCCAAACTATATTAAAGTCTTCTTCGCCTAAAAAGGCTTTATATTTTTCAAAAAAATGAATTAAAACACTTCTAGCCCCAAACGAACCAGATATCTGATTCGTGCTAAGAACTGCGGAATAAACCCTTAACACCTCTTCTTCAGAGAATGTATCAAAACCGCTTAATTGACGCGCTCTAAATTTTGCTTCATCAAATGAAGAGCTACGAGCCAAAGCGTTTATAGTAAAATTCTTCATATCATCTTTGAACTTAGATTTAGATTTAATAATTTTTACTATTTCATTTGCTGTTAACGCCAAAAGCTTCTCGTCTATTTTCAGTCCTTGAGTTTTGCCCATAAAACCATACGGAGCAAGATCCATGTGTAAAGGAATTATAAATTTCTCACTAGCTATCGCAATTCCCGTTTCCTGATCAGTCCATTTAGAATCTCTAAAATTTTTACTGTAAAGTGGAATGAATACATCACAACGCAACAAGTTCTTTTTTATTTCCTCTTGCCAATCTATACAAGGCTCAATATCCTCATGAGCCAAAAAAACCTCAAATCCCAATAATTCTAAATGTTTTTTTATTTCACCTACTATTAATTTATCAACAGTAGAATAACTAAAAAATATTCTAAAAGATTTTATACCTATGCCTATTTCATTTAACATATGATTTTTATAAGATAAAACAATTATACACCTGACACTAATAGTATAATTATCGTTTTTCTTCGCAATGAATAGCGTGCGAGCGCACGAAGTAAGCGAAGCCTGCTCTCGAAACTAGAGAGCAGAGCGTAAATGAATGCAGAAGAAAAACACCTTGAAGGGAAAAAGAGTATGAGAAAAAACCGACAAGGTTTTTGCTCATCATACAACCGGCGCCGTAAACTTCTCATCCTCCGGAAGCCCACTCCCCGTTGCCGCCGCACCCCCGCTCGTATCATTCGAATCCCCTGCTTGTCCGCCAAGTCTATCTTTATCAAATCTTGAAATCATTTTTTCAACTTCAACTCTTGGAGCGGCATATTTTTCACGGCACATTTGAATAATTTTTTGAGAGAAATCTTTTTTTGGATCATTAGGCGGAATATCAAGTGTTCTTGCGGAAAACGGATCACGCAATTGCCCGTCAACAATCATCTTGATATAAAATTCACGCATCGCCAAATTGATAATGTCATTTGCTTTAAAAACAGGCGTAAACTCTTTTTCCATTGCATAAGCATCGTCCGCACCAACTCTAAATGTAATAATCGAACCAACGTTACCAAACACCGTAGCTTTGATATTCGGCGCAAGCTGACCAATATGCTGATGTGAAATCGTCAAATTCAAACGATATTTGCGCGCTTCAGACAAAATTTCTTCAAACGTTTTTGTTGCAAAATTTTGAAACTCATCAACGTAGAAGTAAAAGTCATGACGATCTTCCTCACGCATTGCCGCGCGCGTCATAGCCGCCTGATAAATGGCTGTAATAAACATGGAACCAAGAAGATTGCTAACCTCTTCCGACAAATTTCCCTTTGAAACCGACATAAGCAAAATCTTTTTCTTATCCATAATTTCACGCATGTTCAACTTATTTTCCGGTTGACCGACAATGTTACGAACCAAAGGCGTCGCGACAAACTGTCCAACCTTATTCAAGACCGGAACAATGGCTTCATTATCAAATTTTTCAGACCATGCCGCAAACTCATTAACCCAAAAGTTTTTAACAACCGTATCTTGAACTCTCGCGACAACATACTGTCTATAGTTTTTATCCGTAAGCATTTTCAAAATTCCAAAAATCGTCGAGTTTGGACATTCAAAAAGAGCCAAAATTGTATAACGAAGAACGTGCTCAACTCTTGAAGTCCAGTTGCTGCCAAACATCTTTTTAAAAATTTCAATAAAGCCCATTGCAACATGCTGACGATATGCGGGATCAACAGCCGCAATCGGATTAAATCCAATCGGATATTCCATATCCGCAGGATTAAAATAAATAACATCATCAAGCCTGTTTTCCGGAATACGCCTTACAATATTTTCAACAAGATCACCATGAGGATCAAGAACTCCAACGCCTTTTCCCGCATTGATATCGGATAAAATCAAAAGCTCAAGAAGCTTGCTTTTTCCAACGCCACTCTTTCCAACAACATAAAGGTGAACACGTCTGTCCGGTCTCTTAAACCCAAATTTAATATATTGATTATGAAAGTTCGTCATTCCAAACAAAGACAATTCTTTCGTATCAATAACGCCTTCCTTTGGCAAATCCAAAGGCGGTTCAGCTTTTTTTGAAATCGTACAAACAAGATTTGGAACCTCATGTTTTCCACCTTTTGGATAATGATAAATCGTCGCAATTTCCTCAGTATTCATCAAAACCTTATGCTTCCCAAAATCGCGCTCCATATATTTTTGAATAAACGTAGGAGTTTTAACATAATAACTTGCGTGAAGACTATTTAAATCAGGTTCATGATATTGCGAATATGTCTTAACCAAGCCATGAAGTCTTTGATATGCCGACTGTTCATTCTGTGCAAAATAAAGAATTTTCAAAGAAACAATATAGTTGTCTTCTTCCGCTTTATGAATCGCGGCAGTCCTTTCTTTTTTTGTAATTTCATCACGATTTTTTGTCCTAAAAAATCTGGAGATTTCAAATTTATTAAGAAACGCTCTCCAACGAAGTTTAACCATGCGTCCAAAACCAAGCCTTCCTTCTCCAGGACCGGGCCCCATAACCAATTGAACCCAAACTTGCTCTCCAACTTGCGCCTTAGACAAAAGCGAAAATATAGCCGAAACAGAACTTCCTTCAAAGTGTTTATAAGTTTTAATCGGATAAAGATCACTTCTATGATAAGTAAGCTCAGTACCAACAAATTTAAGTCCGGTTTTCAAAATATCAAGCGACGCATAATCCTTTACAACATCAATTTCCGCAAAAGGATAACGAGCATAAATTTGGCTTTGAATAGTCTCATATATATCTTTCGTACACCAAATAAACATATAAACATGCTGATTCAACGATAAAAGCTCAAGAGAAATCTTGTGCCCCTCAATCAAACTGTGAATATTATGCAAAACATCTTGAAAAACGGTAGGTCCTTCAGGGTTATCATGAGGCACCTTAATTAATAACAGCGCGCTTTTCTTATTCGCTTCAATATGCATAAAAAGAATTATATCTACCTAAATAATACAACATTTCAGCTCAAATGTCAAAATGATATTCCACGAAATTGCACGAACCTTACCCAATATGCTTCCAAAAACACTCCTGACAATAGACGATATACTTGCTATCAGGCGAATACGTGCTGATTATGTCTTTTTGACACTTATCGCATTTCCTCTTATAAAGACGCCTTTCGTTGCGAAGGCTGAGTCTGCGTTTTTGCCTACATTCAGGGCAATTTTCAGGCCATGGCAAATCCTTCTTCTTATAAAACGCCTGCTCCTGTTCAATGATTAAAAAAGGTTTTGTACATGTTTTACAGGTCTTTTTTTCATCAGCCATAAGGTTTTAAGTTATTTTTATACTTTCTAATTATACAATAAGAGCAATGAAACGCAAAAATTGTTAAATAGTTTTTAGTTTTTAGCTCGTTATTCAGTTTTAACTTTTGAACTGTGGTTTTGAGATTTGAGTTATGAGATTTGACTTATTTAACTGGCCAAAATTGCGCCGCCAAGCTATCCTCATAAGGATAAGTCGATTTCGGAATATAAGGGGTTGGATCAATTCCCTTAATTTCTTGTTTTATTTCAGCGACTTTTTTTGCATATTCTTCCGGCGTAAATTGTTGATTCAAAATACAATATTCGCGACGCTTCAAATAGCAACATCCAAAACAATTATTGCAGTTGTGAAGGTTTTCACAAAACTGCAAATCACGGCTTTCAAAACACGAATAACAATAATTTGAATTATACAAATAAGTTCCGGCAACGCATTCATAACAAAGCTCGTTTTTATGATAAAAATTCGAACAATCCATGCAATCTTTGCAATCAATCGTATTATTCATATACATAGAATCAAACATTTGTCTTGAATCAAAGCACGCAAATGCACCCTTGCTGTTATAAAGATAATCTCCCAAAGAATTCTCATTTTGAAGCTGATGCATAAACAAAATCGGAGTCTGAGAGCGAAGTTCGGCAACTTTTTTCAATATATCCTCATGCGACATCTGTTTTTTAATTTCCGCAACTTTTGCCAAATATGCTTCCCTGCTATCAAAATCTTGATTAAAAATATGGTGTTTTTTCTGTCTAAGTCCAACGCACCCAAAACACGTATCACACGATGTACAATCATCAGAGTACTGCAAATCCGAGCACGTTCTTGAGTCTTTTGTATAATTGCAACTATAACAAGAATCGCAATCAATACACTCAAAACAAAGCTCACATTTATAACAATATGCACATTCTGCAGAGTCCTTAAGGTAATAAATAAAATAACAATTCAAGCAATCTTCATTGTAATCACTGGCATAAATCAAATAACAGCTCTTGTTTTTATAACAATAAGAACAATATTCGCTATTGGTAGCGTCAATATTAACCAAGGCGTTCCTCGGTTCCCTATCCCTTAATTTTTGCAAATCTTCAAAGAATCCCATATATAAGCAATTATAAGTCCATCTAAAACAAATACAAGAAAAATATGCCGAACCAAAACCGTCGTCGAGCTTGCTGTTTGAGGTAAAATATGATATAATTTCATAATTTATTAATAATCAAAATGGCTAAGCCAGGAGGCAATTTAGAGTCCGATGATGAAAAAAAACATCTTGATGATAAAAAAGGTGGAAAGCTTGATGACTCTAAAAAACTCGAAAAACCAAATTTTGAAAAAAATAGACAAGAAAGGCACCAAATTCTCGACCAAGTAAAAAAACAAATTGAGCTTGGTGAAAAGGCTTACAATGCATCAAAAATCGTACTGGAAACCATAGGCTATTCTAAAGAGCAAGCTGAGAATTTTCTTGAATCAAATCCGGAATTAGCAGAACAATTGATTGGTGCTGTTTACGATGTTATCGAAAACAGCGGACCAAATTTAAAAATCACAAAACCAAATCCTTTTGGCGAATATTTAAATTTAGAATTCCCAAGCCGCAGAATTGCCGGACTATCAAGTGGAGGAAGAGCTCCGCTATTCAACGACAATGGTGCGCTATTTTTTGCTGATAACGTAAATGAAATCGTTTTTAAAATAATCGGTGGACAAAGAATTAAAAAAGCACCGGCTCAAAAACCAAAAAAAGATCAATTTGAAGAACTCGCAGAACAGCATAAAAATGAAAAAATAACAGGAGGTAATGAAATCCAAAAACTCGAAGATTCATATTTTAATAGCCACCCTTATTATAAAATTGCCGATCAACTTTACGCAGATGCGGATAAAAACTATGAAAACGAGGAACTGCGCGGGTTGATAAACAAAGGCAAAGAAACATTAGCTTATTCACTGAAGCATATGGCTGAAACGAAAAATTCCTACAGCCATTCTTTCCACGATCAAATTAATGAATTTATAAAGCTACTTAATTCAGCTCTAAACTCAATAGATAGCGGCGAATTTAACAACGAAGAATTAATGGAAGAAATTGACAATGCCTGGAGTCGAATAACAATAGGGGTAGCGGCTTGGAAAACCTCATCTTATCTAAGTAAAAATGAATTAGATTCAAACGTTATAAACGAATACGTAAACAGAGAAATATGCGACATGGCTTTAAGGGGCATAGTTTCATGCATACGAGAATTAATTAATCGATACAAGTCCTAACTTGCCATTTATAATAAAATATGCTATAATTTTATAATTAAAATAAAAAACAAAATGTTTAAAGAAAATCGTCTAATTTTTGAAGAAGCCGTCGATCGTCCAAAGGCAACAGCGGAAATCGGCACAAAAACACCGGAAGGAATTAACCCTCAAGAAGTTGACGCTGAATTTCAATCTATTAAAGCCGGAAGAATAGCAGAAAGAGCGCCTCAAGAAATTAAAAAAATTCTTGATAACACAGAGATTTCAACACCGGATAAAGTAGCAAAATTAAGAAAATTACAAACATTCTTAAGAGAATACGCAGAAAAAAGAATGGATGTTGAATATACGGGATCAAAAGACAAAAAACGTGAAGCGATAAATAAATTATCAGGAATTGCACAACAAGCACTTAAAATTGATGAAGATATTGCAAAACTGGAAAAACCATCTAACCCCGTAAAAGAAGTAGCTTCAATACCAACTTCTAGACCAACCGCTGCTCCCGCGCCAAAGCCAGAAACTGCTCCTGTTATATCAAAGGTATCAAGGCCTGCGCCGGAACCAACGCCAGCTGTAGCAAAAGCAGTAGAAGGAATTAACCCTCAAGAAGTTGACGCTGAATTTCAATCTATTAAAGCCGGAAGAATAGCAGAAAGAGCGCCTCAAGAAATTAAAAAAATTCTTGATAACACAGAGATTTCAACACCGGATAAAGTGACAAAATTAAGAAAATTACAAACATTCTTAAGAGAATACGCAGAAAAAAGAATGGATGTTGAATATACGGGATCAAAAGACAAAAAACGTGAAATCAAAAGCGTATTATTGAGAATTGCAGAGTTGGGAATAAAAATTGATATAGATGTTGCAAGCTTAGTAAAAGAGCCGGTAAAAATCGTGAAACCGGAACCTAGGCTAGAACCGATGCCTGCTCCAGCACCGTCTCCAAAGCCAATACCATCAATAGCCGTAGCTCCGAGAGTTGAACCAAAACCGACTCCTGCACCTACGCCTAAACCAGCACCAGCGCCAATTGTGGCAAAAAAGCCTGATCCAGCTCCAGCTCCAAAACAAGAACCAAAATCAACCGCAGAAACAATAGCGGAAAACGAATTAAATGAATTCGTTCGTAGAAACTTGGATACATTTTATTCACAAAACAGAAATTCACCTTTTGATACAAGTATTTCAAATTCAGATGGTAGCACAAGAGGAGCATTCAGAAGCAAAGGCGAAACAATGGTAATGGACAACGTTACAGGCGAACATTACACAGTAAGCAGAGATCCAAAAAAAGCATCAACCGCGTTAGACCGCATAACCGACAAACCAAAAATTCTCACGGGAGAACCAAAGCTTTGTATTGATATGGTACTGGATTGCATGAAACAATCTTTCAATTTGGAAGTTCCTAAAGACTGCAGAAGCACAGCTAAGTTCGAGGATTACGCAGCAGCAAATCCAAAAAACTATAAAACATTCCGTATAAATAAAAATTTTCCGGGTTTCGACAATAGTCCGGATCTTGGAATAAAATGCAAAGTTGGAGATATTTTAACAACAATGAAAACGAAAGGAGACTACGGAAGGCATAGCATGATCATAACAAAAGTCGACAGCAATGGAACGCCAACCGAAATATTAAATTCAGCGTCAATAACTAATGGAGTTGGATTAAGACCATTCTTCTCGCCAAAAATTATAGTCGAAGACTTCAGGGGATGGAGAAGGTATGCAGGAGTTTTTAGCCCAAATATAAAAGTCGTAAGCGTAATTAGACCGAATTACACAAAACCATACATAGCTCATCTTGAAAAACAAAAATCGCGCGAAAAAAATACATAAAATACAAAAATAATCATGTTCAAAGAAAATCGTTTAATATTTTTAGGGGATCCTGAAGGAGGACCCGGTGATACAAAAACGAAACTGGATAGTCAAAAAGCGCCGGAAGCTTTAAATCCATACGAATACGACGCTGAATTTCAAAACATAAAAGCAAAAAGAATTGTGGAAAGAATGCCAAAAGAAATTCAAAAAATTCTTGATAACTCAGATACAACGTCGCTAAAAACAGCAAAATTAAGAAAAATACAAAATTACTTAAGTGAATACGCTAGAACGAAACAAAATCTAACATACACAGGCACGGAAAAAGAAAAACGAGAAATACAAATAACATTATCACAAATCGCACAACTGGCGGCAAGAATCGACATACAAATTTCAAATCTTAAAACACCAAAGCCAATAGAATCCCGCGAATCCAATACGGATTTAGGACTCACTCCCCAAGAAGAACGCATGCTCGCACGCTATAAATTTTGGAACTATGAAAAAGCAAGCGCAGTCGTAAAAGCCAGAACATGGCCTCATCGCTTTGAAGATCACGAAATAATGCTGCGACATTTAATGAATGATAACGAAAAAACAACAAAAGCAACGTCAAATCTACGCAATATATTTTTCCCATCAGGAACGGAAAAACCATATTTTATAGACATAGGACCGGCAATTGGAGGCGTTTCACACGGGAGTAAACCGGCACAAACATTACAAGAAATGGCGGAAGGATTCCCAAACATGGAATGTTACGCTCTCGATTTACCGGAACAATATGATATTTTATCCGGGAAAACACCAAAATCAAAAGTCGGATATGAAATAAATCCAAAAAATAGAGAAGAAATGCTAAGAAGAAGAAATATGCATTTTATAAGCGGAGATGGCTTAAAATCAATACAAGACCAAATTGCCGATACAAACACAAACCCATATCCGGGAAGAGAAAAAACACCGGGAATCCCAAAAGGCGCACCAATATTCATAAGAGCGGTAAATTCAATCGATATTTGCTGCGATTGGAATGACAAAGATGGCGATACCGGCGTAAGAACAGCCCTTTTACGAATGGCAAGCGACTTTAAAGATAGTCCTGTCATGTTGTTTTTTAACGAACAAATTCTTGTAAAAGCACGTGGCTCTACAAATTGGACAATTATAGGTCATGTCTCACCGGCGGGATTCGACCATCGAAACGCAACGCATAATCGACAAGGTCAATCGCCATACACATTGGATGCAAAAAAAGTCGATAAAGCAGTAAGTGAAAACACACCTAAAACACATCCAACTCTTGACAGAGAAGTCTCGCGATAAATCCCCTACCTCTTCGCTCTTTCCCTAACCTTCTCTTTTTTCACCTCATGCGTCGCAAACTCAACAAGTTTTTGTTCGACGCCATGAAAATCTTTATAAGTCGTTTTATCGAAATTCCAATAATTAAGCGGAACCGGAATTTTGCCTGCGCCTTGCGGAACATCAATCACATACATTGGACAAGCCATACCGCTCAAATTTGAACGAAGTTTTGTCATAATCTCAATTTCCTTCTCAAAATCAGTCATAAAATGGAATGCGCCTTCAACAGGATCACATCTAAAAATATAATAAGGCTTCACACCAATCTCAATAAGCCCACTAAACAATTTATAAAGCGTATCGTAATTGTCATTAACGCCTTTCAAAAATATCGACTGGCTAAGAAGCATAGCACCGGATTTTCTAAAATGCTCACAAACGCTTCTCGTTTCCTCCGTAATTTCATCCGGATGTTCAAAATTCATCAAAAGATAAACCGGCTGCTTCATCTCACGAATCGCATCCCCGATCGTCAAATCCACATTCTCAGGCGCCACAATCGGCATACGCGTGCCAATTCTTATAACTTTTATTTGAGGAAGTGCACCAAATTTCTTTAAAGCTTTTTTCAAAACAACAGGATTTGTAAAAGGATCTCCACCGCTAAAAATAATTTCATTAATATTTGGATGCGCCACTAAATAATTCTCAATATTTTGCAAATCTTCATCTGTCAAAAGTCCACCAAGTGCATCGGAAACTTTGCGCTTTCTTGTACAAAATCTACAATATGCGCCACAAACAAGAGTCAGCAAGCAAAGAACTCGATTTCCATATTTATGGACCAAACCCTTTGTAACCGTATATCTTTCTTCAATCAAAGGATCTTCATACATGCATGGAGGATTTATTTCTTCCGCCTCCGAAGGATAAAACTGGCTATAAATCGCAGGGCTTTTCTTAGCCAAGCCTTCAATATGCTTAGTAACCTGAAATTTGAAATCTTTAGTGCTCATTTTTGTAAATTAATTTTTGTAAATTGATAATTTCTTCTCATATGCCAAACGCGCAATTCGATCCATAAACCCTTTATAATCAAGCCCGATATCCTGAACAGCGCGAGCAAAACCGGTTGGCGGATCAATCCCGGGATTTGTATTTAATTCAAGAAAATAAGGATTCATATTTTTATCGATTCTAAAATCAAATCTTGCATAACCACTACATCCGCAAATTCGATAAACTTTTGAAGCAATCGCCTGAAGATTCTCAATAGTGGTGCTATCTAATGGTGCAGGATAAACAACATATGAATTCTTATAAAGATGACTTTCCGTATCAAACTTTGAATCAAAAGTTTGAATTGGATATTCGTCATGCGGCAAGTTTTTATAAACAACCGCGTGCGGCAACATGACATTCAAATTATCATAATCATTCCCAAGAACAGCCACAGAAACATCCATTCCATCAATAAAAGACTCAACCAATGCAGGCATTTTATAAACCTCAAGAACATACTGAATTCTCTCAGCTAATTGCTTAAATGAGTGAACAACAGCATTTTTATCAATCCCATAGCTCGATTCAGCCAAAGCAGGCTTTACAATAAGTGGAAAAGCGATTCTTGGCATCGTTAAAGGAACTTCATTATAAACTCTATAATCAGGCGTCAAAACGCCATATGCGGAAACAAATTCCTTTGATTTAATTTTATTAAGCGCAAGAAGAATTGACTCCCAACCACAGCCGGTGAAAGGCATTCCAACCGATTCAAGAATAAAAGGCACATAAGGCGCTTTCAAAATATCATTCCCAACGCCTTCAGTAAGATTAAAAACCAAATCAACTTTATCTTTCCATTGCAAAATTTCCTCGGCAAAATTGTCATAAACTTCCATTTCAAAAACCGTATGACCGGCTTCTTTTAAAGTCTCTGCAACAATGCGCGCTTGCGCAACAGTATCTTCTTCCGCCATCTTATCTTTTTCCGAACCGTACAGAAGCTTTTCTACAACGTTATAAATTACAAGTATTTTAAACTTTTCTACGTAAGGGGGCTGAAATTTCATTTTTTATTATTTTTTTATGAGATCTTGTTTCATCAAGACCATATCTTTTAAATGCTGTTTTTAAAATTGCTTCAATAATTTGATCATAAGACATTCCGGAATAGCTGGCTGAAACTTGAAAATAAGAAAAGTGCTTAGGATTTGGATTAAGCCCGGGAATTGGATTTGCTTCCAAAACATATATATTACCTTCTTCGTCCATTCGCATATCTATACGACCAAAATCACGTAATCCAAGGGCGTTAAACGAATCCATGGCAATCTTCTGCAAACGCCTCTTTAAATCAGGCTCAAGGGTATCATTAACATTAATCGCCTCTTCCAAATCATTTTCTTCACACCAAACCGACTTTGCCTCATAACAGTCAATATAAAATTCCATTTTTGGGAATTTATCAAAAGCAATTTCAAGAATTGGCAAAACCCGAAGATCATTGCCATTTCCAATAAGCGGAATTGTAAATTCGCGACCGGATAAAAACTTTTCAACAAGAACAGGCTCTTTATATTTATCGATCAATTGTTTAACTTTTCTTCTAAGCGAAACCTCGTCTTTACAAACGGAATCCGCATCAACTCCCATACTTGAACCTTCTCCGTTTGGCTTTACGATAAGCGGAAAAAACAAACTTGGATCAAGGACATCTTCATGCGTATTCATAACTTGATAAGGAGGAGTTGGGATCCCGCTCGCGATAAGAACTTTTTTCGCAACCGCTTTATCAAGAGTAACCGCCGCGGCCAAAGGACCACAAGCGGTATAAGGAATTTTTAACATTTCAAGCATCATTGGAATTTGTGATTCACGCGATTCGCCGGGAACTCCTTCAGCAAAATTAAAAACAAAATCCAAAGTATCTTTCAAACGATATAAAGCAAAATAAGCTTTGTCATCAGCTTCAATAAAATAAACACTATGGCCCATAGCCTTTATTGCTTTCTCAATTGCTAAAACTGTTTTTGGAGAATCGTATTCATCTCTACACGAAGGAGGTTCTTCATCGGGTAATAAATCATCTTTTAGAAGATTGTATGTGAGACCGATGTTCATGTTTTTTTTGGCTTTAAAAAAATAATTTTTTGAAATCCACACTGATTATAAATCTGTATATTTATAATGCAAGATATAATGCAAGTTTTTTCGATAAAAATTAAAAAGCAGATTTACATTTACGAAAATTATTTCATGGGGGACATCTCCTTACGTTGACTTACAATAATAAAAGCAAAAATATGTAAAACCAGAACCGCAACAAAAAACACATTCAATTCAAACGATGAAAGAATCCCATATCGCTGATAAGAATAAGTCGCGCTAAATCTATCCAAAAAATCTTTTGCAATAAAATAAATCAAAATGCTCGCATAACCGGCCCAATGGATCTTTAGCAAATATTTCCAAATCACAAAAATTTGGCTTCCATAAAGCAAAACCCAAAATATATTCCCAAATTCATACCAAGCAAATCCCCTGTTATACATATATAAAGAATAAAAAACGAGCGCCATTAAAGAATAAGAAATAATTCCAACGGCAGTAAAATTAAGCAACCATTGCACAAACTTTTTTCGCCATAAATAAATCGCATAATTCACAGCCAAAAGCAAAGGATAAAGCGAACAAATCGGCACAAAAATCCACAAATAAAAAGGCGTCTCAACAAAATCACGATAATCAATCGTTAAAGCTGCGCCCGTCATAAACAAATCCAAAACAATCAGCACAACAAATCCCCAATTTTTTTTCAAATTATTCATTTAATCAGCTAAAAATCCTGCATTATTCGCATTCATGCACCACTCTTTTGGCCAATCTCCATATAAGCCTTCACCTCTCAATTGCTCTTTAATTTCCGCAACTTTTTTTGGCCATTCCTCCTCTGTGTATTGCTCATTCAAAATGCAATATTTTCGCTTATTCAAGCCAACGCATAAAAACAATTTCTCGGAATGAAAACACGAATCGCAATACTCGCAGTCGCGCACGAATTCGCAATAAAAGCAAAAATTGCAGTTATAACCTTTGCCAACAAAATAAGTCTGATAGCAAAGCTGCATATCAACAGAAAGAGCGGAATCCAAACTATCAGCAGTCCGTTCGCCATAAATATTATAAACTCTATGCATATAAGAACAATCCTGAAGCCCCTCGGAATCATAGCAAAGATAAGCATTTCTGCAGTTCCACAAATGATCCCCTATCGCATTATCGGTCTGAAATTGCCTGGAAAATAAATGCGGCACAGTAAGCTTAACTTTCTCAAATTCCGCATACAATTTATCAACCGATTCCTTTTTTAAAATCGCAACTTTTTTCTCATATTCTTCTTTGGAAAATGGCTTATTAAAAACATGATATTGCTTATGCCTAAGCCCTGCGCAACCAAAACAATTATTGCAACTTATACAATCAAAGCAAAACATGCTTTCGCTCGTTTGCTTGCAATCTTGAAGATAAGAAGAATTATAACAATTAACAGAATCCATGCATTCATAAAGCAATTCCGAATACTGAACATAACTGCAATCAACACAGTGTCGATTTTTATAAACGCACTCGGAATAAAAACAATTTTCCTGATAATCGCCCATAAAACACAAATATGAATTCTTAGAAAAATAAAGAAAATCAGAATAATCGGAATTTATATTTTGATAACCGTGAAAACCGATTTGCGGGGTTGCTTCACGCAATTTTTGAAATTGTTGAAAGAAATTCATAAGCTATTTATAGCACAAAATGCACAATTTCGTCATTATGATATAATATTCCAGAAATAATTTTTAACCCTCTTTTTATGTCAAAAACAATGAAGATCACACTCGCGATTATCGCGGCAGTAATCATTCTATTAATACTGCCAATGATCAGCACGTTTAATTCCCTAACAACGCTAAGCGCCGCGGCGGACGGCCAATGGGCAAATGTTGAAGTTCAACTTCAAAACAGATGGGACTTATTACCAAGACTTGAAACTTATTTAAGCACGCAAAGAATTCAAGAAAAAGGAATTTTCGACAACATCGCACAAGCAAGAACGCAATATGGTAGCGCAAAATCAACATCAGACAAAATGGCAGCAGCAGGCGAAGTTGAATCAGCAATTTCAAGATTGCTCGTTGTTATGGAAAATTACCCACAAGTAAAAACGAATGACCTTGTAATCGTACTCAATTCACAAGCGGAAGGCACAGAAAACCGCTTAAGAGTGGAAAGAATGAGATTTAACGAAGCGATTCAATTGTATAATACAAAAGCGAAAGTTTTCCCATCAAATGTAATTGCGGGAATATTCGGATTTGGTCAAAGAGCATATTTTGAATTACCGGACAAAGCTGCATTAAATGCACCTAAGGTAAATTTATAAAATGAAATTTCTTTATAAATTAGGATTCGCAGTTATTTTGTTCTGTTTAAGCGTATCTTTTGCTGGAGCATATTACAGTCCCGGCAAACCAACAAATTACGTTAATGATTTTTCAAAAACTTTAAGCGCGACAACTATTTCAACGCTTAATTCGGAATTAAAAGCACTCGAAGACACAACTTCTCATCAAATTTTTGTCGCAATAATTCCATCAATGAAAGATGACTACATTGAAAATTTTACAGTAAAACTTTTTGAAGAATGGAAACCGGGAAGAGAAGATAAAGACAATGGCGTTCTCTTTTTAATAAGCATGGAAGAAAAGAAAATGCGCATTGAAGTTGGATATGGGCTTGAAGGGGTTTTAACAGACGCAGAATCAATATTAATAATCAGCAACATTGCAAAGCCTTATTTTCAAAAAGGAGATTTTGACACAGGAATTTCCGAATCAGTAAAAGCAATAGATAAAAAAGTAAGAGGCGAAATCGTTGATCTTGGAAATAAAAACTCAAAATCAGCTTCTTCCGGTGGTGGCGATACGTGGACTGTGCTTATATTTTGGGCAGTAATGCTGGTTATTGGTGGTGGAAGTGCGCTCATAAAATTCTTCGCAACAACGCGATCGTGGTGGCTCGGCGGAATAATTGGAACACTCGTTGGAGGAGCGATTTCACTCATGACATTCGCAATCTTTGGCAGTTACGTAATAATTATTATAGTAATTTTAACTAGCGGCGGCTTCTTGCTTGATTACCTCGCTTCAACCGGAAAAATTAAACCTCCAAAAGGTGGCGGCGGACATGGCGGTGGATTCTTCTGGGGCGGTGGTGGATCAGGCGGATTTGGAGGCGGAGGATTTGGAGGTGGCGGCGGCGGAAGCTCAGGAGGCGGTGGCGCAAGTGGCGGATGGTAAACGGAAAAAATAACAAAATCCAAATTGTTCCAAATGACAAATAAAGGACAAATTACAACTCTGGAAATTGCAAAAAAATTAATAAATTTAAATTCAGAAAATCCTCCAATAAATAATCCAACATGCATGCAATATGTTTTCGATTTTTTAAAAGACCTTGGATTAAAACCGATAAAACAATATGTAAACAAACACGTCTTTAACGTAATCGTTGTTGGCAAAGGCCCAATTTTAATACAAGGACATTTAGATACTGTCCCATTTGGAGACATCAAAAAATGGAAATATAATCCCACCGGCCAAATAGTTAAAGATAAGTTCTTTGGACGTGGAATCGCAGACATGAAAGGAAATGTCGCATGCTTCTTATCGGCACTTCAAAAATCCCCTACCGATCAATTAAGCATGGCTTTCACAGCAATTGAAGAAACAAGCTTCATTGCGATCGAAAAAGCAATGGAACTCAAAAAAACACTCTTTAAACACGTAAAATACTCGATCACAATCGAACCGACCGATGGCAAACTTATCACATGCAACAAAGGCCAATTTTGGTTTGAAGTAACGGCAAAAGGTCGCACGACACATTCCAGCGCTCCAGAAAAGGGAATCAATGCGATTGAAAAACTCGTAGAAGCAATCCCGCAAATCAAAAAATACGAGCAAAAAATCAATAAAAGGCGTCACTCACTACTTGGCAAAGCCACTCTCAGTATTGGCGAAATAAAAGGCGGAACCGCTCCAAACATAGTCCCCGATCACGCCGTTATGATGATCGATAGAAGGGTTTTGACTTCAGAAACACCAAGGCAAGTTATAAAAGAAATGGAAACAATTTGCGCTCCAAATAAAGTAAGATTATTAAAACAAATTGACCCGGCCGAAACTCCAAATTCCTCAAAAATAGTGAAATTCATGCAAAAAATCCTTACTTCACAAAAAATAGATTCCAAAATTTACGGCTACCCCGCAACAGCAGAGCTCAGCGAAATAAGAAAACACGGAATCGAAGGTGTCATTTTCGGCCCATCAATGCTCTCCCAAGCCCACCAAGAAAACGAATATATGGCCTTAAAAGAGCTCGAAATGGGCGAAAAAATCTACTCCAAGCTCATCGCCTTCCTCCCCGAATTTTGAAAATTAAAAATTGAAACTTGAAAATTGAATGTAAATTGTAAAATCGAAAATTGACAATTTATGCATTCTAAACTAATGTAGTACCGCAATTTACACTAAAATATTATGTCAAATAAACACGTCAGTCATAAACACGGAGGAAAATCAAACCCAAGATTACGCCCAAAAAGCACTCACGGCAAAAGACGAAATAAGGCCAATGCAAGAATAAAAAGCAAAGCCCTTAGAGAATCGAATGAAATAAAAAAACGCGTCGCCCTAAAAGAGATCGAGTAATAAAAAAATATGTTCGGAAATAGAACAAAGGGAAATTCGTTGCAAAAACGCTATTTTTACGGCAAAACCCCCATTCTTCAAAATAAAGATGGTTTTTTAAAGAAAAAGAAAAATGGCATTAGAAATATAATGCCGGAACCGCAAAAAATTAAAAAAACCTTTATATTAATATTAATAGCAGCCGGAATTTTAACGATCTTTTATTGGATATTTTTATCCAACTTTTTCACTATAAAAGAAGTAACGATTGATTATAAAGAAGCTCAAGAAGAAAACGCATTTTTAAAAGACTATTTCACAAGCTACATAGGCAAAAACATAATATTCGCAGACATCGAGACTGGCGCAGAAAAAGCAAAAAACGAGCATCCGGAATTCAAATCTTTAATCGCACAAAAATCATATCCAAATAAAATAAAAATCTCATTTTCGGCATACACGTCCATTGCAAATATCATAAATACTTCCGGCGGCGGAATTTTTAAATTCATAGTCAATGAAATCGGAATGGCAACGCAAAAAGACATGGAAAATCCAAACCTGCCATTCATCAAAATCTCAACCGAAAAGCCGCTCAATTTCAACACAATCCTGCTCACACAAGAAAAAATAAAATACATCATTGGATGCGCAAAATTCTTCGAAGAAAAGTTCAACATGAAAATCTTGGAAATAGAATATCTCATGCAAGAAAAAGAACTTCATTTAAAAACCGAAAAATATTTCACAATTCTTTTAGACATTCAAAAACCATACGAAGAACAACTGCTAAAGCTCAAAAAAGCGCTTTCCAAACTGGATATATACACTCTTCCGCTCGAATATATCGACCTTCGCATTTATAGTGCAACCGGCGAAAAAATTATATATAAAAAACGTCGCTAAGTTGTTATAATAGAATAAATTTAACAAAAACCTATGGCTTGGGCTTTAATCGGAATCGTTTTGGGAATAATCCTTGGATTTCAAGTGCAATACTCAATCCCAATGGAATATACAAAATATACGGCCGTTGTTTTAATCGGCATTTTGGACGCACTTTTTGGCGCAATTCGCGCTGAAACCACAAAAGATCAATATAGCGCAATAATCTTTATTTCCGGCCTCATATTCAATATTTTACTCGCAGTAATAATCACATTTCTCGGTGAAAAACTCGGGCTCGACCTTTATCTTGCGGCAACCGTCGTCTTCACATTCAGAATATTTTCCAATGTTGGTATCACGCGTCGCGCAATGCTTCAAAACTTCATGGACAAGCGCCATAAAGCAAAAGAGCAAAAACAAATTGAATAAATCTGAAAAATCTGCTATAATTAAACAAATATTAAAAATAAAAACAAATGACAGACTCATCCAAGCTTGAAACATTGAAAGAATTAATCGAGAGCGCAACCGCGGCTCTTAATTCCGCAAATAAAATCGCTCAAGAATTAACGGGCGGTAAAGTTTCCAAAAAAAGCACTGAAAATTACACGGACGTAGCACAAACTTTAAAATCAGAAGATAACATCATTGAAGGTGTTTTCGACGGTCAAAATATGATCGGACCGGACAAAAGAGCTTATCCAATTCCTGCAAACTATGCCAGCAAATCAAAACTTGTCGCAGGAGACGTTTTAAAGCTTACAATCAAAGAAGACGGCACATTTTTATACAAACAAATCGGCCCAATCGAAAGAAAAGCAATAATTGGAATTCTAACTTACGATGACAGTCAATATAGAGTCATTGCAGAAGGAAAAACTTACAAAGTCCTTTTGGCCTCTGTAACGTATTTTCATGCAGAAGTTGGAGACAAAGTCACGATCATGACGCCTGCTAAAAAAGAAAGTGAATGGGCGGCAATCGAAAACTTACTCCCAAAAGAGTAAAAACAAAAATAAAAATAAAAAACAAAAACATGGAAGATTCAACTCAAACAACAACGACAACTGTACCAGCAATTACGCCAGCGATCACGCCGGAAATAGTTCCTGTCGCAACCCCAATGGCTCCAGTCAGCGTAGCTCCAACACAAATGCCGGCAGCAGCACCAGTTGCAACTCCAATTGTCACACAAGCTCCAGCTTCAATTACACCTGAAACGCCTAGCGCAGTTCCTACTTCAAAGCACGTTTCGACGCTTGGAGTTATGGCAATCGTTTTAGTCTTAATCGCCGCGGGCACAGGCGGATACTTTGCTTCAAAATACTTAAAAGCAAATATGAATAGTGGCGAAGAAGCTCAAGTCCAAGTCGAATCAACTGTTCTTCAAGATACAAATATAATTGATCAAAGCTTAGAAGTTCCACCTGCTACAGTTGAAGAAAAAATGCCTGAAGCACAAACAGAAGTTCAAAATACAACGGATACGGAAAGTACCGCTGAAACAGCAAAAGTTAAGAGAAAATAGTGTTCAAAAATTCCATTAAAATTAAACCAAAAGGTAAAGCATAATTACCTTCATTTTTCGCAACATATTTTTCAGATTTAATCTGGATTTTTTGGCTTGTTTAAGCTAAAATATCAATAACAACATAACTTAAAAAATATGACAAATTCAATGCAAAATGGCGCGCAAAATCAATCGCAAAATCATGTTCAAAATAGCAGCCAAATTCTCGAAAAAGATCTTCACGAAAAATTCGTCTTTTATGGCAAAAATGCTCGTGAATGGATGCGAAAATGCGCGCTCCTTCTGCCTGAAATAAATCGTCTGCGAATTTGGGAGAAAAAAGGATTTGAAAATATCTATGAATACGCACGAATTCTGGCCGGGATGAGCACAAATGCAGTCAATGACGCACTTCGTATTTTAAAGAAAGTTGAAGATAAACCAGAACTAAAATGGGTTATCGATAAAAAAGGAATAAATGCAGTCAGACCAATAATCGCAATCGCAACTCAAGAAACTGCAAACTTTTGGGCAGAAAAAGCAATGGAAATGAGCAAAAACACATTAGAGTGTTATGTTAAGGAATTTAAAAAAGAGCATACAGAAGCCAAAATAACTAAATCAATTTTCCGTCCTAGTACGGAAAGTGGACATTCACAAAATCTATTTTCTGAATTAAAAATGGAACTCGATCCGAAAATCGTAGATCAGTTAAATAAACTCAAAGGTCAAGGAAATTGGAACGAACTAATGCAAAAACTCTTAGATGCCTATCAAGCGCAAATTGAAGCCAATAAGCCAATCCCACAAGAAAATGCAAAAAGGTACGTTTCAGCAAAAATTAAGAACCACGTTCTTGTTAAAACAAATAACACATGCGCATTCCCCGATTGCACAAAAGAGTATAAATACCTTCATCACACATGGAGATTCGCACTCACAAAAACGCATGATCCGGATACTCTCATTCCCCTTTGCAAAGCGCACGAACGCCTCGCTCACGCAGGCCTAATCGAAAACGAAAATCAACCGCCACAATTTTGGAAAATAAAGCTTGAAGCCAACAAAACAAGCGAAAAATGGCAAAAAGTGGATAAATGGGTTTCAAAATACTACACGTAAAATAAAGCTCAAATAAAATCGATAAATATACCTCCTAAATTTCTCTCATTCCCCTCTTGCATCCATTTACCTTTTGTGATATAATATTGAGATAACTTAGAAAAACAAAAACAAAAATATGGCAACACAGCTTGATAAAATATTCAGGACTGCAGTTCAATACAAAGCTTCCGACGTATTCATAACGAGCGGATGTAAGCCGATTTTGCGCATTAATGGCGATCTTGTCGCAATTGAAGAACACGCAATAATCACAAAGAAAACAGCGGAATCTTATCTGCTTGAAATCATGACTGACGAGCAAAAACAAACGTTCGCAAAAACGCTCGACATAGATTTCGCACTTGATATCGAAGATATCGCCAGATTCAGAGCTAATGTTTTTGTTCAAAAAAACGGAATTGCAGCGGTTTTCCGCGTTATTTCCTCAACGGTTTATAGCCTTGATGAACTCGGACACCCTCAACAACTCAAAAAAATTCTCAATTATAAAAACGGCTTAGTTATTGTTACAGGCCCTGCGGGCTCAGGTAAATCCACAACAATGGCCGCAGTCATAAATGAATTTAACGAAAAACATTCAAAACACATTTTAACGGTTGAGGATCCGATTGAATTTATTTTTGAAAATAAAAAATCAATCATAGATCAGCGTGAAATCGGAACTCACACACACAGCTTTGCAAAAGCTTTAAAAGCCGCAATGCGTGAAAATGCCGATGTCATTATGATTGGTGAAATGCGCAATCTTGAAACAATTCAAATGGCGCTCACAGCCGCAGAAACAGGTCACTTGGTTATTGCAACGCTTCACACAAGTGGAGCCGCAAAATCAGTTGATAGAATTATTGATGTTTTCCCATCAGATCAGCAAAATCAAATCAGAAGCATGCTTTCAGAAGCTCTTAAAGCGGTCATTTGGCAATCGCTTATTAAAACAAAAGATAAGAAAGGCAGAGTTGCTGCGCTTGAAATCATGTTTGTCAATAACGGAATTTCAAACTTGATCAGAAAAGGTCAAACGCATCAAATCATTTCTATGCTTGAAACAGGCATGAATGACGGCATGCAAACCATGAAAAAAGCAGTTTTGGATCTTCTTCAAGCCGGAATCATCACAGAAGAAGATGCAATCGCAAATATCCCACCTGAGTTTGAGGCATAAATCTAAGCCATAAAATGAAAAATGAAAAAACTTCTTATAACACTATTACTAGCAATCGCCTTAACAGGGTTAATGCTCCCAGCGCTTAGCCATGCGGCAGCGGATGAAAGCTTCAATGTGGGGATTTTAAGAGCAGACGGCCAAAAACAAGGTTACCTTTTCGACGATAAAAACCCAAATTACGACAGGCCTGTTGTAGCAATAATTTTCACAGCAATCGATCTTTTAACAAAAACGATCGGTTCACTTGCGGTCGGAACACTCATTTTATCCGGACTTTGGCTTGTCACTTCACACGGCGAACAAACTCAAATTGATAAAGGCAAAAAAATATTCACATACGCAATAGTAGGCGTCGTTTTCGCATTTATGTCATATATAATCGCCACGCTCGTTCAAGGTTTCTTTAAATAAAAACATGAAAAAAATAATTACATACATTTTAGCAACAATCTTTCTCTTCGGTGCAATGGCGCCGGTGGTTGCGTTTGCAGCAGAACCCGACCCCGTCGTACTTGATACGAATAACGCAGCTCAAATGAGCCAATTCGTATGTCCGGACTCAACAGAAATCTACACAGAAGGAGATCTATGTGTAAAAGACAGTGAAAGAAAAGAATATTCCGTAAGCATAATGGAAGAAGGATTTGGCAAAGCTTATAAAATAGAAGAGGACGGCAAAACTATTTCAGAAGTAAGAACGTGCTACAGAGTAACGAAACCCGTAGAATGCAAAAACAAAGACTCAAATTCAGCAATAGAATCAATAGATAAAAATTTTACAGGATTAACTAAAACATGCCCAAGCGGTGAAGGAGTCACGTGCCAAAAAGTCACCGTTCTCCTCGGAAAAGGTGGCGTTTCTTTAATTCAGCTTTACGTCGGCATGATTTATAGATGGGCGGCAACAATGGCAGGAATCGTTTGTGTCCTTATTATGATCGTCAGCGGCATTCAAATTTCAGCATCAGGAGGCGATACAACAGGAATGGACGCAGCAAGAAAAAGAATCACACAGTCTTTAATGGCACTCGCGGTTTTATTCTTATCAGCCGTAATCTTATACATGATCAACCCTAACTTTTTCACGAGATAAAATGAAAAACATATTCAAAATCATTATCGCAATAAATTTAGTTCTAATAATGTTTGGCGCAATTGTGCCATTGCAATACTCAATCGCACCGGTTGCATACGCTGAACCCGGCTTATCTATTCCAAAACCAAATACATTACCGGGCCAAAGCGTAGAAGATCAACAAGCCGATAAAGATAAGGGCGGCAAATATGCAGTTGAAGCCTTAATTCCAAAAGTCACGAAAATGCTTATTGGATTTGCCGGAATAACAGCCTTCTTATTTACGGTTGTCGGCGGCATCAGATTTATGGTGGCATACGGCGAAACCGAAGCCGTAACAAGCGCGAAGAAACAAATTACATGGTCTTTAGTTGGCCTTGTAATAGCCATTTTCGCATATACAATCATATCCATCATATCAAGTATAGATTTCTCAAAATAATATGAAAAAAACACTAATAACAATATTGCTGGCATTAAATATAATGGGACTCATGTCCCCTATTGCACTTGCATACGCTGTCCCAAAATCAGAAGAAGTAAAAGGAAGCTGGGACTTATTAAAACCCGCACAAATTGATGGAGTAAACACGGGCAAAGAGCTCGAATATTTAAGAAGTTTGCCACAAGCGGACACAATAACAAAAGACATTGAAGCAAAAACAACCGCAACTTTTTACGCATCAGCAACAAAGCTAATGATGGGACTTGCAACAATTCTTGTTGTAGTTGGATTCTTTGTCGCAGGCGTTATGTATGTCACGGCTCAAGGCAACGAAGAAGTTACAAAAAAAGCGGTCAATATAATGATGTACACTGTTGTTGGAGTTATAATCATAGCAGCGGCATATGGCATCGTAATTGGTATCACAAAGCTCAAACCGTTTTAAAACAAAAATGAAAAATACATTTAAAAAATTTATCGCACTTTTACCAACTTTCGTCTTATTAACGGCAATTTTCGCGCCTGTTGCAATAACACCTGTCGCAATGGCTCAGGTTGGCATTCCAAAAGAATATGTTGATTCTGTTGGCAGCGTACCAATGAAAGAACTTTTAACAGTAGATGATAAAAATGTAGCAAAAAACACAGGCGAAAATGCTATAAATTACATTCTTCAAAAAATCGCAAATGGTTTAATATATGTTGCCGCGCCACTCGCAGTCGCATTTGTAGCACATGGAGGCGTCAGCTATACAATGGCAATGGGCGAAAACACAAAGCTTGAAGCCGCAAAAAAAGAAGTTACATGGGCAATAGTAGGACTATTCGCAATATTAACAGCATTCTTTGTAGTAAGAATGATGATCACATTTTTCTTCACGGCAACCGGATCAGGATTCGCAAGTTAATTAAACCAATCTAGGGAATAAAACGTCAGGCTTTTTAATAATATCTCCGGAAATCGCATCAAGCACTTTTTTCGATGTATCAGGCAAAAACGAAACAAGCATATCCGCAGTTCCACGCAAAATTTCAACCATATTAACAATAACGCTTGGTAAAATTTCTGAATTTTCCTTTGCAAGCGCCCAAGGCTTCATTTCTTCAACATATCTGTTTCCAAAATCAGAAAGTAACATAACGCATTCAACCGCGGATTTAAGATCAAATTTCTCAACATTTTCATCAAAATTTTCTCGCGCTTCTTTAATCGCTTTTTTACATTCCTCGGTTTTCGCATCCTTATCAACCGCCTTATTTGATTTCGGAATCTTTGAATCAAAATATTTTTCCGTCATTGAACAAACACGATTCACAAAATTTCCAAAATTATTAGCCAATTCTGTGTTATACAAAAGCTCAAAACGCGTAAGTGAAAAATCACCATCGTCAGTTGTCGGAATTTCACGACTTAAATAATAACGAACAGAATCAATTCCATATTTTTCAATAATCGCGAAAGGATCAACAACATTCCCCAAAGATTTGCTCATTTTTTGCCCATCTGAAGTCACAAAACCATGAACATAAATATTTTTTGGCGTTTTAAGTCCGGCGGAAAGAAGCATTCCAATCCAAACTCCGGCATGAAATCTCAGAATATCCTTCCCAATAATATGCGCATCTGCAGGCCAAAATTTCTTAAAATTTGCGCCGTCATTTTCAAAATCAAGCGCGGTAATATAATTCGAAAGCGCATCGCACCAAACATACATAACATGATCAGCATCATCCGGAACCGGAATTCCCCAAGGCAAATTCTTTTTTGGTCGTGAAAAGCTAACATCAGGAAGACCTTCCTTACCGATTATATTAAGCATTTCATTCTTGCGAGCCTCAGGAACAATCTTTAATTTATCCTTTTCAATCAACTTTCGAATTTCATCCGAATATTTTGATAATTTGAAAAAATAATTCTCTTCTTCAAGATAATCGGGAGCGGTTTTATGAGTTGGACATTTGCCTTCAACAAGGTCTTTTTCAAGCACATAAGCCTCACAACCCGAACAATAAAGTCCTGAATATTTAGCCTTATATATATCCCCTTTCTCGGCCAAAATCTTCCAAAGCTTTTGCGCACCTCTTATATGTCTTTCTTCTGTCGTTCGAATAAAGTCATCATTCGTAATATTAAAATTTCGAGTTAAAGATTTGAATGTTTCTGCGTATTTATCGGCAATCGCAATTGGCGTCGTATTCTCTTTTTTTGCCATATTAAACAGCTTAGTCCCATGCTCATCAGTTCCAGTCAAAAAATATGTTTCATCGCCTTTTTGTCTGTGATAACGCGCCAAAACATCAGCCTGAAGAATCTCCATCGTAAAACCAATATGCGGAGAAGCATTAACATAAGGAATCGCTGTTGTAACGTAAAATTTTGCCATATTTATCGTGTAATATGCTATTATCTTAGCAGAAAAAATAAACCATGAACACAGAACGAAAAAATTTCATAGTTATCGACGAAGAATTCACATGTAAAAATTGCGGAGAAAAAAACCCAAAACATGGTGCGTCGTGCAGAAATCATTGCCGCAAATGCCTTTATTCCGAGCATATTGATGAAACAATTCCCGGTGATAGAGGAAGTGAATGTAAAAGCTTAATGGTGCCGATTTACTCAATTTTTGATTCAAAAAAAGGTCAAGTTATTGTCCAAAAATGCCTTAAATGCGGCAAAACTTCGCTTAATAAAATAGCGGACGACGACAACTTAGAATTATTAACAAAATTATTAAATGCAAATCCCGAGGCAGCAGATGAACTCACAAGAAATCGTAGAAACAACGCTTAAAAAACATAACTGCGAAAATTCAACTCTGATTTTGGGAATTTCCGGCGGATCGGATTCCATGTATATGCTTAAAATTCTTAGCGAAATTGCGCCAAAGTTAAACCTAAAATTAATTGTTGCGCACGTTAATCACATGCTCCGCGGAAAAGAAAGCAACGCAGACGAAAAATTTGTAAAAATGGCTTGCGATAAACTTAAAATCAAATGCGAATCAATTAAAATTGACGTCAAAAAATTCCAAAAATCAGAAAAATTAAATCTTGAATCCGCCGCTCGCACAAAAAGATATGAATTCCTCCGCAAAATTAAACAAAAATATAAAGCAAAATTTATCCTTCTGGCGCACAACGCAACCGATAATACGGAAACAGTTTTACTGAATCTGATCCGCGGAACAAGCATTCGCGGACTTTCCGGAATCTCGGAATTAAATGGCGATATTTTGCGACCTTTACTCCCCTTTTCAAAAAAAGAAATTGAAAAGTTTTGCAAAAAGGAAAACGTCAAATTCCGCATAGACAAAACAAATTCCGACACAAAATTAAAACGCAATTTCATCCGACATAAACTGATTCCACAAATTGAAAAATTAAATCCAAGCTTCACACAAACCACACTTAAAAAAAGCCAATATTTCAAACAAGCACACGAATTTTTATCAAACTTGGCCGAAAATTGGGTCAATTCAAACTGCAAAATCGAAAAACACCGCATAACTTGCGATTCAAAAATCCTCGCAAAAGAAAAAGGCTTCCTAAAAAAACTCATCATCGAAAACATCTACGAAAAATTCAATGGCAGCACTCTCGACCTTGAATCAACGCACATCGACGAACTTTTAAAAGTTATAAATAAAAACGTCGGGAATAAAGAAAAAAACATTGGGAAAAGAATCGCAGTAAGAAAAGCTAAAGGGAAAGTAATGTTCTCTGTTTAATTTGACATTCAAAAATCAAATACTATCAAATCTGGCATCAGGAGGCAGAAGAGTACTGTGATATGAATTTCTTCTATGCCATGGTGGAAAAACACTCATTGAATGAACATCAACGTCAAACATATTTTGAAAATTATCTCCATAAAGATGCGCACGATTTCCATAATAAGGAAGCGTTTTTAATTCCATAGCAGGGACATAATGCATTTTGCCGCTATTGTCTCTCCACGTAATAACAAAACTATAACCCTGTGTATTTTTACCATGCCTATCTGTTCTTGGTGAAACCTTAAAATCATTTAGCTGAAGACTCGGATACGTTTCTCGAGGGCAAGGATTTGTAGGCGGATCATCAAATAAGGATTCACAATCATCTAAGTCATCTGAAGGTGATGTTTGTAGTTGCATATAAATTAAATTTAAATGATTATATTTTAATTATAACATTTTTTCATATTTATTGCAAGCTCCATCAGCGGTGCAAAAACCACTTCATCCAAACCCTCTTAAACATCGGCAAAGTCAAAGTTGAAAGCATAAACGCGCACGCCGGAACAATTGCATTAAGCCAAGGACTTTCTATATTTACAGCCCAAAGATATATTCCAATCGCCAAATAAGTAAAAACCACAAGCAGAGCTCGCCTAAAAATACTTATTTCCCACGCCTTATCGGATTCAACTCGAAAATTCCTTTTCTTGATATCGGAAATTTCACTTTCCAAAATCTTGATTCTATTTTCCATGCCACTATTATAACACAAATCAAATCCAAAAAACCTTGTTTTTAAGCGCAAAAAGTACTAAACTTCTTATACTTTAAAAATAAAAAACATGAACAATATGAAAATGCCTGAAAACCGCGGTCGCGGTGGAATTATCTATTTATTAATAATTGCGCTCGTTATCGCTGGAATATTTTTTATAGTAAATCCAACAAGCAGCAGCACGAAAACCGTCCCATTAAGCACTGTCGTTCAGCAAGTTAAAGATGGAGTTGTTGCCTCTATGAAGGTCACAAAAAATAAACTCGATATAACGCTCGCCGATACTTCAAAAGAAGTCGCATATAAAGATACGAATGAAAACGTTTACGACATGCTGGAGAAAGCCGGCGTTCCAAAAGAAAAATTAACAAATCTTGGGATTGAAGTTTTACCAACCGAATCATCGGATTTTTGGCTTAATCTTCTTATAAGCGCAGTGCCATTCTTGTTAATTATCGGGTTCTTTGTATTTATGATGCGCTCAGCGCAAAATTCAAACAATCAAGCAATGTCATTTGGAAAATCAAAGGCAAGGCTTGCCGAAGGCGAAAAACAGAAAACAACATTCAAAGATGTTGCGGGCGCAAAAGAAGCAAAGCAAGAATTATTTGAAATCGTAGACTTCTTGAAAAACCCTTTAAAATACACGGCTTTGGGAGCAAAAATTCCAAAAGGAGTTCTCTTGGTTGGCCCTCCAGGATGCGGAAAAACGTTACTCGCTCGCGCAGTTGCAGGCGAAGCAAATGTCCCATTTTTTAACATTTCCGGCTCGGAATTCGTTGAAATGTTTGTTGGTGTGGGTGCAAGCCGCGTCCGTGATCTTTTCAAAAAAGCAAAACGCAATGCCCCATGCATCATTTTTATTGATGAAATAGACGCAGTCGGCCGTCACAGAGGCGCAGGAATGGGTGGCGGACATGACGAACGCGAACAAACTTTAAACCAGATTTTGACTGAAATGGACGGTTTTGAGCAAGATACAAATGTCATTGTAATAAGCGCAACAAACAGACCTGACATTCTTGATCCCGCACTTCTTCGCCCAGGTAGATTTGATCGCAGAGTCACGGTCGACGCACCGGATATAAAAGAACGTGAAGAAATTCTTAATATATATGCAAAAAACAAACCGCTCGATACAAGCGTTGATATCAGCAGAATCGCAAAAACAACTCCGGGATTCACAGGCGCAGATCTTGAAAACTTAATGAATGAAGGCGCGATTTTAGCCGCACGCAAAAACGCAAAAGTAATCACTCGAGAAGAAATCGAACAAGCAGTTGAAAAAGTCACAATGGGTCCGGAAAGAAAATCCAGGATCTTGAGCAAAAAAGAAAAAAACATCACAGCACATCATGAAGTCGGACATGCGCTCGTGGCTCATTTATTGCCTGATTGCGACCCTGTACACAAGATTTCCGTCATATCGCGCGGAATGGCGCTTGGCGTCACTTGGTTTATGCCTGAAGAAGACAAACATCTTTATTCAAAAAATAAATTCCAAGACGAAATCGCCTCGATGCTCGGCGGATACACAGCTGAACAAATCATTTTTGGAGACGTCACAACCGGCGCATCAAATGACCTCGAACGCGCAACCGGTATAGCAAGAAAAATGGTTACAGAGTACGGTATGAGTGATCTCGGCCCAATCACATACGGCGAACACGACAGAGAGATTTTCCTTGGACGCGATTTTGGCCACATGAAAAATTATTCCGAAGAAATAGCCTCAAAAATCGATGCGGAAGTTCGCAAATTCGTTGAAAAAGGACACGAAACAGCAAAAAGAGTATTAAATGAAAACGTTGAACTATTAAAGAAAATTGCAGAAGATTTGATGGAAAAAGAAACGCTCAACAGCGACGATTTCTTGGCTTATTTCAAAAAACCGGAAAAACGCGCAGAAAAAGTCGAAGGCGACAAAAAAGCAAAAACTTTAACAGCGCATCCGCAAATCAAAATATCGCATATAAAAGGTAAAAAACACGCATAATGGCAAAAAAACAATTTAAATCGGTTATTAAAAAAGCAATTTTCCCGGCCGCAGGTTTTGGCACAAGATTTCTCCCGATCACAAAATCTCAACCAAAAGAAATGCTTCCAATCGTTGATAAGCCAGTAATTCAATATCTTGTTGAAGAAGCTGTCGCAAGCGGAATAGAAGACATTATAATCGTCACGGGACGCGGCAAACGCTCAATTGAAGACCATTTTGACTATTCGCCTGAACTTGAGCTAAATCTCGTTGAAAAAGGCAAAAGATCACTTTTAAAAGAAGTTCAAAGCATCCCAAATCTTGCAAATTTTGTTTATGTGCGCCAACCTCATCCGCTTGGAGATGGCCACGCAATTCTTTGCGCCGCCGCAGCAATTGATGACGAACCTTTCGCAATTATGTTTGGTGACGACATCGTTGATTCAAAAATCCCAGCACTCAAGCAATTAATTGAAGTTTATAAAAAAGTTAAAGCACCTGTAATCGGCCTTGAACGCGTTGATAAATCACTCGTCAGTTCGTATGGAATCGTGGAAGTGGAAAAATCAAAATTCGACAAATCAAATAGCAGAATTCACAAAATCAAATCACTCGTCGAAAAACCATCGCCTGAAAAAGCACCTTCAAATCTCGCAATAATCGGAAAATACATCGTCACTCCAAATATCATGGAAATCCTTAAACGCGCAAAATCCGGCACGAAAGACAAAGAAATCCGCTTAATCGACGCCTTCCGCGAACTCATCAAAACTCATCCAATTTATGGCTACGAAATCGAAGGAACCCGCTATGACACAGGCGACAAAATCGGCTTACTCAAAGCAACAATCGACTTTGCGTTAAAAAGAGATGATACGGGACCGGAGATTCGAAAGCATCTGGAAAAAATCTGCAAAGTGAAAAACTAAGAAAGCGTTACTCCAAAACAAAAGTAAGCCGCAATATCCCAGGACTTACAAAGTTAAACGTTCTTATCTTTAAAACCCCTATTTCTTTTGTATTTTTAACATGCTCACCACTACAAGGCGTTGCAATCCCATCGCCTATTATTACAATACGTACTTTTTCAACATTATCAGGAAGTCTATGTAACGAACACAACCTTTTCGCCTCTTCATAGCTCAGCTCTTCAAAAACAACATCTCTATTTTCAGAGATAATCGTATTCGCTCTCTTTTCCGCTTTCTCAACAACCTCTTCAATCAAAAGCTCCGTTTCCAATTCAAAATCACATCTAACTTTAGATCCTTTAAATCTGGAATCTATTATCTTCCCATTAAACAATTGCCCAAAAACAGCCGTTAAAATGTGCTCTGCCGAATGTTGTTTTGGATCTTTGTTACTCATGATTTCAGCTTATGGCGTTTATGTAATACTTTTAACCGTGAACAATCTTTAGAATAAAAATCGTTCCTGATAGCATTAAAGTTATTATATTGGCTATAATTATAGGAGCTTCATTCAACATTATTCCATATACAAGCCACATAATAATACCAACTAAGTACACACTATACATTAACAGTGAAATACTTTTTGTATTCTTAGTTTTTATAACTTGTGGAATAAAAGAAACAGTTGTTGATGTTGCAGCAATATATCCAAATATCGTACTAATCTCCATAGCAAATTGGTTAAATGCATTGTCTCCTTACGATTCAATATTATACGAACTTCCAGCAAATCACCATATTTACACTTGAATTTTCAAGGTTTTTCAGCTATAATAGTAAGAATACAAAAAATAAAAACAAAAAAATGTCAGACGCTGGAACCAACGTCGTAATCGAAAAAGCCGAGGAATTAAAGCAGGCCGGCGAACACGAACAAGCAATAAAGCTCTGCGAAAGAGTTTTGATGTCTGATTTGGAATGCGCGGAAGCTTATGAAGAAATCGGCGATAACTTTCTTAGCTTAAAAGAATATTTCAAAGCAAAGAAAGCTCTTGAAATGGCAATCAAAATCAATCCGGAAAGCGCAAACGCAAATTATTTAATCGGATTTTTATATTCATGTTTTGGAAAATGGAAAACTTCAATCGAATATCTTGAAAAAGCAGACAAGGTTTATCAAAACCATCCGGAAATCTTAAGATGCCTTGGCTGGAGCATGTATCACGAAGGCCACAAAGTAAAAGGCATCGTCCTTCTTGAAAGATCACTTTCTTTGAGCCCGGAAGACCCATTGATTATGAGCGATCTCGGCGTCATCTATATGAACGAAAAAAACTTTGAAAAAGCCGAAAAATTATTCTCAAAAGTCGTTCAAATTGAACCGGGAAATAAAAAGGCAGAAGAATGCCTCAACGCCATAAGATTCTTCAGGCGCGAATACGACAAGCTTAAGAAAAGGAAAGCTTAATTTTACAAAAATCACCTTCGTCCTTTAGGCCCTGTTTTCTAGTCAATACCTTTGCATCACTTCTATAGGCGTTTGCATTTGCAAGGCCATGTGTGGTCTTTCATTGTTATAGAAATGAAGATATTCAGGGATTGCTTTTTCATATGCTTCCAATGTCTT
>Ga0209417_1001057_pt1 | contig 54287 bp, 54 predicted proteins | sample RifGroF2_FD_184002 | JGI IMG/M metagenome (GOLD analysis project Ga0209417, IMG submission 184002) | Groundwater microbial communities from Rifle, Colorado, USA - Groundwater F2 (SPAdes) (version 2) | ecosystem: Environmental > Aquatic > Deep subsurface > Groundwater | place: Rifle, Colorado...
GAAAGGGACTTCTCTGGTTACGAAATCCATTTCCATTAACTGAGTAAAGGCCAGAGACAGGGATGTTTGTTTCATATTTAATCTCGCGGCGACTTCTGAAGGTCGATGAGATCCGCTGCCAATAGCCTCTAACACAGATTTTAAAAGCTGGCTGTTTTTATATTCTTCTAGTAAAAGCTGTTTACCTTCCATATGTAAAACGCCCATTGGGTCCAAGATGAGTTCATCGATTTTTCCCTCTACATTTGTGCCCACTCCTTGCGCCAATTCCCAATAACGTGGAATTCCACCAAAGGCGCTGTAGAACTTGACGCAATCCGTTGCCGATGGATGATTCAAAAAGTGCAAATGTTCAAATCCCAAAGCTTCTATCTTCAATATAGATTGTGCTCGACCGTATAAGGGTGCGCTCTTAGATAAGACAATGGCATGCATCATGCGCTGACTGGAGCCAGCGATGGCGACAATCAAATTGGCTTTCTTGGCTGGCCCATCAATCCAATTTTGGAAGACACTGCTAACGCTGGCATCTCCAGCTACCAAATAAGGGAATTCATCAAAAATGAAAGGGCCTCTTTTACCACGACTTTTAGCCTCTGTGGAAAGTCTTTCGAGCAAAGATTTCCAGGTCGGATATTCTACAGCAGAGAAATCAGGGAAAATGCTGTTCAATTGCTCAGCTAAAAACCTTCGCTGAATCTCCGACCTGGATTCATCGGCAACCCAATAAAAACCACCCGTTTTTTCTTTCCACTCTAAAAGTAGACGCGTTTTCCCTATGCGCCGCCGGCCCCAAAGTACAATAAAACTGCCTTCACTCCGATCGCCACAGGAAAGTAATTTTTTTAATTCGGCTGTTCTGTTTATAAATTTCATAATTATTCTAAATACAATTATTGTTATTTATATAATGTTAGATTTTAGAATATAGCAAGAAAGAAAGATCAAAATGGATCGATTTGCCCAAGCAACTGGCGTGCACTTGTCGTCCTTTGTGCAAAGATCTTTAGATGTCGTCCTGCATTTTTTTGCTAAAGGTAACCTTTTTGCGCAGGCGCAGCATACAACTGAGGTTGATGAGTACGAGAATGCCGCCAGAGAGCGACATGACGAGAATCACCTGGGATTGGTCGAAGTGGGCGAAAAATACGAAAGCGACGATTGCGTAACAGAAAAAGAGGATCTGTCCCCATCGACGACTGACAAAGGTGGCCGACTTGGCGCCGACGACAAAGTAGGATTGAATGGTGGTGAGGCAGGCCAGCAGAATAATGCCCTCCATCAGGTATTCCGAGTATGGGAAATAGAGGCCCATCGCCTTTTGCATGTATTCGGAGTCCTGTAGGCCGCCTGTCTGCCAAAGTCCCGTGACGAGAATGACCAGCGAGGTCAGGGTGCAGATCATCGTGTCGCTGAAGGTGGAAACGATGGCCATACGCGCTTGATGCTGGGGTTGTTGCAGTTTGCTTTCACTCTGGATAATGGAATCAAAGCCGATGGCGATGTCGCCCGAGTAGACGGCGCGTGCCATGCCCTTTTGAATAGCTATAAAGACGCCGCTGCCGACAAAGCCGCCCAACGGAGCATGGCCCACAAAAGCAGACTTGAACACGGATGTCACGATGCCCGGTAACGCTCCCGCGTTGCAGAAGAGAATCCAGAGGCACATGCCCACGTAGGCCACCAGAAAAGCTGGGGCGAGTGTCGAGCAGAAGTTGGCCAGGCGCCGCACGCCACCCATCGCGATGTAGAGCGTTAAAAGAAGGACGCCGACGATGATGACATCGCGGTGAATGGGGACGATTTTCTGGACGGTGTCGGTTAGAATTGTAAATTGGTAGACTTCAACCCCGTAAATGCACAGAAAGACGCCCCCAATCTTCATCAAAATGCGTCCCCAGTGTGAGCCAAAGGCGTCGGAAAAGGAGAACATCAGGGAGCCATTGTAGCCGTCTTGTTTGGCGTTGTGACGTCGGTAATGCATGCCAAGGTAGATTTCCGCGTACTTGATCAGCATGCCGGACATGGCAGCTATCCACAGCCAAAAGAGCGCCCCAGGCCCTCCAACCGTGATTGCCGTGACGACCGCAACGCTGTTACCGATGCCGATTTTCCCGCCAGAAGTGGTGAAAAAGAGACGAAAGGGTGACACGCCCACAGACTCTTTTTGCGAATCTTTCATCATTTTCTTGAGAGCCGACGGGAGGTGTTCGAGCACCCGAAATTGGTAAAATCGGCTGCGAAACGTCAGGTAGAGGCCCGCCAACACAATCAAAATGAAGATTGCATAGCTCCAGAGAAAGGCGTCGACGGCGGTAAAAAAACGAAACAAGGTATTCATCTCAAAAGAGCGTGAAAGGTGTCAGAGCCTATATGCATTGTCAATGTCAAAGACTTGTGGCGCGCTCGCTCAAGTAGACCCATGTCTTGTCGCAGTGAGGGACGTTGAACAGTTCGTGATGCCAGTTGTGTAGGGTCTGCAGGTCTTCAGAAAAATCACCGCCCTTGAGATAGAAAATGCCGGGTTTTTGCGCAAAACGTTGTTGGCGGGCGAGGCGTTTTTCGACGAGAGTGACGAATTGCGGCAACGAGGCCACGGCGCGTCCGAGAATGAAATCAAAGCTTGCATTGAGTTCCTCAGCGCGCGCTTGCTGTGTCTGGACGTTTTTCAGGCCCAAGGATTTCACCATGTCTTCGACGGCCCGTATTTTTTTGCCGATGGAGTCGACGAGGAGAAAGTGCGTTTGCGGAAAGCAGATGGCGAGTGGAATGCCAGGGAAGCCGCCTCCAGTGCCGACATCCACAACTCTTGCCCCCGCTGGCAATGTGAATTTTTTCAAAAACCCCAAGGTTGGCAACAGGTGGTGCATTTCCAGACAATCGATATCTTTGCGGGAAATTAAATTGATTTTCGCATTCCATTCGCGCAACAAATCGACAAACTTTTTCAAAAGGTCGAACGAGGCTGAATCGATTTCAGGAAACAATGATTTCAAAAAATCCATATTCTTATAAAGACACACTTTTTCAAAAAGTCAAAAACAAGACCGTTGAAAAATTGCGCCAAAATGCGTTTCGCGCTGCGCCGAGTTCCTCACGTACCTCTATGTACGCTACGGCCCTCGTGCTCGCGCAAAGCCACATTTTTGCATCAATTTTACATCGGTCTTGTACATGAACAACTTACAAAATGAAAAGACGGTTGCAAAATGAACATCAATGGCAGATGAGCCTTGGCCGCCTGGCTACGGCAGCGACACCAGGCCCGTCTAAAATCCTTTTCTTAGACGGCGCCATGGGCACTTGCATTCAGGGATTGGGGCTGTCAGAAGACGACTTTCGCGGCGAGCGTTTTGCGAATCACGCTCAAAACCTGAAGGGCAACAACGATCTCCTCAGCCTCACGCGTCCAGACGTCATTATCGACATCCACAAGCGCTTTCTCGAGGCTGGTGCAGACATTATTGAGACCAACACTTTCAATGCCACGCCTGTCTCTCAAGCGAATTACGGGACCGAGGCGCATTGTTTTGAAATTAATGAGCGTGGGGCCCGCATTGCGCGTCGAGCGATCGATGATCTGGCGCTTGACAGGTCCTGTTTTGTTGCTGGATCTATGGGACCAACGCACGTTTCGCTGTCGATGTCGGGTGATGTCGGCCGCCCAGAGCATCGTGAGATTGACTTTGATGCGCTCGAACAGGCGTATTACGTGCAGGCGGAGGGCCTGGCCGCTGGCGGTGTCGATGTCTTTCTGATTGAGACCGTCTTTGACACACTCAACCTCAAGGCCGCCATTCACGCCCTCCAGCGCTTGTTTGAGACTACGAAGCGGCGCTATCCCATCATGATTTCCGTGACGGTGAGCGACGCCTCTGGCCGGCTGCTCTCGGGACAGACTTTAGAGGCTTGCTGGGAAACGGTTCGTCACGCCCGTCCGATGTCTTTTGGCCTGAATTGTGCCCTGGGAGCAAAGGAGATGCACGGTGCGCTGCGTGAACTCCATCAACTGATCGATTGCCCACTCTCCTGCTACCCAAATGCCGGCATTCCCAATCCTTTGAGCCCCAATGGCTACGACGATTCGCCCAATTCGATGGCTGCGGCTTTAAAACAGTTTGCCGAGGAGGGCCTGATCAATATTGCCGGTGGGTGTTGCGGGACGACTCCAGAACACATTGCCGCCATCGTTGAGGCCCTCAAAGACGTTCCGCCGCGGCAAGTTCCACCGCGCGCTCACGTGACTCGCCTGGCGGGTCTCGAAACACTGAGTGTCGATAGCAACTTTCTCGTCGTCGGCGAGCGCACCAATGTCGCAGGTTCGTCCGTTTTTAAAAAATGCGTTCAGGAAAATCGCTGGAATGATGCCCTCGCCATTGCCCGCAAGCAGGTTGAAAACGGCGCCAACGTGCTCGATATCAACTTCGACGACGCCCTCCTCGACGCCAAACAATGCATGCAGACCTTTTTGCGTCTACTAGCTTCCGATCCAGAAATCGCCACCATACCTTGGATGCCAGACAGTTCCCATGTGGACGTCTTGGAGGTTGCCCTTAAAAACATTCAGGGAAAGCCGTTGATCAACTCCCTCAGCCTGAAAGAGGGTGAGGCCGCTTTTCTCCAACACGCGCGAATGGCTCAACGTTTCGGGGCCGCTTTTCTCGTTATGGCCGTCGATGAAAATGGCCAAGCGACTACGTGCAACGACAAGGTCCGCATTTGCCAGCGCGCCTATCAATTGCTCACAGAGAACGGCTTCCCACCAGAAGACATCTTCTTTGACCCCAATATTCTCCCCGTCGGTACCGGTCTCTCCGAACACAGCCATTACGCCATTGAGTTTATTGAGGGTGTCCGCGCCATCAAACAAGTCTGTCCATTTGCCCACTGCAGCGGCGGCATCAGCAACCTCTCATTCGCCTTTCGCGGCAACGACTTTTTGCGAGAAAACATTCACAGCGTTTTTCTCTACCACGCCATTCGGGCCGGACTCGACATGGGTATCGTCAACGCCGGCAAAGTTCCCCCATACGACACCCTGCCAACAGACCTCCGGGGCGCCATTGAAGCCCTTCTGTTCAACACTTCCCCAACAGCGCTAGAGGATGTCCTCGCCTTTGCCCATTCGCAGAAAAATCAGAACGCATCGACGTCTGCCGCTCCGCAATGGCGCTCGCTGTCCATTGAGGAACGCCTCGCTCACGCCCTACAGAAAGGCGTTCCAGACTTTCTCAACGTCGATATTCCTGAAGCGCTCCAAACCTATGCCCCGCTCGAGGTTCTCGAGGGGCCCCTCATGTGCGCCATGCGTCAAGTCGGCGATGCCTTCGCCCAGGGCAAGATGTTTTTACCTCAAATCGTGAAGACCGCCCGCGTCATGAAAGAGGCAACAGACTTGCTTTTCCCTGCAGGGGCCAACATTAGCTCCGCGTCTAATGCCAGGCCAACCCTTGTTTTGGCGACAGTGAAAGGGGACGTGCACGATATCGGTAAAAACATCGTTAAGGTTGTCCTGGAGTGTAACGGGTACCGTGTAGTGGATGTGGGGATTCGGGTCTCTGGGCAGGCGATTGTTGAGGCAGTGAGGCGTGAGGGGGCAAGCGTGATTGGTCTGAGTGGGCTGATTACACCGTCTCTTGAGGAGATGTTGGTCGATCTAAAGCTGTTTGAGGCGGAGGGCTTGCGCATTCCGGTGTTGATCGGTGGTGCGACGACGAGCGCCTTGCACACGGCCTTGAAACTGATGCCGGCGTACCATGGACCCGTTGTATACGTCAAGGATGCCGCTTCTGTTGTAGATGTCTGCAAACAGCTGGAAAAGTGTGGCTGGGCAAAGATTCGCGAGGAGTATGTCGCTCTGGCAGAGGCCTATGAGGCAAAGACGGCTCGCGTAAAGCAAAGTTTTGACGGCATTGCTCATGGGTCTTTAGATTGGACGGATTTCGCAACGCCACAAGGAGCGCTTGGCCTGCAGACGGCTCGACCGACATTGGATGAACTGATGCCGTTTTTTGACTGGACGCCGTTTTTTGTCGCTTGGGGGCTGAGAGGCGCCTATCCGCAGATCTTGAAGTCGGCGACGTACGGAGACGAGGCCAAAAAGTTGTTTGCAGACGCTCAACAGACGCTCGCCGAGATGGGTGTGTGTCCAAAGGCCGTCTGGGGATTCTTTCACGCGCACAGCGATGGCGATTCCGTGTCGATCTTTGAAAGCGGAGAAACGCCGTTGGCGACCTTCCAGTTTGTGCGGCAGAAAAAACCACAAAATGGCGTTTGCCATTGTTTGGCTGACTTCATTGCACCGCGGCCACGAGTCGATGTGTTGGGCCTCTTTGCCGTTACCAGCGGTCAGGAGGTTTACGACGCTCTTCCAGGAGACGACTACAAGGCGCTCTTGACGAAGACATTGTGTGATCGCATCGCCGAGGCCGCTGCAGAATGGCTCCACGCCAAAGTTCGCCGCGATTTTCGTGTAGAGGGCGGCATTCGGCCAGCGCCTGGTTACCCAGCTTGCCCCGATCACGCGCTCAAGGCAACGATCTGGAACGTGCTCGATGTCTCCAGCCACACCAACATGCAGCTCACAGAAACGTACGCCATGACACCGCCATCATCGATTTGCGGGTTCTTTTTTCTAAACCCAGAAAGTTGTTATTTCTTGTAAAAGGCTACAACCCTAGCAACCGAGGGAAAAGCTCACCAAAAGATGAAGACAAAAAAACGCACTCACAATGAGTGCGTTTTTGTATCCAGGAGAAGCCTTTAGGCGTTTGTCTGGCTTTAGGGTGTTGGCCTGGCTTTAGGCGTTGGCCTGGACAGGTGCGTCTGACACGATGTCGACAATGAACTCGACGTGGACATCCTTGTGCAGCTTCGCCTTGACTGGATGTTTGCCGAGGTCTTTGAATGGGTGGTAGAGGTTGAGAGCGCGCTTGCTGAGCTCAATGCCCTGTTCCTTCAGCTTCTCGATGACTTCGTGAGCGGTGACAGAGCCAAACATCTTGTTGTGTTCGCCAGTCTTGACAGCCAGCGTGATCGTGATACCAGAGATTTTTTCACCCAAAGCTTTGGCGCCGTCGAGCTCTTTGGATTCGCGTGAAGCGCGGGCCTTTTTGAGAGCCTCGATTTGCTTGTGATTGGAGTGCGTCGAAAGAATCGCAACCTTTCTCGGCAAAAGGAAATTGCGGGCATAGCCGGCGGCAACTTTGACGATGTCGCCTTCGCCGCCCAGGTTATCGACGTGCTTTAGTAGTAGTAATTCTGAATGTGCCATGATCTTTATGCCGAACGTTGAAATGGGGCAATAAGTTCGTTGCCCATCGGCCTCCGTTTCGGTCATGCACGTCAGTGCACTCCCTCAAGGAGCCCTCGGGCGCCTGCTTCTTGCACCCATTTCAACGTTCGGCCTGTGTCTTTATTGGGCCTTGCTATAGGCCCTTTTTCAACGGTTTTTTGAGGTTAATAGTTAAGACCGTTGCAAAAGTGTCTCTAGCGGCGTTCTCGTCGTTCGGACTAGGTCACCTACGTCAGTAGGCTCCCGTCGCCCTCGCTCCTCGGGCCTTGCTATAGAACCCTTTTGCAACGGTCTTTATTGTTGTAAGTTGTTTATGAGCAAAGATCTGTGAAAACGAGCTTTTCACGGTATTTTGCATAGGTCTTTGTTTTAGAAAGGGACATCCTCGTCACTGCCAGCACCAACGGCAACAGCGGTGTCTTCTTCGAAGGCGGCCGGCTTCTGCGATTCGCGTGAGGGTGGTGTGACGGAGGCGTAATTGTTTTCTTCGCTGTCGCGGCGTGTACCGACGAAAGAGAAGGACTCGAGAACGACGAGCAATTTGCTGCGTTTCTCACCGGTGCTGCTCTCCCACTCATTGAGACGCAAACGGCCTTCAACGAGAATCGGCTTGCCTTTCGAAAAGAACTTGGCAACGGTGTCAGCCTGCTTGCTAAAACACTCGACATCAACAAAGGTCGTTTCATCTTTGCTATTGCCGTCTTTGTCGCGAGTGGTGCGCGAGCTGGCTACGGTGAACTTGCAGATGGACAGGCCCCCCGAAGTCACGCGCAATTCGGGATCCCGAACCAAATTTCCCATTAGAATGACTTTGTTATATGAGGCCATATGTGATTTGTGTTAGATGGTTTCGATCAAAATGCGGTTGATGGTCTTATCGAGCCGCAGTTTTTCTTTCAAAACTTGGGGAATGCTGCCGGGGCCCTTAATGTCGATCTGGACATAGCGGCCGGAAGTAAACTTCTGCTTGGTTACACGCGAAAGGGCCTTGTCACCCATATCGAGGACATTGAGAATTTCTCCCTGGATGGATGTGATGACCGTTTTGAGACGCTCAATGATTGTCTCTGTAGGCTGATTGTAATTATGCGTATCCAATATAAAGGATGCTTTGTAAGTTTTTGTATGCATAGGGTTAGGAATGGATTATATTTGTTGCTTTATCAAGCTCTTTTTCCAAAAGTATTTGTAAATCTTTTAAAAAAGTTTCGAGGCGCGCTTCCAAAAACGTTTTTTCTTCGTTCGAAAACGTGCTCAAAACGTGGTCAGAGAGCGTCATGGCGGGATGCTTTTTGGCACCAACGCCGATACGGTAACGCGTACAGCCTGGACCGATGTGTTTTTCGATATCCGCCACGCCGTTATGGCCACCGGGGCCAGCTTTTTGTGAGACCTTGACTTCTCCGAGCGCGAGAGTGATGTCGTCGTGCAAGAGCAGGACTTCCTCGGGCGCTATTTTGAAGTAGCGGCAAACGTTGGCAAGCACCTCTCCGCTCAGGTTCATGTAGCGTTGCGGCTTGACGCAGTAAAGGCTCGATCCCGGCCGCTTCCATAACGTCAGGGCGGCGTCAAACCGTTTTTCGGTTGTCCATGGCGGGAGCCCATTGGCCTTCGCAAACGCATCGATCAGAAGAAACCCGATGTTGTGCCGCGTCTCTTCGTATTGACGGCCAGGGTTGCCAAGTCCAACTATTATGCGAAAAGACCTATGCAAAATGTCCTCTAGCTGCGTTCTCGTCGCTCGAGCTAGGTCACCAGTAGGCTCCCGTCGCCCTTGCTCCTCGGGCCTTGCTATAGAGCCATTTTTCATAGATCTTGGCGTTTTTAACACATTTTCAAAGAACTGAAGGCCTTAAGCTTTTTTGTCAGCCTTCTTCTCCGTCTTCTCAGCGTCTGCAGGAGTGGTGGCTTCACCTTCGGCTTTCGCTTCAGCCTCGACTGCTGGTGCCGGCTCTTCGACTTCCTTCATGTCTGCACCAATACAAGAGACGACGACAACCGCCTCGTTCTGCATGTACTTGACACCGTTGAGTTTGGGAAGGTCTTTGACGTGAATAGCCTCGCCAACGTGCAGGTTAGAAACGTCGAGTTCGATGAATTCCGGCAGGTCTTTAGGCAAGCAGGCAACGTCAATCTTGTGGGTTACGCATTCGAGGAGGCCCTTTTCGTTCTTGACGCCGAAAGCCTCGCCCTTGATGTGAATGGGCAAGGTCGCGTGCATCGCCTCTTTTTCCGAGACTTCGTGAAAGTCAACGTGCAAGAAGCGATCGGTGATGGGATCACGCTGTATCGCCTGAAGAACGGACAGGTGCTTTTTACCCGTTTCGTCGTTGATTTCGACCAAGACCGTCGCGTCACCCTTTGCGCGCATCAGGGCGCGAAAGTCAACTTCCTTGACGTTTAAAGTAGAACTCCCAGAAATGCCATAAATGACACCGGGAATCTGTTTGGCTGCGCGTGTGCGACGAGCGGCGCCTTTTCCGGTTTCCTTCCTGAGCGATACGTTGAGTGGTAGTAGTTTCATAATTGAGAGGATAAAGAAATAGCTTTCCCTGAAAAAATCAACAAAAAGTTGAATTTTAAAATCTCGTTGTGTTCTTTTCCCAAAAGAATGCAAGTTTTTTCGTGCCTTTTCAAAGAAAAATGCGATAATGAACCTTATGCCAATTGACGATTTTAACGAAAAATCACAGCAAACCCTCGCCTCTATGAAAGACGACACGCTCATCAAACTGCAGTGCGACGAGACGGGCCACCTCACCATTAACCGCGTTGGTTTTGGGGACAAGATTGGACGCATTTTGAGCCGCGTGATTGGAAAGCCGCTCGAGTCCCAAAAGAGACTATTTGATCATCTCTGGTATAAAAATGACCCCTCTTCGAGCTCCTCAAAGTTCGATTGGACAGGCCGTGGCTTGAAAACGCGATCAGCTGAGAGCGATCTCGAAGGCGTGCTATCAACCTTACAGCAAAAGGGCCGGACATTGACAAAGGACGAGCAAGTCGTCACTCAAGCCTTTTTAGAGCTCGGGCAACGCGTCGACGGCAATCAATACCTCAAGGCCGGCCAATTGAAGACGCTGCAGGCTTTGATTGAAATCAAGCAGCCTCTTTCTGTCTATCATAATTTCGCTAAAGATGAAGAGGCATTGCAGTTTTTGCGGTACTGGAAGAATGGCAATAATAACAAAGAAAAAATGGCCGCAATGCAGGATCGTTTGTTTGAAAATCACGGGAGCGATTTGGGCCTCATCAAAGCCCTTAATCTCGAAACAACGGTGTTTAGCGATCAAGACGTCAAACTGCTTAAAGAAGCCCTGCCTTTGGGTACCAGCGAGGTCAAAAAACGTTATGCTGAGGTAAATAAAAAAGTCGAGGAGCTAATCAAAGACGAGGAGCTAATCAAAGACGAAGATATCGATCTCTCGAGCTCTGTTGAGGTGAGGGCGCCAGTTGAAGACGTCGTGGCGCGCCTCATCAACGCATTAGAAGCCTATCAAATGGAAAGACAGCCAGCGCTTCAAGAGCAGGCCAAAGTCCTCAATGCAAAAGCCGCCGATTACAAATTACTCATACAACACAATCCGACTGTCCGCGAGGCCTTTTTGGAAATGCTCACCATCGAGCGCGGCCAATTTCTCGACATGGAGAACTTGTTTGAGTGGAATACGGTTTATCGCTATCAGAAGCCAGATTTCTTCAGTACCAGCGAAGCACCGCGCGAGTTAAAACCGAAACAAAAGATATTCTACCAAATCGATCCCAACACGCTCGATCGCGACGCATACCATGTCGATACCCTACATCACACGATCACCGTTGGCGAAGCACCCTTGAAATACTTTTCGAAAGAAGGGTCTTGGTTTATAAAGGCAGAAAAGAACGCCGACCTCCATGATATCGCAAAGCAAGTTCTAACGGTTTCTGAGCAATTTTGCAAAGATTACGACCGCGGTACGCTGATTTCGTCAAAAGAGGGAAACGACTCTTTTACAACCCTCTATCAAGCAGCTCAACACTTACGGGTCGACCCCTATTCGCTCTCCACGTGGTTTCACCAAGGGATTGACGCTGTTCCATCCTTGTTTGTCTTCGATTTATTTGATCCCGTCAATACGGGTAACATACCCCAACAGCGCATCACCGGCCATTACAAGCTTACTCTCAATGACGACGGAACGGTTAAACTTCAATTGCCATATGCTTATTTTATAAACGACAAAGACCATAAGCTTATCGGCAACTTCGTAGGCATCGCCGAATACACGCTCTCTCGGGCGAATGAGGGTGACCCGGAAACGCTCAAAAAAGAGGGCCTGGAAGTGGTTGCCAAGTTGGAAAACATTCGCTATCAATATTTCCCGGAAGCCAAAGAATAAAAAGACAGATGCAAGCTCTTTCTGCCTTCCTAGATAATCCTAACTTAACGGAACCAGACAATTATTAACAAATTGAGAAAGTGAAGACCGTTGAAAAATGTGCCTATAGCAAGGCCCGAGGAGCGAGGGCGACGGGAGCGTACGTCGGTACGTGACCTAGCCCGAACGACGAGAACGCAGCTAGAGGACATTTTGCAATGGTCTTATAAATGCCTACACTACTAACAGACCTAACCCAATGTAAGACCTTCGGTGAGTTTACGAAGGCCTACGCCAACGCGCTCGCGCAGAGCTACAACCTCATTCTCATGCCAGCACTCGAAGCAGCCATTCAGGCGCTTGAAAAGTGCTTCCAGAGTGAGAAAACGCGCCTGTTTCTCATCGGCAACGGCGGTAGCGTCTCGGTGGCGTCGCACTTTCAATACGAGGTCAACCACCGTCTGAAGGTCGCCTATCCGCACGCCCGTGCCTTCAACCTCTGCGGCAATCCAGAAACGGTCAGCTACATCTCGCACGCCTCGGGCTTTGAAAACGTTTTCCTCGAACAGCTCGAACGACAGGCCCACAAAGGTGACCTGCTCTTCGCCTTTTCCGTGACGGGCAATGATCAGAACATTCTCAAGGCCTGTCAATGGGCAAAGGCCAACAAGGTGCTCATTCTCGGCGTCTCAGGCTACGACGGCGGCAAACTCAAAGAGCTGGCCGACATTCCCCTCCACATTCCAACGCCCAAGCCCCATTACGACATCACCATCGATCTCTTCCAGGTCCTGACGCACAGCATCAGCTGCTATTTGGACCGAGGTTTGCAACGCTAGGTCAACCCGGCACCTCGTTTAAAGTTTGCTGTGCTTACCGAACAGCCGCTTCGCCCTGTTCTTCGGTGCGAATGCGAATGACCTGTTCAAGGGGCAAAACTAAAATTTTACCATCGCCAACTTTGCCAGTTTTAGCGCCCTTCAGCATCGCGTTCACTGTGGTGTCGACAGCGTTATCGGCCACAATAACCTCCACGCTGATTTTGGGTAGGAATTCGAGCGGGTCTTCGTTCAAATGGTAGGCGTCGGCTATCTCTTTTTGATGCCCAAAGCCCTTGACTTCTGTAACGGTCATGCCCTCGACACCTACTGCCAACAAGGCATCTTTAACCCCTTCTAGCTTAAAAGGTTTGATGATGGCCCGAACTAACTTCACGCGTTCAATGTTAGACCGCAATCGCTTGTTTGTCAAAGAAAGATCGATGCAAAATAGCGTGCGCCACAAATCATTAGCGAAACTTTTAATCCAGGGCGCATCGGAAAACAGAGGCGCCCTGAAGTTTTTCACTAAAGCTTGATGTAAAACACGGCTGGCTTTATGTCTCACTTGACTTCATCCAAGTTTATGTCAAGTGTTGCACTTCGACGTTGAATGGGCCGGTTTTATATAACACAGGCCCGATCGAGCTCCAACTTTCTAGTTTCAAGATATCCTGTTTATGACTCATTCAAGCCACTTTGATTTTGTATTTCAAGATACCAGGCCAGATGAGCGAGCGCAACATGAGCCTACTGACCTCAGCACGAAGAGAACGCCGTTGACTCTTTTGCACAGGTCTTCGAATTACGCGATAGTTGGGGCGACAGGCCTAGTCGGTCAGGAATTGTTGAAATTATTGACAAAAGACGGTCAAAACAACATCCGTCTGGCGGCTTCAGAGGCCTCATTGGGGCAATCGTACCTGCTGAATGGACGACAATGGGTCGTCGAACGCCTCTCGGCTGACTTTTTTAAAGACGTCGCCGTCGCCTTTTTCTGCGCCTCAAAGTACGTTTCACTCGAATGGGTACCGATTGCACTGGAATGCGGTTGTACCTGTATCGACAACAGTTCGGCCTATCGACACGCCCCGTCCGTACCCCTCGTGATTCCCGAAATCAATGGTCACCTCCTGCGCGATCAACCACAACTCATCGCCAACCCAAATTGCTCGACGCTCATAACACTCATGGCGTTGTACCCGCTTCACAAGGCATTTGGGCTCAAGCGCTTTTGGGCGAGCACCTACCAAGCCGTCTCTGGGGCCGGTAGACTTGGCCTCCAAGAGCTCGATGATCAAGTCCAAGCAGCCGCATCGGGCCACTCACCCCTACCCCACCAGGCATTCTCAGCTCCCATCGCTTTCAACGCCATTCCATCGATTGGCGACTTTTGCCACTCAGGGTATACGACCGAGGAAGAAAAAATGCTGCACGAGAGCCGCAAAATATTGGGCTTAAGTACTTTACGCGTTTCGACAACCTGTGTGCGCATTCCCATACGCCGCGCTCACAGCATCGCCATTTCTGCTGAATTCGAACAGCTTATCGACCTCGACGTCGCCAAAGAAGCCCTTAGGGCAGCACCTGGCATCGAGGTCCTCGACCTTCCCAAAGTCCCTACACCGCTCGCCTTTTCTTCGCGCACAAAATGTGGTGTAGGTCGCTTACGCATCGACAGCGCACTCGAAAATGGCCTATCGCTGTGGGTCTCCGGCGACCAGCTACTGAAGGGGGCTGCTTTCAACGCCTTCCAGCTCTCCCAAAAGATGGGTCCAAAATAGCGCCAAAATACGTTTCGCGCTCCTTGAGGTGCCTCACGTACGTTTATGTACGCTACGGCAGGTCGTGCTCGCGCAAAGCCGCATTTTGGCATCTATTTTGAACCCATCTTGAATGAGCACTGATATGGCAAAAAGTCTTTGGTTGCCCACTCTTTGATATCAAAAAAATACTAAAAGTTTCTGCATTTTGGTATTTTATATTGCAAACATGTAAAAATCATGAAATGATATTCTCCCCAACGGAAAGCAACATGAGTACGCGTCAGTTTGTCACATTTTGGATAGGAGAGGACTTATTTGGTATCGATATTTTGCTGGTGCGAGAAATCAACCGCAATCTCGAAATCACACGCGTCGACAGGGCCCTTGATTACGTCCGCGGCATCATGAATTTGCGCGGTCAAATCGTGACAATCATTGACTTGGGTGCTCGTCTAGGCCTCGGAAAGCGAGAGATGAAGTCATCAACCAGCTGCGTCGTCATCAAGACCACCAAAGACATCGACCACCTCACCCTCAAAGACAACCTCAATGTCCAAGAAACGTCAACCGATGTCATTGGTTTCTTGGTCGACAAGATTGGAGATGTCGTCGCCATCGACAACGAAGCCATTGAACACCCGCCAGCTCACGCCCACGGCGTTAGCGGACGTTTCCTTGAAGGCGTCATCAAACTGAAAGATAGACTTTTAATAACTCTGCGAGCCTCGGAAATTATCCTGGTTGAATAACCTTTCTCACATACTACCTATGAAACACAAACTCGAAAACAACCAACTCTCGATCTTCGTTGAAGAAGATCTTCTGTCAACCAATGTGCAAGAAATCCGCGCCCATTTGGAGGCAGCCTTCAGTGAGCTGAAAGCCAACGCTCATGTTATTGTCGACATCACCAAGTGCAAGATCATCGACTCTCAAGGCCTCAACCTCCTAATCGGGCTCTACAAAGAGAGCACAAAGAAGAGCGCGAGCTTTAAGGTGATTGGCTGCTCTCCTGCGAACTTGCGCCTATTCTCTATTTTCAAGCTGAAGGAACGCTTCGGTATCACTGAATAACGTCTACCTTTTTTTGCCATGGATGAAGATCTTTTAGCCGTTTTTATGCAGGAAACGCGCGAGCACCTCGATAGCCTCGAGCCTGCTTTGCTCGCCCTCGAAATCAAAAAAGATGATAAAGACGGTATCAACGTCATCTTTAGAGCCGTGCATAGCATCAAGGGAGCTTCGGGGTTTTTTGGCTTCGACAAGATGACAAAACTGGCTCATTCCATGGAAAACATGATGTCGCTGATTCGAGAGGGAAAACTCGAAGTCACCAATGACATCATTGACGCCCTGCTGGCCGGCGGAGACAAGCTCCGCGCGATGACAGACGACATCGAGCATCAAGCCGACATCGACATCAGCAGCGACGTTATACACCTCGGCCAGCTGATTGAAAACAGCGGCAAGGCGCCCGCGGCGACACTCGGCGAAGTGATTCAAGCGCGCAAGGTCAAGTTACCGCCTCTCTTGGAAAACTTCAACCTGACCTCATATACGTTTCAAGAGGCTGTTGAACAAGGGCATACGCTCTATGTCGTCAAATTATTCACACACAAAGACATCAAAGATAAGGGCAAAACGCCCCTGGATTTCTTTAAAGAGATTGATACTTTGGGTGAATTCATTGACGCCTACTTTGAGATTGCTGCCGTCGAAGGCCTATCCAACGCACTCGAAGAAGACCTCTGTTGTAAGTTCCTGTTCTCGACCTTGATGCAGCCAGACCTCGTCTACCTCTCCTTTGACGTGCCCGTCTCGCAAATTGAGGAAATTCCAAGAGAGGGTATCGACGCCATTATCAACGCGCTCAAAGAGAACGAGGATGCCGAAGAAAAATCCGTCGGAGCAAAGAAAACAGCATCCACTCATGCCCCAACGACCGCCGCAAAAACAGAAACTGCAGCGGCGCCAACGGAAGTCAATGAGGTAGCCGCACCGCCACCACCCCCTATCGCGACGCCCATTCACGAAGAAGTTGCCGCACCCACAACGGAGCTCGTTTCCAAAAACGTCAAGAAGGTCGACGACACAATCCGCGTTTCAGTCTCTCTATTGGACGACCTCATGAACCTCGCCGGGGAAATGGTCTTGGGCCGCAACCAGCTCATGCGCTTGGCTACAGGCATCAAAGAAGAAGTGGTTGGCTTCTCTTCCGTCCTTCAAAACATCAACCTCATTACCTCGGAAATGCAGGAAAAGGTCATGTTGACGCGCCTACAGCCGATCAGCATACTTTTCAACAAATTTTCCCGCATCATCCGCGACCTCTCTCAAAAACTCAACAAAGAGGTGAAGCTCAAGCTCATCGGCGAAGAAGTTGAGCTAGACAAATCGATCATTGAGGCCCTATCCGACCCATTGACACACATTGTCCGCAATTGCGTCGATCACGGTCTAGAAACACCGGCCGAAAGAGAGCGCGCCGGCAAATCGCGCATTGGCGATATCATCATGGAGGCCAGGCACATCGGCGGCCAGGTACAAATCGAAATTTCCGACGACGGCCGCGGCATCAACTTGGCTAAAGTCAAAGCCAAAGCAATAGACAGAGGCTTTATTCGGCAGGAAGAAGCAGACAAGATGACCGAGAGTCAGCTCCTACACCTGGTATTTTTACCTGGCCTGTCGACGGCACAGGAAATCAGCGATGTTTCGGGCCGCGGTGTCGGCATGGACGTCGTCCGCACAAACATTGAAAACCTCAATGGCAGTGTCGACATCGACTCCAAACAGGGCCAGGGCACGCGCATTTTACTGAGACTTCCCCTGACACTCGCCATTATTCCGGCGATGATCATCGGGGCGCACAACCGCCGCTTCGCCGTCCCCCAGGTCAATCTAGAAGAGATCGTCAAGCTGGGTGAGGGCCACGTCGTCGAGTCCGTCCGCGGCAGTTCAGTTCTCCGTCTGCGAGAAAAACTATTACCGCTTGTCAATCTGGCTCAATTGCTGGGCATTTCGAAAGACGATGCTTTGGGCGAAGAAACCAATGCACGTATTCAAGCCGAAATAGCCGCACAGCACGCCAATGAAACAGCGCTAGGGACAGGCGACACGGCCACACCCTTTGCCGAAGGTTCTCCCGACGACACTGACAACAACTCCCCCACCACCACACAGCAAGGCGGGTTTGCCAACATTCTCGAAGATGAGAATAACGGGCACGTCTTGGTCCTCAAGGTCGACAAAAACAATTATGGCCTGGTCGTCGGCGAACTGTTTGACAGCGAGGAAATCGTCGTCAAGCCCCTGAGTGCGTTTTTCAAAGACGCGCAGTGTTATGCCGGTGCAACGATCATGGGTGACGGCAAAGTCGCCATGATTCTCGACGCCGACGCAATTGCCCAGATTGCCGACCTCAAATTTGAAGATTTCGAAAAGGAAAACAGCAACCTCGACGCCCTTGAGCTCGAACGCATTCGCAAAAAGGGAGAAAAGCAATCGCTCCTCCTCTTCAAGCACGAAGGCACGGAAGTCTTTGCCCTCAACTTGTCCATGGTCGCCCGCATTGAAAAGATCAAGAAATCAGAGATTGAGCACATTGGCTCGAGCGGCTTCATCAAATACGGCGATTCCTCATTGAGGCTGGTCTTCCTGAATGAACACATGCCGGTCTCGACACCCGAATCGCTGCCCGACATACTGTACATCATCGTTCCGCAAATGGTCAAACGACCCATGGGCATCGTCGCCACGGAAATTGTCGACGTCGTTGACGCCTTTGTATCACTCGACAGCGACACGATAACGGGTGTTGGCATTTTGGGATCCTCCATGCTCAACGGACACCTGACGGTCTTCCTCAATATCTACAGCCTCTTTGAACACGTCGACCCCTCCCATTACAAGGCTTACGCCGAAGAGTCGAAGGACATGCGCAAAGTAAAAGTCCTCATCGCAGAAGATACAGCCTTCTTTAGGGCCATCGAAATCCAGTACCTGTCGGAAATCTTTGAGCACATCGATGTCGTGCTCGACGGCGTTGACGCCTGGGAAAAGCTCAACCAAGAAAAAGATTACGACCTGCTGTTGACTGACATCGAAATGCCTCGTATGAACGGCTTTGAACTGACTCAACGTTGTCGGTTGTCGACGCAGTTCAAAAACCTTCCAATTGTTGCCCTGACCAGCATGTCTTCAGAAGAAAACAAGGTCAAGGGCAGCTCCGTTGGCTTCGACGCTTACGAAATCAAACTGGATAAAGAAAAACTACACAAGACCCTCATGAAGGTTGTAGCGGAAAAAATTAAAAAATAGCCATTTCCATGGAACCCAAAAGAAAAATTCTCATCGTAGACGACACGGCCACTTATAGGCAAATACTCACACAGGTCGCGGAATCGCTGTCGGATGTCGAGATCATTGGGCGCGCGCAAAATGGGAAAATCGCCCTTCAAAAGCTAGAGACAACCCCCGCTGACATCGTCTTTCTCGACGTTTATATGCCCGAAATGGGTGGTCTGGAAACCCTCAAGGAAATTCAGAAAAAATACCCATCGACGCAGGTCATCATGTTCAGCAGTGAGGCCACTGATGAGGCTGGCGTCGTCATTGAGGCTCTACGATATGGAGCATTGGACTTCATTCCGAAACCCAAGGGTAAAAGCCTCGTCGAGAGCCTGGAGTTTTTGACACGCGAAGTCAACCGCGTCCTCAGCCTCGTCGAGACCAAACAGCGGATCGCCAATAAAAAGACGATCACGCGGCCGCCATTCCCACTCTACGAAACAGACCAGGGTGATACCGAAAACCCCATCAAGCCGCCACCGCCAGTAACCAAGAAGATCGACCTCATCTGCATCGGCGTCTCTACAGGCGGACCCAATGCCCTGGCGGAGGTTTTGCCAAACTTGCCTGAACGGGTGGGCTGTCCAATTCTCATTGTCCAACATATGCCGGCGACATTCACCAAGACGCTGTCTGAGCACTTGAGCAAGCGCTGCCACCTTAAGGTCAAAGAGGCCGAAAATGGCGACCTACTCGAGCCAAACATGGTCTACATTGCGCCCGGCGGAAAGCACATGGTCTTGAGCAAACGCGCGCTGAAGTACGCCCTTGTCATGAACGAAGAGCCGCCAGTCAATTCTTGCCGTCCTTCCGTCGACGTGCTGTTCAAGTCAGTTGCCCAAAACTTCACTGGCACGGTGCTCGCCATTATCTTGACGGGCATGGGCGAAGATGGCGCTGAAGGAGTCCAAGCACTCAAAACAAAAGAATGCCGCTCCATCGCTCAAGAGCGCCAATCGTGCGTCGTCTACGGCATGCCACGCGCCATCATCAATCGTGGCCTAGCCGATGAAACCATTCCCCTCAAAGACATTGCACCTCGCATTGAAAAACTGTGTAAGGTACTTTGAAGAGTACTGCTGTCTAACTCTTCTGACTTATTTGTTAAAACTTTTTTCATTAATAAAATGCCAAGACTGTCGAGAAATGCGCCTATAGCAAGGCCCGAGGAGCAAGGGCGACAGGAGCCTACTTAAGGTAGGTGACTTAGCCCGAACGACGAGAACGCAGCTAGAGGACATTTCCAGACAGTCTTACTCCATTCATGACTCTACCCTTAGAAGACTCGAAGCCATTGCGAGAATTTATCTCCAAAGCCTGTGCCATACAGTTGGGGGAAGAAAAAGTCTATCTACTGAAAAACAGGCTGTCAAAGGTCTGTCAAGAGTTTGGCATCCGCGACCTCAATGAGTTTTACAAAAAGGTCACCGAGGACAAGTCTGGCAAGCTGCGAGACAGGCTGATCGACGCAATCACGACCAACGAAACGCTGTGGTTTCGCGACGAGCGACTCTGGAACGCCATCAAAGAAAACATTTTACCCGAAATCGCAAAACGTGCGGCTGAGAAGGGCCGAGAAAAGATTCGCATTTGGTCGGCCGCTTGCTCCACGGGCCAAGAGCCCTATTCGCTGAGCATGCTGATCGACTCCTATTGCCGCTTGATACCTGGTGTACATGTCAATCCCAATAATTTTGAAATCCTTGCCACAGACATCTCACAGGGCATTCTCGCAGCGGCGCAATTGGGTGAGTACAACAACCTCGAAATGTCTAGGGGTCTGCCACCGGCCTTTAAAAAGCGTTATTTTGCTCCTTACAACACCGTTTGGCGCATCGTGCCGGACATCAGGACACGCGTGCAATTTAAGCATTTCAACCTCCAAGACCCCTTTGCAAATCTCGGCCGATTTGACCTGATTCTCTGCCGCAACGTCGCCATTTACTTCTCGGAAGAGTTCAAGCGCAACCTCTTTGACCGCATGTCCAAAAGCTTGCAAGACCAAGGCGTGCTCATTTTGGGGTCATCGGAGTCGATTCTCGGCTACTCAGACAAATTTGATATGAAAGAAGCTTGTAATGCGATATATTACCGTCTAAAAGGGTGAGATCATGATCAAACGGGAAGATGTACTCAGCTTTTTAGAAGAAGACTTCAACCTACCATCGCCCCTCAACGTCGTCACGAAGCTCTCTAATATCATTGAACAGCAGGACGCATCGGCCAGTGACGTCGCTGGAGTTATCCAATATGATCCCTCGCTTACGGGCAAGCTGTTAAAACTCAGCAACAGTGCCGCTTTTCGCGGAAGCACCGCCATCACCTGCATCGAAGACGCCGTCCTGCGCATCGGTTTTCGCCGCATCAAGACGCTTGTGTTGTCGCTGTCACTCATCGACACTTTTCCAAAGTGCAACATTCTCGACCAGTACAAGTTCTGGAAACACTCGCTGTCGACCGCCTTCACCGCGGAAATGATTGCCCAATCGATCGTCAAACTGCCGCCACCCTACGATGACTTTTACGTTACCGGCCTGCTGCACGACCTCGGTGTGCTCGTCCTCGACCAATTTACACCCGAAACGTACCTCACATTGAGGGGCGAACTCATCCATTCGAAGTCACATTTGTCGGATCTCGAACGGCAACATTACGGCATCGATCACGCTGAGCTCGGCGCCTGCATGTTGCGCAAGTGGAACCTGCCGGACACCCTTATCACAGCCACCAAACTACACCACGAGAGCGGTGAGGCCATCCGCAATCACTCTCTTCAGGCCAAGATCCTCCACCTCGCCAACTTCGCCTGCAACAAACAATCGCTGTTCAACAGCATCGAAAACGAACAGGAGGCCCTCTATACAGAATCCGGCTGGCGTGCTTCCGGACTGCCCATCTCGGACATCCCATCGATCGTCGAGTACGTCACACAAAAGATCGAACAGGTTTCTGCCATTTTGGAAGTCGTCAAAGCTTCTTAAGCGGCGTAAAAGCATGTGAAAACTCGTTTCGCTCTGTGCCGACTGCCTCACGTACGTCTGTGTACGCTACGGCAATCGTGCTCGCGCAAAGCCAAGTTTTGACACGCTTTTACACCGCTTAAGAAATGTAAAAAGCAATTAAAAAATCAAAGATGGAACACATCAACATAGTTTGGCCGAGTGCAAGTGATGAGCGTTGGCGATTTGTCAACCAAGCGTGGCTGCGGGAGCTGTTTGCAGAGCCTTTTGTGATGCAGGCGGAAGCGAAGGCGGCACGGGCGCTCGATCTACCGGCGGCGGCGCATTGGGTAACGGTCAACAACCACCTCGGTCAGCGAACGATTGATCCCTTTTTGGAAAAGCAGGGCGTGCGTTTCGAAATCACAGATGGCGAGGCGTCCTTTCCATCATTGGGATCCGAGGAGTGGATGGCACTCACCGCCACACACAGTCGCTCCCGAGTGTTTTTGTACATACCTAAAAACGTACGCGTCGAGCGGCCGATCATTTTGGAACACTCCATTGCAGACGACTCTGTGGCAATCTTTCCACAATGGACGGTCGTGCTCGACGAGGGCGCTGAAGCCACTTTGGTCGACCTCTTTCTGGGCCAAGCTGGCCTGTGTGTGAGCGCCACGGCCTGTGTCGTGAAAGAGCGCGCGTCGCTTAACAAAATCACGCTGCAATCCTTCCATGCCGACTGCCTCAGCCTCGCCGTCAACGCTTTTAACGTCGCCCCACAGGCTAAACTGCAACACACGCATATCGCGACAGGCTGCCGCTTTTTGCGTTCAGAAAACACCTACACGATCGCGAACGCTGCCAATGTCCAAGCCAACTTTCTCAACGTGCTCGGCGAGAATCAGTGCACCGACATTCGAACACTGCAATGCCACAAAGAACCGAAGGCTATATCTAACGTTCTCTGCAAGAACATCTTAAATGGAAACGCACACGGCATCTTCAACGGTTCCATCGACGTTCGCCCGGAAGCCGTCGGCACACAAGCGTATCAGAAAAATCAAAACTGGGCGCTCTCGTCGCAGGCAAAAGTCGACACCATGCCGAGCCTAGAAATCAAGACCAACGACGTCAGCTGTTCACACGGGGCGAGCGTCGGTAGTCTGGACTCGGAGACTCTCTTTTATCTACAGAGCCGGGGTATAGAGCCCGCCGTCGCCGCTCAAATGCTCGCCATGGGCTTTGCACAGGCCGTCCTCGAGCCCCTGCCAACCGAACTCAAAGAGTACGCCCGTAGCCTCATTGAAAAAAGTTTACTGCTAAAATGAACCCTATTGAGACAGAATGCTGGGAAGAGCTCAAATGCGTCTACGATCCAGAAATACCCGTTAACATCGTTGACCTGGGCCTCGTGTACGCCGTTGAGGCTGAAACGATCGAAAAAGGAGCCATCGACATCACCGTAACGATGACCCTCACGCACCCTGGATGCACTATGGGCCCGTACATCATGGCCCAAGCCAAGGACCGCCTGAGCGCCATTCCGGACGTTAAAAACGTCACCATGGAACTCGTCTGGGACCCGCCATGGACTCAGGAACGGCTATCAGAGGCTGGAAAGATGCAACTCGGCCTCCTCTAAAAAGACAGGGCTCAAAATAGCGCAAAAATGCGTTTCGCGCTCCGCCGCCTGCCTCACGTACCATCGTACGCTACGGCAGATCGTACTCGCGCAAAGCCACATTTTTGCATCTATTTTGAGCCCTGTCTTTCTCTAACTTCTTGAGTCAAGTGCTTGTTACATTACATCTCTGCTCACTTCCTCAACTGTAGGTCAAGACAATGCCTTCCAGGAGGCGGCTCCAGCCGTTGACGAGGACGAAGAGCATGAGCTTGAAGGGGAGGGAGATGGTCATGGGCGACACCATCATCATGCCCATAGCGAGGAGAATGTTAGAGACGATCAGGTCGACCGCCACAAAGGGCAGATAGAGCAGAAAACCGATTTCGAAGGCCGATGTCAGCTCGGAGACAGTGAATGCGGGAATCAGGACCATGAGATCCTTGGTCGTGAGGGCCTCTGCTTGCTCTTTGGGCCACAGGCGTTTGGCCGTCTTGACAAAAAACATTCGCTGGCGCTCGTTGGAATGCCGATAGAGAAAGGTCTGAATGGGCGCTTTAACACTGTCGATGGCCTGGACGAGCACCTTTGGGTCCATCGACTCCAGTTTAACCTTGGTCATCAAGTCAAACGTCTCTTGAGCTACCGGAGCCATAATGTAAATGGTGAGCATCAGCGCAATTCCGTTGAGGACGAGGTTTGGCGGTATCTGTTGCACGCCGAGCGCATTGCGAATCAGGTTGAGAATGATGACGATCTTGACGAACGACGACACCATCAAGACGATAAATGGCGCCAAGGAAAGTCCCACGAGGACTAACGTGATTGTAATTGGATCGAATTGAAACGCTTGCATTCTAGTTCCATTCCACCACGCGCACGCCCAATTTGCCGCCCACTTCGATCAGCTCACCTTTGCCGATGAGGGAATCGTTGGCCCGAATGTCGATAGGCTTGTCTAAAAGCGCGCCCACTTCAAACGTGAAACCGGGCTTTAGCGCCTGAAGTTCTGCGAGAGTCAGCTCTTTGCGGCCCACTTCAAATGAAAGGAGAACCCTGAGGGCCTCTGTCGTGAACTTTGCTGGCACGGACTCCTTGGATGGCGGTTGGCTTTCCATTTTCACCTCTGACGGCGTAGGTCCGAGAAAGTCTTCTTCCGAAAAACTGCTTAAATCGAGCTTTTTTTTGTCTGCCATGATCGATCCTACTTGAAACGATGTTCCCTTGAGTTGTCCTGTGATGACGGCCCCCGAGGAGGAAATGAGGCGCCACTGCTGTTGTCTATTATCTGGGAAAATGACGTCTTGTAAAGCAATATCCCGATATTCCGTAAAGGACAGATCTGTGCTTCCCCATTGAAAACGAAAGGCAAAGGGCAAGGTTGCAAACGCCGCATAGGGCGTCAGTGGGAGGTCGGTTATGCGCTGCAACAGCGGAATCAGGTGGGGTTCCAAAGAGAGGTAGCCGCTCAACACCTTTTTTTTGTCCCCGATCTCGAAACACAGGTATTCGTTGACTGCCGGTGGCTGCGTTGTGAGGGATTGGATTTCGAGGGTCGATTGAAAAGCCTCTTCGAAGAGACCCACCAAGGGCTCCACGGCAGCGTTCAACAACACCGGTAAAAAGTCTGCCGGATAATGGGCGGTCGACAAGGCTTTCAGCTTGGGATGGAGTGTTACAAGCGCGTCGAGGTCATCGATGCCGACCGTAAACGCGTGCCCCTTATGCTGCATTTTGAGAAAATAACGCACCTCAATTGGTCTCGTTGGGAGAGAAAACTCCAGCCACAGCGAACGTTCCCCCATCGACAACGGCAATCGCCGCCTTTGCCCTCCACATAAATTACCAATGGCTAGCGTTAGGGGCATACATTTTTTGTAGTACATTATTGCTCCTCCTGTGGGGCCTCATACTCTTGACGGTTGCGGGAACGGCCGTCGCCACCCGTGTCGCCTGCGCCACTGCCGCTCTGAACGGTGACGTGAATGGAATCATTGTCCAGTTTTAGACGCTGTGCGAGGTGGTTCTGCAGATTGTCTTGATTGGCTTTGAGAAATTGGTTGGAAGCGTCGACTGTTGTCGAAAATTGTATCTCGAGGGCGCCCGATTTGTTTTTCGAAATCAAGACCTCTGTGCCCGGCAAGATGTTGTCGTTCAACGTGATGTGTACGGCGTCCTTGGAGCTCAATTGGGCGTCGCTGATCAAAATGCGGTTGGCCACTTGTTGGAAGAGTTCGGTGGTGTTTCGAGGTGCTTCAACGGAGTTGGGAGCATTGACAGCCGCCTTTTCATGCACGGCCGTCAGGTTCGATAAAATCGCACTGCCGTCCGGGGTACCCTTTTCGTTGGCGCGTTCCTTCAGCCCATCAAGGCCATCCTTCAACGACTCCTTTTTGAGCGCGCCGTCGAGCGAGGCCAACAATTTCGAGGCCACGGTTTGCATCATTTTTGGGTCGAGGGCGCTGGTTACACCCAATTTGCTCAACTCCTCGAGGACTTTGGGCCCCAGTTGATCCAGCGAAAGGCCCGCCTGCTTCAACTGCGTCTGTAGGTCCTTGAGAGCATCGCCGCCTTGCCCACTGCCCAAACACTTGTTAAAAGCGTCGACAGTGTCCGTGGGCGCTTCCGCGGGCGCGCCTTCTGTTCCCCCTGCAGGTGTCGCAGACGGTGTTGATGGATTTGAAATGTTTTGTGTATTCATGATCTCTCCTTCGGGCGAAAGTCCTCCAACTCTTTTTCCAGAAGCGCGAGCTCCTCTTTAGAAGTCCCTGCGACCCAAGCGGTTTTATGTTCGTCGATCTTTTGCAACGATTGCATGGCTTTATGCAACGCCGCCCGCCGATCCTCTACCTCTTGACGCGCGACCTCGACTGCCTGTTTGGCCGCTTCAATCGCACGTTCGTATTCTATGACCTTGCCATCGAGTGTGGCAATATCAAAAGCGATTTCATCAACTTTTTCGCGCTTGATGTCCTTTTTCATGACAGAACTGTACAGGCGATCGATCTCTTTCAGGCGAAAAATCTTAAAGTCTTCGAGCTCTTTTTTGCACGTTTTGACCCACTGTTCGGCCTCAAGGAGCTTTTGTTTCGCGCGCTGCACATCCTCCTCGGCTCGATCCTTGCGGAGCTTCCGAACGCGTAACAAGTCAGCTAGCGGGTATCGCTTCATAATATTAGTATACACCAGAAAGGTCGTATTGGCTATTTTTTGCTCAATAAATCTAGAAAGGCACGCAAAGGCATGATGCGGAGGTTGTCTCGAATGAGAGCTTCCTTGCCTCTATAAATAAACGTGCAGTCCTGTATTCCAATGGTTGTAGCTAGTTTTTGCAGGCGGTCCACTTCCTGCGGTGAAATCGTTGTACTCGTCTTGATTTCGATAGCCATGGGGGCCTCGCCATTCAAAATAAGATCGATTTCGCTACCATCAGAGGTGCGAAAGAAATAAGGTTCGAGTGGCAGCTCTTTTTGACGACAATGAGAAAGCATTTGCTGGATGCAAAAATTTTCCCAGCTATTTCCTAACCACGGTTGATAAAGCAATTGTTCGTAGCTATAAGTCTCAAGTAAAACGTGCAGCAATCCTGTATCGTGGAAGAAAACTTTTGGCATTTTTACCAATCGCTTTGGAATATTTGCCGCGTACGGTTTTAGGAAAAACACTAAAAAAGCACCTTCCAAATACTCGCAATAATTCCGTACGGTTGTATGCGAAAGTCCCAAAGCATTGCCCAATTGAGAGTGATTGACGAGGTTGCCAGCTGACGCCGCCAGCATTTTGAGCAATCGCAAGGTTGTCTGCGGTTTTGCAGGAAGCCCCCACAAAGGAAGGTCTCTCTTGATAAGGAGATCTAGGTAACTCTTTTGCCAAGCAGGAAACGTTGCCTCCGTCAAAATGCCGCCATCCGGAAATCCTCCTTTGAGCCAAAGTGTATCCGCACTCACATCACCGATCTCGGCGAGGTTGAATGGGGAAAGTTCGACAATGTGAAGACGGCCTGCCAACGATTCCGATACGAGCTTCATGATCGAAGGCGAAACCGAGCCCAAAATCAGAAAACGACCATTGCGCTTACGGTCGCGATCGATGATGCCGCGCAATTGTTTAAAAAGGTCGGGCCATTCCTGCGCCTCATCAAAAATAACAAGCTCTTGAGTGCTTTCCAGCGTATCGATTTCGAAGAGCAACTTATTTTGATCTTCAGGCCTCTCCAAATCATAATAGCGGTTAGAAAAGGTTTTTGCGAGCGTTGTTTTACCGCATTGCCGCGGTCCGATCAGGCATACAGCCGGGAAAAGTTGAAGTGCTTTTTCGACACTTGCTTTCACTGTTCGCTCGAGCATCATGTTTACAATTTGAAACAAAAACTTTCAATTTGCAAGAAAAAAATAAACAAAGGTATACATCTTGATTGTCGCGAGACGTCCGTTGGCGCGAAACGAGCATGTCGCACAGGTCTTTTTTTCTCAAGAAAACCATTGTATTCCCGATGTATAACTGTATTAGAGTAAAGAATTCTGCAAACACTCAATAATTTATTTTACAAGAAAGGAAAGACCGTTGAAAAATGAATTATTGAGTGTTTGCGAGGAGCGAGGGCGACGGGAGCGTACGTTGGTACGTGACCTAGCCAGAACGACGAGAACGCCGCTAGAGGGCATTTTGCAATGGTCTTAAAATGGGCCTATTAAATCTGTTAATTAACATCGTCATTCCTTCAGTTTTATTGATGAAGGGACACGCCTGGTTTGACCTATCGCCGAACGCTTTATTGGGGCTGGCGCTGGCCTTTCCCATTGCCTATGGCCTTTGGCAGTTTTCGCGTGAACGCAAGTGGAACCTGTTTTCTATCATCGGGCTGGTCAGCGTTTTGTTGACGGGCGGTATAGGTGTCCTGGCGCTGCCTAAAGAGTGGGTGGCGTTTAAGGAGGCCCTCGTTCCGCTGGTGATAGGCACGGTTGTAGTGGTTTCACTGAAAACACCTTATCCTCTCATCCGGACCCTATTGTTCAATGAACAACTTTTGCAGGTGTCGAAGATCGAGCGGCGCCTACAGGAAAATCAACAACAGGGACACTTTGAAAAACTTTTGAAGGAGTGCACGTGGTGGCTGGCTGCGTCCTTTCTCTTGAGCAGCGGCCTGAACTACGGCCTGGCCAAATACCTCATTCGCAGCGATACCGGGACGGCCCAATTCGCCGAAGAGCTCGGACGCATGACCGCCATGAGCTACCCTGTCATCGTTGTGCCCTGTTCGATTGTCATGATCTTTGCCCTATGGAAGTTGATTGCAGGTGTCCGCAAACTCACTGGCTTGCAGCTGGCAGAAGTCCTTCTCGACGAAAAGTCCAAATAAAGACCGGTGCAAAAGAGTCCGCTGCTCCCCCGCGCGAAACGCATTTTGGCACCATTCATTATTTGTTTTTACCAGAAATGCAAAGACCGGTGTAAAAGAGTCCGCTGCCAACCAGCAACGCGCATTATTTGTTTTTACCAGAAATGCAAAGACCGGTGTAAAATGGATGCCACTGGCTTTGCGCGAGCACGATCTGGCGTAGCGTACATAGAGGTACGTGAGCCAGTCGGCGGAGCGCGAAACGCATTTTGACACCACTCATTATTTGTTTTTACTAAAAATGCAAAGACCGGTGTAAAATGGATGCAAAAATGTGGCTTTGCGCGAGCACGATCTGGCGTAGCGTACATAGAGGTACGTGAGCCAGTCGGCGGAGCGCGAAACGCATTTTGGCGCCATTTTACACCGGTCTTTTGTTAAAGTAGAAGATGTGAGACAGAACAAAGGTATGATAGGCGGCCCAGAAGATGTTGACGCCGATGGCGTATGGGTTTTCGCGGTAATAGATACGGACAACGCCAATGAAGATTGCGGTGACGTTGGCGAGGATCATGGTCCACTGCGGCCAGAGGGTGATGAGCGGGAGTGCGTTGGTTTTGCCTTTATCGGTGATAGCAAAGGGGATTTTTTTACCGATGAGGCCCAAAAACGATGCTCGCATGTAGATTGGAAAGGAGTTGAAGCCGAGAAAGACGGCTCGGTAGATGTCGGTGAAGGAATAGCGGCGATCCATCATGGTGGAGAGAAAGAGGATGAGACTGAGGGTGATATAGGGCATGAAGGTGAGGAAGTAGACATTGGGATAGGCGAAGAAGCGTGGAATGCCAAAGAAGAGGTAGAGGACGGGCGACAACATGAGAATAAAGAAGGTCCAGCCGATGAAGTAATAGGAGCCGGACAAAAAGTACTCCATCCATTGTCTTGGAGTGAGGCCACGTGGGTTCATGAGGAACTTTTTGGCGATGCGGCGGCAGACGTCGACGCAGCCAGTCGCCCAACGTGTCTGTTGCTTGAAGTAGGCCAGTAGGCTCTCTGGCGCCATACCGAAGGCGGCCGCGTGATTGTAATAAAGAGACTTGTAGCCCTTGAGGTGTATCAATATGGATGTGGCAAAGTCCTCGGTGACAGAGCTTTCATCGAACCCCCCGACGCTCTTGAGCGCACTGGAACGAAAGACAACGTTTGTCCCGCAGCAGAACATGGCATTGCTTGCGCTCTTTCCTTCGCAGATGTACTCGTAAAAGATCGATTGCTGGACACAGGCGCAGCGGGCGATGCGGTTATTGAGATTGGCGTAGAATTGTGGTGTTTGGACAAAGGCCAATTGCGTGTCGTGTTCGAGAATGGGGACCACTTTCTCCAAAAAGTCTGGCATGGGTGTTTGGTCGGCATCAAAGACAGCCACATATTTTGCGTCGGAATGCTGCAAAAAGTCGTTGACGATGCCTGCCTTGGCTCCATGTCGCGGCTCTCTTCGAAACAACTGGGCACCAAAGCGTTGTGCGACCTCTTCGGCCTCGCGCTGGTAGACGGGATCAGAGGAGTCGTCGAGCAAAAAAATTTCCTTGTTGGCGTAGCGCAGGAGAGCAAGCATTTGAAAGGTCTTTTCGAGGACGGCCTTGGGCTCGTGTCTGGCTGGAACGATCACGTGAACGAGAGGGCTGCCCTTGAGAGTATAATTGGGTTCTCTGCGGCGATCGGGGTCAAAGACGTAAAAGATGTTGAACGCAAACCCGAGCGTATGGAGAATCATGTGGCCCTCGGCGATCATCAAGAAAAAGGCGAAAATGCTATCGACAAAAGAGTATTCTGATGAAACAAAGACCACCACGCGTGTCGCAAAATAAAAAAACATGCACGCCATGCCGACCACGGAAAAGATCCGCGCGAACCGAATCAGGACGGCTATGAGCTTATATCTCTTCAAAAACTATGTATCCCGGATTTGTTGTTGGGCCAGGCGGTAATCTTCAATCGTATCAATAGAGAGTGTTGGCCGGTCGGTTTCGACGGTCTGTATGGTGACGCCGTTCTGTAGGAAACGGAGCTGTTCCAGCGACTCAATGGCGTCGAGGCCGCGTGGGAAAGCCTTAAAGGACTCCAGCAGCATCCGCGTGTAGCCGTACAAGCCGATATGACCCCAATACGTGTGTTTCTGCAGCCAATCTGGCTGAGGGACGTCGCGATTTACCGGAATAGCGGCCCTCGAGAAGTACAGGGCGCTGCCGTCGTTTCTGCGGACAACTTTAACGGTGTTGGGCGAAAACAACATTTCTGAGTCTTTTATGGGAAACACGACGGTGAGCATCTCAACCCGCGTGTCAAAATGACGTTCCGCAAGGGCATCAACAAGCTCTGGACGCATAAATGGCTCATCGCCCTGGATGTTGACCACAAACTCGTTTTTAAAGGCTGATAGGGCCTCAATGATGCGTTCTGTTCCGCTTTGGCAATTTGGGTTCGTCAGGACGCAACGCGCGCCCCATGACCTGACAACGGCCTGCAGTTCTTCGGAGTCGACCAACACAATGACCTCATCTGCGTGTCGACAACGTTGGGCGCGTTCCCAGATGTGCTGCAGGACGGGCTTGCCGTTGAGCGGCATCAGAACCTTTCTCGGCAGGCGTTTTGAGGTCAGACGCGCGGGAATGGCAATCGAAACTTTCATACTTTACCGATAGCAAAGCTGTGGAACCCAAGCTCTTGCATTGCGCGAAGAGGCAGTACATTGCGGCCATCAAAGCAAAAGGCCGGCTTGGCCATCGACGCGTATATTTTTTCGTAATCGAGCGTTTTAAAGCAGTCCCATTCGGTCAAAATCACGATGGCGTGCGCGCCCTGAGCCGCCTTGTAGGGGTCGTCAACAACCGCAACAGTTGTGTCGTTTGGAGAGAGATTGAGATCCGCAAATACTTGCGATGCAGGCACCTTTGGATCGTAGATAGCGAGATTCGCCCGTTCCGTCAACAGACCATTGCAGACGTCGATGGCGGGTGTCTCGCGAGTGTCGTTGGTGTCTTTTTTGAACGCAAACCCGAAAATCGCAATCTTCTTGTTGGCGATCGTGTTGAACATGTTTTTGACGATGCGCTGAACAAAACGGTTTTTTTGAAAGTTGTTCATGTCAACCACCTGCATCCAATAATGAGCGACCTCGGGAAGCCCAAAGTATTCGCACAGGTAGACGAGGTTGAGAATGTCTTTTTGGAAACAGGAACCGCCAAAGCCAACCGAGCTCTTCAGGAATTTTGGCCCGATGCGGCTGTCCTTGCCAATCGCATACGCCACCTCGTCGACGTCCGCCCCCGTGGCCTCACAGAGGGCAGATAGGGCGTTGATCGATGATATGCGCTGCGCCAAAAACGCATTGGCCGTCAATTTGGAGAGCTCGGATGACCACACACGCGTCGTCAAAATGAGTTCACGTGGCACCCAGTGCGCGTAGAGCTCGACCAACTTGGCAGCCGCCTTTTGGCCTTCAGGGCCGTCTTCGTAGCCGATCAAGACGCGGTCTGGCTTTTCCAAATCCTGCACGGCAGTCCCTTCAGCCATGAATTCGGGGTTCGACAATACCTGAAAATGAATACCGCGGTCGTTTTTGGCATTCAAAATATGCCGTATACTCTCGGCTGTGCGCACGGGCACCGTCGACTTTTCAACGATAATTTTGTCGCTCGTCGACAATTCCGCGATGCGCCGCGCACAATTTTCCACAAAGCTCAAATCGGCCGCCCGACCCGCCCCAACGCCATAAGTCTTCGTCGGCGTGTTGACAGACAGAAAAATCATGTCGCTCTCAGCAATGGCCTTGTCAACCTCGGTGGAAAAAAACAAGTTCCTGCCGCGCACAGACTTAACGACGTCATCCAAGCCCGGCTCAAAGACAGGCAGAACGTCCGACCCCCACTGCTCAATGCGCTGCCGATTCATGTCGACAACCGTAATCGCCACCTCGGGGCAATACTTCGCCATAACCGCCATCGTGGGTCCCCCCACGTAGCCCGCACCTATGCAACATATCTTCATCGACAATTACTATAGGCAACCCTCGTCGCTCGTCAAGGCCACAGTTGCGAAGAGGCGTGGCTATTTCCAGGCATCTTCGTGTTTGATTGTGTGAATGTTGTCGCGCTCGTCTGCTAACCTCGAAAGCCATTGGTCTTCGCGCTGATCCAAGCCATTTGCAATCAAGTCTCGAATGATTTTCAAAATCGATGTATACGCTTTCTGCGCCACAACGCTCAAGGCCTCTTTAATGTTCATATCGAACGTTACATTTCAAAAATCAAATCGTCAGCGGTTGACGTGGAGGAGGAACTCGACGTTGTTGCGGGTTTTTTTGATGCGTGTGATGAGCATTTCCATAGCGTCGATGGATGGGGCTCCTTTCATGGCGCGGCGGAGGGCGTAAATTTTCTCGATTTCCTCTGGGTGGTAGAGCAATTCTTCTTTGCGCGTGCCGCTCTTATCGAAGCTGATGGCGGGGAAAATACGCTTATCGACGAGGCCGCGGTCGAGGTGAAGCTCCATGTTGCCCGTTCCCTTAAACTCCTCAAAGATGACATCGTCCATCTTGCTGCCGGTCTCAATGAGAGCCGTAGCGAGAATGGTGAGGCTACCTGCTCCTTCGATGTTGCGTGCGGATCCGAAAAAGCGTTTTGGCAGCTGGAGGGCATTGGATTCAACACCGCCAGAGAGGATTTTTCCGGAATTGGGCATGAGTGTGTTGTAGGCGCGTGCGAGGCGGGTAATAGAGTCGAGGAGAATGACGACGTGTTTGCCGCATTCAACCATGCGTCGGGCCTTTTCGATGACAGCTTCAGCGGCCTGGACGTGTTTGTCGGCGGTTTCATCAAAAGTCGAGCTGATGACTTCCGCGTTCGTTATGCGGCGTTCAAAGTCGGTGACTTCTTCCGGCCTTTCGTCGACGAGGAGAATGATGAGGTGGACGTGGGGGTGATTGGTGCTGATGGCGTGGGCGATGTTCTGCAGCAGAATTGTCTTGCCTGTACGCGGCGGGGCGACAATCAAGCCACGTTGACCGAGGCCAATGGGCGTCAGAATGTCGATGACGCGCATGGAGTGGTTATCCCAGCCCTCTTCATTTTCAGGCAACTCGAGCAAAATGCGCTGCGTTGGGTAATAGGGCGTCAAATCCTTAAAGTGCGGCAACTCTTTAATCTTTTCTGGCTCGAGATCGTTGACAGACAAAATCCGAATAGCCGCCGGACAACTCTCACGCATGTGGGGCGGGCAGAGCTGCGCCTTGACCACGTGCCCGCGCTTCAAATGGTACTTATTGACCAGCATTGTTGGAACAAACGTGCTCTGTTCGCGAATGCGGTAATTGTCGCTCGCGTAGACGAGGACAAACAAGCCCTGATCCGTCATAGAGAGGACGCCCTCAACGTGAATCGGCCGCCTCGTCTCAAAGAGGACCGTCAAGAGGTCCTTGAATACCTGACGTCGGGAAACGTTGCGGGACACCTCCACCGCCACACCGAGTGCCTGCGCGGCCTCAACGAGCTCTTGCGTTGACAATTGATACACTGACTTCAAGTCAAACGGTGTTTGCGTCGAATCCGTAAACTCCTGGACAAAGGCCTCTAGCGCGTCTTCCTGGGCAAAGATCTCGCTGTTTTGGTAATCTCCAAAATAGATCTCCGGACGTTGTTGTCTGGAAACAGGTGCTTCTGGTATTTCTGGACGCTGACGTTCACGACGTATCGGGCCATTATTTTGAACCGATGAACGCCTTTCTGGGCGATTATTTTGACGACCTTCAGACGGCTCGCGACGACGCCTTATGGGCCGTTCACGTTCGTCTGTGTTGCGCTCGCGACTGTAACGTCGACGCTGCCTGGGCTCTTGGTCTATGGGCCTTTCCTCGACAGCACGTGCCTCCACAAACGTTTCCGTAACAACCCGTTCCTCCACAACGCGTTCCGCAACTGGCGTCTCGGGTACGGATTCGACGCGCGCAACGGACGTCTCAAAAGCCAGCTCTTCTTGGCGTTCAGGCAAAGCATCCTCTACCCTCTTCCGCGGCCGCCCCCGACGTACTTTTTGAGGGACAAGGCCACCACGCGTTGACGTGGGTAACATGTCGGGTTTTTCTAGTGGAATAGAGATTTCTTCAAATTCTGGCATAAAAAATAACCTTTTCGAAAACAGTACGCCTTCAAATGAGCGAGGGGATTAATTTAGCAATTTGGTCTTTTAGGTCTTGAAATGAACCGTTGTTGAGCAGGTGAAAGTCAGAGAGTTCCATTTTTTTGCTCAAACTGAATTGTCGCTCGATGCGAAATTGCTTCTCTGTCTCCGTCCATTGACGTGGAGTGAGACGCAGTTCCTGAACTTCCTTAGAGGCAATCACACAGATAGTGAAGTCAAATTTATCTTGCAAGTTTTTTTCGAATAAAAGCGGTATTTCGATCACCCAATGGGCCGATGGCTTTTGATTCACTTCACTTTCCCAAAAACGACGCACGCGCGGGTGCAGCTGACTTTCGAGCCAATCCAGTTCTTCTTCTTTGGAAAAAACACGCTGAGCAATTTTGCGGCGATCGATCTTCCCATCGGTCGTAATGGACGCCCCCCAACGCTTTAAGAGCGCGTCAATGAGCTCGGTATCGCTTTCCAGGAGCGTCCGCACAACGCCGTCGGTGTTGATGGTCTCAAAACCAGCCTCTCGGAAAAATCCTAGCGCCGTTGTCTTTCCACAACCTACGCCTCCTGTAAGCCCAATAAGCATTCCTATCGAAGACCGTTTTAAAATGTCCGCGGCGTTTTCGTCGTTCGGGCTAAGTCACCTACGTTCGTAGGCTCCTGTCGCCCTTGCTCCTCGGGCCTTGCTATAGAGCCATTTTTCAACGGTCTTACCTTTCGTAAGTTGTTCTTTTACATCGGTCTTATTGTGCAATTACTATCGTTTAATACAGTCTACCGCATCTTCAGCCGTGTCGAAAATGGAAAAAATGCTATCAAAGCCTGATATTTCAAAGATTTGATGCACGTTTTCGTTCAAATCGGCCAGCGCAATCCTTCCAGACAACTTTTTTAACTGCTTCGCCGTCGACAAAAACACGCGCAGACCCGCACTGCTGAGATAATCCAAGTCCTTGCAATTGACGACAATATAAACTTTGCTGCGTGAAATTAATTCATTAAAACTTTCTTCGAGTTCTTCAGCAGTGTTTGCGTCCAAACGACCTTCCGGCGATACGATAGCTATACCTTTTTGTTCCTCTACTTTTATGTTCATAATGAAAATGTTAGACAAACGTCACTCGACGTCAATCCTTCTCCTTCGAAGCTGCCAAAATAGGCACTTTATTTGACGTACGCAAGAGTAAAACAGGCTCTTTTGTCTTGATCCAAACCTTCTGCTCCTTCGAAATTTTCTGGGAAACGTTCTCGCAGACCTCAGCAATCGTCCGAACAGGCAACTTGCGCCCTTTCTTCGTCATGTTGAACTCGTACGCCGACCGAAATAAGCGCTCTTCTGTCAATCCAGGACTGTCCTCTTCCGGTATCTGCAAAACCCAGCCAATGAGATCCTTGCCCTCTAACTCCCCATGAGGATCCGAGGCCAAAAACACAAATTGCTTCTTCACCGGCTTTTCACCCTCTTCATCAGGCTGATTGTCCATCTCCATGTGGATGTCTTCAATGACTTGCAACATCACTTTCGTATCCACCTGATTGCGCTCCATGACGCGCTTAACTAATTCTATATCTACTTTTGCCATAATAAAGACCATTGCAAAATGTCCGCGGCGTTCTCGTCGTTCGGGCTAGGTCACGTACCAACGTACGCAGCGGCCCTCGCTCCTCGGGCCTTGCTATAGAGCCATTTTCAACGGTCTTTCCTTTCGTAAGTTGTTAATTCGTAAAGATTTATTATAAATCCGCACTTAGCTTTTTTAATTTCTTTGCGAAATATAAAAATGCATTCATTTTTGTGTTTCGCTTTAAAGTTTTTTGGAGAGGGCCTGAGACTTTTTTTCAAAAAAGCCTTTCCCGTGGCCAGTCGGCGGAGCGCGAAACGAGCTTTCGCGGCATTTTGCATAGGTCTTTTACAGCTTCATGAGTTCTTGTTCTTTATGTTTAATATGTGTAGCGATTTGTTCAATGACCTTATCGGTTTTATTTTGGATATCTTTTTCGATACGTTTAAAGTCATCTTCTGACAAGAGGCCATCTTTTTGAGACTTTTTGGCGACATCCATTGCATCGCGACGGACACCTCTAATGGCGACACGGCCGTTTTCAGCCATATTGTGGATCGTTTTGACGAGCTCTTGGCGGCGTTCACGGCTGAGTTCTGGAACGAAGCAGCGGATGACACAACCATCGACGGCTGGGTTGAGGCCGATATTGGCGACTTGAATGCCCTTTTCGATAGCCTTAGCTGTCCCTTTATCCCAAGGTTCTATGCGGATCGTTTTGGCATCAGGGGTCGTCACCGCGGCGATATCCTTAATGAGCATATTGGTTCCGTACGACTCGATAAAAACAGAGACATTTTCCACCATGCTCGGCGAAGCCTTGCCGGTATGAATCGTGCTGAACTCGTGGAGCGTGTGGTCGAGAGCCTTTGCCATTTTAGCATCAGTGTCTTTCAAAATTTTCTGTGTGTCCATAGGCTTTTATCTATAACACACTTTCAACGAGAGCGTAAAGATTTTTATTTCAAGACCGTTGAAAAAACGTCAATCATTAGCGAAATTTTATTACCGCGCATCGGTTTTCCGATGCGCCCTGGATGCGCCGTTAGAGAGCGTCTTGCAGACGCGGATCGGTTAAAAATTCAGGAAGTCGATTTCACCATTTGGTGAAATTTAAATTAGAACACTCATGACCATGCAGGCCTCAATTAGAAAGGCAACGCGACCAATATGACTTGTTTTTCGCTAATTATTGAGGCTCACTTGCCTCCCTTATGTTCATGCCAAGTGTTGCATTTCGACGTTGAATGGACCTATCAATTAAAATGTTGCACTTCATTGTTTAATAAACGAGGTTTGTTTTTAATGTGCTTTGATCTCCAATATGTCTCCTATGCCATTGGGCAACATGTTGTGTTGCGCAACCTGAATGCAATCTTTGCCGAAAAGAGCATTCATGTCATTCGAGGCCCCAATGGTTCTGGAAAGACCACCCTTCTCCGTCTTCTCTTGGGCGAACTCATGCCCACTCAGGGGTCTATTTTTTTAAAAAAGACGCCTCTCCATCAACTCGGGTGGCAAGCATTGGCAATCGAAAGAGCCTTCCTTCCGCAACACCACACGCTCTGCTTCAATCTCAAAGTGCATGAAGTGATCGCTCTCGGCTTTGCCCCTTTTGCGCTCCTGCCTCATGAAAAACAAGCCATCACAGAGACTTTGTTGGACCTCTTTCAAGTCGCGCCACTCGCACACAAAAATTACCTCCATCTCTCTGGAGGAGAAAAACAACTCGTTCAACTCTCACGTATCTTTGGTCAGGCCCGAGCCGCACTCTCACTTGGTCACACGCCAACGCTGCTACTCGACGAACCCTTCAATACCCTCGATAACGCACGCAAAAAGACACTCGTACAGGCCATCGAATCCTTGCCTGCAACGGTTATTCTCACACTCCACGGGCATAACCCCTTTAAGACAGCTGCAAAATGGTCAATAGCGGCCTCATCTTTATTGCTAGAACAATAGAGAGGCCATCTAGAAAAGTGCAAATGGCGCTATTTTGCAGCGGTCTTTTTTGGGCTACATTTTTTCGTAGCGGACACGCAGCATATTGCTGAATGCAGAGACTTTTTCTTTGCGGCGGCGGCGCTCGCATGGCTTTTCGAAATAGCGCTTAGCACGGACATCGCGGATGACGCCTTCGCGGTCCAATTTTTTCTTCAAGCGACGCAGGGCCTTTTCCAAAGCCTCGCCTTTACGCATTTTGACTTCAACTGACATGTTTGTGTTTCTTTTTTTGAATTAAAGTTTTACCATAAGGATACATTATAGGGCCTAGGTCAATCCTATATCTAATAAAATTTTTTGAGCGCGGGCGTCGTCGTTGTGGAGATCGGGGTATACAGCCTTTAACGCTTCCAAATTTTTATAACGGCGGCAGACGAGGCGAACTTTAGAAAAAGGTTTGGGTATGCGAAAACCGTCCCAGGACTTGAGCTGCCAATAGGCGCTGTAATTTGGGGACACAAAGCAGAGGTCGACGGTTGATTTTTCTGCGATAAAGAGAGCACCACGGTTGAAAGCGTAACGGGGGCCGCGCGGGCCATCGGGTGTTATGGCGATGTCGTGGCCGCTGTCGGTCTTTTTGAGCAGTTCACGAAGGGCGGTAGAACCACGGTGATTGTTGGATCCGCGGACGACACCAATGCCGAAAACGCGGAAGATGGCAGCCAACCAAGCGCCATCCTTGCTTGAACTGATGAGACCGTACAGCGAACGTCCTTTTCGATAACGTCGATAGAGCTCGCTCGCGCAAAAGAGCCGATTGTGCCAAAACAGGCCGATGACCGGCCGGCTAGTATCTTGCAGGTAGGCTATGCTATGCGCGTCTACCTCAAAACGCAAGCTGCGATTCCACAAGTAAAACAACCACGCCAACGGGTATAATAGCCAGTAGCGCCAGGCTCGAATGTGTTCTATCTGACGCATAAAGACCTCGTGAAAATGCCCTGTAGCTCCTCTGGCCTGACTGACACATTTTGCCAAAGTCTTGGTTCATAGTAATCAACAGGCTGTAAAAGTCTAGGCATATTAAAGATATCAATCTTTATACAAATACTAAACTTTCGCCGCGTCAATCCGATTTACGAACGTGGTATGAAAGTCATCAAACATAGAAAAGGCTGGGACCGCAAAGAGTTTCTTTTTCTATTGGCAGTGGCGCTATTAGCCGTCATTTCACCTTTCTTTTTGCCAGAGATTAAGGACATTCCAACGTATCCCGCCTATTTTGACCTCGATTAACAACGGGGCCGCGGCGGCGACTGTTGCCACACAGCGGCCTCATTTTTTCAACGGTCTTTTATTGACTTCGTGGCTCACCTCGACCAATATAAAGTCTAACTTTATATTTGCCGTGTATATCCATCGCACTCTTTCAGCACACATTTTGGAAGCCAACGCCTATTTTCAGGTGTTGTTTTTAACGGGTCCCCGTCAAGTCGGGAAAACCACCTTATTGCAAAACCTGCAGCAAGATAAACGAACCTACATTTCATTGGACGACTTGGCCACGCGCATGGCCGCCATAGAGGATCCTGCTGGCTTTTTAGATCGATTGCAATTACCCGTTTTGATTGACGAAGTTCAATACGCGCCGAACCTGTTCCCGTACATCAAGATGATTGTCGATCGCGAAAAAAAACCGGGGCTGTTTTGGTTGACGGGATCGCAACAGTTTTCCTTGATGAAAAACGTTTCCGAGTCGCTCGCGGGCAGGGTCGCCATTTTTGATCTGAAGGGGTTGTCTTTGTCTGAGGAATTGGGCTTATATGAAACGAAGCCATTTTTGCCGACACCTGCCGTTATAAAAGAACGCCAACAACGTACGCCATTGAGTGCGCAGGATGTGTTTTTCCGCATGTGGCGGGGCAGCTTTCCCAGCGTTGTTTTAAGCGAAGGGAAGACATGGCAGCGGTTCTACGAGTCCTACGTGACAACTTACATTGAGCGGGATATTCGTGACTATCTGAATGTGGGTAACATTCTCGCTTTTCGAAAATTCATGCAAGTGGCGGCCGCTCGCACCGGTCAAATGCTCAATTACAGAGAGATTTCAAAAGAAATGGGGGTCAGCGAGCCAACGATCAAATCTTGGTTCGGCTTGCTGGAGTTAACGGGGCTCGTCTTCTTACTGCAGCCATATTTCCCAAATCTCAACAAGCGATTGATTAAAACACCCAAGTTTTACTTCATGGATACGGGACTCTGCTGCTTTTTAACAAAATGGCTCAATCCAGATGTTTTAGAAAATGGCGGTATGGCCGGTCCGATGCTCGAGACTTATGTTGTTTCGGAAATATTAAAATCATACATTCACAACGGACGTTCTCCGCAAATTTACTATTACACCGATAGAGAAAAGCATGAAGTGGATGTCTTGCTCGAGGAAAATGGCCAGATTCACCCTATAGAAATCAAAAAATCGGCATCGATTCGGTATTCTAATTTTAAAGGTTTTGACTTCCTTCAAAATTTGAAGCGCCCCATTGGAGCTGGCTGTGTTTTATCGTTCAATAATACAGTCCTCCCTATTGGAACTGGTGTGGATGTTGTTCCAATCGGTCTGATCTAAGATGGATGGTTATATTCACAGCGACAACGTGCCCATGTGGTCCGCGTAGAACTTGCGGAAGAGCTGCAAAATTTCGTTGGGGTCGACCATTTTATTGGCTTGTTTGGCCAGTTTTTTGAGTTGGGCGAGGTCGGCGGAGGCGAGTAGGTATTTAATTTCTGGTAAGAGGACGGGGTTTATGCTGAGCTCTTGGATGCCCAATCCGACTAAAAATGGCGCGTAGAGCGGGTCACCGGCCATTTCGCCGCAGACGCTGACGGGTGTTTTGCTCTTTTTAGCGGACTCTACAATTTGAACCAGTGCGCGGAGGACAGCCGGATGATTGGGCTGGTATAAGTGGGCGATGCGGTCGTTGATGCGGTCGACGGCGAGGAGGTATTGGATGAGGTCGTTGGTTCCGACGCTGAAAAACTGTGCGTGTTTGGCGAGTCGATCGGCGATGTAGACGGCACCTGGGATTTCTATCATGCAGCCGATGGGAATATTTTCGTCAAAACGGATGCCCTGTAACCTCAACTCGGCCCGTGCTTCTTCTAGGACTTGGTTGGCCTGGATCATCTCCATTTCGCTGCTGATCATCGGGTAGAGGATCTTGACGACGCCGTACGCGCTCGACCGCAGAATGGCGCGCAACTGTTCTTTAAAGAGCTCTTTGTGTTCGAGGCAAAAACGGATGGCGCGAAAGCCCATAAAGGGATTTTCTTCCTCGGCGACGAAGGCGTAATTTTTCAAACGTTTATCGCCACCCAAGTCGAGCGTGCGGATGGTGACCGGTCTTGGCGTCAATTTTGAGACGATGGTGCGGTAGATCTCGAATTGCTGCTCTTCTGAAGGGAAACCCTCGCCGCGTAGGTAGAGAGATTCGGTTCGCAGCAGACCGACGCCGCCAGCTTGACATTCCAGGACGTTGTCGACGTCGTCGAGGCCCTCGATGTTGGCCAACAAGCGTATGGGCTTTTTATCCTTTGTTTGTGTCGGCACATCGCAGGCCTTCAAAAAGACTTTTTTGCGGTGCTCGTGCTTGTCTTCGAGTTTGCCGTACTGCTGGAGGGTCTTTTGCGACGGGTTTAAAAAGACCAGACCCTCGTAGCCGTCGATGAGAAGCTGATCGCCGTCTTCGACTTTCCAACTGATGTCGTGTAACCCCACGACGGCCGGGACGCGCAATGATCGCGCCATAATGACGGAATGGCTCGTTCGACTACCGCTGTCTGTGACGATGCCGAGGACGCGATCCTTTGAAAACGACGCGGCATCAGAAGGTGTCAGGTCTTCGGATAAAATAATGCTAGGGGTCGTCAGGCGATAACCGATGGCGATCTTGTCCTGGCCAAGAAGGTTGTGAAGGAGGCGCCTGGAGACGTCGCGGATGTCGGTGACGCGTTCTCTAATATACTCATCGTTGATGTGTGAAAACTCGCTGATGTAGCGCTTGGCAACGATGTGAAAACAGTAATCGATGTTGCAGGAGTGCTCGTTGTGGTAGTCGATCGTCTCCTGAATCAGTGCCTGGTCTTCCAAGACGAGCAGGTGGGAGTCGAAGATCTTGGCCTCGTTTTCCCCCAGCTTGTTGGCGACCTTTGCCCTTACTTGAGCAATCTGTTCGCGTGTCTTGATGAGAGCGCTCTGGAAACGTTGTATTTCCTCGTCGTGGCGGGTCTTGTCGATTTGGTAGATGGGGACTTCCAGCTCCTTTTGCAAAAAAATAAAGACCGGCCCAAAGGAGACGCCCGGCGATGCGGCGATGCCCCGAAAGCAAGCTTCCTTTTTCTGTCTATGGAATCGAACCGGCATGACGGCCTACCAATAAATCGTTATTTTCGAAAAGTTGCAACTGAAAAAAACTCTCTAAATAACTGTTGTCTTTGTTAAAAAAACCTTTTATTCAATTCATAGCCTGCGTTTACGTTGGCGTAAATCTATTAACTGTATGATATCTCCATATCCACCGCTTCTCGATAGTATTGTTTTTTTGAGCACAGGACTGGTCTTGGTCCTCTTTGTCTTGTCCATGTTGACCGCGCTGACGTGGTTTATGGGCTTTTGCGTGCGACTGTCGCAAAAAACACCTTGTACGGAATCATGCGTGGCCATGGATCCGAAAAAAGTGGTCGCCATTACGGCTGCCGTGCATTCCTTTTTGGGAGATTCGGTCAAGGTCGTCTCTGTTCAACCCTCGTGTAACCAAAAAACCAACTAACTTTTTTATGCAAAAACACCTGAAAGTTTCCGTCGACGGTCAAACCTTCGATGTCGTCGTTGAATGTTCCGAGACAACTCACGTTGCCTCCTCACCCTCTCCTGTAGCGCCGTCAGCTCCTGTTGTGGTTGCCTCGACACCAGCATACACGCTGAAGAGCCCCCTTGCCGGCAAAGTCGTCTCTATCGACGTCGCCATTGGTCAAAGCATTGCAAAGGGCCAAAAAGTCCTCACACTCGAGGCGATGAAGATGAACACCGTGATCTCGGCAACCGAAAATGGCACAGTTCGCTCCATCCTCGTTATCGCAGGTCAGGCGATTGAAGAAGGTCAACCCCTAATGGCGCTCTAATTATGTGGGAAACATGCTCAACGCTCTTTCAAAATATGGGGTTTTGCGACCTCACCGGAGGCATGCTCATTATGTGGGCTGTCTCCTTTACGCTCTTTTACCTCGCTATCTCCAAAGGGTTTGAGCCCCTCCTGCTCATCCCTATCGGATTTGGCGCGCTTTTGGCGAACTTGCCGACTGAGGGAATGACCAACAAGCCATCGGGCTGGTTGAGGAGCCCAAAGGATGGCATCATTGAAAAGGTTGCTGTCCAGCAGGGCGATACGATTACGTTACCGCGTGTCGAAAAAGAGGGCGAACTGCCCGTTGCCTTTTACCTGAAAGTGATAAACCAAAAGACGCAGGCCGAAGAGCTGCTGTCGATCTCGTTTGAGTCGAGCGGCCGCATCACGCGCGTCCTGGCGGAAGCTGGACAAAAGGTGGTCGCCGGTCAGCCCATTGTCGAGACGCATTCAACGAAAACTGGTGGCTTTTACCACTACATCTCTCTCGGAATTATTTTGGAAATTTTTCCGCCAGTCATCTTTTTGGGCGTCGGTGCCCTGACCGACTTTGGCCCGCTCATCGCCAACCCCGTTACCCTGATTTTGGGCGCGGCGGCGCAATTGGGCATCTTTTTCACCGTTGTGGGAGCTAGCTTGCTCGGCTTCAGCATGCAACAGGCTGCCTCGATTGGCATTATCGGCGGAGCAGATGGACCGACGTCGATCTTTTTAGCTAACAAACTCGCGCCCGAGCTCCTCGCCCCGATCGCCGTTGCAGCCTACAGCTACATGTCGCTCGTGCCGCTCATTCAACCCCCCATTATGCGACTTTTGACAACCAAAAAGGAACGCCTAATACGCATGAAGTCCTTGCGGCATGTGTCTCGCATGGAAAAGATAATTTTTGCAACCGTCGTAGCAATCGCCTGTATATTGATAGTTCCCGACGCCTCGGCCTTGATTGCCATGCTCATGCTCGGTAACTTCTTGCGCGAATCCGGTGTAACCGAACGCCTCACCAAGTCCGCTCAAAACGAAATCATCAACATTGTGACAATCTTTTTGGGCACCAGCGTCGGCATCACAATGACGAGCGACCGCTTCTTGAGCCCGCAAACGCTCAAAATCTTGGCCCTCGGTATAGTCGCCTTTTCCTTTTCAACAGCCGGTGGCGTCCTCATGGCAAAAGCACTCAACCTCTTTTATCGCAAAAACCCAATCAACCCACTCATCGGCTCTGCGGGTGTTTCGGCTGTCCCTATGGCCGCACGCGTCTCGCACGTCGAAGGGCAGCGAGCTGACCCACACAACTACCTCTTGATGCACGCCATGGGGCCTAACGTCGCTGGCGTCATTGGGACTGCGGTTGTGGCGGGTTATTTCATCGCCACTCTGAGCTAACTGGGCGTAAAATGGCCTCTAGCGGCGTTCTCATCACTTGGGCTAAGTCACCTACCTTAAGTAGGCTCCTGTCGCCCTCGCTCGTCGGGCCTGGCTATAGGCGCATTTTACACCCAGTTAGTTTCGTTGGTGTTTTGAAGAATAGTTAAAAAAGAGATTAGAAGCATGCATAACTTATCCGCTGCCGATGCAGCAAACATGATCAAGAACGGTGAACGCGTTGGTTTCAGCGGGTTTACTCCAGCAGGGTCCGTCAAGGCCATTCCAAGGGCGCTCGGCGAACGGGCTGTCCGGGAGCACGCTGAGGGGCGCGAATTGAAGATTGGCGTCTTTACAGGCGCGTCGACTGGTGACTCGCTCGACGGCTCTTTGGCCAGGGCGGATGCCGTCTTTCTGCGCGCGCCATACCAGACCAACAAAGACTTCCGCAACCACGTCAATGCCGAAAAGACTGACTTCTTTGACCTGCACCTCTCGCTCATGCCGCAATTCGTCCGCTATGGATTTTTGGGCAAGATTGACTGGGCGATCGTCGAGGCGGTATCGGTGAGCGCCGATGGAAAGATCGTTCCAACGACGTCTGTTGGCACGTCCCCGACCTTCTGCCGCATGGCCGACAAGATTCTCGTTGAAATCAACGATTACCACCCGACGGCTCTCGAGGGCCTCCACGACATCTACGAATGCGATGTCCCGCCCAACCGTCGTGAAATCCCCCTTTACCAGCCTAAAGAACGTATCGGCAAGCCCTTTATCCATGTCGATCCGCGCAAGATCGTCGGCGTTGTCCGCAATAACGCTCCAGATGAGACGGCCGGCTTCACGCCCACCGACGAAGTCCGCAACGGTATCGGGGAAAACGTCGCCGAGTTCTTTGCTCGAGAAATGGCCGAAGGACGTATTCCAAAGAGCTTTTTACCCGTCCAGTCGGGTGTTGGAAACGTCGCCAATGCCGTCTTGGGAGCCATGGGCAGCCACGCGCAAATCCCCGTGTTCACCATGTTTTCCGAGGTCATTCAGGACTCCGTTATCGAGCTCATCGAGCAGGGCCACATCGACTTCGCCAGCGGCACCTCGTTAACTGTCTCCAAGGACACCCTTGTCCGCATCTACGCCAACCTCGCCGCGTTCAAAAAACAACTGATCTTGCGCCCACAAGAGATCACCAATTCCCCAGAGCTCATCCGCCGACTGGGCATTTTGAGCATCAACACCGCTATCGAGGTCGATATTTACGGAAACGTCAACAGCAGTCACTTCTTCGGCTCCAAGCTCATGAACGGCATCGGCGGCTCAGGTGACTTCACTCGCAACGCCTACATCTCGACCTTTACCTGCCCCTCAACGGCCAAAGACGGCGCTATCAGCTCCATTGTCCCCTTCTGCTCGCATATCGACCACAGCGAACATTCCGTTCAGGTCATCGTCACTGAGCAGGGCATCGCAGACCTCCGCGGCAAGTCTCCAAGGCAACGCGCCCAGGCCATCATCGAAAACTGCGCCCACCCCGACTTCCGCCCACGCCTTCGCGATTACCTCAAGAACGGCAAAGGCCACATTCCACACGACCTAAGTAAGGCCTTTTCATTCCACCTGGATTACCTCAAAACCCTCGAAAAATAGCGATAAACGCCTGTGCTACCTGGAACCTCTTTTACAGAATAAAAAAGGGTTTCCGGACCCTTCCTAAAAACATTTTTGTGTGTATCTTTCAGATTGACATGTGATGTACAATATGTGAGGTTTTAGGAATGAAGCACTTCAACTGGAGTGAAGAAAAGAACCTTTGGTTGGAAGAGAACAGAGGTATTTCTTTTGATGACATTGTCTTCTATATGTCAGAAGGATTCTTGATCGATACAGTCAGAAACAAGAAGCCCTACGCACATCAGGAAGTTTTTTTGGTCAATATAGAGGACTACATTTATCTCATTCCTTTTGTCGAATCTGAAACAGAGATTTTCTTGAAAACGATCATTCCTAGCCGCAAAGCAATTAAAAAGTACCTAGAAGAGAGAATGTTATGAAAAACTTAAATTCTGAAGAGAAAGACATTTTAAAAGCATTTCAGAACAACGAGCTCGTTTCGGAGAACAACAATGCCCTCGCGAATTACCGGCAATACGCCCAAGAAGCACTCGGCAAAAATAAACGTATCAACATTCGCATTTCGGAACGCGACCTAATCCTTCTTAAGAAAAAAGCCATGTCAGAAGGCCTTCCTTACCAAACCTTCATTTCAAGCGTCTTGCATAAGCTCGTTAATCGACATAACTTCACGTAATAGCTGATTAAGATCGATGCAAAATGTCCTCGTCGTTCTCGTCGTTCTGGCTAAGTCACATACAACATGTACGCGGTGGCCCTCGCTCCTCGGGCCTGGCCAGAAAACCATTTATCATAGGTCTTCCTTTGGCTGGGTCAATGCACAGTCTCTTTGTACGTCTGGATGGCATGAATGAGCTGCGCGCATATGCGCTTAGGGTTGTCTTTGTGGAGTGGGATCATGCTGATAAATAGGGAGGCTTCGAAGAGGCGCACGGTTGCGAGGTCAAATGGGAGGTGTTGGAGGAGATCGACAAAGGCTTGCTTGAGCGCCTGACGTTCGATTGGCGTGATATTGAAGCCGAGCTCAAAGCGGTTGGGTTCCACGAGTTGTATTTGGACGCGGTCATAGACCATGAGGTCGTAAAGTCCGATAAAGGAATGGCTGAGCTTGGCGATGTCGTAGATGAGGGGGCGAAAGTAGTCGATTTCCGCATGAATGCCCTTTGGGTCGATCAACTTCAATTGGCCGGTGTCGGGATCATATAGAATGTTGGAAAAGCAGAGGTCGCCGTGGGAGAAGGCGAGCGTGTCGTGGCCTTCTAGGTGAGGCTCGATGGCCTTGTTGATGGCCGAAAAGACGACGTCGATGGTCTCAAAACCCTCCGTTTGCGCAATGCGGTTGAGGGCCTCGTAAAAAGGCAATTGACGCGTCTGTTCAAGTCGTTCGAGGTTCTTGTCGAGCGTCAACTTTTTCAGAGCCTTTGCGTAAGTGGCGTTGTCGACGGTCTTGGTCGGGAGCGCCTGCAAGTATCTCAGGAGCTTTTCCGTGAACCCCTGTAACTTTTCGGGCTTTGCAAAGATGCGGTTGAGCAAAAGTTTGCTGGCGTCGAGGAGGTAAATCTGCTCGACTTCGTACGAGGCCATGCCTTCCTCCTCCCAAAAGGCTCCCACTTGAGGGAAATAGGGCTTTAGCCGGTTTGGAATTTCTTGGAAAAAGGCGTACTCTTCCGCCATCTTTTGCTTGTTGGACGAGCTTTTGAGGAAAAAACCGTCGTGCTTGTTTTGAATGGCGTTGAAGTGGCGGACCTGGAAATTGTGGCTGAAGAGCTCGAGGAGCGCGTGTGAGTCCTCAATGTTGCAGACGAGGCCAGTGGCGTCAACGCGGAGTTCGTCTGTTGGGCTGAAGAGGCGCAGGTTCTGGTCGGGCTTTTGGGAGAAGGCGTCGAGGAGGTGTGTTTGCGAGAAACACAACAGTGGCGCCGTCTCGCCGTTGACGAAAAAGCGTATCCACTTTTGCGAAAAACTGCACTTTTGAAACAACAGGTTTAGGGCGTCACAGTCGAGAGGAAAACAGCTCAAATCGTAGAGAACAACCTGGTCGTCCTTTTGTAATTCGATGCCGCTTTTTTCCAAGAACTGCAGAATGCGATCCGCGGTGAGGCTCTCAAAATGACAGAAGTGTTTTTGGTACTGGGCGAAACACGACAGGCCTTCCTCAAAGAGCTTGCCGTAAGTCTGTGAGCCGAGAATGAGCTCGTGATAATGCTCGATGTGAAACTGGTTGCGCAAAAACGTCTCGCGCCGAATGTGGGTGTTGATCAATAAGTAGTGCATACAATGGAATAACAATAACAGACAACACAGCCTGTTGTTAAGCAAATTCTTTGAAAACTACTGTTCTGGGAATTTTAGCAGAATGCGGTTGCAGGTGTCGCAATGACAGGGCACCTTCAGGTCGCGGGCCATCTGCTTTTTCTCAGAAGAAATCTTTAAATGGCAGCCCTGGCAGCGGTCATCCTGGATGTTGACAACGAAAGGCGGCCGCTTTGCCTGCTTTTTGGCGAAGTTGTAAGCATTCAACCAGTCGGGCGGGACCTCTTTTTGTGCCTCAATGGCTTCGGTTTCGAGTGTCTGTTTTTCTTTTTTAAGCTCGGAAACACGCTTGTCGATGAGCTGCATTTCGGCCTTCAGTGAGGCGAGGCCTTCTATCGTCTGCGCTTCGAGAGCCTCTATGGCCTTTTTGTTGTCATCGATCTCGATAAGCAACTTCAGTTCCACATCTTCGAGGGCCGTGATCTCGTGGTCGATCTGCTCTAACGTGTGGTTGAGCGCGTTGTACTCATCGATCTTCTTAACGGACGCTTGCAGAGTCTTTTGTTTTGCGAAGAGATCCTCTTTGGCAGCAAGTTCGGACTCGAGAGACTTCTGCCGCACCTGCTTTTGCCGAAAAGCATCTTGAGTGGTTGTGAGGGCCTTCTTCAGGGCCGCCTCTTTGTCTAACACCATTGATCGGGCTCGAGGAAGGTCTTCATCCAGCATCGAACGAATGATTAAGACCTGCCCATCCAGATCTTGCAATACGGACAGCTTTTTTAAAATATCCACAAACAACATATTGGTGGCTCTTTTTTAGAAACGCAAGACTTAAGACCGGTGCAAAATGCAGTGAAAACTTGCAGGGCCGGTGCAAAATTTCCTGGAGAATTTGCAGTAGCGGTGTCTTTTTTATGAGGATTTTCCCAAGAACGCTTGACTCTGGCTTGTAAAAAGTGGCATAGTTGGAGGACTTCTTCTAGAGATGATAACAAAGAAAACCAAGATTTATGTAGCGGGCCACAATGGAATGGTCGGAAGTGCGATTTACCGGGCCTTGATCGCAGATGGCTATGAGAACATTGTGACGCGCACACGGCGTCAACTCGACCTCTGCGACGCGGCGGCCGTCGATGCCTTTTATCGGGAAGAACAGCCAGAAGTCGTCATTGTAGCCGCGGGCCGCGTCGGTGGTATTTGGGCGAACAGCACTTATCCAGTCGAGTTTCTGCACGACAACCTCAATATCGCCAGCAACACCATTTCCGGAGCCCACAAGGCGGGTGTAAAGCGCCTGATCTTTCTGGGCAGCAATTGCATTTACCCAAAAGACTGCCCACAACCCATCCGCGAAGAGCACTTGCTTTCGGGCCCCCTCGAGCCTACCAACGAGGCCTATGCCATTGCCAAGATTGCGGGGCTCAAGTATTGCAGCTATTTCCGCAAAGAGTACGGCGTCTGTTACCACTCACTGATGCCGGCCAACATGTACGGTCGCAATGACAACTACCACGCGCAGAACTCACACGTCTTTCCTGCCCTGTTGCGTCGTTTCCACGAAGCCAAGCAGGCCAAGGCCAAGGAAATCGTCATTTGGGGAACGGGCAAGCCCATTCGCGAGTTTCTGCACGCAGACGATTTCGCCAATTGTGTCATCTTCATGTTGACGCTCGATAACCCTCCAGACTGGGTAAATGTGGGCACGGGTCAGGGCATTTCCATTCGCGATTTGGCGTATCTCTTTAAGGATGTCCTGGAATTCGATGGCACCATTACTTTCGACCCCTCCAAGCCCGATGGAATGGCCGCCAAATACCTCGACACGTCCCTGCTAAAATCACTCGGATGGACACCCAAAATCGACCTCCGCAGCGGCATTCAAGACGCCTATAAACACTTTTTAGCGGAGTCGGGCACGCATACTCTTCGCGAGAAATAGCCATCGGCGCAAGATGGACGCGTAAAAAGCTTAAGATTTTTCCTTGCTATTTGATATAAGATTGTTTTGCTTACTGAGACCGGTGCAAAATGGCGTCAAAATGCGTTTCGCTCTCCGTCGACTGCCAGCGGTTTATGTACGCTGCGGCAGATCGTACTCGCGCAAAGCCACATTTTTGCATCCATTTTACACCGGTCTTTTACTAGAATTTGTGCAAAATGGCGCGCAGAGAGCGTCTTTTTGGAGTCATGCTCCAAGGATGTTTGATGTGGTTTTGCTTTCTTCTGTGGGGGGTTAGCTCAGCTGGTTAGAGCACTAGCATGACACGCTAGGGGTCGCTGGTTCGATTCCAGTACCTCCCACCATTGGCTGGTTGTCGGCGAAACTTTAAGATCGTTGAAAAAATGTCGTGAAGGGTCGTTAAAAAATGGTTCCTATTTTGAGCCTCTCAGAGGCGATTGAGTTGGAGCGGACTCTTTTGGGCAAGTCGCTCGAAAGAGTTGGGGAAGCCATGTACCGAGCAGGTACGCTGTTGGGCCAGGGTATTTTGGCGGACTTTAGGGAAGTCGACCGTACGCGAAGGCCACAAAACATCGTTGTTCTCCTTGGGAAAGGCCATAATGCCGGCGATGCGCTCGTCGCGCTGCACGTGTTGCTCGAAGCGAATCCCAGTGCAGAGGCCACACTCGTCCTTACGGCTCCACGCGAAACCTTCAACCCCCTGACCTATACCGCCTATTACAGTTGTAAAAATCAGGGTGCGCGGGTCAAGGTTCTCGATCTCTCGCTGTTTGAAAAGCCCGAGGTTGCTCTGGAAAATGCCTTCAGCGGTCAGGCTTTTGACGTCTGTATTGACGGTCTCTTTGGGATGTCGTTTCGACCCCCTTTCTCGCCTCTCTGCGAGATCCTGATACACTTTTTCAACACCTTTCCCGCCATTCGACTGCGGGCGGCTGTCGACCTGCCGTCTGGCTTGTCGGAAGCTGCCGATGGAGTGCCATTTAGGGCTGATTTTACCTACGCTACTGGCAGTGTGAAACGGCCGTTGTTGTCGCACCCGAACGTCGGCCACGTTCGTTATCTAGATCTCGGATTTTTCCAAGCGGGCGATTTCGCGTCGCATCCCAAGCTCTTGACACTGCAATGCCTGAAACCCCTGTTTGCGTTGCGGCCCTCGCACTGCGACAAGCGTGATTTTGGCCATTTGGCAATAATCGCCGGCTCACTCAATATGCCTGGGGCCCTCATGATGGCAACGAAGGCCGCTTTGCGGTCGGGCGTGGGTCGCGTTACCGTTGCTTGCGCCGATGTGCTGGTTCCATCACTGGCCAATGCCATTCCAGAAGCCATGTGGTTGCCATTGCAGGCCAAGGAGGGTTGCATTCAGGCGTCGACAAAGAACCTGCAGGCCATTCAATCCCTGTTGTCGCGTACGACGGCTCTGTTGATCGGTCCTGGAATGGGACAGGAGGCCTCGACGCGGTCTCTGATGAAAAAGGTCCTTGCGCAGAGCACTCTGCCGGCCGTTCTGGACGCCGATGCGCTGTTTCCAGAGCTCTTGGTGCGAGACAACCTTGTTCTCACTCCGCACGAGGGCGAATACAAACGTCTGGAGGGGTATGTCGATGATTTGGCCACGTTTGCAAAAGAAAGCCGGGCAGTGGTCGTTCTCAAGGGGCCACTGACACAGATTTCGAACGGCGTCCAAACGTACTATTCGCCTTTTGGTGGGCCGATACTCGCCCGTGGAGGCAGTGGCGATGTGCTCGCGGGGCTTCTCGCCGGCTTTTTGGCTCAAAACAAGAATGATGCAATTATCGACGTTGCGGCCCAGGCGGTTGTGCTCCACGGTTACACAGCGGATTGCCTTGCGCGCAGCCAAAACGCAAGCTTCGCGACGACCACAGACCTCCTCGACGCTCTCCGCGGGCTCTCGTTATGACTGATTCCGCCAAACAGTCGTCGGCATCGTTGACTGAGACCTTATCGCTGCTTCAATCCTTGGGTCATGCGCCTAAAAAGCACTTGGGTCAAAATTTTCTCGTCGACAAAAATATTTTGCAAAAATCCATGCAGCTCGCGGAAGTTCGGGCTGGGGATATTGTTGTCGAGGTTGGGCCGGGCTTGGGGACGCTCTCTAACGTGCTTCTCGAGCGTGGAGCAGCCGTGTGGGCTGTCGAAAAGGACGCGACCCTGGCAAGCTTTTTACAAAAGCGCTTTGCCGACTCTTCGAATTTTCACCTGACGCTGGGTGATGCGCTCGATTTTCCCACGGCGCAAGTGCCCGCAAAGGTGTTTAAAATTGTCGCCAACGTGCCTTACGCGATCTCCAGCCCGTGGATTGATGCCGTTTTGAGCGGGTCAACGTTGCCCGAGCGCATGGTCTTGTTGCTGCAAAAGGAAAATGCCGACCGCCTGACCGCCGCGCACGACACCAAAAACTTTGGCGCGCTTCCGATCTTTCTGCAGAGCGCTTATGACGTTCTCAAGGGCCACAAAGTTTCGCCGTCTTGCTTTTTCCCAAAACCGAAAGTCGACTCCTACCTCCTCAACCTCCGCAAAAAGGACGCCCCCTTTATCTTCTCGACTTCGGCCAAGGCGCTCATTCGCAGCCTCTTTCTGTACCGGCGCAAGCAGCTCTTTTCGATTCTAAAATCGCTCTCACGGGAGCCCCTCATGGAGGTCTTCCTCGCCCACAGCATCGCCCCAACCGCGCGTCCAGAGTCGATCCCGCTCTCTGTCTGGCAGGGAGTTAGCACATACCTCCAAAAGGGAAACGCCAATTAAACAATGAAGTGCAACGATCGAAGGTGGGCCCTCGCTCTGGCTTTCACGAGAAAGGGGCCCATCGTTCTGCAAAACGCCATTAAGGCAGTTGCGCTATATCATTCTCAATCGCTGTTAATCGTTTGCGTCTTCGATAACTTTCCGCATTAACAACGCCTCTGATATTTGCCTGTCTGTGTAATACGCCATAACTCGACTCATCAATGTCTTTACGGGACTTTCTGGATTATAATAACCGTTAAGGTATGTTACCTGATCCTGGTTGTTCGCTATTGCAAACAACAGCGTGTACAAGTCTGGCCTTACCCCATGGTCAAGTAAGAAGTAAAATCGTGGCCATATCTGGTGCATCAGGGCCTCCATTAAAAGTCCACCATAACAAGCGAGGCGCTCGGCTTTCATTATATCGGCCTTTTGATTGATTAAATATTCAGCCACTTCTAGGTTATCGGAATAATCAAAAACTAAGTAAAGTGGAGTTACTTCTTTTTGATTTTCTGTGATTGATAACTCTTCCTTATGATTACTTTGGTTTTGACTCTCTATAACGATAGGCTTACAGGAATTCTCCTGCAAGAAGTATATAATTCCAGTGCAATTTACGTCAGCACCCTTCTCAACCAATTCCTTGATAATCTCCAAAGATGGTTCTTGTTTCAGGCACTCCTGCAATAGCGCTTCATTTTCTTCTATCCCGGCCCACAACGGAAAGGTGGAACAGAAGCCAACCAATAATAATATTAATTTTTTCATAATTTTGAATTTTGTCAGACAGTAGCCAATCAAAAAAATCTTTTTCACAATGTCAATCTTTTTTTACAAGTAATTGCAAGTTCAAGTACGAAGTGCAACACGTGACAGGAAAAAAGAGAAGAGAGTTGAAAGGAAGGAGGAGAGATGCAAAGCTGGTGATTTTCTGAACAAAACCAGATAATAATATGTATAAGCATCT